>OGXP01000161.1_pt1 | contig 79725 bp, 70 predicted proteins | sample 1576351 | NCBI WGS metagenome assembly OGXP01 (sample SAMEA3541517, study PRJEB24748) | human gut metagenome | biome: human gut; feature: human-associated habitat; material: faeces | place: China | collected 2012
CTACAATTCATTCAAAAAACTTTTATTTTAGGCTTGACTTTTAATAGTTAGTCTTCCAGTTCTTCCGGCCCTAAAATCAGCTTAATCGCCCAGGGCGGCACGTCCGCGTCGCTGTAATCTTCTCTCATAAAGACAAAAGCCGTCTCATAAGGCGGCATTTTCACCGGAAACGGCCCATAGCCGTCCGTAAAATAGATCAGGCCCTTTAAATTCGTGAATTCCCCTTCCAGAATCAGCTGGTTTACATACTCAAAGGCCGGTCTGAAATCGGTTCCTCCCTGTCCCAGGATCTCCATCTGATCCATGTACCGGGCCAAATCCTTTTGGTTTTCAATTTTTCTGTCGCTCTGCACCTTTTCATCACACTGCAGAATGCGGACGTTCACCTGAGTGAAAAAGCTCTCAGACTCTGAGAGCACCTGGTACGTCTGTGAAAGAAACTTCTTTACCAGATCTCCGGAGCAGGACATGGAGGTGTCGATGACAATGACAAACTCCTGGATTTTCTTAATCTCCTTCGTCTCCAGCGGCTCAATGAGAGGCATATTTCCGTAGGTCCTGAGGCCGTAGTCATAGTAGATATAGTCAAATGCGTCCATATCCACCTGCATGGTTTCCCGCATGACGGAAAACTGCCTGAGAAATTCCCGGTAATCTGTCTTTTCCCTGTTTTCGATATGAATCTGGGTTCTCAAATCTCCCGCCTCGCCGGAAGGCATTTTGGAGAAGGTCTCCATCTCCGTTTCCATGGTCTGTCTAATTTCCTCCCAGCGATTCTGCCTCTCTCTGGAGCGGTTAGGCTTCCTGTCGTCCTCCCACAGATCGTGGCTGTCCGCATAGAACTCTGCGGCAATCCGCTTAAGCCTGCCCTCGCTGAACGCTTCCTTCTCCAGCGCGTCGTAAATCGACTGGGCGTTCATCACCGCTGTCTGTTTTTTCAGCCGTTCATACATTTCTCTGCGGGCCGGAGAGGGGGGGAGCCTGAGGGCTTTTATAAGAAAGCCGTCAATCAGCGCCTCCGCCGCTATATCGCAGGACAGATCCCAGAGATTTTTCTCCCTGCCCCGTCTGGTGTCCATGTGCAGAAAGATGCAGTGAAGCACCATATGAAGATAAATTCGATTTACATAAACTCTGCCTCTGCGGTACAGTAAAACCAGGTCATCCGGCTGAAAGCGGAGGCAGAATCCGTCTGTCGCCACGCCTCTTCTCTGCGTATCCGGCGAAAATAAAAGTGCGCTTAGAGCCGTATCCATAAATCTCAGATTCAGATACAGCTCGTTTCGCGCATTCCTTAAAATTTCCCCGCAGATATCACAGAGCTCCTGAGCCTTCTCCTGCTCCAGAAAGATGGGGGATTTTTCCATGGCCTATGCCTCCTTTGTCCTTCCCGCATGATCCTTTCCCGACGGACGCTCCGCGGCAGGCACAGGAACCGGCATGGCCCCATTCTTTCCCAGGGACACCTTCAGAAACTCCTCCATGGCTTTTGTCATATATTTATTTCTCTTTTTATAAAAATACACGTTCCGGATGGCCAGGCCGTCGTCCATCTTGTAGTAGCACAGAGGCACGTCAAAGGGCACGCTGCTGACCAGGGCGTCCGGAATGAAGGTAGCTCCCATGCCCTTGCTGGCCATGTTGAAGGCCGTGATCACCTGATCCGGCTTCAGGATAATATTGGGGGTATAATTCTGGCGGCTGCACATTTTTACTCCCCTCTTATAAATGCTGTTCTCCTCCTTCAGGAAAATAAAGGGAGTTTTCTTTAGGAGAGGCAGCGGCAGCTCCGGAAATTCTCTGGACTGGTAGGCTCCGCTCTCGATAGATTCCCGGCTCAGTCTGTACTGATTCAGTTCCTGGTTGATCTCAAACCCGGAGGGAACTGCCAGCACAATCCGCTCTGTACTGTAATAGTATTTATCGTAATTCTTGTCGTCCATCTCCGAATTGTCGATGAGAAGGTCAATCTCCTCGGAAAACAGCTTGTCCGTCAGCTGGGACGTAGTTCCCTCCACCAGCTCGATCTTAATCTGGGGATATCTGCGGGAAAATTCCGCCAGAAGGCTGGGAAGGATATAGGAGGTCAGAAAAACCGTGCCTCCGATGGTCAGCTTTCCGGCTAACAGGCCGTTTAAGTTGTTCAGCTGGTTAATGGTGTTCTGTTCCAGAGCGAACAGCTTCTCGATGGCGTCAATGTAGACCTCGCCGCTGGGCGTCAGTCCGATGGGGGAGGTACTCCTGTCAAAAATAGGGCTTCCTATCTTTTTTTCCACCTTTTTGATGGCCGTGCTCAGGGCCGGCTGGGTGATGTAGAGCTTCTGAGCGGCCTTGGAAAAACTCTTTTCCTCGTAGACCGCGTACACATATTCTTTTCCGTCAAACATGTTCTCTCCTATATCTTTCCTATAATTAAAAATTAATAGTTATTATCTTTCTATATGAATTGGATTATATACGAACCCTGTTATATAATCAAGGTATAGCATAAAAGTTGTTTTATGAATTATCACAGTTCAAACGTACGGCGTTTTGGCGGAAAGGCCCTGCGGCCTGCTTCCATCAGGATGCCCACTGCTTCCGTCTGATTCAGGCGGCCGGCAGTTTCAACCAGCTTATCAAAGCCGGTTTTCCCCAAAACCGGTTCCTTTATATTTGAATATTCCTCGTGAGCACGCCCTGCCAAACCCTCATTCCCCAACCAAACCGCAGCGGCGTGCTCAACCCTTTTTATCCCAAAACACTGATTTACAAGCCAGTCCCACTCCGCAGCGTCGGACAGGGACGCAATATACTCCCCTGTCTCATCCAGGTGATCAAGCAGATAGAGCTTATAGGCCGATTCTGCCTCCCTGGACAGCCTCAGAGGAAAACGCAGCCTGTCCGCCGCCAGTTTTACGGCCTCCGGCACATTTTCCTGGGCTTTCATATAGGGAAAGAGGCTGTCGTATTCCCGGAATAAAAGCTGCGTGTTCTCAAAGCAGTAGCGGTATCTGTGGCCGCAGCCGTGGACATGGGTTTCCGTAATCCGGGCCGGCGTATTTTCCACCGCCTCCTCATAGAAGGCCGGAAAGAGAAGCTCTGCCAGAAGCGTTTTCTTCCCCGTCTCTCCCCTCTCCCGGTAGTGAACTGCTACCGTCTCATTTAACTCTGATAAAATTTCCTTCAGGCACGATTTTTCTCTGGGATCCGCCTCCACCGCCAGCTCCTCAATCTTTCTGCAGCCGTTGAAGGCCCCAGCTCCGATATCCCGGATGGCGGAGGGAAAGGCGAGGCGTTTCAGGCCGTCGCAGTTATAAAAGGCGTACCGGCCCAGCCGCTTCAAAAAAGCAGGCAGGCGGACCGACCGAAGAGACGGGCCGCAGACCGGAGGAGCGGATATCTCCCCGGCTTCCCCGTTCTCACGCCACAGAAGCCCTTTGGGCTCAGTCCGCATTCCTTCCGAAAAGATATAATCCCCCAGCTCGGTCACCGGAAGTCCTTCGATCTGATCCGGCAGCCAGATCTCGTCCGTCTCCCCAAAGCAGCGGAGAATTTTTACAGAGTCTTCTTTCTTCTCATAGAGCAGTTCAAGTCCCATTTCACGTATCCTTTCTGTTAAACGCCGGTCCCGGCCATTTTATCAGCCCAGTCCCAGGGCTTTTACGATCAGAAACCAGACCGGAGGAACCAGCAGGGACGGAAGCATATTCATGGTTTTACAGTCCTTGATTTTTAAAATAGACAGGCCGGAGGCGGCAATCAGCACGCCTCCCACAATCGAAATCTCCGCCATCAGAGGCTCTGACAGAAATCCTGACAGCGCGCTGGCTCCCAGATAAATCGATCCCTGCCAGCAGAATAAAACGGCCGCCGCCAGGGCAATCCCGATTCCGTAGGTGGAGGACAGGGCGATAAACGTCACAAAATCCAGAGTGGCGTTGGTATAGAGATACGTGTTGTTTCCATATATGGCGCTCTCTATGGGCCCCAGGATGGACATGGTTCCCACGCAGCACAGCAGAATCGCCGTGGAAAGTCCCTCCCCCAGCTGGGAAGCGTGGAAGCTGGCCATCATCCTCTGAAACCGGCCGTCCAGGTCAAGAAGCGTGCCCGCCAGGCTGCCCAGGGCCAGACTGGCAATAAAGAGCACCGGGTAACGGCTGTCCGACATGCCCCCTGCCGCAGAATGAACGCCCAGCATGAGGGCCGCCAGGCCCATGGCGTTGAACATGGCTCCCTGGTACTCCTCCTTTATGCCCTTTTTCACCCTGCTTCCGATCAGGCTGGCTGCTACGATTGCGCCTACATTTACAATCGTTCCCGTCATGCCTTTCCTTCCTCTCCGTCCAGACTCCACCGGATCAGCCGGTCGCCGCTGTATTCCAGCTTCAGGGAAAAGAAGGGGCGGTTCTCCTCCAGAAGGCGGAAAAAGATTTTATCCCCCTCCCAGAGATTTAACTGGTCCAGACGCGTTTTGTCTACCCACTCCAGGGTTCCCTCGCTGCACTCCTTTATCGTTCCCTCAAAGCCGTCCGCAGTAAACAGACACATATATTCTGTGGGCCATCCCTCCGCCAGAAAGGTGACCAGACCCCGGAAACGCCAGGAGGTAAGGGTAAGCCCTGTTTCCTCCTCCGCCTCCCGCAGAAGACATTCCTCCGGGCTTTCCCCCTCCTCGAAATGGCCTCCAATGCCGATCCATTTATCCTTATTGACGTCCTTTTCCTTTTTTACCCGGTGAAGCATCAGGTATTTCTCATCCTGCTCAATATAGCACAGCGTAGTCAGCTGTGATTTTTCTCTCATCATAAATCCCGCTCCTGTTTCTATTTTCCGCAGAGTTCGCCTGACACGGATCTAGTCCAGATACAGCTTTCCAAAGTCCTTGGCCTCGTCCTCCAGAATCCTCCTGAGGAAATCGCTGAGTTCGCTGGCGTACTGGTATTTATCCCACAGCCTGGCCGCAGGATCATCCTTGACCTCGTCTGCAATCTCATACATCTTTCCGCCGTAATAGTAAACGCAGAGCTTGGCGTAGAACTGGGACATGGTCTCGATCTCGTCGCCGGACAGGTGAAGCGTTCCCTTCCTGTTCTGCCGCTCTAAATCGCTGACCGCGTGTTCGTAGGAAATCTGGTGCAGGAAATTTTCGCTGTAATGGAAGAAATCAGCCAGATCCGGGTTCTTGTAGGAATTCTCTCTCGCCCATTTTTCCACATTGACCGTCTCTGTGTGATAGGTAATCGATCCGTCCTCATAGAGATCCACCACTCCGTAGCGGCAGGGAGCCATCACCAGAGAGCCTGTCACCACCTCGGCCACATCGTCCTCCTCCATGTAGTGCTGCAGATGAAGGTGGCCGCTCAGATGAAGTCTGACCTCGTTGTCGGAAAGCATCTGCAGAAGCTCCTCGCTGTGTTCGATGGTGCAGTCATCATAGAAGGCGTCGCTGACTCCGCTCTGTTCCAGCAGATTGTGGTGGCTGACTGTGATCACCTCCGTGTCGTTTTCCCAGGCCTCGTAGAGAATCGGCTCCATCCACTTATAGGTTCCGCTCTGGATCATTCCGCCTACCTGATTCACCGGATCGTACTGGCAGGAGTCCAGCATGAGAAGCCACAGGCTGCTGTCCACCTTGTACAGGTAGCTGAGGGAATTGGGATCCCGGCTGTCGGCGGCCACATAGCCGAATTCCGCGTAAATATCCTCGAATTCCTCCGCCGTTATGCTGTCCACCGGATAGGAATTCGTGCCGGAAAACTTCTTGGCATTGGGATTGTTAATATCGTGGTTTCCCGGAATCACTAACGTCGTGATCCCCTCCTCGTCCAGCTCCTCTAAAAGGACGGCAAGCTCCTCGTGGCTGGCTTTCTCTCCGTTCAGCGTCAAATCGCCGCTGAGCAGAAGAAGATCCGGATCCTTCTCCTTCATATCCTCAATAAAAGCATCCAGAATTTCCCAGCTGTAGAGAAGGACGCGTCCGTCTCCTCCGTACACATAGTTGATGAAGCTCTGGCACCGGCTGCCCGCCAGATCCTCAGCCAGATAGTGGATATCCGTGGCCAGCACAATCTCATAGAGCGGCTCCTCGCCTGTCTCTGCCTGAGGTTCCTCCTCTGTGGTTTCCTCCAGGCTCTCCCCTGTCTCCGGTGCTTCTTCTTTGCTTTCCTCTGTCTCTCTGCCTGCGTTCTGGCTCTCAGACGGTTTTGTCTGTGCCTCTGAGGTCTGAGCCTCCTGCCCTGTCTGAGCTGTCTTCTGGCAGCCTGATACAGTAAGGCACAGTCCTGCCGCAATGGCGAATGCCGCCGCTTTTCTTTTTCTCATAAAATCCTTTTGTTTCCTTTCCCTTTTCTCTAACCGCAGCGCCTATACATAGGAGTGATCAATCTGGATAATCGCGCAGCAGCACGGCATGGTTTCGCACACCTGATCCTGTACCTGCTTTTTAAGCTCCTCCTCGCCCATTTTCATTTCAAAGGGCATCACCACATCGAACAGAAGCTTTGTCACTCCGCCTCCGTGAACCAGACGGAAATCGTGAATCGTCAGCCGGCTGTCCACCGCCTTCACGATCTGTTCAACCATGGCCTTTTTCTCCTTCATCTCCGGATCCTTTAAGTTTACCGGATCCATATGTATCACCGCCTGGCAGCCCAGACGCTCCTGCAGCTCCATCTCCACCCCGTCGATGGCGTCGTGCAGCTCGAAAATATCCTGGCTGCCGTCCACCTCCCCGTGAAGGGAAACCATCCTGTGGCCAGGGCCATAGTCGTGGACAACCAGGTCGTGGATTCCGATAATCTCCGGCCTGGAGAGGACAATGTTCTGGATTTCCTCGATAAACTCCGGCTCCGGCGCCTGTCCCAGAAGCGGATTTAACGTCTCCTTGGCCGCCTCGTAACCGGCTTTCAGGATAAAGACGGCCACCAGGACTCCGCACCAGCCGTCCACGTTCACCCCTGTAAACTTCATGATCAGCATGGAGATCAGAACCATGGAAGTGGCCAGAGCGTCGCTTAAACTGTCCGTCGCCGTGGCCTTCATGGCAGCCGAATCGATTTTCGCCCCGATTCTCCGATTGTAGAAGCTCATATACAGCTTGACTGCCACAGACGCCAGCAGAATCGCCATGGAGAGGACTCCTGTGTCCACTGCCTCCGGATGGATGATTTTCTCAATGGAAGACCGCCCCAGCTCCACGCCCATGACGATAATGGCGATGGATACGGCCAGCCCCGACAGATACTCGATTCTGCCGTGTCCAAATGGGTGTTCCTCGTCCGCCGCCTGGCCTGCGAACTGAAAGCCCAGCAGCGTAATCACAGAAGATCCGGCGTCCGACAGGTTGTTAAAGGCGTCAGCCATGACGGCGATGGATCCGCTCAAAAATCCAGCCAGATATTTCCCGGCAAATAAAAGCAGGTTCAGGGCAATTCCCAGGGTTCCGCAGAGGATTCCGTAAGCCCTCCTCTCATCCTTTCCCTGCTTGATAAAAATACGTTCCAGCAGCGTAATCATTTCGTTTCAGCCTCCTTAAGAAATACATATTCGCAGTCTGAGGACCGCTCCGGACAGAAGGAAAATCCCATCCTGTCAAACGCCTTCGCCTCCTCCGGCGTCTCTGCTCCCCGCTCCGCTAAAAAGCGCACCATCTCGCCCCTGGCCATCTTGGCCTCCGTGGCCTTCACCTTGACCTTTCCCTCCGACAGGGTTCCGAACACGCAGGTGACAAATCTGTCCCCGGAAGCCAGATAAGGCTCCACCGCGCGGCTGTACTCCTTAGAGGCCAGATTCAAAATCACCGCCGGCCTTCCCTCTGAAAGCTCTCTGTAAATCTTATCTCCCCACCAGCCGTACAGATCATTATGTAAACCCATTTTCAGTCTGGCCTGCATCTCCAGGCGGTAGGGAACCACCCCGTCGTCGGCCCGCAGGACGCCGTAAAAGCCGCTTAAAATCCGCAGATGACTGCAGACGTACTCCCACTGTTCCTTCGTAAAAATCTGGGGAGCCATATATTGGTACTGAATCCCCACATAGGCCAGAACCGCAGGCGTCAGCCCCTGATCCAGCCGCATCGTCTGATACCTGAGATAATTTTCATGGGTAATGGCGTCGTTGGCCTTAAAAAGCGCCTTTAATTCTGCCTCAGAAAAGCCCTGAAGAGTCCGCAAAAGCTCTCCGGCCTCCTTCTGGAATACCGGCGCGGCCCTCCAGGGCATATCGTCGCATTTCACCTGCATCCGCTTGGCAGGCGATACAATCAGCTTCATAGCCACAGCTTCTCTTCTCCCTCTTTTGCAGTTAAATTCCTCCACCAGGGCCTCCTTCTGGGCTCTGGACAGCCTCTTGATGGCTGCCTCCCGCCTCATGGCCTCGCCTCTGGTAGAATATTCCTCAAAATAAGCCAGGGCCACCGGCCTCCTGGCTCTCGTGTACTTCGCACCCTTCCCGCTGTTGTGGGCGGCAACTCTCTTCTCCAGACAGTTTGTCCACCCGCAGTAGAGCGTGCCGTCGCAGCAGCGCAGAAGATATGTGTAATTCATCTGCCTCGCACCTCCTGTCCGGGCTATGTAAACGGCAGCTGCACCCTGCGCAGTCATGCTGCTGCCGCCCGGAGCCTTAAAACAGACAGAGCCTGAAACCCCGTATCTATTTAAAGCATCGGCCAGATGCGGACGTGCCTTCCGGCCTCCCGGAAAAGCGCTGCCCTTCCAGTCATACTCTATTATATGAATTTTCTCCCGAAATGCAACTTTCATCCCCGGATTTTTTTAATTCTTCTTTTTTCTGCTGTCAAAATACAGGAACTGGTCAATGGAGTCCAGAATATCCGCGAAATCCTCCCTGGGAGCCAGGTCGATATACCGGCTTAAAAGCTCCGTCTCCTGCTTTTTGTACCTGCCGTAAAAGATGTCGAACAGGTTATGGCCCCGCAGATGAATCTTGAACAGATCCATATGTTCTTTCAGATCCTCCGGAGATTTTAAATCCCGTCCCAGGGCCGCCTTAAACTTCTTCCCCGACGTCAGGCGGCACAGATATTCTCTCCACTTTTCATACAAAATATCATAGAACACCTCCTCTGACGGAACAACGGACAGCTTTGTCATAATTTCAGGATTCAGGAAATAATTTTCAAAGGAATAATACCTCAGGATCAGCACGTTTTTCTCCGTCACCCTGGGCAGGTGATCCACATCGCGCTTTCCCTGCTCCTCATAGTACCGGCACAGCTGCCTTTTCAGCTCTCCCCTGTCCTTTCCGTCTCCGTCCCGGATCATGAGAAACTGATCCTTAAAATGCACCTGGTTCATGTACTTTAAGTTGGCGTAGGTCTTGATATTGGTGCAGCTGTTGGTGGTAATAATGGAGACTCTGGACAGGCTTCCGTCCTCTTTATACACTTCGGAATAATATTTTTTAAGCAGCAGGGGAAGGCGGCTCTTGTCCTGCCTGCCCTCCACTATAAACACGAAGTCCACGTTCATGGCGTCCCCGGCCCCGTAGCCCAGATCGTCTAAAATTTCTCTAATGTCCACCTGGCTGCGGACGACGGAAGAGAATTCCTCATCAAGCACCACCTGGCGGATCTGTCTGGAGGTGAAATTTAAAAGCAGCTGGGGCGAGTGCGTGCTGAAAATCACCTGATTCTTCTTAGACAGGCGGTACAAAATCTCGCTGGCCGTCTTCTGGAGTCTGGGGTGCAGGAATAATTCCGGGTATTCCACCACAATAATGCTGGGCAGCTGGCTCTCCTCCTCCACGTAGGTTTCCAGAAGAGACAGCATATAGATGCACCGCATGCCGCGGCTCATCTGGGAGACAGGGCTGACCGTTCCTCTCTCCTTGCTGTAAAGCTCCGCCTGGACAGAAAACAGCTCGGTGAGATTTCCCTGAAGCCGGTAGCGGATTTCATCGAAACCGCCGTTTTTCTCGAAATTTTCATTGATCCGCTCTGCCACCCTGCCCAGATTCAACTGATAGAGCTTGTACTCAAACAGCTTCTGGGCCTCCAGGGCGTTTAACTCCTCCGGCTTTTTTTGGTTAATCAGGCCGATACACTGAAAGCAATGGGAGCAGGCCCGCCCGGAATCAAACAGGCAGGCCCCGTTTCTCATCTGATTCATCAGACGGCTGTCCCCCAGAAGGAACAGATCGCTCTGAAAAGCGTTCAGCTCCCGCTCCGTATCAATGTAGTGGAGCTTTGGAATCACCTGGGCTATGTAGGGATTGTGCTTCCTGAAGCCGTCAAAAAACCTCTTTCTTCCCTCCCGGTTTACGAGAAAGGTAAAGGAGAGAATTCCATTCTGGAAGGAGGGCAGCTTCTTCTCAAAATCACGTTTCCAGATCTCAAACCGGCGGTAGGCGCTGACCACAGCCTGACTGTGAAACAAAAGCAGCCCCTCCTTCCCCTCTTTTGTTCCCTTTATTATACGGCTTTCACCGTCCGCTTTCAAATGATTTCTGGCGCCGCCCAGTGTGAAAATCTCTGCCTATCCTGCCTGGCGCCGTCTTCTCACTGGGAAATCTCCTTCACCAGTACCAGCCGCTCCCCTGGACGGGCCTCCCCCCGCTCCAGGCCGTTGGCCTCCATCACATGATCCACAGTAGTGTGAAATTTTTTTGCAATTTTCCACAAAGAATCCCCAGGCTGCACAATGTAGCCCACAATACCGGGCATTTCCTGAAGCTTCTTCAGATCCAGAGGCTCTGTCCGAGCCCCCGTAATCACCTGCTCGCACACCGGCTGAAGAGCCAGAAGATCCGCTGTGATCACAGCCTTCACCTCCACGCTCTCCGACCCCAGCATCACCGCCGTCAGCTGTTCCAGCCCCATGTTCAACTGATAGACGCTGTTTTCGTCCATTCCGCTTGCCTCCGCCGTGCAGCGGAAGGGAACCATCTCCTCCGCGTAGCCTACAGGAGCCGCGTCGTCGTCCGTCAGGTAGAGAAGGCCCACCTCCAGAACTCCTTCCAGATGAAGTCCGTCCTCCTTCGGCTCCGCCGCATCCAGCTTTACCTCTCCTGTGCTGTGGCAGATCTGAAGAATCCGCTCCGGCTGGCGCAGATTAAGCTTTTCAGCTGTCTTGCATTTGCAGATATTCTTTGTCAAAAGCCGGTCAAAACAGGCTGTTCCTGTGTCCAGAACCAGCTCGCATCCCGTGGAATACATATCGCTTAAAAGCTCCACATGCTGCTCCTCGTAGAGCTTCATATCCAGTTCAAGAACCGCGTCTGCCAGAAGCACCCGCATCTCCCCGTCGCTGTCCGGCTTCATTTCAATCTCCTGATGAAGCAGGCGCACCGGCACAAACGGGATCATGCTCTCCTCTGCCTCAGAAAGCTCTACCTCTCCGGAAAACGGGATGCTTTCCTCCACCCACTGAACCGGCGTATGCTCCCCCTCCCCGCTGTAGATGACGAAGATTAAAAGCTCTCCCTCCAGATGAACCGCCCCCTGAACCGGGCTGCAGGAAACGCCGCGCAGCTTCATTTCTCTCCACAGAATCGTCTCCATATTCGGCTTGTTGGCTGACAGGGACAGCTCCTCCCGAATCCGGTAGGTATCCTTTCTCCTGACGGCAATGGCGGCCACGTCAATGTCCCTTCGCTGGATTTCCACCCTGCCGTCGTCTGTCTTCACGTCCACAGCCGCCTCCGCGTCGTACAGGCTCTCCACCCGCACCTCCAGCATCACCACCGCCTTGATATTCAGCTTCCTGGAATTGATCATTCCCGTGTTCAAATCCTCCAGGTTCCAGGAGACCTGAAAGCTGTCCTTCTCCTCCAGCTCCGGCACGTTCACCGTCTCCTCAAAAGGAATTTCCCCCTTCAGAGACTGGAGGCCGCCCGATTCCCTCCTGTATAAAACCGCAAAAGAAAGCTTTCCCCGGATCAGCACCCGGTCTCCCTGGGCTCTGGAGGACTCAATCTGAATATCTCCGTTTCCCAGCAGTACGGCAGATACGTCGTCCATCGTATCAGGGACAATAAAATCGTCGTCAAGGGTAATCTGGGACACTGCGGTTCCCTTCTGCCGGTTCATGTGAATGTTATTTTTCATCAGCTCCATCATTTTGCCACCACGCCTTTCCATTTGATACAGACTCCGCCCGTTCTTCTTTGCCGGGCCGCCGGCAGAACCTATCTCCCCTTCCGCCGGCGCTTTGTGAAAGTCTATGCATGGAAAAGGCGGGATATGCCCTGCTCACATGGGCATATCCCGCCTTTTCGGCGCGTTCTGTATTTTGGCGGCATCGGGCGCGGCCGCCTATTTTTTCTTTCTGAATAAAATCATCTGAGCGGCAAGGAGAATCCCCGCCGTAATCAGAAACATGGCCAGGCTGTGGTTCAGAAGGCCTGCATACTGATAAAATCCCCAGTATATCACTGCGTAGAGAACCACAACTACAAGGATATAGAGCATTCTCTCCTTCTTTCCTGCTCCTGACAGCAGAGTAAAATTCCCCAGATACTTTTTATTCAGCCAGAGTGAGTAAATCAGAAAAAGAAGGATTCCCCCCAAGAGCAGAATCAAAACCTTCATATCTCCAATTCTTCCATACAGACCGGCCCCCAGCAGGCAGACCGCTCCCAGACAGATGCTGGATACAGCGCCTTTTCTGATATACTCTCTGCGCTGTTCCGGCTCCAGCTCCTCGGTCTGCCTGATCTGAAAAAATCTGAGATCCGGCTTTTTCAGGCGGACTAACCCCTCTGCTATGCAGATAAGCCCGGCAATCATCAGAATCATGCTCCACTGCTTCATCCCGCCCCCCCTTTCACTCCCCCGTGCACTGGCGTTAATACTCTTCCAGAAAATGATGGCGTTCTTTTCCCTTCACATATCCGATGCAGGCGTCCAGATTGACGTTTTCCACGCTCTTGAAAATATTCGTCTCGATGTGAGGATTGATGGTCCTGAATTTCGCAATCAGCTCCTTCATCTCCTGGCGCTTCGACATGTGGGCCTCCTCTTCCCTGGAAATGGCCTCCGTAAACCGGCAGGCGCACTGGAGAAACCGAAGATTGTTGAAATCACGCCACGCCTCGATATCCGCCTCCTTCACCAGATACAGAGGACGGATCAGCTCCATGCCCTCAAAATTGGTGCTGTGGAGCTTCGGCATCATGGTATTTACCTGGGCCCCGTAGAGCATGCTCATGAGAATCGTCTCGATGACGTCGTCAAAATGGTGGCCCAGGGCAATCTTATTGCATCCCAGCCGCTTTGCGTTGGCATAGAGATGGCCCCGGCGCATTCTGGCGCACAGGTAGCAGGGCGACTGATCCACGTCCACTACCACGTTGAAGATATCCGATTCAAACACAGTAATGGGAATTCCCATAATCTTTGCGTTTTCCTCAATCATCTTCCTGTTTTCCGGATTATAGCCCGGATCCATCACCAGAAAATGAAGTCCGAACTCCATCTTTCCGTGGCGCAGAATCTCCTGCATGCACTTGGCTAACAGCATGGAATCCTTGCCCCCGGAAATGCAGACTGCAATGTTGTCGCCCTCCTGAATCATGTCGTACTCGTTCAGAGCCTTCACAAAGGGCCGCCAGATTTCCTTGCGGAACTGCTTAATCACGCTTTTCTCAATGTCTCTGCACCGGTCTGCCGGCTTTTTCTGGTTGTCTCTTACTGTCTCGTTATCCTGCAATTTTACCATCCTTTTTCTCGCCTTTGTCTTTTTCGTCCAGCTCCCGCTCCATCCGGCGCAGCTCCCGCTTCAGCTGCTTGATCTCGCCCTTTAAAGCCTCAATCTGCTCTACCAGCTTTCTGTCGTGCTCTCCCAGAACCACTTTTTCTTTCTTCTGGATCTTCACGCCGTCCTTCTTAACCGGGCGGGCCGGAATGCCCACTGCCGTGATGTTCTCCTCCAGCGGCTGTAAAAGCACCGCGTTGGCGGCGATGGAGCAGTTGTCTCCTACCTGGAAGGATCCGAGAATCTTAGCTCCTGACCCCACCGTCACGTTGTTTCCCAGAGTTGGGTGGCGTTTTCCCTTTTTCGTGCCCACGCCTCCTAACGTCACGCCCTGGTAAATGGTGCAGTTGTCTCCCACTACCGCAGTCTCTCCGATCACAACGCCTGCGCCGTGGTCGATTAAAATTCCATGGCCCAGCTGGGCTCCCGGATGAATTTCAATCAGAGTAAAAAATCTGGCAATCTGGGAAATCAGGCGGGCAATAAAAAACATCCGTTTCTGATAAAACCAGTGGGCGATTCTGTGCCAAATCAACGCGTGGACCCCCTGATAGAGCAGAAGCACCTCCAGAGCGCTTCTGGCCGCCGGATCCCGTTCCTTTACAGCTTTTACATCAAGCCAAATATCCTTTAAAATCATAGCCTTCTCCTTTTAAAACAACGCTGAAACAATACACTGTGATATTGCTACATTATATAAGTATTCCGCAGGTTCTGTCAATGAGGTCTGCCGAAGTTTCATGCCTGCAGTACCGCTATCCCTGCCTTGAAAATATCGCGTCATTTCTGGAAAGAAGATATACGCAGTATTGGTTCATGCTGATTCCCTCTCTCTGAGAATGTTCTGCCAGCGATCTGTGAAGACTCCGCGGAATCCTTAGCTTAAACTGCCCAGAATAGTCCTCCAGGCTGTCTGGCTCCTGGATTGCCACTCCATCCTCTAACGCCGCCTCGAGCCACGCTTTTTTTGCATCCAGCGCATTTGCCACTGCACTTTCTACTGTCTCTCCACAGGTAATGCAGCCTGGCAGATCAGGGTAAGAAACCACAAATCCGCCCTCCTCCTTATCTTCTACAACCTCCATTCGATAGGCCATTGCCAAGTATTCTTTCAGAGTTTTACTCATTTTTTGCCTCGCTTTCTACAACCTGCCTTACCATTTCCACATATACTTTTTTGATTGGTTCTTGCTTAGGTATCGTGATTGGCGCGCAGCCCTGTTTTCTAAATGTATAATGGCTGCTTCCCCCTCTCGGCGCATTCATTTCATATCCATAGCTTTCCAGTACCTTTCGCAGTTCATCAAGCCGAAGATCTTTTGATAGTCTATTGATACGCATTATCAATTTATCCCATTGAGACATTCCTATTCCTCTTTCTTTTATTATATATGGTGTCATATATGGTGTCAATGCTTTGTTTTTGGCAGAACAGGCCCCCTTTCCTGTGCCTCAAATATCGAAAAGAGGAACCGCTTTCCTACTCCGCTTAAATCCGGCGAAAACGATTCCTCTTTTCATCATTTCCTGTTTACTCTCCAAATACCATCTGGCACAGCCTGACGTACTCCCGGTATTCTGGAAAGCTCTCCAGTTCTTTAAAGGCCTCTGCCATGGAGGTATAATACCACCCCTGCCAGCGCTTTTCTTTCATGTTAAACCGCTCAAATACTGCGTCTCCATCCAGCAGATAATCTCTGGCCGTGTTCCGCAGATTGCTGAGTTTGTCTCCCAGAGCCAGAATCTTCTCATCCCGTCCGGCGCCTTTCAGGCGGTCAATGGTCGCCTGCTTTCTCTCCCTCCAGGATCTGGACTTGTCCTCTGTCTCGCCTGCTACCAGTTCGGCCACCCGGCGGCCGAACTCCCCCTCAATTTCACTGAACGTGACCCCTGCGTCTTCTATGGTATCGTGAAGAATCGCAGCTGCAATCAGCTCCTCGTCCTCTGTGAGGGAGGACACGATCAGGGCCGTGTCAAGGGGATGGGTGATGTAGGGAATATTTCCGCCCTTCCTCACCGCCCCTTTGTGGGCGTTTGCCGCAAATACTGCCGCCTTACGAATCATACCCTTACTCTCCATCCTGAACTGAACCTGTAATGTGAACGTCCATCTGCCTGTACGGAATCTCAATGCCTTCCTCGTCAAAGGCCAGCTTGATCTTCTCTGTAATATCCCATCTGGCGGCCCAGTAGTCCTCTGACTTCGTCCATCCCCTGGCTCCCAGCACCACGCTGTCGTCTCCCAGGGAATCTACATAGGTGACAATCGGCTCCTCCTGCAGAACAGACGGATGCTGCCTGTAAATCCGATCCATGATCTCCTTGGCCTTCCTCAAATCAGACTGGTAGCCGATGCCCACCGTCAGATCGAGACGCCGTTTCTCCATGGCCGTCACATTGGTGACAATAGAATTGGACAGCGTGCCGTTTGGAATGGAAATCGTCTTGTTGTCAATAGTCACCAGAATGGTGTACACCAGACCGATGACAGATACCGTTCCCTCGGCATTTGGCATCACAATATAATCGCCTACCTTAAAGGGCTTCATCACGAGAATCAAAATGCCTCCCGCGAAGTTTTTAAGGCTCTCCTGGAGAGCCAGGCCTATGGCCAGACCGGCGGATCCTAAAATCGCCACAATGGAGGCGGAATCAATTCCCAGCTGGCCTGCGATAATAAAAATCAGCAGCGCGTTCAGGGAAAATTTCAGCAGAGAGCCGATAAATTTCGTCACTCCGATCTCCATCCCCGCCCGCTCGAAGGAATGGCGGGCCATCTTCAGAAGCAGGCGGATAATCTTCCGCCCTACAATAAAGATGACTAAAATAACAAGAAGGTTCAAGCCAAACCGGATAAGATCCGGCACCCAGCCCTTCAGAGCGTCCATCAGCACATCCGGCTTTCCAAGCTCCTGAAGCTCCTTTAAATCCTCTCCCAATGCGCTGATCGCATCTGTTTCCTGTGTTGGTGTCGATAAAAAAATCATTTATTTACTTCTCCTGCCTGTCTGGAGGGCTTTCTGAGCTCCCTTGATCACTGTGACTACAGGATTTTTGTTTTCCTTCTCCCGGCTCTCCTGCGCCGTTTTCCTCTGGGACTCATCCCCCTCCTTCTTCTGTCCGTCCATGGCCTGCTTCAGCGCTTCCTTCGCCTCGTCATCCTCTCTCAAATCAGCCAGAGTCCCGTAAAGGCTCTTATCTGCCTTAAAGGCGATCACATTGCCCTCCGGAGCCTTCTCCTGTACGGAGGCCTTCCTTCTGCCTCCTGCGGCCCCTGAGGATCTGCCTGCTGCCGAAGCTCTGCCTGTTCCTGCGGCCTTGCTTTTTGCCGTCTTCCCGGCTGTCCTGGCCGTCTTTTTCACCCGCTTCACCGGAGTGCAGGAGAATACGCTGATTCCAAGCGGGGCAATATGAACGGTAATGGACTCCTCTCTTCCGTCGCACTCTTCCGCCTTGGAGCTCTTCACCCGCAGGTTCACAATGCCGCAGCCGCCGAAGCTCTTGGACTCGCTGTTGAAAATCTCCTTATACTTTCCGGGGAACGGAACTCCCACCTTATATTTCTCATGCTCCACCGGAGCGAAGTTGCAGACAAAGAGCAGCGTCTCCTCCGGCTTGTCCGTCTTTCTCAGGAACGCCGCAATGTTATTGGCAGAGTCCATGCAGTTAATCCACTCGAAGCCGTCCGGCATGTAATCCTCCTCGTAAAGAGCCGGATGCTCTCTGTAGAGGAAGTTTAAGGCCTTCACATAGGACTGCATATTTTTGTGGATCGGGTACTCTAAAAGCTCCCACTCCAGACTCTTATTTTCATTCCACTCGTCCATCTGGCCGAACTCCTGTCCCATAAACAGAAGCTTCTTGCCCGGGTGTCCCGTCATAAAGCCGTAGGCCGCCCGAAGGTTGGCAAACTTGGCCTCGAAGGTCTCTCCCGGCATCTTGTTGACCATGGATCCCTTGCCGTGAACTACCTCGTCGTGGGAGAACACTAGAATAAAGTCCTCGCTGTAGGCGTAAATCATGCTGAACGTCAGCTCGCCGTAGTGGTGGCAGCGGAAGTAGGGATCGCACTTCATATATCCCAGGAAGTCGTTCATCCAGCCCATGTTCCACTTATAATCAAAGCCCAGGCCGTCCTCCTTTACGTTTCCCGTCACCTTGGGCCAGGCTGTGGACTCCTCGGCAATCAGGACCGCGCCGTCCTTTCTGCCCTTAAATACGGAATTCAGGTGCTTTAAGAACTCCACCGCCTCCAGGTTTTCGTGGCCGCCGTACATATTGGCAACCCACTCCCCCGGATTCTTGCCGTAATCCAGGTACAGCATGGAGGCCACCGCGTCGAAGCGGATGCCGTCGGCGTGGTACTTGTCCGCCCAGAACATGGCGTTGGCAATCAGGAAATTCGATACCTGGGGCCGTCCGTAATTGTAGATCAGTGTTCCCCAGTGCGGGTGGGCTCCCTGTCTCGGATCCTTGTGCTCGTAGACGCAGGTTCCGTCAAACTGGGCCATGCCCCAGGAATCCCTCGGGAAATGAGCCGGAACCCAGTCTAAAATCACGCCGATGCCCTGGCTGTGCATGTAATCCATAAAATACATGAAATCATCCGGCGTGCCGTAGCGGCTGGTAGGCGCATAGTAGCCCGTCACCTGGTAGCCCCAGGAAGCGTCTAACGGGTGCTCCATCACCGGCAGCAGCTCTATGTGAGTGTAACCCATCTCCTTCACATAGGCGGCCAGCTCAGGAGCCAGCTCCCTGTAATTGTAAAACTCAGAGCCCGGAACCGCCTCCCCGGCCTCGTCCAGGGAAAATTCCTTCCGCTTCCAGGATCCTAAATGCACCTCGTAGATCGACATGGGCCTTTTCTTGCTGTCTGAGACCGCCCGCTCCTTCATCCATTTCGCGTCCGTCCACTCATAGCCATTCAGATCCCATACAATCGAAGCCGTATTCGGCCGAAGCTCCGCATAATTGGCATACGGATCTGCCTTTAACGCCGGATCTCCGTTTCTGAACTTGATTTCATATTTATAAACCGCCCCCTTGGAAAGCCCTGGGATAAACAGCTCGAATACGCCGGAATCTCCCAGCCTCCTCATCTGGTGGCGGCGTCCGTCCCAGAAATTAAAATCGCCTACCACGCTGACACGCATGGCGCACGGCGCCCACACGGCAAAGTATACGCCGTCCACACCCTTAATGGTCATGGGATGGGCTCCCATCTTACTGTAGACCGAGTAATGAATGCCGGCGGCAAATTTCTTCAAATCGCTTTCCGTAAACTGGGGCGCAAATGAATACGGATCGTGAATTTCCCCCAGCGTTCCATTGTCATAGAACACCTGCAGCGTGTAATCCGTCAAAGTCTTCCTCGGAATCAGAGCCGCAAAAAAGCCCGCCTCGTCTGCCATCTCCATGGGATACGTCTTTCCCGTTCCGGAAAGCCTCACCGTAATATTCCTCGCCGTGGGAATAAACGCCTGCACTAACATCCCATTCTCCGTGAGATGCGCCCCCAGGATCCTGTGGGGATCCGGAGATTCAGAATACACCAGCTCCTCAATCCCCGCCCAGTCCATCAGATCATATAATAGTTTGTCCATAAATACGCCCCCTTGCGTTTCCTTCTGTGGTAGTTCCTATTCTATCATTTCAGCCTGAATAATACAATCAAGACCGCCTAAAAATATTTTTCAGGCATACTACTTGCTAAATCGCAAAAACTCGGATAAACTATTGAACTGTAATCTGTTAATCTGCATTTAATTAGATGAGGAACACAGAAAAATGGAAAATAAAGAAAAACACCTGGGAAGCGTCCGCCGCGAGGAAGCTCCGAAGAGCAGGAAGCGGGATGAGGAGAAGGAACCGTTCAGCTGGAAGAAGGAAATTTTAAGCTGGATTCAGATTCTGGCTGCGGCCGCTGTGATCGCATACGTGCTGACTACCTATATTATAGCCAACAGCACCGTGCCTACCGGATCCATGGAAAATACCATCATGTCCCACAGCCGGGTACTGGGCTCCAGACTTACCTATAAATTCAGCGAGCCTGAGCGGGGCGATATCGCCATTTTCCGCTACCCCGACGACAAGGAGGAGGGAATCACCACCTACTATGTCAAGCGTATCATCGGTCTCCCTGGAGAGACGGTGGATATCGTAGACGGAAAAATCTATATCAACGGATCCGACACGCCTTTGGACGAGCCCTATCTCCACGAGGAGATGGACATGTACGGAAAAGATCATCTCCACTACAACGTGCCGGAGGGACATTACTTCATGCTGGGAGACAACAGGAATAATTCCAACGACGCCCGGTTCTGGAAAAACAAGTACGTCCCAGAAGAGGATTTGATTGCAAAAGTTTATCTGGAATACTTTCCAAACCCGCATTTTCTCCACTAACTGTCCGGAGAACTGCGAACTATTTTTATGATGTTACGAGCCGGCAGGAACCATCGGCCGGCAGGAGGAGAAAGATAAAATGAACAAGGTAGTAAAATTCGGCGGAAGCTCTCTCGCCAGCGCAAAGCAGTTTAAAAAAGTAAAGGACATTATCATGGCGGACAAATCACGCCGCTACGTGATTCCCTCCGCTCCCGGAAAGAGAACAACTAATGACGAAAAGGTGACGGACCTTCTCTACGCCTGCTACAGCGCAGCGTCCGAAGGCCGCAGCTACAAAAAGATTTTCGACGCCATCACAGCCCGCTACGAGCAGATTATCACCGGCCTTGACTTAAACGTAAATCTGGATTTTGAATTTAAGACCATTGAGGAGAACTTCCTGGCCAAAAAGGGACGCGACTACGCGGCCTCCAGAGGCGAATACTTAAATGGCATTATTATGGCTGCCTATCTGGGATATGAATTTATCGACGCAGCCGACGTGATCTGCTTCGACGCAGACGGTTCCTTCCTGTCCGAGAAGACAAACCAGGAGCTTGCAGCCCGCCTTTCCAAGGTTTCAAAGGCCGTTATCCCCGGCTTCTACGGCTCCATGCCGGACGGCTCCGTGAAAACCTTCTCCAGAGGCGGTTCCGATATCACCGGCTCTCTGGTAGCCAGAGCCGTTCACGCAGACCTGTACGAGAACTGGACCGACGTGTCCGGTTTCCTGGTAGCGGATCCCAGAATTGTGGACAATCCGGAACCCATTGAGACCATTACATACAGAGAGCTTCGGGAGCTGTCCTACATGGGCGCCAGCGTACTTCACGAGGAGGCCATTTTCCCGGTCAGAAAAGAGGGCATCCCGATCAATATCAGAAACACAAACCGTCCTTCTGATCCGGGAACCATGATTGTGGAGAGCACCTTAAAGCGCCCTCACTACACGATCACCGGAATTGCGGGAAGAAAGGGCTTCTGCGCCGTCAACATTGAGAAAGCCATGATGAACGCAGAGATCGGCTTCGGAAGAAAGGTGCTGGACGTATTTGAAAAATACGGCATCTCCTTCGAGCACATGCCGTCCGGCATCGACACCATGAGCATTTTCGTACAGCAGAGCCTGTTCGAGGAGCATGAGCAGTCCGTCATCGCAGGCATTCACAGGGCGGTGGAGCCGGATCACATTGAGCTGGATTCCGACCTGGCTCTCATCGCTGTCGTAGGACGGGGCATGAAATCTGCCCGCGGCACAGCCGGAAGAATCTTCTCAGCCCTGGCTCACGCCAGAGTCAACGTCAAGATGATCGACCAGGGATCCAGCGAGTTAAACATCATCGTCGGCGTGAGAAACGAGGACTTCGAGACGGCGGTCAAAGCTGTTTACGACATCTTCGTCACAGCAGAGATTTAGTTATTTTTCAGGGGGGCGCCTGGTTTCAGGCGGAAATTTGAGACAAAAAGAAGCTTTTTAGATTGGCAAACATACTAAAAAGCTTCTTTTTTATTGGTTTTATTAAATTATTTTCTTTTTTAGGAGGTCATAACGATTGATTTTAAATTTAGCCGCTTTTTTTATTATTCCCGGATACACCCTCCTGTTTATCAGGAATTTCAACCTGTTCTCCCTGAACTTTTCCGTCATCGGAAATATGCTGGGGAGAAAGCGGGGCTTCTGCCTGTGGGGAATGATGACCGGATGGTACTTCTTCTGGGTTCTGTCCAGGGTATCTGCCCACCTAAAGCTTTCCAGAGGCGTCCGGTATCTGGTCCACACGGCGCTTTTTCTGCTGTTCTGCGCCGTCACCACGCCCTATCTGCCGGAAGAACTGCCTTTTAAAGCCTTCCTCCACATCGTGTTCGCCATGGCCGCCGCCCTGTGCCTGTGCCTCTATCTGTTTCTCGCCGCCTGGCGGCTGCGAAAGGAGGACAGGACAGCCGGACTGGTTACGCTGTGGTGTCTGGCAGGCATTCTCCTCGTGTCTGCCGTTCTGCTGATTCTGGTGGGAATTGTCAGCAGCGCCCTGGAGATCTTCTTCACCTTCTCCACAGTATTTTTGAGCCGTTACTTCTATGGAAGGACGAAACGGCTTATTTCTCAATCTCCATAATCATGTCCACGCGTCTCTGATGGCGGCCGCCCTCAAACTCGGCGTCCAGCCACTCCTCCGTAATCATCTTGGCCAGCTCGCTGCCTACCACGCGGGCTCCGAAGGCCAGGATGTTCGTGTTGTTGTGCATTCTGGACAGCTTCGCTGTGTAGGGATCGCTGCAGACGCAGGCGCGGATTCCCTTTACCTTGTTTGCGGCCAGGGAGATTCCCACTCCTGTTCCGCAGATAGTGATTCCCAGATCCGCCTCGCCGGACGCTACGGCGCGGCCTACCTTCTCGCCGTAAACCGGGTAGTCGCAGCTCTCTGTGGAATCGGTTCCCATATTGATTACCTCGTAGCCCTTGGACTCTACAAACTCCTTGATAATGTTCTTAAGCTCCACTGCAGAGTGGTCGTTTCCAATCGCGATTTTCATAACTCGTCTCTCCTGTCTGATTTCGTTGATTTGTTTTATTGCTTTATTTTTTATTTTATTTAATTTTTCTGTTTTGTTCTGTTTTTCTGTTCTTCCTTATTTCCTAGAATTCTGTGGTCTTTCTCACATTGGATTCCAGCAGGCGGTTGTAGCCCAGCCAGCCGTTATTGTCCCCGGCTCCGGCTATAATCTCGTTCATGGTCTCCAGCTTGGCGTCCGCATTGTCTGCCAGGCTTAATGCCACAGCCTCAAACAGAGCCGGCTTCTTCGGGGATCCGTACTCCAGCTCTCCGTGGTGAGCCAGAATGCAGTGCTTCAGCTCTGCGGCCAGCTTTTCCGGAAATCCCGGAATCTCCCTGATCCGCTCCGATACCATCTCTGTGCCGATGATAATGTGGCCCAGAAGCTGTCCGTCGTCGGTGTAGTCGTTTTCTGGGAAAGCGGAAAGCTCTCTCGTCTTGCCGATATCGTGGAACAGCGCCCCGGTGAGAAGCAGATCCCGGTTCAGGCGGGGATACACAGCCGCAAAATAATCGCACAGCTTCATCACGCTCAGCGTATGCTCCAAAAGTCCCCCCACAAAGCCGTGGTGAACGCTCTTGGCCGCCGAGTGGAAGCAGAAGCGGCGGACAAAATCAGAATCCTCCACATAGTAGCTGGAAGCCAGCTTTTTCAGATAAGGATTCTTCATGGACTCAATTAACGCCCTGAGTTCCTGGTACATGGCCTTCACATCCCTGGAGCTGACCGGCAGATAATCGCTCTCCGTATACTCCCCTTCGTCAGCTCTGCGGATCCGGCGCACATTGACCTGATTGGCTCCCTGGAACACTGTGATATCTCCGTCAATATACACATAGTCCAGCGTCTCGAAGTTTCCGACTCCCGGAGAGCCCAGATCCCAGATTTTCGCATCCACGGTTCCCGTCTTGTCCTGCAGCGTCAGCGCCCCGTATTCCTTTCCATTCTTTGTCAGGGCAATCTGCTTCTTCTTGCAGAGATACACATCGGAAATGTGCATGCCGTCGTGGAACTGTCCAATATATTTCATGTTTTATCCTCTCACTTCTCAAAGTTGTCTCATTTATGTTTCAATCCTGCCGGTTTCAGCCTACCGCCCTCTCACCGTCACCTGATACTCCAGAGACGTGTAACCGTCGCGGCCTTTCCGCATCACAGTAACCGCCGCCCCGTTTCCCAGCTGAAAGCTGGCAATCTGTGTGCTCAGCTCCTTCAGAGTAGCCACATCGCGGCCGTCGAACTGCACGATAATATCGCCGTTCTGCAGTCCCGCTTCATAGGCAGGTCCCCCTGAAACAGCGTCTGTAATATAAACGCCCTTGGGGATTCCCTCCGCCTGCATGGTCTCGCTGACCTCCTGTCCCTTAATGCCGAAATAGGCGGTCTCCGCTCCGTTTGTCATCTTTTCCAGGATTCCCTTGTAATCGGAAATGCTCATCACCGACTCGGAGACAATGGAATTTTCCCCCTTCAGGCTGTTGTCTGTCCAGCCGATCATCTCGCCGTTTAAATTCAGAATAAACGTGCCTGCGTCTCCATTGCTGGTCAAATCTGTAAACAGGATCCTGGACACTCCGTCTGTCACCGGCACGTTTCTGGCCACATAGGTAATGGCTCCGTATACGGAAGAGTGGACCATGCCTGCCGGCGCGCCCACGCCGATTACCATATCTCCTGCCTTCACAGAATAGGAATTCCCCAGAGGAATGACCTGTATCTCTCCCCGAAGCTCCGAATCCACCGCAGCGGCGTCCGCCAGCACCACAGCCATGCCAGTCACGCTGTCATTCTGGAGAACCGAGGCTGGCGCCTCCGTTCCGTCAAAAAATTCCACACAAATAGAATCCGCCTGGGACACAGCCGAAGATCTGGTCAGAATAATATAAGAACTGCTTGTCCTGGCAATCACGGCTCCCGCGCAGTAGCCGCTGGTCTCAATGGGATTTCCAAACAGATCCGTCTGCTGCATCCCGGAATGTACGGTGACAATACCTCGATCTGCCTGCTGCTCCACCGCCCGCACGCTGTCGTACATGGATTTTAAATCCTCCGAGGTAAACTCATAGGTTTCCATATAGGCTTTCACCGCCTCGTCCACCGGAACCGTCTCCTCCAGCCCGCCGGACTCCTGCACAGATCCGCTCTCCTCCGGCTGCGCCTCCGGATCATCTCTGTTAAATTCTATAGCGGTGCTCTCGCCACGGGAACTATCCTCCCATCTGTCCTTTGACCACGATCTGACTGCCGTAAAGCTCAGAGCCGACACAGCCCCGAACGCAGCCGCAGCCAGAAGAAATACAGCCGCCCGCGCCGCAATCTGCCTCCTGTTCAGAGGAGGCTTCACGATCTTTTCCCGCATAAATTCACGCCTGCGGGGTTCCTTTTTATCAGGTCCTTCGGTATCTGACATCATTCTTTTCCCTTCATGCTTCTTAATTTCAGGAACACATATATGTATTATACGTTTCTTCTAAGACGATTGCAAGAATATTGTGGGAAAATCGCCGGGCGGCAAACTCATTGATTTTCTTTTGTAAAAAAGAATTACCGCCATCTTTTTCCTAATCTCTGCAGCCGAAGCTGTTTTAACAGAACAAGACGCACACTGTTCCAGGCAATGAAACTGCGGTTTACTATTGAGAGTTTTAAAATAGCGGCAGTAAAACTTTCCCTCTTGTATCCTTCGGCCGGATATGTTATATTAAACATAGAAAAGGGAAGCCACAGAGGCGGCCTACCCTCAATAACTTATAACTTTACATCTTTACGATATCAGCCGTCAGCTAGTGCGAATAGTTGGCGGCTATTTTCTATCCTTAAAAATCTGATATAACAGACTAATAAGGGAAACAATGAATAAACAAAACTGAAATAATTCAGAATATGTAACCATTGTATCGCCCTCCTTTCTTCCGTCTGGAGGGCTTTTATACCCTCCGAAAATAAGAGAGTGGCCGCCCGGCTCTGTGGTTTCCCATATCGACATTATATAGCAATCTTCCTTATCTGACCATCATTGTTTCGCCAGGGAGACAGCAGAACGAACCTCTGCAGCGGCCCATTTCTCCATATCATCTCTGCTCATATTTTCCATCAGAAACTTCTTTAAAAAGCAAATTTACGCTTCCCCTCTCTGTTCCAGCTGTTCAAACACCTCATCCATATCCATTTCAAACATGGCGCTGTCTGCCTGGACTGGGGAAAAATAGAAGGCGACGTTTTCTGCCCCGAATTCCTGTTCCAGCTGCTCCCACTGGGAAGTCAGCCCAATACAGAAGGCCAGAGTATCGCTTCCGAGGGACTCCATATACCAGCGGATCTGATACTTGGGAGAGACGTATTCCTGAATGCTCTTCAGTGTCGTATCCCTGTCTGTGCAGTCGTCTCCATAAGGAACTGATCTGCTGACGCCGTCCTTTTTCAGAAAAATATCTATCCCCCGCTCTTTCTCTGATTCCACGCATTCAAACTGAATTTTATCCTCGTCCGGCAGTTTTTTATTGAAATAGTTGATAATGGAATCGTCGAAGTCCCGCCAGTCAATCCAGATCAGCTCGCCGCTGTCCCAAAATTCATCTTTTGTATCATCCGGCGCTTCTAAAAGCTTTCTTATTTCTTCCAATTGCATACCCTCCCAAATCCTTCGCTATGTGTCTAACTGGAAAACATACATTTTCCCTGTATTTGTGTTATTTTTTCTCCCGCTCTCTTTTTTCCAGAATGACGGGAGGAATTTCAGCAAATCTTCTCAGGAGATAAGCCTTTCCCTTCTCCCCTCTCCATTTATGACAAAACCAAAGCACGCTGCAGCAAAAAAGCGCCGCTGCAATCAGAAATGGATGATGAAATTCTGCCCTGCCCAGAATCGCATAGCTTATCAAAGCGGAAGCCGCAATGGCGCTTCCGGCTATGCCCAGGGCAATTTTTATTACTTTTTCCTGGGACAGCTCCAGAAAATAATTGTCCCATTCTTCTGAATTAAATTTCAGCTGCCTGCCTTTGATCCAGAACAGAATAAGAACTAAACCTAACGCAATCCCCTTGCTGAAAAGGACGTTTATCACTGCCGAACCTGCTAAAATGATCAGTTTTTCCATGATTTATTTCCCCTTATGTGTTTTTAAAAATTCTATCGTTTTGTTTCTCAAAAAAATACTGGAGCCTTCCGCTTTTCACCCCAAAGTAAACCGCCGCCGCAAAAAGCGCTGTCACAACTAGAATCGTGATAATATAAACCGCTGCAAATGCCATCTTCCTCCCCCTTTCCCCCACTCTATTCAATCCTTACACGAACCGGGCCGATTGTAAGATTTCCTGCTCCCGCTGCCGTGTACCATCTTCCTTTTTCCAGTCGAATCTTTTCCGGCGCGCCAGGCGTAATATACCCTATCTCATATCTTTCCCCAGTTTCAACATCAGTAAAGAGCACACTCGTATCACAGTCTCCGCTCACCTTCACCGTTCCAAACAGGGGCTGTATCTGTTCTGATTTAATCCCTCCATCACTGCCCGTCAGAGTAAAAGTATAGTTCCTTTGAATACCAATATGAAGAAAAACTGCGGCTGTCAATATCGCGGCAATACATAAAATCAGCTGTTTCTTTTTCACTGTGTCACCTGCTCTGTATCCTTCGCCAGCTTCCTGAAAATGATTATTCTTACTATGACACAGGCCATTATCACTGCGAAAGACAAGATCCCATACAATAAAGCTTCTGTATACCAGGGAGCCGAATAGGCAGCATATATGTCCGGATACCTTTTATAGCTGTAAAAATCAAATCCTGTTTTCAATGCAATGACGTATAAGCTTCCATAGATAACATACTTTAATGCGTCATACAATTTTTTCATACCATCTCTCCTCCGCTCCCAGCCTTTGCCCCATTCTCTGTATCTACATTATAACAATCCCCCATTCCCGCCACAATGAAGAAATCATTACGATTTCTTATACATTTTTTGAATTGCTCTAAAAGCATATTGCACTGCCAGGGGCAAGTACATATAAAAGCATATATTTTATCAGAAAATACAGATATTATATGGTCCATCTGTTCTTTTTCCAGTATTTATTCTTTGAATCTCCGAAAAAATATAGAAAAATAGGCAACATATCTTGACAACAAATTTTATAAGTATTATAAATTTTTTATAAATAGGACATAAAAATTTTATGTCCTAAAATGGACGTCCAACAAAATTGAAAGGAGAACAAAGCTATGACTAATGCGATGCTTACAGATCTGCTGCAAAGCCTGGGACTTCTGGGCATATTTCTGCTGATAGGTGTATTTCTGAGAGCAAAATTTAAGATTTTTCAGAAAACATTTATTCCTGCTTCTGTAATTGGGGGATTCCTGCTTTTGATTTTAGGGCCCCAGTGTGCGAATGTCCTTCCTGTTCCATCGACCTGGTTCGATACATATTCTCTGCTTCCCGGAATTCTGATCGTTCCGGTTGTAGCAGCCGTTCCGCTGGGATTGAAATTTGGAGGTGGAAAATCTGATGGTATAAATCCAGACTTTCTAAAAAACGTATTTCCTCTTATCGGAATTGGACTAGCGGCATCTATGTTCCAGTTTGCCGTCGGGTACGGAACCCATGTGCTGTTTTCAGGAGAAAATCTCTATGACGTATTTGGAATCGAGCTGGCAATCGGTTTTGTTGGCGGACATGGTACAGCCGGTACTCTGGGAAATATGCTCTCAGCGCTGAATCTTCCCTACTGGGAGACCTCTCAGGGTGTGGCAACCACAACGGCTACCTTTGGAATCGTAGGAGGCATCCTGATTGGAATTATGATGATTAACTGGGCAGCCCGACACGGACAGACGGCAATGTTAAAGAAACCGGCTGATATTCCGGAACCTCTGCGGGTTGGATTTGAAAAAGATATCAAAAAACAAAATTCCGTAGGCCGTGAAACTACCCTGTCTTCCTCTATCGACACTCTCGCCTTCCACGCCGCTCTGATTTTTGTTGCCTGCGGCCTGGCATACCTTCTTTTAATGGGAGCTGAAAAATTTCAGATTCCCGTTCTGAAGAGTATTTCTGTCTGGGCCTACGGTATGATCGTGATGTTCGCCATCTGGGGAATCATGTGCAAACTTAAGCTGGACTATCTGGTAGATGACAAAATTAAAAGCAAGGTTTCCAGTTCCTTCACAGAATTTGCCGTAATTGCAGCAATTGCAAGTCTCCCGATTAAAGCAGTAGCGGCATATATTGTCCCGATTCTTGTGATGGTGGCAATCGGTTATGTAATAACGACTGGTGTTCTCTTTATTCTCTGCAAGCGGCTCTTAAAGGGCTTCTGGTTTGAGCAGATGATCGGAACTTATGGCATGAGCACTGGCGTATTCTTAACAGGCGTTCTGCTTCTTAGAATCTGTGATCCAGATCTGGAAAGCCCCGCTTTGGCCAATTATTCTCTATCCTACACTATCACTAGCATTATTTATTTTGCTATGCTGAATCTTTTTATTGTCCTTCCTATGAGCTCTGGAGCAGGCGTGACCACTTTGGCAGCCACAGGACTAGGTCTTGCAGCCGTACTATTTGCAATAGTGAGCAGCCGTATTTCTTTCGGAAGCCAATTTAAGGGAAATTAAAATAACTGAGACGACCAGAAAACACTTCGATAATTTCAAATCTGACAAGGAAGTTTCGTCCTTTCTGGATGAAGCTTCCTGCAAAGGCAGGTAAGTGAGGTAAAAGAAATGCAGAATTATGAGGAACTTTTCGAAAAACTAAATGCCAAAATATGGGATTACGCGGAACTGAAATTTGAAGAATATCAGTCGTCTGAAGCCCTCATCGACATGATGAAAGCACATGGATTCTCGGTAGAAAGAGGGCTGGCCGGAATGGATACGGCATTCAGAGCCACAGCTGGAAAAGGGCGTCCTGTAATAGGGCTTTTGGCAGAATACGACGCTCTGTCCGGCCTCAGCCAGAAGGCAGGACAGCTGGAACCAATTCCCAGAAAAGGCACAGAAAACGGCCATGGCTGCGGTCACTGTCTTCTGGGAACAGCTGCAGCCGGAGCTGCTCTGATGGCAAAAGATTATCTGATTCAAACCGGCAGAGAAGGTACTGTTGTGCTGATTGGATGCCCGGCGGAAGAAGGAGGTTCAGGAAAAGCTTACCTTGCCAGGGCTGGCGTGTTTGATGATCTGGACGCAGCGCTCACCTGGCATCCAGCTGGAGGAAACGCTGTTTTGACAGGTTCTCTGCAGGCAAACTGCCAGGCCTATTTTCGTTTTCACGGCGTTTCCTCCCACGCGGCAGGATCTCCTCATCTAGGCCGAAGCGCCCTGGATGCCGTAGAGCTGATGGATGTAGGCGTAAACTACATGAGAGAACACATGGAGCCCACTGACCGGATTCACTATGCTATTACTGATACAGGCGGCAGTTCTCCCAATGTGGTACAGAATCATGCGGAGGTTCTTTATTTGATCCGTTCCACCGATAACAATAAAGTGAAACGATTGTATGAAAGGGTAAAAAATATTGCCAGAGGCGCTGCTCTGATGACAGAAACAAATGTAGAAGCAGTATTTGACAAAGCCTGTTCCAATATTCTTTCCAACAGCATCCTGGAACAGCTTCTTTATGACTGCATGAAAACGATTCCTCTTCCATCCTACACGGAAGAGGAACTGGCCTATGCAGAACAAATGAAGAAAACGATCACTGACGCTGATATAGCCAGTGATATGTCCCTGATGATGGTTCATGGAGCAGAAAAGAGAAGACTGGCTTCCCTCTACCGCGAGCTTCCTATGGCCAATTTTGTAGTGGAACATCAGCACCAGGATCTGTTCCTTCCGGGCTCTTCCGATGTGGGAGACTGCAGCCATGCAACACCCACAGCCCAGTTTGTGGGAGCATGCTTTGTGCCTGGAACGCCAGCCCACTCCTGGCAGATGACAGCTCAGGGAAAGGAAAAGACTGCAGTAAAGGGAATGTTCTATGCAGCCCAGGTACTTTCTGAAGCTTGCCGTCGTCTGTTTGAAAAACCAGAAATTGTAAAACAGGCCCGAGAAGTATTTGAGAACGATACCGAGGGAAAACCATACGAGTGCCCCATCCCAACAGAAATCCTGCCTAACGCAAACGGAAAAAGGAAAAAGCACTCATATGCCAGCGGACAAGAAGGATAAAAAATAGACAAAAACAGGAGGTGATGAAAAATGACAATTGCTGAATCGGCAAAGTCCATAGAGGAACATTTAAGACAGCTTCGAAGAGAGTTTCACAGACATCCAGAAATATCAGGAAATGAGAAAAAGACAGCTGCCAGAATTGTGAGAGAGCTTTCCGAAATCGGCGGATTTGAGATCCGCGAAGGCGTAGGAGGACATGGGGTAATCGCCGAACTTTCAGGAGCTCTGCCGGGCCCTGTAATAGCTCTCAGGGCAGATATGGATGCGCTGCAGATTGAGGAAGAAACAGGTCTTTCTTTCTGCTCAGAAAACTGCGGAGTCATGCATGCCTGTGGGCACGATAATCATATTACCATGGTTCTGGGGGCAGCCCGTCTTCTGGCTCAAAGAAAAGATGAGCTTAAAGGAAAGGTGCGGCTGATTTTTCAGCCATCAGAAGAACTGTCTCCGCAGGGCGGATCTAGAAAAATGATTGAAGCAGGTGCCCTGAAAGGAGTTGACGCTGTATTTGGAATACATGTCTGGCCAGATCTTCCACTCGGGAAAGTGGGAATAAAGGCTGGCCCGCTGATGGCTGCCTCTGATCACTTCACAGTCACCATTAAGGGAAAGCCCAGCCATGCCGCAAGACCTGACGAAGGAATCGATGCTCTGGTGGCAGGAGCCCAGTTTGTGATGGCAGCCCAGACTATCGTCAGCAGAAATGCAGATCCCATGAAGTCCGTCGTTATAACCATCGGAAGACTGAATGCTGGAACCCGTTATAATATTATAGCGGGAGAGTGTGTGCTGGAAGGAACCTGCCGTACGTTCGATCCAGCTGTCCGGGATCTGGCAGAACGCAGACTGGATGAGATATTGTCCGGAGTCTGTACCGCTTCAGGCTGTACAGGAGAACTCCACTATGAAAGAGGCTATATGGCAGTGGTAAACGACACGAAAATGGCAGACTATGTCAGGGAGTCAGCCGACAAAATTCTGGGAAACGGCACAGCTGTATCTGTAGAACCGGCCATGACCTCTGAGGATTTTTCCTTTTATCTGGACGAAAAGCCAGGGGTTTTTGCCTGGATTGGCACAACGCCGCCAGGGGATATCGTATGGCCGCTGCATAGCAGCCACTATAGCCCCGATGAAGGAGTTCTTTGGAGGGGATCCGCCCTGCTTGCAGGACTTGCACTGGGACTGTGGGAAAAACAGCAGGTTATGTTATTAGAAAAAAGTTGAAAAACAGGCAGTCTCGTTAAAACAGTATGTTTTAACGGGGCGGCCTTTTTCCATAGAGCCCTCTGTGTGTATCTGCGTCAAAAGACCAGTTAGGCAAAGCTTCTGGATAATGCGGTTGCAGCTTCTCGGAGTGATGTTGAGCCACTCTGCCAGGAGAGAAGAGGTAAGCACCTGCCTGGGATTTTTCAGGAAAAGGCCGATAATCTTCTGTAGATTGCCCTCGTTGATCCCGTTATCTTTGGAAAATTTCATAATTTTTTCATTGTCATACGAAACATGGAGAGGATCCTGAACGGACAGAGGTCCCATCAGGCGAAGCTGTTCATTGATCAGAAAGCCGTCATTTTTTCCATAGTGGACTGACTCGTTCAAGGCTTGCTCTGCCTGCTCCAGACTATTGGAAAGAGAGGTGGCAAGGCCTGCGCCCAAACGAAAAGGGATTTCACTGTGGGTGTCCAAATACAGGATCAGGGAGCGCAAAAGCGCAGGAAGATGGCTGCTGTCCTCAAGCTCCCAGGTAATTTGAAAATAAGTGATAAAAGTCTGAACAGAAAAGCTGACTCCATATTCCTTTCTAAAATCTACCAGAGCCTTTAAAAACGTAATATTCTGATATTCCAGCTCCGTACCCAAAAGATTGTCAGGACAGACAAGCCGGATGAGAATACTCGCTTTATGTACTACAGAACTAAGGAGAAGCTTTGCCGTAGATACTGCACTTCGAATAGAATCGGCAATCGTATTATCATCTGGGAAAATATAAAGATATGGGATATTCTCGTCCTCATACCGTTTCAGGCTATTCGTTGAGCGCACAAAAGCAATGTCTATTTTCTTCTCATTCCACAATTCCCTAGCTGTGTGGAATAATGTTTCATAGCTAAGAACTGGATCTGTGCAGCAGTGGGGCATCAACTCAGGGCGGAGGTAACGGTGCAGATCCAAATAATTATTGCTGGGTATCAAAAAGTCACAGTAAATCCGATTGAGCGGGATATCCGGGTGAGTCTGGACAAAGTCCAGGGCAATTGCCAGAAAATGTTTTGTCTCATAGGATACAAAAGCGCAGGGCTTTTCGATATTAGGGATATTCATAAGCTGATAGTAGCCAAATTCACCGCTGCAGAAGATAATATCGCAGTGATCCTTACATTTATAATAGATATCCTGGATTTCCTCCAGAGTGTGATAAACATATTTATGAAAAATACAGCCGAAATCATTCTGCTCAATGACACGGTTAATGGCCTGAAGAGATACCTTTGGGCTGATAATGCTGACAGTAATCATATGTGACTCTCCGTTTCCAATAGTTGTCAGTGGAACATAAGAACTGATATTTCATACAAAAACATCCGTCCTTCTCCATTCCCTGTATAATAATTTACTATAGCCGCTCCGGGAAAGTCAATATATTCCTGAGAGGCATGAACAGCAAATATATGAATGGCAGTTTTTTTGATAAAGCCTGGCAAAGCTTGTAGATTTTGTCTAAACAGCCTGACCTTCTTATTAATATTCCCTGTCGAATCATTTCGCATTTATTATAGAAGCATTCCATTCAGCATTAACGGCCTTCTTAAAAAACTATGCTGGCATCTCTAGTATTTGTGTGGTAAAATGGCTGAAATTATACTAACTGCAAAACAGCCGGTATTTTCGGCAGCCGCCAAATAGACATAACTGTTCACTTGTCTCATTGCTTTATGATATAATATATCCCATCAGCAGGAAAACAAGCGGCTGCGAAGCAGGCATTTGTTTTCACCTGATGGGATAACGAGTAAACTGTCTGCGCAGCAGACAATAAGCACGAAGTGCCCGTTTACGAGTCTTTTTAATCAGCAGGAAAACAAGCGGCTGCCCCCATTAATTTTTTATAAGGTGACTACTGTGAAAGAAAGTAGAGGACAGCCAACAAATGGCGTACTTTAAATAAGCTGTCTTATGGCAGCCTTTGAAAAATTATTATTTTGAGGAGCTAAGAAGCTAATTACGATTCGGAAAGAATCCCTTCTCTGATGAGCAGTTTCTTGGCTTGTTTGATAGCCTTTTCCTTCTGTTTTTCTTTCAAAGGTTCAGGCATATCAGTTTTATATAAATCGGTCGGATTCCACGCTTCACCAGTAGACAACATCTGATAGATAGCAGTGAGAATCATCCGATCGATAGCAATAATGGCTCGTTTTTTACCGCGGCGCTTCATAATACGTTCATATTTCTGCTTATAGTAAGGAGACTTATCGGATTTCACGGCTGCATGAGCGACTTGCACCAATGCAGGTTTGAGGTAGACACCGGCACGTGTTATCCTGACAGATTTCTTCTTACCAGCAGATTCATTGCTGCCGGGAGTCAGTCCTGCCCAACAACAGAGGCGCTTGGAATTAGAAAACGGAGTCATATCGGTACCAATCTCGGAGATAACCGTAATTGCACTGTTGCGGTCAACACCCGGAATGGCACACAGTAACTGGACAGCATTTTCATAAGGGGCAATCAAAGAATCAAGCATAGTGTCTATATCATTGATGGTAGATGTGATATAATCCAGATGTTCGCGGACGAGACGCATACGGTATTTTGGGGGATCAGTCATCTGATACCCTTCGATGGATTCAATGACACTGTCAGACTTCTTCTTTAGAGAACGGAGGAGTCTGGAAGCTATTTCTTCGTGGTTGATGGAATTGCCGGATTGTTCGATCAGGCAGTCAATAACAGATGTAGCTGATTTCCCAAAGATATCGGAAACAACCGAATCTAATGCGACATTACAGACAGTAAGCGCATTCTGATATCTATTCTTTTCGCTGGTACGACAAGAAGTCAGCTTGTAACGATATCTTGTAAATTCACGCAGGATACGGATCGGTTTACAAGGGATATAGCTGCCTTGAACCAGACCTAATCGAAACAAATCCCCAATCCACTTGGAATCTTTCGTATCATCCTTATTGCCTTTGACTGCTTTTACCCATTTGGGATTGGCAATGGTGACGTTCATTTCGTCCTCTAAAAGGTTGAATACAGGAACCCAGTATTTACCGGTAGATTCCATACAGACATCACGGCATTGATTTTCAATTAGCCAATTTTTAAATTGCAGGATAGAATTGTTGAAGGTGGAGAAACGTTTCTTTTGGTAAGAAGGGTCTACTCCCGGAAGTGGTTTTAATGATAGTGGCAACAAGAAAAGATTTGTGAACATCGATGCCACAGCAAGTTTGATAAACAACTTTCATGGTCAACACTCCTTTCAAAGTGAGATAAAGAAGCCATTGACTGTTCCACCACACATTTAACAGAGAAGTTAAAACAATTCTTACTGTACGGTCTAAAAGAGCCACGTATTTGTGCTTGAAAGATGGAACTCACACTGATTATTATGCTGTCTAAAACAGAAGAAAGTCTTTACGACTCACCTCACCGTGCTTTGTAGTATAACTTCTTTAACAATTATTTTATCAGTAACGTGGGGGATTAAAAAGACTTTCATTCCTATTTGTGCCGCCGACTTGGCGGCGGAATGGAGATTATTATGAATCAAAAAGCATTAAAAACATTGGAATACTATAAAATCATTGACACTCTGACGGAATATGCCTCCACGGAGCCGGGAAAACGGCTCTGCCGAGAGCTTCTGCCCTCCTGCGACTATCAGGAAATTCTGCAGAACCAGCAGGAGACCTCCGACGCGGTGACGCGGGTGCGCCAGAAGGGCAGCATTTCCTTCGGAGGCGTAAAGGATATTACTGACTCCTTAAAGCGTCTGGAGATTGGAAGCTCTTTAAATATTACAGAACTTCTGGCCGTCAGTTCCGTGCTCACCGTGTCCGCCAGGGCGAAATCCTACGGCCGCAGGGAGGAATCTGAACTTCCGGACGACTCCTTAGACGAAATGTTCCGTCTGCTGGAGCCGCTGACTCCCGTCAATACGGAAATTAAGCGGTGCATTCTCTCGGAAGACGAGGTCAGCGACGACGCCAGCCCTGGGCTCAGACAGGTCCGCCGCCAGATGAAAATCATTAACGACCGCATCCACACCCAGCTGAACTCTGTTTTAAACTCCAGCCGCACCTATCTCCAGGACGCGGTCATTACCATGCGGGACGGCCGCTACTGTCTGCCTGTCAAGGCAGAGCACAAAAGCCAGGTTCCCGGCATGGTCCACGACCAGTCTGCCACCGGCTCCACTGTATTTATCGAACCCATGGCGGTCATCCGTCTGAACAATGAAATGCGGGAGCTGGAAATCCAGGAGAAGCGGGAAATTGAATTTGTGCTCATGGCTTTAAGCTCCCAGCTGGTTCCATACACGGACACGCTGACTGAAAATCTGGCCATCCTTGCAAAGCTGGATTTCATCTTTGCCAAGGCGGCTCTGTCCCGCCACTACAACTGTACAGAACCGAAATTTAACAATAAACGCTACATTAATATCAAGGACGGCCGCCACCCGCTGCTGGATCCGAAGAAGGTGGTTCCCATCAACATCCACCTGGGAGACAGCTTTGACCTTCTCATTGTCACAGGCCCCAACACAGGCGGCAAGACGGTATCCTTAAAAACTGTGGGCCTGTTTACTCTCATGGGACAGGCGGGCCTCCACATTCCGGCCTTTGACGGCTCTGAGCTGGCTGTCTTTGACAATGTATTTGCCGACATTGGAGACGAGCAGAGCATTGAGCAGAGTCTCAGTACCTTCTCTGCCCACATGACGAACATTGTGTCCATTCTGGGGCAGGCAGATTCCCGCTCCCTGTGCCTGTTTGACGAGCTGGGAGCCGGAACAGATCCGACGGAGGGAGCCGCTCTGGCAGTGGCTGTTCTGTCCTTCCTCCACCACATGGAGTGCCGCACCATGGCCACCACCCACTACAGCGAGCTGAAGGTATTTGCCCTGACAGAGCCTGGCGTGGAGAACGCCTGCTGCGAGTTCAGCGTGGAGACGCTGCGCCCCACCTACCGGCTTCTCATCGGAATCCCCGGTAAGAGCAACGCCTTTGCCATTTCCAAAAAATTGGGACTTCCCGACTACATTATCGAGGACGCCAAACGCCACATCGAGAAGGAGGACGCGGCCTTTGAGGACCTGCTGGCCAATCTGGAGGAAAGCCGGGTAACCATCGAGAAGGAGCGGGAAGAGTTAAACGCCTACAAGGCGGAGATTGCGGATCTGAAAAAGCGGCTGGAGCAGAAGGAAGAGCGGTTCCAAGATCAGAAGGAACGCCTTTTAGAAAAGGCCAGAACCGAGGCCCAGCAGATTCTCCAGGACGCCAAGGACACCGCCGACTCTACAATCCGGAATATCAACAAGCTGGCCAGCCAGTCCGGCGTGGGAAAGGAGCTGGAGGAACAGAGAAGCCGCCTGAGAAACAAGATCAAGGATGTGGACAAAAAGCTGGCCTCCAAAAAGCCTCAGACCCCGCAGAAGACCATTTCCCCCAAGTCCCTGAAAATCGGCGACGGCGTAAAGGTCATTTCCATGAATTTAAAGGGAACCGTCAGCTCCCTGCCTAACGCCAGGGGCGATCTGTACGTGCAGATGGGCATTCTCCGGTCTCTGGTTAACATAAAGGATCTGGCCCTCTTAAACGAGTCCTCTATCTCCGGCCCAGGCCTGGATAACAGCGCGGGAAGCGCAGGCGGCCGCGGCGCAGGAAGAAACAGCGCCAAGACGCCGGGGGCTTTCGGCAAGGGCAAATCCTCTCAGAGCGGAATCAAGATGTCCAAGTCCTTCTCTGTATCTCCTGAGATCAATCTCATCGGTCTGACAGTGGACGAGGCGGTTCCGGAGCTGGACAAATATCTGGACGACGCCTATCTGGCCCACCTGCCCCAGGTCCGCGTAGTCCACGGGCGCGGCACAGGCGCTCTCAGGGCCGGCGTGCACAAGCACCTGAAACGCTTAAACTACGTGAAGGAATTCCATTTAGGCGAATTCGGCGAAGGAGATACCGGCGTTACTATCGTTACATTTAAATAAATAAGTCAATGCGCGCAGACAGACGCGCAGCGCAGGGAACTGTACTGCCTTCGCAGCAGGGCGCAGTCCCGCGTCAGGGGGAAAGGAGTAGCAGCGTCATGGCTGAAAAACAGAAAATACTGATTGTGGACGACGATGAAAACATTGCAGAGCTTATCTCTCTGTATCTGACAAAAGAATGCTACGAAACGAAAATCGTGGGGGACGGGGAAGAGGCTCTGGCCGTTTTCCCTGTCTTTAAACCGAATCTGGTGCTCTTGGATCTGATGCTTCCTGGCATCGACGGCTACCAAGTCTGCCGGGAGCTCAGGACTTCCTCCCAGGTTCCGATTATCATGCTCTCCGCCAAGGGAGAGATTTTCGACAAGGTGCTGGGGCTGGAGCTGGGAGCTGACGATTACATGATTAAGCCCTTTGACTCCAAGGAGCTGGTGGCCAGAGTCAAGGCGGTGCTCCGCCGCTACCAGGCCGCTCCCCAGACGCCGGAACCGGCTGATTCCGACCAGAAGGGACAGTATGTGGAATTTCCGGATTTAATTGTGAACCTGACCAATTACTCTGTCATCTACAACGGCCATTCCATTGAGATGCCGCCCAAGGAGCTGGAGCTGTTGTATTTTCTGGCCTCCTCTCCCAACCAGGTATTTACCAGGGAGCAGCTGCTGGACCATATCTGGGGATATGAGTACATTGGAGACACCAGAACGGTGGACGTTCACATTAAACGTCTCCGCGAAAAAATCAAGGATCATGAAAAGTGGGCTCTGACTACCGTCTGGGGCATCGGCTACAAGTTTGAGGTGAAGAGGTAACGCCATGATCCACTCTCTCTACTACAAATTCATTCTGGGCTATCTCCTGTTCGGGCTTCTGGGCTTCGCCGCCATCGCCACTCTCTCCTCCGATATGACCTACGATTATCTGGTGGAGCATAGGGCGGAAGCCCTCTATGACGAGGCCAATCTGATTGCTGAAAACTGCAGCGATATTTACCAGGGAAAACGGCTGGATCCCGACATGGTAAAGCCGCAGATTGACGCCATGGCTTCCTACCTCCAGTCTTCTATCTGGGTTGTCAACCACGACGGCCAGGTGACGGTAGACAGCCAGAACCGCCTGACCGGAAAAACCATCGACAGCTTCGATCCCACGGCAGGAGGCAGCAAACCCTATTCCATCGGAACCTATTACGGGCAGTTTTCCTCTGACGTGCTGTCCGTCTCAGCCCCCATTACGGGAAATTTCAATACCTATGGCTACATTGTGATCCACCTTCCCATGAAGCTGATCACAGAGGAGCAGAACAGCATTTTAAATATTATGTATATCACGGCGGCCATCCTGTTCGGGCTGTCCCTGATTATCCTGCTGTTTTTTACGAAAACCGTGTACGTTCCGCTGAAAAAGATCACTTACGCGGCCACGGAGTACGCGGCAGGCAACCTGTCCTACAGCATCAGCCTTCACACCCAGGACGAGATGGGATATCTGGCCAACACTCTGAACTACATGGCCATGGAGCTCAACAAAATGGAGGAATACCAGCACAAATTTATTGCCAACGTGTCCCATGACTTCCGCTCTCCCCTCACCTCCATCAAGGGATATCTGGAAGCCATTATCGACGGCACGATCCCGCCGGAGCTCTATGAAAAATACTTGAATATCGTCATTGCCGAGACGGAGCGGCTCAACAAGCTGACTCAGGGAATGCTGACCTTAAACTCCTTAGACAGCAAGGGCTTCCTCACCAGGACGAACTTTGACATCAACCGGGTGATCAAGGATACGGCGGCGGCCTTCGAGGGGGCCTGCAGCACCAGAGGCATTACCTTTGATCTGACGTTCAACGATTCCATCCAGATGGTGTACGCGGATCTTGGGAAAATTCAGCAGGTTCTCTACAACCTGATTGACAATGCCATCAAATTCAGCTACGAAAACTCTGTGATCTACCTGCAGGCGTCAGAAAAGCATGAGAAAATTTTTGTCTCTGTGAAGGATACCGGAGCAGGCATCCCAAAAGACAGCATTAAAAAAATCTGGGAGCGGTTCTATAAAAGCGATCCCTCCCGCGGGAAGGACAAGAAGGGAACCGGCCTGGGACTTGCCATTGTAAAAGAGATCATCCAGGCCCACGATGAAAATATCGACGTGGTAAGCACAGAAGGCGTGGGAACCGAGTTTATTTTCAGCCTTCCGAAAGCCAGCAGCTTTTAGAGAAGGAGGGAAAAGGGCTGAAAACGAAGAAGGGAAAGTTTTACGCGCTCCACTGTAAGTCGCTGTAAAACTTTCCCTCTTCTGTCTGTCAACATTTTTCTCGAAAAAGGAAATCTTTAGTGTCAGTGTACACTGACGCCATGAACCGTTTTGAGCTTTCCTGATATCATCTGCCACTCAGCCCGACTCGTTCCGCCAGATATCCTCTCCTCGCAGGGAGAAAAGAAATTTTCCAGTGACTTTAATTGGAACAGGGAAAATTTCTTTTCTTCTTCCATAGCCTCTTCTGCATATCGCGCGGGGAAAATTTTTCGGTGACTTTAATTGGAACAAGAAAAATTTTCCCCGCGCGTATATCCTGCCTATCTTACGCCTCTTCCTCCGGAAGCTCGTAGCTCTTCTCCACCTTCACTTTTCCGCTTCTGAAACGGACGCTTCCAAATACAAAGGCAAATACTACGACAGCCAGATTCGCCGCCAGCAGCTTAACCGGAAGCTCTAAGGAGGAGGTGACTCCTGAAATTACAACTACAATCAGATCCAGCACTCCGATTGCCATCAGCATGCTGTCCTTCACATGGAAATTGGACTGCTTCCACGCGTCCGGCAGCACCTTGGGCATCCGAAGCAGGCTTAAAATGATCATGGCTTTTGTGATAGAGCCTACGGTAATTGTAATATCGCTGATAATGCCGATATCGAAGTTAAACATAATCGGCACAAATCCAATCACATAGTAAATTTCCAGCAGAATAATGGGTGTTCTGAACTTGGGATGAAGTCTTGCCAGAGAGGACGGATACCAGCCGTCGTTGCAGGCCTGCATTAATGGTTCCGTACAGGAAGCGATGGATCTGTTCAGCGTGGTGAGCAGGGCCATCCTTGCGCCTCCGATCATGAACAGGTAGTATAACGGCTTGGAAAGCACGGCCTCAGCTACCACGTTTAAAGGCTGGCCGGCAACCTGGTCTACGGGAAGCACGCCCGCTGCCACTACGCCCATCAGGCCGTAAAAGGCTGCGATTCCCAGATCCGCGGCATACAGGGCCGCTCTGCGGTACAGGGTGGGAACCGGCGTCGCGCAGTACCAGGGAGCGTCCCAGCGGTACACAGGCGTCGTGTCTGTCATCAGCGCCGTGCCCTTTATCACATTGTCCACCCGCTTCATAAGGGAATTCAGCTCTGCCGAATCGTTGGTGCGCAGCTCCACATTCAGGGTAGCCAGGTCGGGAACCGAGTTGGCCGCTGTGCCTCCCTTTGAAATAATGTAGTGAATCCGGTTGGTTTCCGGCATGTGCTCTCTTAAAAATTCCAGTCCCATGGTGGTTAAAATCACTGCGTCCAGGGCGCTTCTGCCCTTTTCCGGCGAGGAGGAGGCATGGGACGCCCTCCCCTTAAAGGTCACCCAGTTGTCATGAGTCGGCCACACAATGGCCTTGCCCGTCACCTCAGATCCCCAGTCCGATCCATAGTGGCTGGCCAGCATTAAATCCACCTCGTCCATGTAGCCGCCCTCTAAAATATAGTGTTTCGATCCTTCCAGCTCCTCCGCAGGGGTGCCGTATACAACCACGGTTCCCTTTTCTTGGAACGCCTCCTTAAGCCCCAGAGCCGCCGCAAAGCCGGCGGAGGAAATCAGGTTGTGGCCGCAGGCGTGGCCGTTTGGAAGAGCGTCATACTCCAGCAGGACGCCCACTACAGGTCCGTCCTCTTTTCCGCGAAACACTGCCTTAAAGGCTGTCGGCATATCGATCTCCTGGTCAAATTTCGGATGCCTTCCCGTCAGCCCTCTCTCTACCTCAAATCCTTCCCGTTCCAGCTCGTTCATCAGAAGCAGAGAGGAATTGAACTCTTCCCAGCCTACCTCCTTAAATTCCCAGATCCGTCTGGCTATTTTGTGAAGCTTCTCTCTGCTTCTGTCAATGGCTTCAATCATTCTTGTTTCCTCTGGGCTCATTCTGTCTCCTCCTTTTATCTCTTATCATTTTTAGCGCCGTTCTCTTTCTCTTCTGTTTTCTATCATACGGATCCGCCGTTAAAAAACCGTCAACTCTCCCTTTAATTTCAAGAAAAATAAAACATTTTCCGTATATAGACAAAAAATCAGACTGATACTCTTCTAAAATTAAGAATTTTTCAGTCTGATTTCTCCGTGATTGATAGTATTTTTCTATATCTTTCTATGCTTTTTTAAGCCTTTTCTTTCCTTTTTAACGCTTCTGCCTCCAGGCGCGCGCAGACTGCCTCCGCCTGCTGCCGTTCGGAGCTTCTCTCGTAGTGGTAAAGCGCCGTTCGCAGCTCTCCCGAGGTCATTCTGCGGATCAGCCGCTCCTCCTTTCCTGACAGGGAAATCCTGCGTTCCCCATGCAGACGCTCCAGACATTGAAAACAGTCTCTGAATGCCCGCAACGGAACGTCCGATTCCGCGCCGTAGCAGTTGGCGTAAATTTCCAGGGCCTCTCCCCTGTGATCCATCCCGAAAATCTGCCTCATCAGGGCTGTCTTTCCCACGCCCACCTCGCCTTCTATGATCACAGACCTGGCGTCCTCATTGCTGAGAAACAGGAAAATCTGCTCGTCAACAGCCTGTATCTCCGCCAGGCGGCCGAAAAACGCCTCCTTTGACGTTTGGCTTCTCAGAGAAGACACCTCTTTTCTGTGGAGCAGCGTCTGAAACAGAACCTCTGCCTGGTGGGACGGTTCCTCATCCAGATCCTCCTTCAGGCGGCGGGCATACTCCTGATACAGCTTCACTCCCCAGTCGTATTTTTCCGCCTGCCCGTAAAGCTTCATGCCGGTCAGAACCATCTTCTCATCCCACGGGCTCCAATGCTTCCATGTGTCGATTAGGAGGCGGATCCGCTCCGGATTTCTGACTGCGGACGGTTCCTCCAGCTGCGCCTTCAGCTCCCGCAGGATTCTGGCTGTCTGCTGATTTCTTTTTTCTTCCACCCAATCCTCAAACTCCGGGCAGTCCTTCAGATAAAAAAAATCCAGGAATCTCTCCTGGCAAAGGGAAAAATCACGTTCCGGCATATCCCAGTCTGTCTTAATCTCCACCCGCTGATTGAGCTTTAAATCATTTCTGCCCTGGAGGACAATCACCTCCTCCCCCAAAAGCTTTCTGAGCTGAAACAGAGCCTGCCTCAGGTTTTTCCGTCCGGAGGCCTCGTCCCCGGATCCCCAGAACAGGGAGACCAGTTCGTCCCGGTTCGTGTGCTTTTCCACGCACAGATAATAAAAAATCCCCTCTGCCTTCCTGTAAGGAAACCGAACCGGCTCCCGATCCCTGCAAACACCCGGTATCCCCAGAAGCGTCACTTCATATTCCAATCCATTTCCCTTACCTTTCCTGCCCTTCTGAAACCCACCCCGTTTCAGGCCGGACGCCTCTGTCCGCCTTCTTTGGCAGGCAGAGCTCCTTCTGGGGAATATTATATCAGAGTCCTCTCCTCCCTACAATTTATTTCTTCCACACAATCACTGCCTTGAACAAGTCTGCCTCCGTTTCCACCTGGAAGCTTCCCTTCTGAAGCTCCACAAAGCTCTTCACAATCGCCAGGCCCAGGCCGGATCCTTCCGTATTTCTGGACTGATCACCCCGCACAAAACGTCCTATCAGCTCCCCGGCGTCTTTTGGAAGCTCAGAGGCCGAGATATTTTTCATGGAGATTCTCACTTCTCCGCGGTTTTCCCTGTTCTCCCCGGCCTCCGAAGCTGCGCCGCCCTCGTCTGCCTCCGGCATTCCTGTCTCCTCAATCTCCACATAAGCCCTGGTTCCCGGCATTCCGTATTTGGCTATGTTGACCAGCAGATTTTCAAAAATCCGATAGGTTTTTTCGCTGTCAAGAGTCAGCGCCACCCTTTTCTCCGGAAGCTGAAAACGAAAATCAACCCCGCTGTCTGAAAGCTGCTCTGAAAGCTCCAGCTTCACCTGCTTCATCAGGCTTACCACGTCCACTTCCATCAGATTCAGCTTCATGGTCTGGCTGTTGGCCTTGCTGACCTCGAACAGATCCTCAATCAGAGCCTTCAGGCGCAGGGATTTGCGTTCCAGCACCTGAACGTACTCCTCCCTCTCCTGATTTGTAATACCAGGTTCCTTTAAAAGATTAACATAAGTAATAATCGCTGTGAGAGGCGTCTTCAAATCATGGGAAACATTGGTAATCAGTTCCGTTTTCATCCGCTGGCTCTTCACCTCGGCGTCCACGGCCTTCTTAAAGCCGGACTGAATCTTTCCTATCTCCCTTCGAAACGGTTCAAACACTCCCAGATCCTCTGTAATCTCCACATCCAGGTTGCCTTCCGCCAGCTCATTTGTCACCTTTAAAAGATTCTGGTACTTTTCCCGCACCCGGCCATAGGCCTTCTGTAAAATCACATAAAGCACCGCCGAGTAAACCAGGAGGCCGAAAATCCCGTAAAACCACAGGCTGCACAGCACGGTCAGCAAAATAAAGTTAATTCCTACAATCTTTAAAATACTTCTGGTCGATTTCTCATTGAAGTCAATCTGCTCCAGCTCCCGGCAGGTCCTGGACGCCGCCTTTTTAAGCGCCCTTCCAAGCTTTCCTGTAAGCGTCCTCTCCTTAAACCATCTGACTGGCCCCACGGTAAAGAAGGACATGGCCGTTTCCATCATCCAGAAGAGCGCCAGCCCCATAAAAAGCCATGCACCGTAATTGAGAGCCATCATAATAACCTGCGCCGTCTCTGCATCCAGGTGGTAATACTCTGTTGTCAAAACCGCCATCGTCTCGCCGCTTAAGGACGCGCATGCCATGCCCGGCCCCATGCCGGAACCGATGGACGCCCCCAGAATCATGAATCCTGCGAAAAGCATGATTTCAAAGGGAGCCTTGAACAGGACAGATTCCGTCATTTTGAGAGGCTTCACTGCCGCGAACACTGCCGCCGACACGGTGACAAGAGCCGCTGCGCACAGGGTAATAAGTCCCAAGGCCGCCTGAACTCTTCCATATCCCGGAAGCACCCACACCTCGTCGCCTCTGTGGCTTACATGAGCGCCATAGGAGACGTATCCGCCGTTATTTTCATAGTAATCATAGTCGCTGATCACGACAGAATCATAGGACTCTGTTTCATAATCATACTCCGCCTCACTGCCGGAAGAGCCTGTGAGCTGTTCCCACTCTTTTGCCGTAAAAACCCGCTTTCCCTCTGCCATCTCCGAGGAAAGCCAGGGATAAAACGCCATCACGCCTGCGGCGATGAAAGCCGTAATCAAAAACGCCAGAAGGATTCCCGTCCAGGATCCCATCTCTTTTTTCTCTCTACTGCTGTTTCTCAATTTTATAGCCAACTCCCCACACCACCTTTAAATATTTTGGATTTCTGGGATTGATTTCAATCTTTTCCCGTATGTTTCTCACATGTACCATCACTGTGTCTGTATTGACCGCCCGCTCGTTCCACACCCGCTCGTAGATCTCGTCCGCCGAGAACACCCGGCCCGGATGCTTCATCAGAAGAAGGAGGATTTTAAATTCCATGGGAGTGGCCTTCACAGGAGCTACGTCCACAAATACCTCCACTGTGTCCTCATGAAGCTCCAGTCCTCCAATCCGGTATACCCGCTCCTCCTGCGCCCTGGCTGTTCCAGACTGCCGTTCCTCAAGAAGGCGCAGAAAGCGCTGATACCGGCGAAGCTGAGAACCCACTCTGGCTAAAAGCTCCATAGGCGTAAACGGCTTTGTCACATAGTCGTCCGCCCCCATGTTAAGCCCCATAATCTTGTCCACCTCCTCCGATTTGGCGGAAAGAAAAATCACCGGGAAATCGTATTTTTCCCTCAGCTTAATCACCATAGTAATCCCGTCCATCCGCGGCATCATCACATCCACAATAGCCAGGGAAATATCCTGCTCCTCAATGATTTTAAGTCCCTCTATGCCGTCTGCCGCCTGAAATACCCGGTATCCCTGGCCTTTCAAAAATATCTCGATTCCCTGGCGGATTTCCTTATCATCCTCCACAATTAAAATAGTTCCTGCGTCCGCTCCTGTCTGAATTTCCATAGCTGCCTGTCATCTCCATAAGTTTCTGATTTTTTCTGCTCTTTTCGAGTCTTGTTCCGTTCTGCTCTGATTATACTACATCTTCGGAATTCTTCCCAAGCAATCTGAAAAAACTGAATCAGCAGGTTCACTGCCGCCACCATGCCTAAAACAGAAAACAGAACCTCTGCCAGATCCCATCCATTCATATCCGTCTCCCCCTCTTCTGTTTTGATAGGGCCAGTATAGGGCAAAAATCTAAACAGGGAAGACAGAAAAAATGAAAGATTTTCTAAAGATTTGGATATCGGAAAAAAGAGATATTTTTCTTGTTCCACTTGAAGTCACCGAAAAATATCTCTTTTTTCCAGCTAAGGCGTGGTTTGAAGCAAGATATTTCATCATATTTTTATATATTTGTATGTTTATTTTATTATCAAATCCATATTATCTATTTATTTTATTTACATATATATTTTTTTGTGATATTATTATCAAAAATAGTATATTGGTTATTATATTATTGAGAGGAGGAATTCCATTGGAGATATTATCTATTAACTATAAACTAATTTTTTATTTCGGAGGAAATCTATGAAAAAAGGAAAAATTTATCTTGCTCTTATATGTCTTATTAGCTTATTAACGAGTAACATTGCTTTCGCTGCAGAAACTCCTCAAAATATTAAGTTAGACTTTCTTACCTCTGAATGTGCTACAGCCACTACTTACACAAAACAGCATGAAGAGAATCTAAAAATGTTAATGGATATGTATGGATATACAGAGGATGAACAAAATATTTTATTAAAAATTGAGCAGGAGCGTTTAAATACTTTAAATACTATATCACCAAAAGCATTTCCTACTAATCCTGAAGTAGGCGATGTTTATAAGCAAACCTATACTATAGGAATCAATACATTAATCGCAGGTGGTAATAGTGCCGCACAAATTGCAGCTACCATAGCAAAAAAATTTAATCTTCCTGTTGCCGTTGTATTAAATCTTGCATCTGCTATTGCAGCCGACCTGGCAAATAATAAAAATATTAACGGTGTTAAAATCACTGTAGATTACACTTATGGCCCTACAAATGATGGTGTTTTAGGATGGACTCCAGGGTACATGACTTATGAATTATATTAACACGTTAAAATGGTATCTATGTCTTTTGCTTTTTAATGTTTACAGCGGAATGCGGTTATTGGATACGCTGGGGGTCCTGTCTGTCCAGCCAGATATCAGAGTATTGTCTGGAGTGATTCTGTTAACGGCTGTTTTAATTCTGATGCTCACTGATAAACTTTTACACAACCATGTTAATTTCAGGGCAATGCCCTTGAAAGTTTTATTTGGAACGGGAGTTTTCCTTATGATTGCTGAGTTTATCATCCATGCTTTATCCTGATCTGAAAAGGAGAAAGATCCTTTTCCTGATTTCTTCTATACTGAATGAAAACGGGAAATGTCTCTTTCTCCTTTATTGTTTGAATTTTTTTAATTTACCTGAATTTTAAATTTATTTCCGGTTGGCCTTCTCCATATGGATATTCTTACCCTTGATCCTTACGTCCTTCATGGCCTGGAGCACCACGTCTGCCTGCTCTCTGGGAACCTCTACAAAGGTGTACTTGTCGTACATGTCGATGCTTCCCACCATTTTTCCCGGCATTCCGGACTCGCCTGCAATGGCGCCCAGGATGTCGCCCGGCTTCACGTTCTGGTTCTTTCCAATATTGATGAAAAGTCTGGCCATATCGTCTCCTCCGGATCGTCCTCCTCTGCCGCCGGAGCGTCCGCCTCTTCCTCTGCCGGAATTTCTGTCCCTGTAATCTCCCAGATCATCTAAGGAGCGCAGAGGCCTGGAATCCTCGATAATGTCCTCATTGTCCTCGCCCATAATCATGCGCAGAAGTCCTGCCGCCAGGTCAAGGGTGGTGTAGTCCTCCTCCAGAACCTTCTTCTCAATAATATCAATCAGGCGGTTCATATCGCTGTCCTGCAGAAGCTCCTCTGCCTGGCAGAGAATCTTATCTGCCTTGATCTCCGTTACGTCGTCAATGGACGGAATCGGCTGCGGCACAATCTTTGTCTTGCAGTAGCGCTGAATATCGCGGAGCTTATAAACCTCTTTTCCCACAACGAGGCTGAAGGCCTTTCCCTCTCTTCCTGCGCGGCCGGTACGGCCGATTCGGTGTACATAATACTCCTCATCCTGAGGAATATCGTAGTTAAATACGGCTTCCACATCATCCACATCGATTCCTCTGGCAGCCACGTCCGTCGCCACTAAGATATCCGTTCTGCCCTTTCTGAAGCCGTTCATAACCCGGTCTCTCTGCACCTGCTTCAAATCTCCGTGAAGTCCCTCCGCAAAATAGCCGCGGCCCTGAAGCGCCAGCACCAGCTCGTCTACCTGGCGTTTTGTGTTGCAGAATACTACGGACAGCTTTGGAGCGTACATGTCGAGCAGACGACACATCACCTCAATCTTGTTCTTCGGCTTTACCTCATAGTAATACTGAGTCACCTTGGGAACTGTCAGGTCTTTCTTCACTACCTTGACAATCTCCGGCTCCTTCTGGAATTTCTTCGCGATCTCCGCAATGGCTGCCGGCATGGTAGCGGAGAACATCACAGTCTGGCGCTCCTCCGGAAGCTCGCTTAAAATCGTCTCCATGTCCTCCAGAAAGCCCATGTTTAACATCTCGTCCGCCTCGTCCAGAACCACTGTGTGAACCTGGCCGAACTTAATGGTCTTTCTTCTCATGTGATCCATCACGCGGCCCGGAGTTCCGATAATCACCTGGACGCCGTCCTTTAAGGAACGGATCTGCTTCACAATCTCCTGTCCGCCGTAGATCGGCAGTACCTTGATGCCGTGCATGTACTTGGCCAGACTGCGGATTTCGTCCGCTACCTGGATGGCCAGCTCTCTCGTCGGGCAGAGCACAACTGCCTGAAGCTTCTTGTTCTTCGGATCAATCTTCTGAAGAAGCGGAATGCCGAAGGCCGCCGTCTTTCCCGTTCCTGTCTGCGCCTGTCCGATAATGTCCTTTCCCTCTATCTCCAAGGGGATCGCCTTAGCCTGAATCGGCGACGCCGCCTCAAATCCCATATCTGTCACTGCACGCAGAATCTTCGCGTCCAGGTTTAATTCGTCAAATCTGATTGTCTCCATTCTATTCCTTTCTAAAACTTCCAAATCTTTCCCATTCTCCGTACATGCCTTAGGCCGCCTTACGGCAGATATATGATCTTCCATAAAGCAAAAAAAGATCCAAGACCGTTTCAGTTCTTGAACCTTCCCACTGTATGCCCAGTTTACTATAGCAGAATTTTCTCCTCCTGTCAATGCGCCGCCAAAATCTGCACAGCAAAAACTGCAGGTTTTGCGAAAGCCTTGCTGCTGCTGCCCAGCCTGCAGTTTCTTCTAATCAGGAATTACTTCCTCTCTCCAGCCGCCGCGTCCAGACCCTTTCCCGCCAGCGCGCCTATGAGCCCAGTAAGAAGCCAGCCCAGCCCCAGCCCATATCCGGGAAGCAGCGCAAACAGCTGGGAAAGAACAGGAACGCTGATTCCGGCTCCCTCCAAGGCATAGACAATGCTGACCGCTCCTGTAAGGAGCACTGTCAGACGGTACATGGCCCTGCCTCCCTTTCCTGCAAAGGACAAGAAAATCAGAGCGATGGCCACCGGATAAATGCCGTTTAAAACTGGCACGGAAAAGGCCAGGATCTTTGTCAGTCCTGCATTGGACACCGCCATGCTGACAGCCGCAAACAGAACCACCCATTTCCTGTAGCTGATCCGCGGAATCAGCTGGCAGAAAAATTCGCTGCAGCAGCTTAAAAGGCCGACGCAGGTATTAAAGCAGGCAATAAAGAAAATCAGGCCCAGCACCACCGTTCCGGCTGAACCGAAAATCCGCTCCGCCACAAAGGTCAGAACCCTGGCTCCATTGTCCAGAGCCTGCGCCTCCGGGCCGGCCTTGATTCCCACATAAGTCAGGGCGCAGTACACAGACGCCAGAAGCGCGCCTGCTATCAATCCGCTCCGTACTGTGGACGTTACCACCGCATCCTTGTCCTCTACTCCCACCGCCCTGATATTGATCGCAATAATGATTCCAAAATTCAGAGCGGCTATGGTATCCATCGTCTGATATCCCTCCAGGAAGCCCTTCACCGGAGCCAGGCCGCTGTAGGCCTCCGCCGGCATGGGAAGCGCCTTCGGTTCGGCGGCTATGCTGCCCGCAAACATAATAAAAATCAGGCCTAAAAGCGCCGGACACAAAATTTTCCCCAGACGCTGCGTCAGCTTTTCCGGATGAAATGCCGTCACTGCCGCCAGCAGGAAAAATACAGCCGAGTAGATCAGCTGCCAGAAAGCTGTCTGCGCTCCATCGTTCAAAAACGGAAGCACTGTCATCTCAAAAGAGGTGCTGGCTGTCCTGGGGATGGCCAGGCATGGTCCGATAGACAGATAGATCAGGATGGTAAAAACCATGGAAAACGCAGGATGTACCTTTCCCGCCAGGCAGTCAAGCCCTCCTGCCCGCGAAACGGCTATCACTCCCAGCACCGGAAGACCAACCGCGCTCATCAGAAAGCCCGCCATGGCCGGCCAGGCAGCCGTCCCGGCCTGAGCCGCTAAAAACGGCGGAAAAATCAGATTTCCCGCTCCAAAAAACATAGAAAACAGAGTCAGGCCTACAATCAGAAGCCGTCTTCCCTTTAGTGTCTCGTTCATACAAACCTCCCCTTTGATACCCAATGAATCCAGTCCTGCATTCCCAGAACCGCATAGGGAATCAACAGCGTAAAATAAGAAACCGTATACTGTCCCTTGGCCTCCCAGAACAGGTGGAACAGAAATCCTCCGATGAAAATAACGGCGAAAAATAAGCCCTGGAATTTCACCCTTCGAAACCGGAATACTGCAAACAGCAGCGCGCCTGCGTAGACCAGCGTCTGAACCGCATTGCACAGCTGCCAGTAAATCTCATTGGCCGTACCGCCTTCCTTAAACAGCGATCGGGTAAAGGAGGGAAACAGCCATCCAAAGCCCTTCACCTCCTGAATCCAAAGACTCTGAAAGGTAGGCTCCGTCCATATGGAGCGCAGCTTTCTGTTGAAAAAATCAGCCGCATAATCAGGGTGCTCCATAAAATACTGGATTGTGCGGCCCAGATCGCGCTCCACCGCCGCGGCCGTCAGCTCCCGATCCTCCCGGTTATCCAGGTAAATATGCACGTTATAATTATTAAACCAGCCCGGGGCTCTGCTGCCCTCCTGAAGTCCCATCTCCGCCCAGGTGAGCATGGGAGGGCCGCCCTCCACCGAATGACCCGCCGCCAGGGAAAGCCCCCCCAGCACTAGGCTGTGGCTGAGCAGGTACGCGGACAGCACAGCGGCGGCGCCCAGAAGCGGAAACAGCTTTTTTCGGAACACCGCTTCCGCTATAAAAAAAAGAACCATAGCCGTCAGCACAATCATATAATTGGATTTGAACAGAATAGCCGCGGAGATCAGGACAGACGAAAGAATCAGATCCCGCTTTCTCCGCTCCTCCAAAAATCTTCTCTCGTACCATACAGCCGCAGCGGAACAGGCAAACCCAGGCAGCGTCCCATAGGCGAAGGTGACGTAAAAGGAAAATGGAAGAAATGCCATCATCAGAAGTGCCAGGCCGTAAAACCCTTTTTTCATCTCCAGAACCTCTTCTGCCATCTTTCCTGTATACAAAATACCGGCTGCCAGGCAGGCCACGTTGAGCAGCTGCCACAAAAACGCCGCCTGTTCTCCCGCAAGCAGACACAGAAAGGCCGCAAATAATATCTGCCCGTTCTGGTGGGGATAGGTGTAGGCATATCCCTCAAACTCATCATAATGGTAGCGGAATCCCACCTGGTTCCACGGTAATAAATCGCCTGCAGCCAGAGCTTTTCCACAGTCAATCACCAGCCTCTGATCCGACGCCGGGCGAAACATGGTCCCCATGATCCAGATCACGTAAAACCCTGACAGAATGAGAAGAAGCCGGACAAAGCGCTTTCTGCGCTCCTCCTGCTCCTCCCGGCTTTTTTCTTCTCTTCCTTCTGCATTTCTGACCTTGAGAATCGTCACTCCCAGAGCCGTAACGAGCATAAACACAAGCAGATGATACAGCGGAGAATCCTTGTAAAACCACACCTGTTCAGCTCCCCCGTATACAGCTGCGCTCCCCGTTATGCTGAGATACAGAAGCAGGAGCAGAATGCCTGTAAAAATAAGCAGAATCAAAATGCAGGCCGCCGATTCCAGGCAGGAGCGCTCCTCCCTCTGTTCCCTTCTTCTGCTGCGTCCTCTCCCTGCTTCTCCTTTCGTAAGGCCCGGTATGCCGTCTTTCGCTCTTCCTTCTGCCCCTTCGTTGCTTCCCCCTTCTCGTATCGTTTCCCAGATCATAGCGTTCCTCTTATGCTCCTATTTTTCTGCTTCCGCAGGAATCAGGCATGAAATTACACCTTAAACCGGTATCCCACACCCCAGATCGTCTCAATGTACTGGGGCTTCGCCGTGTTAAACTCAATCTTCTCTCTGATTTTCTTAATGTGGACTGTCACCGTAGCGATATCGCCCAGTGATTCCATATCCCAGATGCGGCTGAACAGCTCCTCCTTGGTAAATACGTGGTTAGGATTCTGGGCCAGAAAAGCCAGCAGATCAAACTCCTTGGTGGTAAAGTTCTTCTCCTCCCCGTTCACATACACTCTTCTGGCCGTCTTATCGATCTTCAGACCCCGGATCTCGATAATCTCATTCTCCGGCATTCCGCTTCCGATCAGTCTCTCATAGCGGGCCATGTGGGCCTTCACTCTGGCCACCATCTCGCTGGGGCTGAAAGGCTTGGTGATATAGTCGTCGGCTCCCAGGCCCAGTCCTCTGATCTTGTCAATGTCGTCCTTCTTGGCGGAAACCATAATAATCGGCGTATTCTTCACCTCTCTGACCTTCCGGCAGATCTCGAACCCATCCACCCCAGGCAGCATCAGATCCAGAATCAGAAGGTCAAACTCCTCCTCCAGCGCTCTCTTAAGGCCTGTCTCACCGTTATTTTCAATCTCCACCCCAAAGCCGGAAAGCTCCAGATAATCCTTCTCCAGCTCTGCGATAGCCTCTTCGTCCTCAACAATTAAAATTCTGCTCATTCCTGAATTACCTCCTGGTATTTTCTAAGCACAAAATGGATCTCCGTGCCGATTCCCTCCTTGCTGGAAGCCCAGATTCTGCCGCCATGATCCTCAATAATCTTCTTCACAATGGAAAGCCCGATGCCGCTTCCTCCCTTGGAAGAATTCCGCGAGGAATCCGTCCGGTAGAACCGGTCGAAAATGTAGGGCAGATCCTTGGCCGCAATTCCTTTTCCGTTGTCCTCGATGACGACCTGGATAAAATCTCCGTCATCTGTAATCCGAAGGTTGATAATGCCCTTCTTTTTATCCAGATACTTCAGAGAATTTCCGATAATGTTATTGATGACGCGCTTCATCTGTTCCGCGTCCGCAATAACCAGAACGTCCTCGTCCACATAGTTAAAATATCCCAGCTCAATTCCTCTGGTCTCCATATCCAGGCCTACTTCCTCCACACAGTCCCAGAAATACTCGGCTACGTTGATTTTGGAAAAGGTGTATGGAATCCTGTTGGTATCAATCTTCGAATAAAAGGTCAGCTCGTCGATGAGCCTGTCCATGTCGTTGGCCTTATTGTAAATGGTTCTGATATACTTGTCTAACTTCTCCGGCGAGGAGGCCACTCCGTCCTGAATCCCCTCCACATAGCCCTTGATGGCTGTGATCGGAGTCTTCAGATCATGAGAAATATTGCTGATCAGCTCCTTGCTCTCCTTGTCATACTGGATCTTCTCCTCCGCCGACTCCTTCAGCCTGAGGCGCATCTCCTCAAAATCCTGGCAGAGCATCCCTATCTCGTCGTCGTTCTCCGCGTCCAGGGTAAAATCCAAATTTCCGTCCCGGATCTTCTTCGTCGCCTCCTGAAGCTCGTGAAGCGGCCGCAGAATCGACCGGTATACCCACATGACCAGCATACCGCCCGTCAGGCAGATAATGGCGATTCCCACAATCAGCATCTCGTTCAGCATGGATTTAATCTCCGGCACGTATTCCCCTACATTCGTCACAATGAAGGCGCTGCCCCGGCTTCTGTCGTCATACTGAAAATCAATCTGCTTTAACAGATGCTGCTCCTCCCCGTCCACGTAAAAGCCGCCTGACAGCACGTCGGAATTGTCCTCCCCATAAGGGGGAAGCTGGGAGGACAGCTTCTCTCCCTCCGGATCCCCGGAGAAAATGATGTCCGGCCCCTTTCTCACAAGCAGAAAGGAATACTCCTCCCGCAGCGCCTCGTTCACCTTGGCCAGATACTCCGGATCCTCCAGCCGATCCGGCTCATTCATGGCTATGTCGCGTATCTTCTTCTGTGAATTGATCGTCAGGCGGTTAAACACCTGCATGGAATTTCCCGAGAGGAGATCTACCTGCTCGCTGAGCCCGTAGGTTTTCTGAAAGGAGCGGATCTGATAATTGCTCAGAGCCGTGATCGCGCCGTAAATCAGAAAAATCGGAACCACAGTAATTGTAATAAAAGCGATAGCCAGACGGGTCTTGATCTTCATAACTATTCTCCTTTGACAAAAATATGAGAAAACCTGCGCCAGCCTGCATGGTTTTCTCATATTTTTTAACTGTCGCTGCATACTCTCATTTTACTTAAAGTATACCATATTTTCAGAAGCCCGTTTCTAAAAGTTATCTAAAATTTCTTTCCTTCTCCTCAGCCTTTTCCGCCGGCTGTCTCCTGCCCCAGACGGATTCTGTACTCCCCTGCCGATATGCCCACCTGGCGCTTAAATACATGGCAGAAATGCGCTCTATCGGAAAATCCCACCTCCACGGCAATATCCCCCACGCGCCTGGTCGGATCCTTCAGCAGCCGGAGGGCTTCGTCGATCCTTACCTGGTTCAAAAGCTCTGAAAAGTTTTTTCCCGTATGGCGGTTCAAAAGCTTGCTCAAATGCCACCGGCTTACAAAAATCTGCTCCGCTACCCCTGCCAGAGTCAGATGTTTTCTGTAATTTCCCTTAATATAGCACAGCGCCCGCGCCACAATATACGCGCCGGCTGATTCCTTCTGGCCGGATTCGGCTTCAGACGTCACCGGCTCCCCTGGGGACGGATTTTTACACACGTTCTGTTCCACACCTGATACCCCCATTTTATCCGGAGGCAGACGGCAGACAGCCCCCCGCTGCCTCCTGCCGGCGCTCCTGTATCTGTACTGCCTTCCACCCGTTCCTATACCAAAATCATATACCTTTCGCCAGGGAAACACAAGATTTTTTCAAACTTTTTTGAAAATATATGCCTTGATTTTATATTAAAAACTATTATTCAGAATAGTAAGAATTATTCAAACATTCGCTCCGCAACAGCGTGAAAAAAAGGGGCATCCGCCCGCATATACTTGGCTATGCCGGAAAATGCCCCTTCTGTCTGGAAACGGAATCTATTTATTTTAAATATGCCTTCAGCGTATCCACACGGTCTAACTTCTCCCACGGAAGATCCAGGTCGTTTCTTCCGAAGTGGCCGTAAGCAGCCGTCTGCTTGTAAATCGGACGGCGGAGGTCCAGCATCTTGATGATGCCTGCCGGACGGAGGTCAAAGTTTTCTCTCACGATCTCTACCAGCTTCTCGTCGGAAAGCTTTCCTGTGCCGAAGGTATCTACCATGATAGAAGTCGGATGAGCTACTCCGATGGCATAGGAGAGCTGGATCTCGCACTTGTCAGCCAGGCCTGCAGCCACGATGTTCTTAGCCACATAGCGGGCTGCATAGGCTGCGGAACGGTCTACCTTGGTGCAGTCCTTTCCGGAGAAAGCGCCGCCGCCGTGACGGGCATATCCGCCGTAGGTGTCTACAATGATCTTTCTTCCTGTCAGACCGCTGTCTCCGTGCGGTCCGCCGATTACGAAGCGTCCTGTCGGGTTAATGAAGAACTTTGTGTTCGTATCGATCATATGGGCCGGGAGAATCGGATCAAACACATAGCGCTTGATATCCTTGTGAATCTGCTCCTGGGTCACCTTCTCATCGTGCTGAGTGGAGAGAACTACCGCATCTAAGCGGAACGGCTTTCCGTTCTCGTCGTACTCTACCGTTACCTGTGTCTTTCCGTCTGGGCGAAGGTAGGGAAGAGTTCCGTTCTTTCTCACCTCAGTCAGTCTTCTGGCCAGCTTGTGAGCCAGGGAAATCGGATAAGGCATATACTCCTCTGTCTCGTTAGCCGCAAAGCCGAACATCATACCCTGATCTCCTGCTCCGATAGCGTCGATCTCCTCGTCGGACATCTTGTTCTCTTTTGCCTCTAACGCCTTGTCAACACCCAGGGCGATGTCGGCAGACTGCTCGTCGATCGCAGTCAGCACGCCGCAGGTATCGCAGTCAAAACCGTATTTCGCGCGGTCGTATCCAATCTCACGGACTGTCTCGCGGACAATTTTCTGAATGTCTACATAAGCGTTCGTTGTGATTTCTCCCATAACCAGGACAAGTCCTGTAGTAACTGCCGTCTCACAGGCAACACGGCTCATAGGATCCTTTTCCATAAGAGCGTCCAGAATTGCGTCAGAAATCTGATCGCACATTTTGTCCGGATGGCCTTCAGTAACAGACTCGGATGTAAAAAGTAACTTCTCCACGTTGTTCCTCCTTTTTGTAATAAATCAATGGCTTCTTCTGTATGTGCGCATCTTTAAGACCTTTTTACGATAAAACATGGTTTTTGTCACAAGAAAGATTCCTGCGGAGCATTTTTTATTTCATAGGACGCTTTTTCCTATGAAATAAAAAAAGTCCGCAGCAATACGGACTTGATTTCTTTTCTATCAATTCCTCTTATTGCTCGATTTGCCGCGCGTCTGCGGTTCCTCGCTCAGGCTGGCACCTTCCATTCTTCTGGGGTTGCCGTGACTTCTCAGATCCTTTGTATCTCCATCACTCTGAATAAGGGATATTACGCACATTATTTACTTGTATCTGGTATCTAAACAGTTCTGCATTCTTTGCTTGCGATTGATATGATATCCTATTCTCCCTCTCCTGTCAAGAGAAATATCAGCCCACCTTCAGTCTGAACTTCTGAGCTTCCTTCTCGGAATCCACCTTCTCAATCACAGCGCCCAGGCCTCTTAACTTCTCCTCGAAGTTCTCATAGCCTCTCTGTATGTATCCAATCTCGTCAACGACTGTATAGCCCTCGGCGGCCAGGCCTGCGATTACAAGGGCTGCGCCTGCTCTCAGATCCGGGGCGTTGACTGTAGCCCCCGTGAAGCCCTTCACGCCATCAATAATCGCTACGTTTCCTTCCACCTTAATGCTGCAGCCCATGCGTGACAGCTCGTCTACGTATTTAAAGCGGTTCTCAAAAATGCTCTCCGTCACCACGCTGGTTCCCTCAGCCAGAGCCAGAGTCACCGTAATCTGCGGCTGCATGTCTGTCGGAAATCCCGGATATGGGAGCGTCTTAATGTCCATATGCTTCTGACGCGGTTTACCCACCACGCGGACCGCCTCGTCAAACTCCGTCACCTCGCAGCCCATCTCAATCAGCTTCGCGGTAATGGCTTCCAGATGCTTGGGGATCACATTCTGCACCATAATATCGCCTCTGGTAATGGCGGCGGCGCACATAAAGGTTCCCGCCTCAATCTGATCCGGGATAATAGAATACTCGGTTCCGTGGAGCTTTCGGACTCCCTTAATGCGGATAATATCGGTTCCCGCGCCCTTGACATTGGCTCCCATGCTGTTCAGGAAGTTGGCCACGTCTACTACATGGGGCTCCTTGGCAGCATTCTCAATGATCGTCTCTCCCTCTGCCAGAGTAGCCGCCATCATCACGTTGATCGTGGCTCCTACGCTGACTACATCCAGGTAAATATGGCTTCCCACCAGATCAATGGCGTGGGCCACCACGGCTCCTCTCTTAACCTCTACCTCAGCTCCCAGAGCCCGAAAGCCCTTGATATGCTGATCGATCGGACGGCTTCCAATGTTGCAGCCGCCTGGAAGGGGAACCTCCGCGCTCTTATACTTTCCAAGAAGAGCGCCGATAAAATAGTAGGAAGCGCGGATTTTGCGGATATACTCGTCGTCCACGCTTACTTCCTTAATGTGCTTGGCGTTGATCCTGGCCGTATGGCGGTCAATGCGGTCCACTTTGGCCCCAATCTCCTCAATGGCCTCCAGCAGCACGTTGATATCCCGCACGTCCGGCAGGTTCTCTATCAAAACTTCTTCGTCTGTCATAATTGATGCAGCTAATATTCCCAGGGCGGCATTCTTAGCTCCGCTGATGGTGACTTCACCGACCAGGGGATTGCCGCCTTTCATAATATACTGTTCCATCTTGCACCTCTATCTATGCTTGGCGAGAAGGGCTCTGGCGGACGACGCCCGCCATGCCCTCTGACTGTCCCAACTCTTACATTTTTATGGATTTTTTGTCTCTGTTCCTGTGGGAACATTAACTTTTTATGAACTGATTATAACATATCAGCAGAATTTGTAAAGATGAATACCTCTAATCTTCAAACAGGAACGCCACAAATCCGTTTCCTCCGTTGGCCTCGAACCAGGACGCCGCATCGTTCAGGCCCATCTTGTCTGTGTAGGCCTGTTCGGTTCCCGGATACCAGAGGCAGGAAATATTGTAGGCGTCGTATCCATAGATAACGGCGTAAGAGCCGTCTCCCGTGTAGGCGGCCACCGGATAGCCGCGGCTGATGAAGTAAAGAATCTGATTCAGGGAAAGGCCTCCTGCGTCGATAATCGCGCCGCCGTCTGAGGTCTCCTCATCTCCCTCCTCAAATCCCTTCAGGTACCGTTCCAAATCAGGAACCAGGCTCTCCGGATTCCGGATGGTAATCATATCGGCCCGGTCCACTCTGGACCAGAATACGCTTCCATCCTCGTCTGTCACAATTCCCATTCCATCGTACGCCGCCGTCACAGCGTCCGGAAAGCTTTCAAATACGCCTCTCAGCCTGCCGCCGCTGTAAGCGTAATACTGACGCCTGCCGGAAGGCTCTGGCTGTCCCAGCACGACTGTATTATTTTCCTCTGCCACCGCCTTGGACGGCACGTTCAAATCAACGCCGCCGGAAACGGACTCTGCCGTCTGCACGAAATATACGCGTCCCTGCTTCTCAGAGGCCAGATAACCGATTCCTTCCATGGAATCCTCCTCTACCTCCTCGTTGCAGACAAGGGTGTCCGCCCCGGCCGTCATGTAGCTGTCCCCAACCCTCGTCATTCTCTGAAGATGAACGCGGCTGCCTTCAATTTCCACATCTGTAATGTAAACGCCCTCTTTCTCATATCTTGTCTGAAGATTCATGTCCTTTCCCACAATTTCCAGGGCATACATAGGCGCCTGGACGGTGCGGCCATTGACCTTGACGCTGGAGTTTTCCTCTGCCAGACCGTAAACCAGATCGCCTCCCACAAATCCCAGCAGGCGGATGCTGCTTCCCTCCGGCGCTTTGATCTGGGCGCTCTTTCCCATTTCCAGATCCATAATGTGGACGGAACGGCTGTCGTATAGATCCTCTCCGTCCTGCCATGCAATTCGTTCCTGGCCCGGGCTTACGGCGAAGTTCTCTTCCGTCATCCCCTCTGCCAGAACCTGGGCCTGGCGGGACGCCGTATCCACGGAATAAACGGTATTTCCCATAAGAAGGTACAAGGTCCCGCTGCTGCTCAGACAGCTCAGAGTATCCATTCCCATCAAAAGCTCCTCGCTGCTCTCATTGGCCGGCAGGTAAAGACGTTCTGTCAAAGTATTGGTTCCCTTCTCGTAGCGCCACAGAGAAACGCCTACTCCTCCTTCGTGGCTTCCGCGGCTCATATAGCCGCTTACAAGGAAATCAACCGTTCCGTCGTCTCCTGCAGACAGAAGCTTAATCCCGTAATCCTGCAGATTCGCCATCTCATCCGTCTCGCTCTGGCGGAAGCTGAATACCCTCGTACTCTGGCTGTCTGCGCGGCTGTACATCCAAAGCTCTCTGTTAACCACAAAAGCCTGGTACTCTCCGTTTGGAGATCGCAGCTCCTGCAGGCCATGGCTGTCGGAAATCCCAAGCATAATCCGTTTCCCGGAATACTGTTCGGAGCCTCCGTCAAAAATCTGGTTCATGGTTCTCTCGTAATCCATCATGTAGATTCTCTGAGAACTCCATTTCATGGTAAAGCTCTCCGTGATATCGTAATACTCTCTGTCTTGCTCCTCCTGCGTTTCCCCGGAATCCTCTCCCTGCTCTCCGGCAGTAGCGGCCACATAGCTCAGGCAGAGAGTGGCCATATTGCCCTGAAGCTCCTTCAGCTCCATTTCCACATCCCCTGTTTTCTCCAGCGAAAGGTTTCCCCAGGTCATCTGATCGAAGCTGTTTTTAAGAGTTACGCGGCCCAGAGAGCTGTTGTCAGCCGCCGGATCTGTCTCCAGATAGGTAGTCAGGTCAGAAGCCTTTTCATAGTGGAAGGTATTGTCTGAAAATGTTTCCGCCATCTGGATCATCGGTTCCAAATAGGCGTCGTCCGTCCAGACAATCCTGGTATAGTAGTAGATCTCCGGCTGATTTTCTGTGGCAATAGCAAGGGTCAGAATATACTCCTCCTCCTTGTCGATCAGGTTCTGAATCGGCAGAATCGTTACCGCCTCCGCCGCTCCCTCGTCCTGATGCCAGTCCTTGACTACCGTCCGCTCAATCAGGCTTTCATCCTCCATGCTGCGGATTTCGTACTGGATTCCCGTAATGCGGCTGTCCAGGTTGTAAAAATCTACCGTCAGCTTCCGATCCTTTGGAAGCACTGTAAGATTTCCGCGGTCCGCCCACTCCCTCCGATCCCCCAGAAAGCCGTGGAGGCGGTTCATCTGTCTTCCTCCCATTTCCATATAGGCAACCGGGATGTTTCCGTCTTCAATCGGCGTGTAGGCCGCGTTCTCCTGTTTTTTATCCTTAAAAGCCGTTACAGCGGCCGCAGACAAAGCCGCAGCCGCTATGACAGCCATCATAATCATCCATACTTTCTTACTGATTTTTTTCATGCTGTTGTTCCTCAAATACTAAAATCATCTGGTTAGCGTCTATAATTATACCATATCCTCGTAAATTCTAACAAGAACGAATCGATTTAACGGCATCCTCTGCTTTGGCATCTTCTGCGCTGAATCTCTGAAAACAGGAGAAGCGCCGCGATGTCTCCCCAATCCGGATTCCCGTGCCCGCCTGGATGATTCGGTGGCGGCAGCGGAGGGCCCCATGGATGGTTCGGCGGTGGCGGCGGTGGCCCCCATGGATGGTTCGGCGGTGGCGGCGGCCCCCACGGATGGTTCGGCGGTGGCGGCGGCCCCCACGGCCGCCTGGCTGGCCCTGGGCCTTTCGGCCCTCCTCTGCCATTTACATCTTCCATATGTAAGGATTCCGTATCCCCTTCCTCCCCCGTTTCCATAGCTTCCCCCGGAACGGCCGTTTCCATGGCGCGTACCCTCGGCGCCGGATTGCCTGTAATAACGGTTCCGCTGTATGAGCGGACCTCTGCCGTATAAAGCGCTGTATTCTCTTCTTCTGATAACTGCTCTGATACCCGGCGGGCAATCCCGCGGCTCAGCTGTTCCATAGCCACGCGATCCGGATATTCGTCGTAAATAGGGCTTCCCTGATAATCCAGCCGGTCGCAGACCGCCTTTACCTCCGCCTGAATTCCCCGGAGTTTTCCGGGGCAAAGCATGGAAAAATACTCAAAGTCCCTGATTGTCTCCGAAAGGCCTGTCTTCGGCGGACCGGCAGACGGCGAATCGGTATCTAAAAAATCCTGCATACAATATGGCTCCTTTTTAAGGTTATACCATATCATATGCAGGATCCTGCCTGCTGTTTCCTATCTGCCAGCCTGAAAGAGGCAGTCTTCATAGACGCCCTGGCGGCAAAGCTCGCGGATTGCCTGGCTTACCGCCTCCTTGTCCTCCTTATAGGTAACGCCGAACCATTTATCCTTCGTCTCCAGAACCGCCACCTTCGCCTGTCCCCGGCGGATCATCTGGTCAATGATGGTGGGAAGCAGGTATTCTGCCTTCAAATCCTGCGCCCCGGGCCCCTTTAAAAACTCCGGAAAACCGGCCTCAAGGGCCTTCACAAAGGACGGAGTCAGGCCCCACATATTCATGGAAACGTGCTGTTCTCCTGACACGGACACAGGATTTCCCTCCTTGTCAAAGGCGGACAGTTCTTCGCCCTTTTTCTCAATCTGATACGTCTCTGTCACGCTCTTTAAAATTCCATCCTGGCCTACCTGGCAGACGCCGCGGGTGACGCCCCCGTTTTCGCTCAGCGTATTGGCCAGGATAAATCCCGCCATGCAGATGTCGTAGGGCTCCCCTTCCCGTTCTGTGTCCATAACGTCTACCAGATAATCATGAATGGTCCTGAATGCTTCTTTTCCATAATAATCGTCTGCATTGATCACCAGAAACGGATGTTTGATCAAACCTTTGGCGCTTAAAACGGCCTGACCGGTTCCCCAGGGCTTCTTTCTTCCCTCTGGAACAGAATACCCCTCCGGCAGGTCGGAAAGCTCCTGAAAGGCATAGGACACTGGAGCAATCTTTTCGATCCGTTTTCCGATAATCTCCTTAAAATCCTTTTCCAGATCCTTTCTGATAATAAAGATAATGTCGTTGAAGCCGGCTTCCAAAGCGTCGTGGATCGAGTAATCCATAATAATCTCGCCGCCTGGTCCAACCGGTTCCAACTGCTTAATGCCGCCGCCGAAACGGCTTCCGATTCCAGCCGCCATAATTACCAGTGATGTCTGTTTCATAATCCCTCTCCTATATACTTCCTGTTTTCTTTTGTCCGTCAACAGTTCTTTATAATATGGACAGTTTAGCACATTGCGCCGTTCATTTCCACCCTTATTTCCTGCGAAACCGGTCTGCGGGCTTGTATGCCGGGGCCATAGCTGGTATACTGAATTCAGGATCTGCCTCCTTCTCCGGAATTTTCCAGAAGCAGGATTCTTCCTCAAATTACAAAGAAAGGAACCGGCTGTATGACTGCGAAATATTTTGTAATACAGTGTATTGGATTTGCCGGGACTCTGCTGTTCTTTTTTTCCTACCAGTGCAAGAGCAACCGAAATCTGTTTCGAATCCAGTTTTTATCCTACTTCATCTATACGATCCATCTGATTCTCCTGGGGGCGATGACAGGCGGAATCAGCTATATTATTAATACCTTCCGCTCCTTCTGCCTGGGCGGGAAATGGAAATCTGCCAAAAGCTGGGGCATGTGCGCCGTCATCTGCTTTCTTCAGATTATAACCCTGGTTCTCACCTGGTCCGGCTGGATCTCCATCCTCCCTGTCGCGGCCAATATTGCCTCGACAATTGCAGGATATTCCCATAATCCCCGGAAAATCCGGCTGGCCGGCATGTTTATCAACTCGCCTCTCTGGATTGTCTACAACGCCATGTCCGGCTCCCTGGCCGGTATCCTGGACGAGGTCGTCACAGAGCTTTCTATGATTATCTCCATTTTCCGGTTCGGCTGGAAATCTCTGGACCGGGTGGAGGAGTAAGACGTTACGCCTTACTCCTCTTTCACTGCCGCAATCTCCAAACGCGCCATTTTTCCAAACCATGGAATTAATTTACCTTTTACAATAAAATGCTGTTTCAGAAATTCACTATTTCTTTCCCATACTTGAAACCCCTTCCTATCGAGCTTTCTGCACAGACAATCTTCACACGGTTTGTCCCTGCCCTGAAGAACCTTGTAACATTTCTGGCCTTTGTAATTATAGATTCCCGTCATCTTCCGCCCTGCAGCGTTCATATAATACAGCTCTCTCGTATCCATATCGCTCACATATATGATTTCATCCATGCTTTCCACAATATTGACAATCTCATCTTTGCACAGCTCCTGGAGCATTGCTGTGCTTTCTTTAGAATTGAGCTGCCTGAACTTATCCTCTTTCTTTATTCGGAATTGGTACTCCTCAGACTCTTCTTCAAAATAAATTTTTTCAATCTCTTCTGCTCTATATGGTTTTGCAAATAAAAATCCCTGCAATATGTCTGTTCTAAGCTCCTGCAGCACAGCCAGCTCCTCCTCCGTCTCCACTCCCTCGCAGCACACCTGGATCTGAGCGTTGTGAGCAAGTTCAATCATATTGCTGAGCAAACGGTAATTGTATGCATTATACTGAATTCTGCTGACAAAACATCTGTCTATTTTTATCTCGTCAATATCGATACTCTTTAAATAGCTTAAACTGGAATATCCTGTTCCGAAATCGTCGATAGCAATCTTAATTCCATGCCGTTTCCATTCATAAAAAATCTTATTAAAATAGCTGTAATCCTGGAGCTGCATGCTTTCTGTCACTTCCAAGGTCAGCGCGCTCCCCGGAAGCCCTGTGTCCCTGAGAATTTCGATCGCTTTTAAGGCAATATCATCCTGTCTCAGCTGCACATAGGAAATATTTACATTAATGTGAAAATCCGGCTTCTTTTTTCTCCATTTCACACACTGTCTGGCCGCCTCGCGAAAAGCCCACTCCCCTACCTGGCAGATCAACCTGCTTTGCTCAAGAAGAGGAATAAATTCAGCTGGACTTACAATTCCCCTGGATGGCGATTCAAAACGCAAAAGAGCTTCCGCACCATAAATTTCAAACCTGCTTCCGCTAATCTGAGGCTGATAGCAAAGATAAAATCCCTGATAATTTTTCATAACTGCCTCACGAAGCTCATCCTGAAGTTCTATTTTATCCAGACGCTTCTGGTATGTCTTCTCAGAGAAGAACAGCATCTTATTTTTCCCTTCTCTTTTTGCCCGCTCCAGCGCATTATCTGCATACTGATAAATATTTCCTCGTTCTAAATTGTCGCCCCGGGTATAGGCGACAACTCCTGCTGAAAGTGTACAAAAGCTTGTCAATTCTTCCTTAACCCTCTGGTAAAAGGCTCGCACATCTTTTTCCGTTTTCTCTACGAAATCTACAGCAAACTGATCCCCGTCCAGCCGATACAGTATCATATCTTCATCTGCATAGTTCTCCAGTAAATCTGCAATTTTTTTCAAAAGCCGGTTTCCAAAACTTCTTCCGTTCTTCACATTAATATCCCGAAAGTTGTCGATGCCCAGAGACATAAAATATCCGTTTTTTTCTTTTAGGCTCTTTCTCATATCCTCGGAAAACTTTTCAAAATTCCAAAATCCGGTGAGCGCGTCTATCTTATGCCGCATAGCCTGTTCTGAAATGCTTCCCATCAGAAATACCGGAAGGTCTGTTCTATCTTTCAATACTGTTCCGCGACAATAAATCCAGACTTTTTTCCCTTCCCAATTCATAAGGCGGTATTCCATATCATGGTTTTCACTGCATCCTATCTGAATATCATTAAGGCTTTCTTCCAGTTTTTTCTGATCCTTGGGATACACGATACGGATCCACGATTCTATCGGTATTCCTTCCATTCCTGATGGAATACTATACTTCTCGCATATCTTATCTGTAAAATATAGTTTCTTATTTATCAGATCATATAAGTAAAGATAATCATCTGTACTTTCGTCCAAAAACTGAATTGTCCTCATGTAAATTTTTCGTTCTTCTTCTAAATGTATCAATCCTTTTCCTTCTTTCAGAATCTTCATTCTTTTTCACTGACGCTGTGCCCGCTCCCTGGCCACAATTTGGGAGCTGGCTATTTTTATTCTATCATTATAACTTAAATTTCTCTATAAAATCTTTCAAAATGTGGCTTGTATTCCTAAAAACACACGATTATCCGCATACCATAACACCCAAATTTTCCTAATTGCTTTCACTGTGTCTATTCTTTAAATTTTACTCTTGCCATTTTAATTTTTTTCAGTATAATACTGTAAAAGAATGAGGTGACACATCACCGCAGCCCATTAAAATGTCAGCATATTAGAATAAAAATCAGGGAGAGTAAAATGAAAAGAAAACGCTTTTCACGTGTAGACTGGCAGGTGTCTCTGCTTCTAAGTATTCTTCTGGTTTTATTTGGAATTTCCATTTTTTTAACCAGCAGCCATATTTACTATTATTCTATTTTAGACAGTCTTACGCATCGCGTAGAAAATATGCACAACTATGTGGAACACGAACTGACGCCAGAAGCATTTTGGGAAATCAATACAAAAGAAGATATGAACAAAAAGAGCTACCAGGATCTTAAGAAAATTTTGGAAAATGTACGGGAACTTGGCGATCTCCGGTACTTCTATACCGCAAAGGAAAGCGCACAGGGAGAGCTGATCTATGTTGTGGACGGATTATCCGAAAGTGCTGTGGACTTCCGCTATCCTGGTGACTTGATTGAACCAGAAATCCAGCAGGAACTGCATGAAGCTTTAAGCGGAAAAACCGTGCTTCCAGACAAAATTCTCGACACTGGCTGGGGAAATATTTTCATTGCCTACTACCCTCTTCACAATGGGCAGGGAAAAGTCGTAGGCGCACTTGGAATCGAAATCGCAGCCGATGTGGAGGCTGCAGCTATTGATCAGCTGTCAAAAGCATCTTTGTTTCCTGCCTGTTCTTTTGCGGAATTTCCATTTTTATATCGCTTGTAATTTTCCGGCGGATTTCCAACCCCCTGTACAGAGATATGTCCAATACAGATTTTATGACCAATCTAAAAAATAGGAACGCCTATGAGGTTGACCGGGATAACTGGACTTCACAAAAAACCTTAAGCCAGCTCACTGTTGTGGTAGTTGATCTGAATAATTTAAAGCTTGCCAACGATCAGCTGGGACACGATGTTGGAGACGCTTGTATTATTCATGCCGCTAAAATTCTTCATAAACTGGAAAACCGCAAAACAACCGCTTACCGTTATGGAGGAGATGAATTTATTCTGCTGATGGAAGATCAGCCAGATCCAATGCCTCTGCTTCTGAAAGCAAAAAAAGAATTCTGCAAATATGGCTCAGAACTGAAAATTCCTGTGGCCCTGGCTATCGGCGTTGCCCAGTTTGACAAATCACGCGATCATACGATTGCAGATACCCAAAAGCGTGCCGACGAGCAAATGTACCAGGACAAATTAAAAATCAAGGCTTATGAAAGGCAGAATATAGACAGCTGTTTTAGCTAAAATTATAAGCAGCTTCCCATTTTTCATAGAACTATCAAAAGGAGCGAACCGTTCTGTTTTTCGGCCCGCTCCTTTTGAATACTGATTCTGTACACCTTTTCCTATCTCTCCATAGCATATTCCAGCGTCTGACGTGATTGAAGTCCCACAAACCTCTGGTATTCCTTTCCATCCTTAAATACAATCAGCGTCGGAATGTTCATAACCCCCAGGCGTCCTGCCAGCTCCATCTGCTCGCTGACGTTCACCGTTCCCACCCGGTATCCATCCTCTGCCATCTGCTTCACAATCGGCAGCTGCATTCTGCACGGCGCGCACCACGGTGCCCAGAAATCAACCAGCATAGCTCCTTCTGCTCCCACTAACTCTGTCTCAAAATTTTCTGCTGTTAAAATCTTCTCCATATTTATTCCTTTCTGCCTTGCCACACTCTCGTTTCATGTTTTCCAGGACTTATGAATTAGCTTTTCTTAAGATTGATTTTATTATACAGGAACTGGCGGGAATTATCTGTGATTTTATCACCAAGTAACAGGTTATTAGTGTCGAAACATGACAAAACAGTGTCGAAGCATCATTCTTTTTTCTTTAATTTTTCTGAAATATCGGTTGTTTCACATAACGAAGCCTGTAAATATCAATTATCACTTATGATACTTTTGTTTTTTCATCTTCATGGCATCCTTTATGCTTTTATTTATAGACAAAAGCATATATGCAGAAGGCAGGCCGTATGTCTGATACGCTATCAGGCAATCTAACTTATTTTTGGAGGGAGTGGTTTTTATTAAGAATAAAGTGAAGCAAGAACAGACATTTCCTAAAATTTTAGTCCTTACCCATGGATTTTTTGGCAGTGAACTGATTAAAAGCGCTGAACTTGTGATCGGAAAAATGGAAGATTCCCTTCCTTTTGAAGAAGCTTCCTACTTAGAACCTCTGGCAACAGCAGTACATGGTATCCGCAAAATGAATGTTCAGCCGGATGACACTATGCTTGTGATTGGCGCCGGTAATATGGGAATGCTGAACGCCCAGGTAGCCCGCGCATTCGGATGCCGGGTATTTATCAGCGAAGTAAATGAAAACAGAATCAGAGTCGCCTCTTCTCTGGGATTTGATGTTGTCAATCCTGCAAAAGAAGATATTACAGCTTTTGCTGATCGCTTCAGTTTTCATCAGGGTGTAGATCATGTGGTTATGGCAGTAGGAAATCAGCCTGCAGTAGATCAGGCATTTTCACTGGTCAGACGCGGAGGAAAAGTTTTATTCTTTGCAGCCGGATATCCGTCCCCATCTTTAGATCTTGACGTAAATAAGATTCACTATGGAAACTGGCATCTCATTGGCACAGGAGGCGCGAATGTGGGAGATTACTGTCTGGCCAGCCAGTATCTGAACCACGGAACTGTAAAAACAGCACAGCTGATTTCGCATCGCGTTCCCCTTGAGGATTACGAAAAAGCCTTTGAATTAGCTGAGACGCCTGGCAATTACCGCGTTTCTTTGATGCCTTAATGGAGAAAGGAGACCATTATGAATGAAATTATTTTATCAAGAGTGGACAGCCGTCTCATTCACGGACAGGTAATGACTATGTGGTCTAAAACAGGAGGAATCAATCACATCTATGTGGTAGATGATCAAGTGGCTTCCGATCCATTCATGAAAGATGTCTATTTAATGGCCGTTCCCGACTCCCTCGGAGTAACGATTCACTCGGTGGATGATGCTGTCAGCCAGTATAAAAACGGGCAGATGCCAGACGCAAAACTGCTTGTTCTAATTAAAGATGTGACGACCGCGTATCGCCTTTGGAAGCAGAGATTCCCTATGGAGAGCCTGCAGATTGGCAACCTAACACCTCAGAAAAAGACAAAAATCCTTCACCGCTCCAGCCGCCTCAGCGAAGAACATATGCCTGAGCTTTTGGAAATGCGCAGGGAAGGAGTAATGGTATATGCACAATCAGTTCCTACTGAAAAAAAGATTGATGTAGAGACCTGGGCATAAACGAAAGGAGGGCGGCAGATGTTTCTGCAATCTTTACTAATTGGTATTCTGTATTTTTTCTGCAGATGGAATCCATTCTATACCTCTTGGCTGGAAGCCAGCTGCACACCTATGTTTCTCTCTGTTATCATCGGATTTATCATGGGAGACGTAACCTCGGCCGTCATTGTCGGAGCATATGTCCAGACTGTTTATTTAGGTCTTATCACTGGTTTAGGCGGCGTAGCCACTGTAGATAAAAGTCTTGGCAGCTGTATCATTATTCCGTTAGCTGTAGCTTCCGGTATGAGTCCGGAACTTGCTGTCAGCATGGCGATTCCATTTGGGCTTTTAGGTACTCTCACGATTAACCTCTCCAAGGTTTTTTCATCCTTTGCCGCCAGCCGGTGCGACAAAGCTGCTGAAGAAGGAAACGCTGCCAAGTTCCGGAGGATTCATCTGGGATATGCCGCCGGATTCTGGAGTATTTTTGGTATTATTCCAGTTACTTTGATCAATTATTTCGGTCCGTCTGCAGTTACCTCTGTTGTAAATGCAATCCCAGAACATCTGGTAACTGGTCTTACAGTGGCTGGAGGTCTGATGCCTGCCCTTGGTTTTGCCATGACCGTCCGTGTCATTGGAAGAAAAAATTATCTTCCATTCTTCTTCCTGGGATTCTTTCTGGTAAAATATTTTAATCTTCCATCCATTGGATGTGCTATCTTTGCTGTTATTGCATCCATTATCTATATTCAGCTGAAGGGAGGAAAGGCAAATGAGCAAACAGCCTGATAATAAAAGCGATCGGATTCTATCAAAACGCGACTTGTTTTTTGCCTGGTTCCGTTACAATATGTTCGGCCATGTAGCCCAAAGTACAGACCGGCTTCAGGGCGGCGGATTCTGCGTAGCCATCAGCCGCACGTTGGAAAAGCTTTACACAGACAAAGAGCGGCTCGCACAGGCCTTAAAGCGCCATATGGTGCTTTTTAACTGCAATGTAAACTGGGCCAGCATCATCATGGGAAGTACAGTTGCTCTCGAAGAAGCCAAAGCGCAAAATGACGACGCTGTGCCTGAGGAAATGATCACCGGACTAAAAACAGGATTAATGGGGCCTGTGGCTGGAATTGGAGATACCATTGACTGGCTTACCATATCTCCTATCCTTGTTTCCATGTTTCTCCCCGCTGCGAAAGAGGGAATTTTCCTGGCAGCTATGGCAGAACCTATTATTTTTGCTCTAATTTGTACCACAATCGGTTACATGCTGTTCCAGCTTGGGTACTACCAGGGGCGAAATTCCATTGCCACCCTTTTAAAGGGAAGCCGCATAAAGAAAATTATTGAAGGCTGTTCCATTATGGGAATGTTCATGATGGGATCGATTTGTGCAAACTTTGTACGAGCCTCTACTCCTCTAACCCTGACAATAGGAAACGATGTTTATAAAATTCAGGATTATTTCGATATGATCGCTCCTGGTATTCTCCCTTTAACAGCAGTGGTTCTATCCTACTTGTATCTGGAGCGTAAAGGGAATAAATACATGCATGTATTAATCGGTCTTCTGGTTATTGGAGTCGTTTTAGGTTCCCTTGGAATTTTATAACCAGACAGTGCATTCTGTTCACTATACTTAATTTGCCATAATCTTAAAACTAGGAGGATAAAAAATGCTGATAGATATGAAAACCCTGCTTGATGAAGCTACGAAAAAGGGATACTGCGTCCCTGCTCCCAGCGTATTTAACGCTCTCACTATCGAAACTGCTTTCAGCAGAGCTGTAAAAGTCCATTCGCCTGTAATCCTGAATGCAGGAGGCCCTCTTGATTTTGAATTTCTGGCTGAAACCGCTAAATTTTACAGCCGGAGAAACCCTGAAGTCCCCGTTGCCCTGAATTTGGATCACGGCGATGATTTCGAGCAGGCAATGAGAGCCATACGCGCCGGTTTTACATCTGTCATGCTGGATAAATCGTCTGCTCCCTTTGAAGAGAATATAAGAGAAACAAAAGAAGTAGTACATGCCGCTCACATTGTCGGAGTATCTGTAGAGGCAGAGCTGGGATGCGTCGGTTTCGGGCGTTTAAGCGATGCTGCCAAAGGAAACATCATTGATTTTCTTTCAGATCACGACCCTCATCAGCGCGGCGTCTATGGGAAAATGCCGACTGCCGGAATGCAGGGATACGGAGATAAATTAGAGGAATATATGATTCTTTTCGGCTCTGCAGGCCAGTGGTAATCCAGTCAATAAAACTATTTTTACGGAGGACTGCGTATATGGAATATACATATCTTGGACGAACCGGTTTGAAAATAAGCCGCCACATCGACGGTTCTTTAAAGCGGCTTCAGACGGATCACATTGACATCTACCAGATGCATCATATCGAGCGCCATGCTCCCTGGGCAGAAATATGGCCTGCTTTTGAGCGGCTGGCAAATCAAGGAAAAATTCTGTATACCGGTTCCTGCAACTTTGCCGCCCGTCATCTGGTCACAGCACAGTATGAAGCAAAAAAAAGAAATTTTCTCGGACTGGTCAGTGAGCAGAACAAGTATAACCTTGTAAACCGCCTTCCTGAGTTGGAGGTTCTTCCCGCCGCAAAAGAACTGGGGATCGCATTCTTTCCATGGAGCCCACTTCATGGCGGATATCTAAGCGGCACAATGATGAACCGCCATGCAGGCAGCAGGGGAGCCGAAGAATTTGCCGCTCATCTTTCGGAAGCGCAGAAACAGCAGTTACTGCAGTATGAATCTCTTTGTACAGATATTGGAGAATCACAGGCAGACGTTGCCCTGGCCTGGCTTCTGCGCAATCCAGGTGTGACAGCTCCTATTATCGGTCCCAGAACTGACAGACAGCTTGAATCTGCTCTCCATGCTGCTGAAATTAAACTGTCAGACGATGTACTGAAAGAACTGGATCGCATCTTTCCCGGACCAGGAGGAGAGGCCCCGGAAGCTTACGCCTGGTAAGTGAAACGCAAAATGTAAAACAGCACAAACAGGAAGGGACCGAACTGGCTGTAACGCAGCCGGGCAGTTTCTTCCTGTTATATGTATTCAAGGAGTGGTTATATTGAAAGAAATTATTCTTGATTATGTCAAAAACGTAACAAAAGAAAAGGATCTGGACTATTTATTTAAAAATCTGAACTCACAGTATATTGCAGATAAATTTAAGATAAAGAGAAATACCGTCAGCCAATATTTAAATGAAGCTGCTTCAAAGGACCTGGTAAAAATCAATACGCGCCCGGTTCTTTTTTTGTATCGTGAAGAATTTATCAAACGTTTTTTCTATCTGAGCAAACAGTCCTACTCTAGTATTCAGGAGCTTTTAAGTGAAGAAAATCAAAATATCCAAATCCATGAAGATATCTTCCAAAATATCGTAGGATATAACGGAAGCCTAAAACGTCCGATTGAACAGATGTCCAGCTCTATTCTGTATCCTGACAACAGCCTTCCCATTCTGCTCCACGGACCTTCAGGTTCTGGAAAAAGCTATCTGGCTGGGCTTATGCATCAATTTGCCATTCACAATCATATACTTGCCCCAGATGCGCCTTTTCATATCTTTAACTGTGCTCAATATGCCAATAACCCTGAACTTCTTTCAAGCAATCTTTTCGGGCACAGTAAGGGTGCTTTTACCGGAGCTGTCTGCGATACAAAAGGCATTCTGGCCGCGTCCGATGGAGGTATCCTGTTTTTAGATGAGGTCCACAGATTAAATTTTGAAAATCAAGAAAAATTATTTATTTTCCTTGATAAAGGAATATTTCGAAAAGTTGGTGAAAATGCAGTCTGGCAAAAAGCCAATGTCAGAATTATTATGGCGACTACTGAGGACATACACTCTTCCTTTTTAGACACTTTTATTAGAAGAATTCCTGTGATTGTGACGCTTCCCTCTCTGGAAGACCGCGGAAAAGAAGAAAAGCTCCAGCTGCTTTCCCTCTTTTTTTATCGTGAAAGCAAGGTATTAAAAAAGCGCGTCCTTATCTCCCGGCAGGTTATCAGCCTGCTTTTAAGCTCTGCCTTTAAAGGAAATGCGGGAGGGCTTCTCAGTGTTGTTAAATATACCTGCGCTAAAGCTTATTCCCACAGCCGAAGCAATGAGTGCATCTGTGTTAAAATCAGAGACCTTCCAGAGCCTGTGATCGCTTCTGCTTCCTTTGAACATGGCAGCGAAACTGATTTTCAAGAAAATCGAATTATTCACAGGAATTGGTGTTTCTTTGACTGAAACTACCGAACAGCATGCCGCCAGACTGGGAGCTTACATAGATTATTTTCAAATTCAAAGTGGGATCATAATCTTTTCCGACTTGATATCTCTGGAAGAACTACGGCTTTCTTTGATCCAGCAGCTGCAAATTCCTTTTATACTTGTAGGTTGTACATCTGTAAACACAGTCTCATCCTTTGGAAAAGCTCTCCTTTGCCATAACAGCCATTTTTTTGAAACCCTTACTCCACAATACAGCTTTCCCTGCTATATTCATCAGCCGAAACAACGGGAGAAAATTCTTTTAGCAGTCTGTCCTACCGGCGGAGTTTCAAAAAAGCTTAAAAATATTTTAAACCAAAGCATCCCTCAGACAGTGCCTCTAAGAGTTATCGATATGCCTTATGATCAAATCAAGCTGGAGGAGGAGAAGCGCCTTCTTTTAAAGCAGTATGAGCCTATCGGAGTTATTGGAGTCATGAATCCCTGTATATCCGGTGTTCCTTTTATCTATCTGCACGAATTAACAGCAGAATATGCCGAACCTAAGATCTACTCGATCTTTTCCTCTGTGGCAGAACCAGAGCAAATTGCTGATATTGTAAAAAATCTCGTCAGAAATTTGTCTCTAGATCGCTTGATAGGCAATATCACTATTCTGGACGGCAGTCGGCTTTTAATTAATATCTCAAATTGTCTTGATTACTATGAACAGATAACAGAACACTCTCTTTCAAACCGCATACGCTATTGTCTATATTTTCATATTAGCTGTCTGGTAGAACGTCTAATCCGAAAAGAACCGATTACTACCTGCGGCAATTTAGAATATTTTATTCAAACTGAACAGACGGCTATACAAAATATTAAATCATCGTTCAGCGAACTGGAAACTGCCTATGGCATTGATATTCCCGATGCTGAAATTAAATATCTATCCGATATTCTGCTGGAAAGCCATTAGGTCTCTATGCACTTTTCAGCGGCTTCCATCCAAACGCAAAGAGAGAAGAAGAAATTTTCCAGCAGCCTTCCCATACATAAAGGAAGAGGGAATGTTTTCAGCGACTTCCAGTGGAGCGTAAAAACATTCCCTCTTCCTATTATCTCCTCTTTATTTCTTCAAAAATCCCGAAATCCTCTTATACAGAAGAAAGGTCACGGCTCCGTTGATTCCGGCCTTTATCAGGTTAAAGCCCACGATAAAGGGCATCAGATCCCAGACCATCTCTCTGGACACGCCCATAAACAGCGGCGTGATAATCAGGTTGGCTCCAAGCATCACGGCCGCCATGCCCATCATTCCGAGAACGAGACCTATTACCGCCGAAGTCCTGGTCTTTCTGATGTGGTACACGCTTCCTGAAATCACCACCAGTGTTCCGGTTGCCAGAAGGTGCATAATAATTCCGTACAGTCCGCTGCCTGCGCTGACGGTCACTCCCTGAATCACCGACGTGACCAGAGTCAGCAGAACGCCTGCCGCCGGTCCGAAGGCAAAGGTTCCGATCAAAATCGAAATATCCGCCGGATCGTACTCCAGAAACGCCACTGCCGGAAAAATCGGGAAGTGGATCAGGTACACCAGTACAATCGAAATGGCTACCATGGAACTCATCTTCACCAGACGCAGAGTCTGTGCTCTTCCTGTCTGCGGGTAACTAGCTGCTGTCTTGCTCATCTTCACATTCCTCCTACTGAACGTAATTGTGTATTAAACATGAAGAATCTGATTCTGCGGAGCATTTTACCTTATGAAGCTGTGTTTTCTGTTCTGCTCTCAGCTCATAAAAGTAAAAAAAGCCTTGAAAATAAATTTCAAGACTAAAAAAATACAGATCTGTATTTTTGTTTCTTTCATCCGGACTATACCGTTGGTATGGGGTTCCCACCCATTCTGCCCTGACGCGCAGAGCTCGCGGACTCGCAGCATACGCTTATCACCGCCAGTGAGGAATTTCGCCTCGCCCTGAAACAGATTTTTCTACTACATCATACCATGTTCCGGGAGGTCTGTCAAATCTGTCCTCTTTCCTGGATCTGGCCAAAACGTTTTCTCGCGTCGCGGTAGGCTACCAGCAGGGCCTTCACCGAGGATCCGAAGTATCTTCTCCTGATTTCCTCCTCGATTTTCTGATCGTCCTCCAATATTCTCTTCCCCACAAACATGCGCCTTACGAAGCTTCTGGTCAGCTCCAGGGTTCCGGAACAGTCCGCCTCCACAATCTCCCCGGTCCGTCCGTTGATTTCAAAGGCCACATAAAAAGCTCCGTACGTCTTTGTGATGGCGTTTTCCACGCTGGTTCTTGACTCTCCTGTTACATATATGGTCTCATCCTTCATATCCCTCACCCATCTTCTCCTTCTTCCAGCTCTAATCCGCAAAGATGCCCTGAGATATACTTCCCTCTCAGGGCATCCAGATAGAGCTATTATAAGACAGCCTTCCTTTTTCTGTCAAGGAAAGGCCGGACTAAGACAAGGCCAGACTAGGACAGGGCGTCGAAGACTATCCGGGAAATGTGTCCTATCACTTCCCGTCCCTCCTTATTGCTCTCCATTTCACTGGTCAGAACGGTGAGAATGTACGGGCGTCCCGGCAGGAATATGATTCCTCCGTCGTTTTCCAGGGCGTCCAGATCTCCGCACTTATGGGCAGTCTCTATCTCCTCGGGCAGATACAGCTGAAGGCGTCCTCCCTGCTGCTGCCTCCTGAGAATATCCATCATCAGGCGGCTCTCCTCCTCCCCCACGCACTGTCCCGCGTAAATCTGCCTGAAAATCTCTGTCATGTCGTCCGCGCAGATGTAATTGTCCCTTCCCTGCTTTTTCGCCTCGGAATCCATCATCAGGCGGCCCAGACAGGCCTCTTTCAGCCCAAGCTCTGAAGCCATGCGGTTCACACTGTCCATTCCCAGCATCCGTATTAAAATATTCGTGGCCTCGTTGTCGCTGACAATGATCATAAGAGTCAACATCTCCCTGAGAGTAAAGGTATGTCCAGGCAGAAGCTCCTTCAAAATTCCGTCTCCCCCTGTCCTCATCTCCTCCGTCACAGTGATCGTCTGCTCCAGAGACAGTTCCCCCTCTCTCACTCTGCGCATGGCCTCCGCCAGAATGACCAGCTTAATGGTGCTGGCCGACGGGACCCGCTCTGTGCCGCGGATGGAAAAGCCCTCCCCGGCGTTCAAATCATAAAAGCTGACGCAGACCTTTCCCTGTTTTCCCTGAAGAAAGGCGCAAATATCCTGCTTCATTTCTGCTATTTTTGTCATATCTGCCATCTCTGATCCCCTTTTCTGCTTCTGACACTCATCAGCCGAACATTGCCCTGATTCCTACGTAAATCACAGTTACAGCCGTAATGGTAATGCCGAATTTCACCATATTTTTTAAATCCTTGGAACGGGCCAGTCCCATCTGTCCCATCATGTCTGCCTCCGGATAGGCAAAGGAGGTGATCTGAGAACCTACTAATAAAATCGTAGCCCAGAGTCCGGTAGACATTCCAATTGCTGTTACCAGCTCCTTGAACATGCTGTCCATAACGACCGACTGGGCCGCAGCCGCGCCGCCGACTCCGAAAATACCGGTAAGAGCCGTTACAAGAGCTACGATCACCTTGCTGTTGGAGTGAAGCAGAGGCTCGATAATCTTTACCAAAGCGTCGAATGCGCCTGCCTCTGAGACGAATGTGATAAACGGTGTAAACAGCACAAACATAATAAACAGCCACATCATTTTGCTGGCGCCTTCAATCATGACCTCAAACAGGCGGTCAGGGTGAATGCCTCCCGCCAGGCCTGTCACAATGGCTGTGACGGAGATAACCAGAATGGCATAGGTGGAACCGGACTGCAGATAAATGCCGTATCCGATCATAGCCGCCATGCAGATGGCAAACGCCGCTGTCGCCCGCTTCGCTCCTGCGCTTGGCACATAGTCCTTCTCCACCGTCTCCTCCAGCTCATACTGGTAAACGCCCTTTGTCTTTTTCTGAATTCTGGAAGCGCAGATAAAGGTAGTCACCCAGCAGAGAGCCGCTACGGGAAGTCCGGTCTGGATAATGTACTGGGAATAGGTCATTCCTGTCAGGGACATAATCGTCACCACCTGCGGAGAGTACGGCCCGATGAAAAGGCCTGTAATTCCGGCTCCCATCAGCACGGCCGCCATGGTGGAAGGGGTAATCCCTATGATAGCTACCAGCGGAATAATCATGGGCGCAATAATGGCGTTGGCACCTGCCAGAGAGCCTAACAGAGCCACAATCACGATAGAAGTAACCATGGACGCCAGAATTGCCTTTTTTTCAGAGTTGATTCCGATTTTTTTCATCAGAGTCATAATTAAAAACTCCGCGGCTCCCGTCTCCTTTAACACGGCGCCGAGGGCTGAACCAAGCATGATAATAAATCCGATGATTCCCAGGAAAGATCCCAGAGCGGATCCCAGCACCTCTCCCATGCTGGAAAACGGCTGTTTCGTCATAATCGCGCTCAGCACCACGCAGATCACTACATTTAAAACAGGATTAATATCCTTAAACGCTAAAATAATATAGATAATTAACGGAAGCAAAGCAAAAATCGGTGAAATTCCAAATATCATTGTAGATTCCATATCGTTTCCCCCTTATCTGTCCTCTTCATCATAAACAATTCCGCTGACGCGCACAATTCCCAGTCCCGGACTGTCGTTTACTGTAATGGTCTTCTCCCGGAACTCTGCGCCTCCCTCTACCGGATCCTCGCTGCAAAGCCCCGGCCCGTCTAAATCAATCTTCGTGATAATCTGTCTGGCACAGGCCAGATGAACCGCCGCGTTGACGCTGACCTTCGCCTCCAGCATACAGCCAATCATGCACTCTACCCCGTAGATTTCGGCCGCCGCCGCGATCTTTAAGGCGTTGTAAATCCCTCCGCACTTCATCAGTTTAATGTTTACCAGATCCGCCGCCCGCATCTGCATGATTTTTACCGCGTCCTGAGGTGAAAATACGCTCTCATCTGCCAAAATCGGAATATCCGCGTGATCCGTTACGTATTTCAGGCCTTCGAGATCCGCGGCCTTCACCGGCTGCTCTGCAAATTCGATTCCCAGCCCCTTTTCCTGCATTTGGTTCAAAATACTGACTGCCTGTTTCGGTGTCCATGCCTGGTTCGCGTCGATTCGGATGGAAACGTCCGCTCCTGCCGCCTGGCGGACTGCTGTAAGACGTTCCACATCCAGCGAAGGATTCACGCCCACCTTGATTTTCAGGCAGTCATACCCCCTCTTTACCGCCTGCCTGGCGTCCTCTGCCATCTGCTCCGGATCGTTGACGCTGATCGTCAAGTCTGTGCAGATCTGCCTCCTGCTTCCCCCCAGAAGCTTGTAAACCGGGATATGGTGAAGCTGTCCGTACAAGTCCCACAGCGCCATATCCACAGCCGCCTTGGCGCTCTTGTTCCCCACAATGCAGGAATTAAGGCGTCTCATCAAGTCTTCAAATTCGTCCACCTCTCTGCCCAGAAGAGCCGGCCTGATGTGTTCCTCAATGGCTCCCCGCACAGAACCTCTGGTGTCTCCTGTTATCACCCCGGTGGAGGGCGCTTCGCCGTATCCCACGCAGCCTGTGTTCGTGTGGATCTCCACAATCACATCGTTTACATGCGTCACTGTTCTGAGCGCCGTCTTAAACGGCGTTCTGAGAGGCACTGACAAAAGTCCTGTCCTGATCTGTGTGATTTTCATTCGTTCTCTCCTTTCCCCTGAAAGCAAAAGCTGCCGGCGCACATGATAAGGTATTTTTATGCGGCAGAGCCTTATCCTGAAATACAAGAAAGATTCCTGCGGAGCATTTTTTATTTCATAGGACGCTTTTTTCCTGTGAAACAAGAACGAATTCTGCTCTGCAGAATTCTCCGCCTGCGGCGGGCTGCTCAGCAGCATAATACCGCACCGC
>OGXP01000167.1_pt1 | contig 79141 bp, 69 predicted proteins | sample 1576351 | NCBI WGS metagenome assembly OGXP01 (sample SAMEA3541517, study PRJEB24748) | human gut metagenome | biome: human gut; feature: human-associated habitat; material: faeces | place: China | collected 2012
GCAAGGCGGGGCCGAGGCCGCCTCGATCAATTTGCGAAAGAATCTTGACGGTACCTTTCGGATTTGCTTTGAACGAAATCGAACGGCACTGTTGTGTGCGCTGAGGCATATAAAGATGGTTCAAGCGAAGTTGAGCAAATCATCATGATTTTATTGCCTAATTGCAGCCATAAGCTATGAAGCACTGGGATTGCTATGCCTTATTGCAGGGATGCTTTACTGATTGAGAAAAACGTGAAGCGACCGTGGTTGACGGTCGCTTCACGTAAACAGGCATTTTTAAATCTTGCGTAACCTGATTTGGAAGTTCAGATTAAAGAAATAGTCATCATCGATTTTATACACATACCCATAGTCACCATGGTCTGGATTTGTGCTGGGGAAATCAAGATAAGCCAAATTGTATAGGTAGTCTTTGAATTCGTCGGATTCAAGAGCGTAATGACAGGTTATTTTTCCAGTTTTTGAAACATCGATGTAGCCACCATTGACGACGCCCTTGCCGTCCCAAAGCGTTGAGGCTGTCATTCTGCAATAAGTTGCGTATAGAAATGCCTTAAACATGTACTGGTATTTTAAGTGAGGACGGGAAATCTGGTGTGGATTAGCCTGGGCCAGCCTATTAACTGCGGCTGGAAGGTTGACGTCCTTGTTCCCATGGAAAAAATGATCTCTTAGGATCCATTCGATCGCCTCGGGCAAAAGCGGATTAAGAAGCTCAAGATTGTCTCTAAAAGCTCGAACCTTTGCTTTTTTTGCGATGACATAGTCTTTAAATACAACGGAACTTGCCGTCTCAATGATTGCGTCGCATCGACTTTGGACCGCTGCGTGGTTTTTGCTGTCCACTAATGAATTGATGTGATTCATGTCATCGTCATTGATGCCGTTAATTTGATAAATCAACCCCGAGGCTGATGCCGTGTTGAATAGGGTAGGGTCATTGCCAAAATACGATTTAATCGAGAAGCCGATGCGATCGCGCTTGAGGCCAGTGCGCGAATCAAGCGTTGTTAGATAAATGTCGTTTTTATCGCCGCTCCCTGCCTTCAACTTCAGGACTTCTGCCAGCTTCAGGAAGGTCACAGCTTCTTCAGATGCTGTGAAGGTGCTTTTCCCGTGCTGAATTTTATCCATAAGATCGTCAGCGGCGACAGTAAAATCGCTGGCGGCAACCTTGGCAACGGGAGAGCCGTTAACGTCGATGATTACATCCGTATTGTTTTCATCCATGCTATACGCGACGATGCGGTCTTTGGTTTCTTTCCTAATGACCCCTACAACTTCCATCCATACATCGGTGGCTTGCGTTGAAGTGTCATACGAAAGGGCGATCTTTCCGTCGCCGATAAGACGCATTGCGGTATAGAGCTCGCTCCATTCGCCTTTATTAGCTCGCCATTTATCTGCCTGTTTTTCATCGCGTGCCATCTAGGACCTCCCTAATTTTTTTTGCAATTTCAGCAATGACGGGCACCGTTACCGAATTGCCAAATTGCTTATATAGCTGAGTGTCGCTCAGGACTAAATTGTATGAATCGGGAAAACCTTGAAGTCGTGCCCATTCACGAGGGGTTAGCTTTCTAACGTCCTCTTTATTGATTGACCCCTTAATCCTGGTCACCGGGGTCATAGAATGCTCCCGGTGATCGACAATTAGATTGCGCTCGCGACCCATACCTCCGCAAACGATGGCTCCTGCGATGCCGTCTAGCTCACGAATTTCATAGCCAAACCCGTGCCCAAGTGCCTCATGTCTCGCTCTGTGCTTTCTGAGCGTTTCAAGGTAAACATCAGATAGATAGTACTTTGGGCTAATGGGGGCGTTTTCGAGGATGTCGCTGAGGGTGGCTTTGTGTTCAAGTCCAGATGGAAAGGTAAAGCTATCTGGAGCGACGTCGTCTCGAAAAGCAACAATATAAATTCGCTCTCTGTTTTGGGGAACGCCAAAATCCTTAGAGTTCAACATCTTATAAAATGGGACGTATCCCTCTTCTTTTAGTGCGCCGAGAATAGTCTCAAATGTCCTGCCTTTATCGTGGATGGGGAGTCCCTTGACATTTTCGCAGAAGATAACGCTCGGTTTGTTTGCACGCTCGGTGCAAATGCGAAGCGTATCGAAGAACAAAGTTCCGCGGGCCCTGCCTTTGTAATCGTCAGCAAATCCCTTTCGTTTCCCCGCCAGACTAAAAGCTTGGCAGGGAAAGCCCGCCAAGCAAATGTCAAAATCGGGAACATCCGAAGCATCAATTTGTGTGATATCGCCTGCGATTTGAAAGGAGTCGATGAAATTTGCGCGATAGGTTTTACGTGCTGGTTCATCCAATTCGCTTGCGAAGATGGTTTTGATGTCAGAGCCAAAGGCCTCTTCGAATCCCATCCTGATTCCACCAATGCCAGCAAATAGATCAATGGCTCGATACGTTGCCATACCACTCCCGATAACAATGCGGTGTTGAAGCAGTTAGAAACCCGCAGATACCTTCTTTCGAATCAAACATTTTATTCTAGCTTGGATTGAGCCTGTCCTGCGTGCGGCAACTAGTCAAAAAGACTATAAAGCAATCTTGAGATAGGAAATTGAGGTTATTTTGAAGCTGTATGACAGGGCAAGAGCTGAAGATAATTAATGGAGGGCATGTTTGCGGGCCTGTATCGTGTGCACTGACAGCGAATGAGACAAATAATAGTCAAGTGTGAATATGGCATAACTTGGGTTGTCGAATGCATCGGTGCAATGGCCGCATGCGTCGCGCACATGTCGTGTGTCTTGGACGGTCAGGTTGCTAGAGGCGAATTTGGGATTGTTAATTTCAAACAGGGGGAATGTTGTTTCGCAATTTGATTGACATTATTTATCTGTGCAACACTCTTTGACGGATTGTTCGGTCTTACGTGCTATGAGCTGCATGAATACTTAATGAGGCCTATATAATCTAGAGCGTTCTTTTGAATTGTCGTGAGGCGGGGCAACAGGGATTGCTGACTGTGCCCTCCGTCGTCCAATCCTCTTTTATGGCCGCCTCCGCGGTCGCGATGCGATCGTCTCTGATGGATAGGCAATCCCAGTAGTCGGACAAACCGGGAACGGGGGTGTGTCTGATTGGTTTCATTCCTTTCTTTCTGGCCTTGTCAGCCTCCATCTCTAATGAGATGACGGTGGCAACTAAGTCGAATTTAGAAAGTGCCCATCCGTTGTCCGATTTGCGACAGCTACTAGTGTTCTGCTCTGCGAGCTTATCTAAGAGCTCTGGAAGGGTGCCTAATTGCGCTGACTGGGTCGTAATAGTAACGATTTCATTGCCATCCGCCAATGACCCGTTCCAAATCACGGGGCGAGGATGGCCACATGCTTCAGGTGTTTGAGTGCTGGGCTGGTTTTTGGGCTGATTGATCGCTTTGAGCCACTCTTCGTAGAGTGCTTTCGGCACGAGGGGAGAGCGTTGATAAAAAGGTCCAAGGGTGTGGTCGACGGCGGCGGCTAGTTCTTGAAAATAAAGCTGTCGTTTTTTGTTGATAGCCATAGGGTTATGCCCGTCTTTCCCGCTGACGGTATCTGCTTTGCGTCTTAAATTGACGGCAGTTGCATGGGGCGGCTTTTTACCAAGCTTGAGTTTTCTATTACTCGCGGGATTGCAGTACATGCCCGTTTCGTTGTCGTATCTAGAACAATACTTGCTATTGTTGCCAGTTGGGAAAAAGGGCTTGTTACATGTGCTGCATTTTGCCGGAAGTGCCCCAGATCGCAGGGCTTCGCATAGTAGATGCGCATAGAAAACCGGGAATGATTCCGGAAGAAAAGAATGAATCAATGAGTGGGAGCGGTCTATCAAGTGCTGGAAATGAAGGGCTTCTTGCATTGCGTCACTGTCGTTGATGTCGATAACAAGGTACTTTCCGTCATTTACGATAAACCGCATGATGCCGATTGTGCTTTCGGCGTTCCTCGATAACTCCACCTTGTTGTAGAGCCTGTTCTGAATCAGGTTGAGTGCCAGAGAGTCGAGGCTATTGAGGTCCTGGACCATTGGGGCGGCGATTGCATGTTTCGTGCATTCTGAGGACGTTAGTTCCCCAAAACGGCGAATTTGATCAGCGACATCCAGGATGGATTCTCCGGTAGAAAGCAGCTTCGCGAATAATGAAACGTAGCTGCTGAGGTCATCCCGATAAGAAGGCTCGTTTATCTTCTTGGATAAGCTAAGACAATCAATGATGATGTCGCCAAGAACGGCTATTGCCAACTCATGGATATCGATGGCTAGTTGGGTATCAACTAATTGACCGTGGAAGTGCGTCTCATAAAACTCTCTTTTGGTTTCTGGCGTTTTAAGCGCCAACGGGTGGTGGGCAATTGAGCGCTCGCTTCCGCGAGCGAGCTCAGGCCTACTGTTTAGGCCAAAGAGCATTTCAATGTAATTGGCCAGATTAGGGGCAACGGAATCGGCGGCATCGTTGCTGCTTAGTAACTCAAGTGCTGGCATAGCAACTTTCGCGATGTTCCTGCACTCTATTGCCCAAAGGGAGAAAACCTTCGAGGGCAAATAGGCATCGGGTATTTCATCAAGATAAACTGAATCGATGCATAATGAGCAAGCATTGAAAAAGAGCTGGTAGATACCGTCCGAATAGCCGCCGCTTATTGCGGAATCAAGCGCTTGCTTGACTGCTTCTGTGAGCTCATGCGTTATATTTGCCTTTTCGATATGGCATTTGTCGAGGTCGCCGCCTGCGTCAATTATTCTCGAACAAAGCGGAGGAAAACACGTGGAAGCATTTTTATAATCTGAGCCTTCGAGATATTGAGCTTCTTGAATGCGCTGCATTCGCTGTGGCGAATTAAAGATGCGGTGTGGAACGGGCGCTGAATGGGCGTTACGATATTCGGCATACCAAGAGGACATTTCGTTAAAGAACTTCTCAAGATCAATTCTTAGGAATTCGTTTAACAGCTCTTTTGCAGACCAATGCTGTTCGAATTCCGCTCCTTCACATTCTTGATCCTTATCGGGTTTTGCGTTTGTCAGTTGTTTGCAACAGAGATGCAAAGAGGTATCTCTGTCAAACCGAATGAAGCTAGCCCTAACACGCCAGGTCAGAGCTATTAAATTGGCACCTTGCATATTTCTTAAACCAGCACAACTTTCAAAATCAAATATACTTTGTGCCATTGTGCCACTTTGTCGTGTTCAATAGGAGTCGAGCAAGAAAGAAGTCCAAGGGAGGACGGAAAATGTTCGACGGCACCCTGTTTGAACTGGTTAATTCCACCAAGCGCGATGAGCTTGAAGATATCGTTTGCGAAGCTATGACCATCTGTGATGAGCTGAAGGTGGGCCTTTCTGAGGAGCGCGGGCTCGGCTTCTTTGAAGACTGTGCCCGTCAAAGCGCCTATGAGCTCATGCTCGACAATTGTCGTGACGAGCTTGCTCGTCTGGGCTTTGAGCTCGAGTGGGGCGTTGAGGACTATCCGGTGGTCTCGCCGGTCCGTTCGGTTTCGCTTGCGCGGATCTCAGCGCATGACGCCGTTGGCGTCGAGTATTCGAGTCGTAATGACCTCGATATAGCTTGTTAGTCTTTCTTTCTTCGTAGGCGGTCAAGCCGACCTGCTGTTTTATCGGGACTTCTAAGCAGTCCCGTTCTTTACGCCAATCACCCCAAAACTCAATCACCAACCAATCGGGTCTCTCTGAAAGGAAGATCATGAATACTTCTATTCAAAATGTGTCCGTCTCTCACAAGCCGAGCATCACCAAGATTGCCGAAGGCGCGTTGCTAATCGCTGTCGCGGCGTTAGCTGTGAACGGCATCATTTCCTTTACTGCACCGTCGTACATCTGGAAAGGTGAGATTCCTATGTTCACGCCTGACCTGTTCGATCATCCCTACGAGGCTCCAACGGTGGAGGATATTGTGTCGGGAATGGAGACGCTTGACCGGGTGTCGATGACCGCGGCCGTGCTCGTTGCTCTGTATCCTGTATACCATGCCATTTGGTGCCTCTGCGCAGGTGTTGGGTGCAATTGCAAGGCACCTGTGTTTTGCGGACGGATGTCGCGCCGCTTTGGCTCGTTGAGCGCCTGTTCGCTTTTGGCCGTGCTTGCCGTATGTCGTGGGTTTGAGTGCTATATCGACGGCGGGGCCACGGGGGACAAACTCCTCATGATCGTGGGCCTTTTCCTCATGGTGACATCGATTGCGCTTGTTTCCGGATGCGTCCTGGCATGCATTGTCAAATGGTATGAGCTCAAAGGTCCTGGGCGCTATCGTGGCGACGAGGCTCTTGTCGCATGGTTCGGCCGTGCAGATGTCTTACTGAATCGCGCGAGCTCGAACATGGTGCCGCTGTATGGTGCCGAAATGCTTGCCTGCGCGGCATCGTTGATTTTTGGATATGGCATCGCTAGCGCTATTGCATCCATCATTACGATTGTATTAACCGCCTGGGGCATTGTGCTCGCCATCATCTTTATCCCTCTTTGTATCGGCTGCGTTTCGGCTAGCTCGAAAGACTAGAAGGGTGAATCTGTTCGCGGACACGTAGAAAGCCGCGGCATCAAGCTCAGTCTTGCTTTTCCGGGTCATATCCCTTTGTATACACGGTAAAGCTGAGGTCATCGATCATGCCGGTACTGCAGACACATGCGTCGGGCGTGTTCCAAGTGTCCTGAACCGTCAGGTCGGTTGAGACGCGCTCGGGCTCATCAATTCCAAGCAATGGAATGGGTTTTGTCATCTGATCGGCGTTATTTATCTGCGCAATGATCTCCAGCAACTTGTACAACTTGATATGCCAGGAGCTGTATGGGTGCTCGCCGGGCCCCTTGAAATCCAACGTGCATTTTGATTGTGGGCTTTCGGCAAGTTGGCCCAAACATTCAAAAAGCGCTGGGTACTCGGCTCCGGAAAACTCGACTCGAACATAACGATTGCCATCGCGGACGACTCCGTACCACATTACAGAGTATGGAAAGCCGATTCTATCCGGTCGTTTGATTTCCGTCCTGCAATTGGGCTGGTTGACGATAGACAGCCATGTCGAATAGAGCTCGTCGGAAATAAGGTCACTCGCTTGGTATGTTGGACCAATGCCATCGAGGACAAAGTTGCCAAGACGCTCAAAATAGTGGGCACAATCCGCTAGGCCATTTTTATACGCCGTATCGGCTTTTCTCTGCATATTGAGCGCGACATCGCGGGGCGATTTGCGACCAAGATGCTTTTTGGCGTTATATCGCGGGTTGCAGTAGAGCTTGGTCTCCTCGCTATATCGGTCGCAGTACTTGCTGTTGGGACCAGTTGGAAAAAAGAGCGAACCGCAGGTTTGGCATGCTATCGGCATAATGCCGCACAGCAGCAGCTCGTGAAGGATGCGGGCATAAAGGCTTGCAAAGGACCATTCCTCTTCGGTGAAGTAGAGCTCTCCTGCCTTTGAAATAACGGCTTGAAGCCCAACGAGCCTATTGAGGTTTTCCTGGTCGTTAAGCTCTGCATGCGTATGGAAGTCTCCATTTGCGAAGATCTGGTTCTCGCGCATAGCTTCGAGATAGTTTTTACGAAACGCCTGCATAAAGGGGGCGCTATTCATGCGCTTTATTCCATTCAAATGCTCTTCGAGCTTTTGAGCCGTTTCGTTTCCGGGCAAGTGTTTTTTGGCTGCGTATACAAAAGCTTCGCCAAAGCGGATGATTGCTGGCAGCTGCTCATCGAATAATCGGAATTGTCGCGGGTCGCTTGTTTTGATGGCGGCTGGGAAAAACTCTTCGTTTTGCGCGAGCAGGCTAGGTGCCTCGGTGTTTTTAAGCAGCGGGGTAAGCTCCAGACATTCCTGATAAAAAACAATGAGAAGCGCTCGAAAGAGATCGATATTGGTGCAGACGCAAGCTGTTTCTATCTGAGATTTCGCCTTGGGAAAGTTGCGTATAGGATTGTCGCGGTCATACGGCACTGGTGCTGTTAGATCAGTCTCGCCGTTGGTAGCGTTAATGCTCATGTCGTTCGACTCGAGCTGGAGATAGGAGCTGAAGAGGGACGCCATTTCTTGCTTGTTGAGTTGGTCCGATGTTGTAATCACCGCGCGGTACAGGCGGTTGATCTCGTCGCACTCAATAGCGTTGTTGTACATCCAGCAGCTGTAATAGCGATAGTCGGGAATCGCCGTGATGTTCATGACACACTGTCTACAGACATTTTCAAGGAGATATCTGGCCATGCCGGAAATCTCTCCGTGTGCATGGCTTGTAATGGCTTCGTCGAATATCGGAGCAAAGAAATCGAGGTCGCGTTCCTTTTGTTTTTGAAGGTTGATAGCGATTTCAGCTTCGTTCAATTCTGCTTGGGTGGGCTCTTGGTCGGGATCGTCTGGATCGAGCCAGTCGTCATGGTCTGGCTCGGATGCGGAGTCTATCGAGGTGTGTTGCACATGGTGAGGAGCGGCAGGGGGCTGTCGAATGGCGTTCTGCAAATCGATATAAAAGCGAAGTTCTGCTCGCTCACGAAAGTGGTTCCCAATCTCGTTGAAAAGCGAGCTTAAGTCGACGCGTAATAGATCGTTGGCTATGGAGACGAGACTCCATGCGCTTGCATTGCCGGATGTGCTTCCGTCACCGGCGCAATCAATCTCTGGCGTCCTGTTAAGAAGAAGCATACGGGGATTGACGGGGGAGCGAAGAAAGCCAGCCTCAAAACCCCAGCTAAATGGTTCTTTTTCGGACTCAAGCATCGATGCTCCAAACAGCCAAAATTTAAAACGCGATAAAAGTCATATTACGCGGCTGTTCGCGGCTGTTCAATGGAGTCAAGCGAAAAGGCTTAAAACCAGGGAGGCCGTTATGCCCGATTGCATCAAGCTCAACGAAGGAAACATCGATGTGTGCGAGCGCGAGGTTATCGCTCTTCGCGAGATTATCGCCGCCGCCATGGGTCGCTTGCATCAGATGCGCAAGCAGTGCGAGCGAGGCTACGCGTCTTCGGAGGATTTCGAGAATGCGTTGGATGTTTACGGAGTGATCCGTGGGCGAGTCGATGAGCTTGACCAGCTTGGTTTCGAGTTTAGATGGTCGTCAGTCCCCGATGCAGGGATCGATGAGTGCGTCGGGCTCGAATGGATTGAGGACGACAACTCTCCACGTGGACGCGGTTTCGATATCGCTTGTTAATGTGTCCGCACGACTTGGTATCAATGTGGGCGAACAATCTCTAATCGGAGCCGACTAGAGGCTGCATCCTAGTTGCCGGCGTTTCCGGTTTGATCTCTGTTGAAAGGAAAATCGTGAACACTTCTATCCAAATTCCATCCAGCGCCGTTGAGACCGCGCCCCGCACCGCCAAGGGCGAGGTCGTCAAGCTCGTGCAGGGCGCGCCGCTTATTGCCGCCGCCGCGATTGCCGTTGTCGGCATCGCCTCCGTCGCCGCCCCGTTTTGCGTTTGGAAGGGCGAGGTCGCGCTGTTCCTGAACGAGTCGTTCCACACCAACTGCTCAGTTTCTGCGATCGCGGAGTACGCGTCGGCGGCGCCCGGGTCCGATTGGGCGTCGCTGCTCGTGGCTGCGCTCATCGCGGCGTACCCCGCCTACCATGCCGCCTGGCGCGTTCGCGAGGGACTTGGACTCATCTGCGAGGCTCCGGTTTTCAGCAAGCGTGTGTCGCGCCTTCTCGCCGCGGTGAGCGCCTGCCTGCTGCTGGCGATGCCGTTCATGGGCTATGGGACGAGTTGGCTCATCAACGGCAGCGCGATGGGTGACCAGGGCCTTGTTGAGTCGGGGCACAATGCATGGGCCGTTTCCATCATGATCATGCTGGGCTGCGCCCTGATGTGCCTGTTCAAGTGGTTCCTTGCCAAGGGCCCTGGCCGTAATTTCGGCAGCGGCTTTGCCGTCGAGCTTGTCCGCCTCGCCGACGTCCTGCTGAAGCGCGCGAGCTCGAACCTGGTGTTGTGCTACGTGGCCGAGCTGCTTGCCTGCCTGCTGGCGCTGGCCTTCATTGCCGTGGCCTATGTCGTCGTGAGCGTGGCCATCGCGCTTGCGTTCGCAGCCGTAGCCTTGGTGGTGTGCCTTGCCGGGATTCCCATTATCCTTGCTGCCTCGTGGCGTAGGTAGCGGGGCGACCATGTGAGTTCTTATCGCGGCGTGAGAAAAACTTGCAGAAATCGCAAGCTCTTGTCACGCGATGAGAAAAACTTGCAGATTGGCGCGAGGGCGACAACTTTCCGCGCGAGCGCGGTTTCGATATCGCTTGTTAATGTGTCCGTACGGCAGCATAAGCTAACAAACCAATATGAGTGATTGGAGACAAAATGTATCCGGACTATGAGTGCAACAACAATCCCATGAGCATTACGGATGAGGACGGTCCGTTTCTGGTCATGGAGGCGGAGCTGTTTTACAACGATGAGCTGAACGATGAGTTCAAGAAGAGCAGGGCGCGCCATTACTATTCTTGCGCAAGTGCTGCTACGGCACTTTTTTACTGCAAATCGCTTGCAGACAAGGACGACAATCCCTGGTATGTAAGCTGGGAAAAGGCGGTCGAGCAGTATCCGCTGGAGAAGTGCGAGAGCGCAACGATGCTCTATTGGGTTGAGCCGACCGATCCTTTAACGGCCCTCGATGCCCGCTACCCCCAATACGACCTTGAGCCATATGTAAGTAAGGCCATCCGCGTCGCCAGCTCATATTTGCTGGAGCTCCACGATAGTGCGTATTCGATTGATCAGTTGGATGTTGAGGATGTTGACAACCTGCTCACTGCTGCCTGGTTTTTGATCCAGAAACTCCAGGAGGGCGGGTGCATGCATGATCCAGAAGCCCTGGATAAGATTGAAGACGCTACGTATGACGCCTATTCAGCGGTCAGGAAATTGATTGAGGACGAAGAAGCGGCCAGGGCCAGTTCGAAGTCTGATGAGAATCTCTAGCCGCTGCATTGAACGGCGCGCCTGATCGGTAGGCTGTCGGAAAAGACCGGACAGCCTACCGACCCTAGTTGCTACATTGTTTCCTTACTCGCGGCGTAATGTTCCGCCTGCTTAAGGGCGTCCTCGTAGGCGCGCTGTTTTGCTTCGTACTCTTGGGCATAGCGCTCCTGTTCCGCTTGCCCGGGAACAGGCACGGTCATGCTTCGGGGGTCTTTGGGAGATAACTGTGCAAGCGAGTCTCCGTGCGAGGTGTCCCTGATGCGTGTCGCCCTTGTAGTGATTGACGCTGAAGAACGCGAGGTATTGGAGTGCGATCTTAAGAAGTTGCTCGCTTCGTGCGAGTAATCGCCGACTGTCTCTCTTTCCTTTCTTTCTTTTTTCAGGCGGCATGGACGCCGCCACCTCAACCGCCCTGCGTGAGTTTTTGTCCGCACGGGATGGTATTCAACACATGCAACAACTAAATCGGAGGTTTGACCATGGCTACGTGGGAGCTGAACTGCCAATCGAATCCGTCGTCTGCGGGCGACAAGGAGCTTGCTCCCTATCTTGCGCGCCAAAAGGCGATGCGCGAGTTTTTTGAGCGTGCGCTGTTTGCCCCCAAGGACCAGGACAACAACGGCCTGTACTTTTTGGGCGCCACGACGGGCTCGGGTAAAAACTACACGGCCGAGCAGGTCACGGCCGATCTAATTGCCGGCGGCTGGGATGAGTCGGGGTGTTTTAACAAATGCCCCGGCCGCCGTACCTTGGTGTTTGTGGTGCCGGGCAAGGACAACCGCGACAACTATGTTGCAAACGTGCGCCAACTGCTGGTTGATCAGGGTATGGATTCCAAAGATGCGGCGCGCATGGTGTTCGATCTTCCGCGCGCGGGCGAGAACATCCTGCATTGGATCGAGGCCACCCGCGGCAAGGGTGCCGTGGGTGTGCGCAAAATTCCGTGTCCCATCGAAGCAGATGACGAGCACTCTTATCGCGTCATTAAGCGGGCATGGCGTAACGCTATGGAGGTCGCCGATGACCTTTTGGGCATCCTTGACACAAGGAGACGCCTGGGAAGTGTTGTCGATCGTCTGACCCCCAGCCTGCGGGACAAGCTGTCGTTAGCTGATGCGAGCCTGCGTTGGGCAGTGAGTTGCGAGCTTAAAAACATCACGCGTGGCATGGAGATAATCCCTCAGATTTGGCCATCTGCGCTACTCAACGACGAGAGCATGCCGCATGTGATTGCGTGCACGCCTCAAAAGCTCGTCAACACAATTGATACGGTGACCGGTGCGAGAGTTGTGCTTTTTAATGCGTCAGCCGCCGAGAAGAGCATGTTTATCTTTGACGAAATCGATCATATGAAGTCCGATATGCTGTCGACGCTGACGGACGACCCCGTGACGTTTCAGCCGGATGAGGTGCTGCGCATCCTTGATCGTCATTTTAACGGCGGCGTGGTGGACCCCTTGCTGCTAGGAAATCGAGACCAATGGATGGCGGTCTACACGCACGCTTCCACGTCGGGTGATCACAAGGGGTCGAATGCCGAGAGGAACAGGGTTTCGCGAGCGAGCGTAAAGGGAGCTGCCGAAGAAATCGCAAAGGATGCCGAGAATATTCAAAAGGCGCTTGCCTCTTGCATTAAGGAGATGAAGCTACGTCTGCCTTTTGCGCTGTCTGATGAGGCGAAAGAAGGGCAACTCTTCGGTCGACATCTGTTTGGCAGTGACGATATCTCGGTGGACGACAACTCGATAAACCCGTTGCGTTACAAGCTCAATAAGAACGGTACCCACAATATGATTACGGCTCATGGGGCGAATGGACAGCCAACAGTCAACAAGGCGGTGCGCCGAGCTCGCGGTATCGTCAGGATGGTGGTGGGTCATCTCGGCCGCTGCGCTGCGCTTATGGACAGCCTGTATTACGGCAGCATTTCGTACAAAGACGATCTTTCGCGCAAGAACATCATCGATGCGCTGGGCATTAGGAACGATCAGACCAACGAGAAGTATTTTTGGGATTCGTTGATGATGGCGCTGTTCTTTAAGAACCGTAAGAACGACGATATTGATGCAGCCGATGACTCGATGTATGCGCGCGGCGTCGGCTACCTGGTGATGGAAACCACGCTCGACCACATGTTTACCACGCACCTAACCAGCCATGGCATTGAGCGCATGCCCGAGGCGTACTTGGCCTCCATTGCTGCCAATGCACCCTGCGTGTGCATGAGCGCAACTTGGAGCGCATCGACCGTAAAGAACTTTAACCTGGATTACCTCGATGAGGTTCACGGCGTGGTCCGCAAGGATACGTGGATTGGCGAGCTCAACCAAGAGATCGTGCGACAGACCAAGCTGTTTAACAAGCAGGCGGCAAAGACGTACGACGTTGACGTTGCTTGGGTTGACGAAGACAAGAATCTTGCCGGTATGGCTGCGTTGGCCGGCGGCGCCTTTGGTGGGGCCATCGTATCGCCCGACGAGACGTACGAGCGCGTGATGGAGTTCTTTGACCAGGTCGGCGTAAGTGAAGGGCTTGCGGTGCGTCTGCGTTTAAAGATCGCCGACAGGGTGGGCACAAGCGACGTCAAGAGCATCGAGTTTGAATTGAAGCGTCTAAGCAAGACACTCGTTGCCGTGAGCACCTGGGCACGTGGCGTTGCACGCAACGAGCATCAGGCAGGAGCCATCTTTACGACGCGCCACATGGGAAACCATGGCGACTTTAATAGCTTGGCGCTGGACCTTGCCCGAGAAATCGTTGCCGAGCTGGTGATTCGGAACGTTAAGTGCCCCGAGGCGTCGTACGAGGAGTCGCTCAAGGAGGCCAAGGGTATGGTGCCGTGCTTTAACGCTGCAGAATGGGATATCGGTTGGGGTGACGCTCAAAACCGTCTCGAGATGGGCCGGCCAACCCTTATGCTCATCAATTTGTCGGCCGGTGGCTTTTCCAAGAATCTTAAATACAAGGTACCGGAAAGTTTGTGTCGCACGGTACGACAGGTTGATTGCGGCTTCGAGGATGCCGACCGCCGTCCCAAGATGGACCTGGACTTTCTGTACATTGAGTCGCCTACGAGCCGTCTGACGTCGGAAGTCGAGATTAGCTCGGCGACGTTTGTTCAGCAGGCGTTGACAGGTGTGGTTGAACAGGAAGAGCTGGTGGCGCGCGGAGAGGTCCCGTTTACCGAAAAGCGTCATAACGTACGGCTGCTGCTGTCTGGCACCAAACGGAATCTGCCGGTTCGCAATACCCTCTCTTATCAGGTCGAAGGTGCTCGCATTGTGGCGCAGGCCGTGGGCCGCCTGATGCGCACGAGCGTAAAGATGCCGCACGTGCAGGTAATGCTCGACCGCAAAATCGCCGGCGATTGCGACTTTTCGTTCCTGCACGATTTGCCGATGGGCTACGAGCTGGAGCAGGTTGTTGGCGCCTGTGCGGCTGTCAACAACCACATGGCAGACAAGAAGCAGCACGCTGCTAACAAACAGCAGAACCTTGCTGCCTTTAGGAACAACCTGGCAAAAGAGAAGCACGAAAAGCTGGCATGGAAGGTTGCCTCCCTCGATGCGCGCGAGGAAGATCTTGCCGCCTTTGACGATGAACGCGACTTCTATCTGCATCATTTCTGCCTGCCGTGGGAAGAGCTTGCGAGCTATCCGGCGCGCCGAAGCACCGCGTTGCGCATGCCGTATGCCACGAGCGGTTATGCGTATGCAGAAGGCGGTGCGTGCAAGGTGCCGCACTTTGAGTTTCCTAACTACGATGGCGAGCCTGTCGAGCAGATTGCCGCCCGTCTGGAGGAGCGCTGTCGCTATAACGAGGGCTTAAAGGGCGCGAAGGTTCGCCAGGTAAGCCAGATGGCTGCTCGTGTGTCCGAGCTGCTCTCAATTCGCGAGGTGCGCGAGCGCTGGTCGCGCGACGGGGTGCCTACGACGTTGCAGCCGGCGGCGACGGTGCACATGACGCCCTATATGTTCCAAGCGGTATACCTTGGAGAGCTGGGCGAGTCTGCCGGCAGGGCCATCTTTGAGGCGTATTACGACGGGTGTTATTCGCTTACTCGTGGTGATGCGGCCCATGCCGAGACAGGCGGCGATTTTGAGGTGCTCGATGCCGCCGGCAACAAGACCGGGGTGTGGATCGACTTTAAGCACTATCGTATCGGCGCCTATGAGGCCTACAGGCGCAACGGCGGCGATGCCACGGATGCCGAGCGCTTTAAGGCCAAGGCCCAAAAAGTTGGGGCGAAGCGCCTGTTGATCGTCAATGTTTTGGCCGATGAAGCGGCGCTGGAGCTCCGCCAAAAGACAATCGATGACGAGGGGATGGTGTTCTCCTTCCCGTATATGGCCGCTGACGGTGCAATCAGCCTGGAGATGATGGAGGCGATCGGCCGTGCAATCGAAGCATAGCCAGCCGTGTGGCCTGGGCGACATCGCCGTATCCGAGTTCGATTTGCAGCTCGATGCCGCTGCTGCCGAGGAGCGCTACTCGGTCTTTTGGTGCAATGTAGGCGATGCTGGCAAGCATGCCGTGGCGAACTTTATGGCCGATGTGTGCCAGACGGGCAAGGTCGTCGCGCTCACGCAGCTTGCCGATAACCGCGTCTTTCTCATGGTCAAGGCGGGCGCGCAGACGGGCGATCTTAATGCCTCGCTTTATCAGGAGCAGGTGGTTCCGATTAAAACTCATTGGGACGAGCTGGATGATTACGTAGCGTTGCGTCTGCTGTTTAACTCGTGCTCGCAGTTCGAGGGAATTGAGGACGAAGTTCCCAATGACACCGGGCACCTGTATGTCATTAGCGCCAAGGGTGCCCGCCGCGATGCTGTCGAAAGCGACGGAAGGGGACCTGCCAAGATCGAAACGGTTGAAATCGTTATCAACGAAGACTGCACCTTCGAACTCAAGATTCGAACGTTTACCAAGCGCCGGGTGCTTATCGGTCGTGCGGCAGGCGACGAGTTAGAACTCAAGAAGATCAACAGCCAGGTGGGTTACAGGCTGTCGCCTGTGGCTACGGTGGTGCTGGCCCACGGACAAAGTGACGAGTACATCCTGCGCCGCGCCAAGGGCGATAAGCCGTCCAAACGTCGCGACCTTACGTTTTCTGCCCAGGCGGAAAAAGTCGCCTATACCAAGAAGGGCATCCTGTACCGAGAGCTGCAGATTCTTGAGCGTCGGTACAGCGATTTTGCCCAGGTGTCGCTCAGAGAGTATCCGCGTAAGAGCTTCTACGAGGTTTTGAAAAGCGAGCAATATGACCGCGTGGTTGCGGAACGTTCGGTGGGGCAGCGGGTCGTGGTGTCGTTTGCGCGCAAAGGGCTTGCCGGGGTCGCGCGCAAACTCGCCGATCGACTCATCGATACCTCCTGGGATGTGCGCGCGTCGTATGACGGCGGAGTTGTTGATCCGTTGGCTTGGAATCTGGTTGTTGTGCCTAACGAGGTTGCCGAGAACGATGGCTATGCCCTGCACGCTGGGGTGGTGGAACAGCATGTGACGCCGGATGTGTGCGAGCCGCTGTTTAAGGCGGCGTCGAATGCAAAGGTGCGCGGCGCACAGGAGGGGATCCTGGGGGCCATGCTCAAAGAGCTGCTGGTTAAGCAAGATGTTGCCGACGGACGGGTGAGGGCGTTTGACCTTGGCTCTTTTGGCGTTGGGTCGGTGACGGTCTGCGGCGTGGCCAATGTTGCGCGCAGGGAGAAGGATAAGGTTGAGCTAGATGAGCGCCTTGCGACGTTGACGATCGGTGCGGACGGGGCCATGGACTACGCCTCACATCCGATCGAGGACGGTCCCGTGGACGAGATGGAGCTTGAGCTGCTGACGGCCGAGGGTAAGCTCGACAAGGACGCCTATATCTTTGACGTGCGGGCGGGCGGACGCGCTATGCTCGCACGCGTGCGGGATACGGGCTTGACGACCTTCTCTAGCGACTTCGTGAACTTGGTGCGCGATTACCAGCTTACGGGTAAGGCGGGTCGTAAGAAGGAGTTTTTCGAGAGTTACAACTCGCCCTATTACGGCATTGGAACGTTCGAACGCGCAGGGATGACCTGCTACTTTGTCGGCGTCAACAACGGCACCAAAGAGGATGTGGCAACGGCGATCCATGTACGCTCGATTGAGGTGCTCGAAGGTGATGATCTGTCCGAGCTGCTGGTTCAGCTGGTCAATGTGGGGCTTTCGCGCTACGGAGCTCCCTCCAGGTGGCCGATTCCGGTCAAGTATCTCAACGAGTGCGCTGCGCGTGAGGGCGCGGTGGGGGATGTCGGTGGCGGCAAGTGATGGTGTCGCGCAATTATCGCTCCTAGAACTTTTTGAAATTATGCTTGCATTGTAAAAGGGGAGAACATATACTGCAGCCATAGCACATCAGATGGGGTCTCAAAAAGAGACCAAGCAAATGAGTTTTCAGTTTATGTTAAGAGGTACTTGAGCATGACCAGCAGAATTTTCCCCCTTTACAACGACAATACCGACCATATCGATCTCAATACCATCTGCGGTTACAGTATTTGTTCTAAGGCCGAGAACTACATGTTTGCTCAAGATGATTCAGAGCTTAGCTCCGAAGATTATGAGTACATGAATGATATTGAGCGCGAGCGGGAGTATGAGCTCGGCATCCGCTGATGGATGTGGGCTTGTCTCCAACTCCTCCGATTTAATTACCCCGTTATCACCTCTTTTTAGCGGGGCAAGTTAGATCGACTATCTGTGTCAAACAACGGCTCACCGTGGGAAGGAATCGGCAATGAGCAAGAACATGAACAAGGACATGAACGGCAAGGCCTTGGGTAAGGCCAGGGCGGCTGGGCGCGTGGCGACGGTTGCTGCGGCGACGATTGCCATGACGGGCGGCTCGCTGCTGTCGCCTCTGACCGCGGCGGCGCAGGGTGCGGATGGCATTGGCGCCGCGGGCGCAACGGCTGCGGTGATGTCGCCGCTGACGAGCGCTGCGGCCGCCGGTGCTGGCGTGGGCGCCGTGTCTGCGGCGCAAAAGGTCGCCGATCTGCAGGCTGCAGTTGATGCGGCGCGCGCCAAGGCTGCTACCGCCAAGGCCGATCTGGAAGCGGCTGCTGCTCCCTACGATGCTGCCGCCGTCAACCAGCAGCAGGCGCAGGGTGCCTATGACGCGGCTTGCGATGCGAGCAAGAGCGCGGCTTCTGCTGCCTCGGCCGAGCTGGAAAAGCAGATGGGTGCCGCGCAGGATAAGGCCGATCTTGACGTCAAGGCGCTTGAGGACGCTCGGGCTGCGCTTGATGCCGCCAAGAGGAGCCTGACGGACAAGGACGAAGCCCTGGCTGTCGCCCAGAAGGCGGCTGCCGATGCCCAGTCTGCGTTTGAGGCCGCACAGGCTGCTGCATCCGATGCCACGCCCGAGGCCGTAGCCGCCGCCCAGGCTGCCGCAGAGCAGGCCGCGAGTGATTTGGAGCAGGCAAAGCAGTCGGCAGCTGATGTGCAGGCTAAGCTCTCGGATGCTCAGGTCGCTGCTGCTGACGCCGCTGCCAAGCGGCAGGACGCACAGGGCAAGCTTTCGACAGCTCAGCAGGCAAAGGCCGCGGCAGATGCGGATGTGGATGCCGCGCAGGCGAGCTATGACGCGGCCAAGGCCGATCTGGACCGAGCCGAGCAGGGCGCTGCGGGCCCAGAGTACGAGGCCGCCAAGGCAAAGGTGACCGCTGCGTCCGAGGCGCTAACGGCCGCCAAGGCCACGCAGTCGCAGCGCGAGAGCGAGCTTGCTGCCGTCGAGCAAGAGGTGGCTGCCGTCGAGGGCGAGGTGCAGGCTGCTCAGCAGACACTCGCCGCTCAGCAACAGGCTGCTGCCGCTACCCAGGCCAAGTTGGATGACGCTGCTGCCGCCAAGACGGCAGCCGATGCCGCCCTTGACCAGGCTAAGGCCGATCATGCCTCCGCGCTTACGGAGTTGGCCGATGCCCAGGCCAAGCTCTCGGCAGCCAAGGACGAGAAAGACGCTGCCGATAAGGCGCTCGATCAAGCGAAGGCCCAAAAGCGGCAGGCCGACCAAGCTGTGGCTCAGGCCCAGGCCAAGCTCGATGCCGCGCAGGCAACGGCGAACGCATCGGCGGGGAACTACCGCCAGGGCGCTATCGCGTTCTTTAAGAGTGTGGGCGCCGACGATGCGGCGAATATCATCCTCAACTGCAAACTCGCTAACTACAACAAGGTGGGCGAGGAGGTCGACGCGACAAGTCTGACCAATATGAAGCAGGCGGTCGTGTGGCTCAAAGCGTGCAACGAGTATCGCGCAAGCGTTGGCCTAGGCGAGCTCAAGGTGACGTATGCCATGATGGCGACTGCCATTGCCGATGCGAACTTCTCGGATACGAAAGTCGCGCACGCTCAGCAGTTTAACGTGGGCGAGAATGTGGCGTGGAACTACGGAAGCAATCCGTTTAAGCAGTGGGTCGATCAGGAGAAGGCCATCTTTGATGCTGCCGCCGCCTCGCTGGGCGCATCGGGCCTTACGGGAAAGGCCGCTTACGATTTCTATACGGCGCATAGCTCCCAGATTGATAACTACGCCGCACTGCACGGTGGATCAAACCCTTCGGTCGGCCATTACATCAACGTGATCAACCCCGATTACACCGTGACGGGCATGGGCGTTTGCACGCGAGGGACGCTGTACGGGAGTACACAGGCGCAGACATTTGTATATTCTGGTCAATGGTACAAGCCGTATAACCTCAATCCGATGACGGTTGCTGAGTATGAGGCTGCGTTGAACGCGTGGTGCGACTCTCTGGCAAATCCCGAGCAAGGCGTGGACGCGGCGCGCAACGAGCTTGCTGCGGCGCAGGGCGTTGCCAACGATGCCGGCAACAAGGTGGATGCAGCATCACAGACCGCTGCGGCAAAGCAAGCCCAGGTTGAGCGCGCTGCCGATGACGTTGATACCGCGGCTGCCAAGGCCTCGGAGGCCCAGGCCGCTGTGGAGCAAAAGCAGGCTGCAGCTGATGCCGCCGTGCGTGCCGTGAGCTATGCCCGCGTCGATTTGAGCGCTGCCAACGCCGCTGTCGCGGCGGCGCAGGATGCCGTGGCTGCCAAGTCTGGCGAGCTCGACATTGCCAAGGGCAAGGCGGCTGCTGCCAAACGCGCGCTGGACGCCGCTCGTACCGGTGTTGACGAAAAGCAGGATGCACTTGCCGCGGCCCAGGATGAGCTGGCGGCATACTCAGCCGATATCGCCGCTGCTCAGCGTGCGTTTGATGCGGCATCGTCTGCACTCGAAGACGCTCGTGCCAATCAGCGCGTGGCGGAGGCCGAACTTCTTGCCGCCCAAGGCGATGCCGATCAGGCAGGCATCGGTGCTGCTGCCACTCAGGCGGAGCTCGATATGGCCCAGCAGGCTGCGAGCGATGCCGACGCCGTCATGGCAACGGCTCAGGCAAAATCTGATGCAGCTGCCGGGCGTGCCTCTCAGCTTAAGAATGCCGCTGCGGCACTTGCCAGGGCCACAGAGGGCAAAGCCACTGCCGATGTCGCGCTCGATGCTGCGGAGGTGGCCGTGAGCGATGCCGAGTACGACGTGGTGGAGGCTGACGATGCCGTGGCGAATGCAACTGCCGCCCGCGATGCCTCTGCCGCCGCGGTTGCCCGCCTGCGCAGCGTCAATCTTGCCGAAGCTATCGTCAATGGCAGCGCTGACGATGCGGACGAGGCGCTCAATGCCAAAATCGCTGCGGCTCACGATGCCGCCGAGCACGTCGCAGCCGCCAAGGCCGAGCTCGATGCCGCCGTGGCTGCGGCGGATGCTGTGGCGCCGGCATACTTGGAGGCGCTTGCAAACTACACCGCCGCCAAGGCCGAGCTCGACCAGGCTATTGTCGAGCTCAACGCCGAGATTGCTCGCCAAGAGGCCGCCGAACGCGGGAATGGCGAGCAGGCCCAGCCCGTCACGCAGGTGACGTATCAGGCCAATCATGCGGTGGCAACGACTGAGATTGCGACGCAGCAGACGGCGATGCCTACCACGGGCGATGCGTCCGACCTGCTGGGTGAGACCTTCGTAATCGGCGGCACGGTCCTGGTGGCCGCCGGTGTCTTCCTGTCCGATAAGCGCCGCCAGCTGACCCGTTAGGGACAGAAGGGGCTGCGGACCATTTTCGGCGCGTACCGTAGGGGGTGATGAGGCTCCATGCGGCGCGCGCCGCCCTTTTCTTCAAGAGCGATTAAGGAGGGATATATGCAAATTAGAGGAGAGGCCGCGATCGTCTGCGGATTCATAGCGGGCCTGGCAACGGGATTGCTGTTCGATGGGTGTTTTGACGGCTATATTAATCGGTTCTGCGATTCTGGTTTTTCGGGAGGCAAGCCTTGGAAAACGGCACCGGCTCGTCAAAAGGTGGCCGCGCCCATCGAGCCCCGCAGTGTGGATGTCTCAAAAATCAAGGTAATCGTTACCAAGAACGGCAAGATTTACCACCGTTCTACGGGGTGCAAAAGCCTTCCTCAAAACGCCATTAAAACCAGCGTACCATTAGCGGCCGCACTCAAGCGAGGCAAGACGCCCTGCCCAACATGCTGCCCGCCAACAGTGTGCTCGATCTAGTTTTTTGGGTGTTTGATCCGTTTGGATGGAAGAACGAGGGGTAAGCCCTAAGGGGTGCGGATGCCGGGGCTGATCCGCAATTTCTGCCATCGATTTGTCTAGAGTCGCACAGCACGGAGGTGCCGCTTAATGTCCATTTTCGTTACCGGAGACGTTCACGGTGTTGCCGAGTACGGGGCGAGCCGCTTCTCGTCGCGCGTTTGGCCATTGGGCCGTACGCTGACGCGCGATGACGTGGTGATCGTTGCCGGCGACTTTGGCTTTATATGGAGTGGCTCAAACACCGACAAATACTGGCTCGACTGGTTTGAGTCCAAGCCCTGGACTACGTGTTTTGTCGACGGCAATCACGAGAACTATCATCTGCTGGCGGGGCTGCCGATCCGAGAGTGGAACGGGGGCCTCGTTCACGAGGCTCGCCCGCATGTGCTGCACCTGATGCGCGGAGAGGTGTTCGACATCGCGGGGAACACGGTGCTCGCCATGGGTGGCGCCGCGAGCCATGACAAACAGTGGCGCCGGGAGGGAAAGACGTGGTGGCCCGAGGAAATGCCGAGTGAGAGCGAGATGGAATACTGTCGCGCCTCGCTCGATCGTGTGGGCTGGAAGGTCGACTATGTTGTGACTCACGAGGCGCCGGTCGATTTGGCAGACGAGCTGTGCATGGAGTGCAATCGCGAGTTCTACGACGATTCGCTGCAGGCCTTTTTGGGCGAGCTCGACGGGCGACTCGACTACCGCACCTGGTTCTTTGGCCATTACCATGACGATGAATGGCGCGACGACAAGCATCGCCTGATCTACCAAGATATCGTGCCGATTGAGGCGCGATGCACCGATGAGTAGGGTGGGGCGGCGAGTGGAAATTCTGGGCAACAGCGTTAGGAGGTTCCCATGATCTGGTTTACCAGCGATACCCACTTTGGACACGAGAACATGCTGCGGCTCGCCGACAGGCCTTGGTCGACTGGTGCGCAGATGAACGACGCCATGGTCGCCAACATTAATAGCAAGGTCGCTTTGGACGACGAGCTTTATATTCTGGGCGACTTCAGCTTTAAGATGACGGTGCAAGACGCCTACGAGCTGCGTAAGAGCATTGCATGCAAGCACGTCCATCTGCTGCCTGGCAACCACGACAAAGACTGGACGCAGCCTGCGGTGGCGGATGCTTTTATCGTCGAGCCGCCCATTTGTGTGCTCAAGATCGACCGCCAAAAAATCGTGCTGAGCCACTATCCCATGGTCGACTGGCAAGGCATGTCGCACGGCGGCTGGCATCTTCACGGACATATCCACAGCTGCGGCGGCGCGTACAACACGTTCAACCTTAGGCAGGGGCTGCTGCGCTATGACGTGGGCGTGGACGCCAACGGCTACGCCCCGGTGAGCCTGGAGGAGCTCAAGTCGTGGTTTGCGCAGGTCGACGAGCCGGCGTGTTGCGTTAAATGGCCGTGGTGGGTCAACGCCACGGGCGACGAGCAGATCGAGCACGATCTCGAAGCCTATAAGAGGGAAGTGGTGATCCGATGACGGTTTATGTGACGGGTGATGTCCACGGTGGCATCGACATGCAAAAGCTCCGCGACTGGGAGCTTGGGGATAGTCTGACGAGCGACGACTATCTGATTATCGCGGGAGACTTTGGCTTTCCGTGGGATTTTTCTGCCGAGGAATGCGCCGATATCGCCTGGCTGGAGTCGCGCCCCTATACCGTGCTGTTCGTCGACGGCAACCACGAACGCTACGACCATTGGGCGGAGCGCCCCCTGGAGTTGTGGCACGGTGGACTGACGCAACGCCTGTCGGACACCTCGCCTATACGGCGCCTGACGCGCGGCGAGGTTTTTGAGCTCGGTGGGTCGACGATCTTTACCATGGGCGGCGCCACGAGTGTGGACAAGGAATACCGCATCCCGTATTCCAGCTGGTGGCCGCAGGAGCTGCCGGGCGAGCGCAACTTTGAGGAGGCGCGGGCAAAGCTCGATAGCGTGGGCTGGAAGGTCGACTACGTGATCACCCACACCTGCTCCACGCGCATGCTCTCGCCCACGCTCTATCCGGCACCTGGCTGGAATTATCCAGCTGTCGATCGGCTTACGGCATTTTTCGACGAGCTGGAAGATCGCTTGGACTACAAGCGCTGGTACTACGGGCATTTTCATCGGGATGCCAACCCGGCCGAGCGCCACACCGTGCTCTACGACTGCATCGTTCGCCTGGGCGGCGAGCTCCAGCCCTGGGACGTTGCGTAGGGGCAGGCATAGCGAGCTCTTCGTATGATGCCTTGGGTAGTTACCCTACATTTTGGCAATAGTCATTATCTGTAGGGTAACTTAAGGCATACTGGGAGCTGGAGGAGATGCTGCTGGCGGTCTAGAGTTTCAACGCCATTCGGTTGGTGCCGGGTAGGGCTGCAAAGCCGAAATGCGCATAGAACGCTGCCGCCTCATCATCTACTGGATCGACAACCAAAGCTCGCGCTCCCGCTAGGGCAGAAATTTTCAAGGCGTTTTCGATGGCATCTTTGAGCAACGATGCTCCCAGACCAAGCCCCTTGAATTTCTCATCAACCCCCATCATTCCAAGCAACACTGCGGGAACTTGGGAGGGGGAGTTCCGAACGAACCATCCTCCGTCAACATTTTCGCGAGCTACGGAGTGCGTACATAGCGTATAGAACCCGGCGACTGCGCCGTCGTAATACGATGCGTATATAACCGCCGACCCTCTTCTTCGCGCCGAGGCTGATCTGTTTTTAGCCCATCCGTCTACAAGGGTATTACCGCAGTGGAAAGCCTCGATGCCTTGACCAACGGGGAGTTGAACGGGCTTGGTAAACGTGCTCATTCCCAAATCGCTTTACGGTCGAGCAACGCTTTTGCGGCTTGGGGCATGGGTGAGTCGAGCATTTCGCAAAATGCATCAAAACCATCAGGAGAAAGATAGGTTGTTGACGCCTCGGCGATGTCACGTGCGGAGCTCTCGTCAAGGTGAGCCGTGGCCCATTGGGTGAGAGTTTGCCCGCGCAAGGCCGCGGCGCGCTCGTAAGTAAGGCGTTGACGCTCGGTCAGCCTTAGATCCATACGGCGCTGTTTCTCAATCGTTGGCATGGTAAAACCTCCTTTGCATCATTGTACGGAACTATTCCGTACATAACAAGATACAGAATTACGCACTCGTCGGGGGGGGGTAGTGAAGGGGGCAGGGCGTTTGACTACTCGGCCATTACGGTGATGTTCTCGCGGTGCGCGCGGATGACGTCCCAGCTAAAGTGCTCGACCAGCCGCTCGGCAGAGCGCGGCGTGGTGTCCGGCGCGATGCCCGTTTGCCCGGCGAGCCAGCCCAGCAGCGCTTCGGGCGTGCCAAAGCGGGCGCGGAGTTCGCCCAGGTCCAGATCGCGGTCTCGTTTGGAAAGGCGGCGGCCGTCCGGTGCCATGAGCAGCGGAATATGTGCGTAGTGCGGCGTGGGCAGTCCCAACAGGTGCTGCAGATAGATCTGGCGCGGCGTGGACCCCAGCAGGTCGCATCCGCGCACGACCTCGGTGACGCCCATGGCAGCGTCGTCGACCACCACGGCTAGCTGATAGGCAAACACGCCGTCGCTGCGGCGCACCAAAAAGTCGCCGCACTCGGTGGCGAGTGCTTCGCATTGGGCGCCGTACGTGCGATCCACAAATTCGATCACGTCGTCTGCGAGGTCGTCGACGGTGGGCACGCGCAGACGTGTGGCCGGGGCGCGCAGGGCGCTGCGGCGGGCCACCTCCTCGGCCGAAAGACTTCGGCAGGCGCCACGGTAGATGGGCGTGCCGTCGCTCGCGTGCGGTGCACTCGCGGCGTGGAGCTCGGCGCGTGTGCAAAAGCAGGGATAGGTGAGGCCGGCGTCTTTCAGCCGGCGCAAGGCGCTCTCGTACAGGTCTAGGCGGTCGTGCTGGTAGTAGGGGCCTTCGTCCCACTCCAGCCCCAGCCAGGCCAGGTCGTCAATCAATTGGGCGGCAAGTTCCGGGCGCTTGCAGCGATCGTCCAGGTCCTCAATGCGTAACACGATGCTGCCGCCCTGGCTGCGGGCCGAAAGCCATGCGCACAGGCAGCTGAACACGTTGCCCAGGTGCATACGGCCCGAGGGCGACGGGGCGAAGCGCCCCACGACGGGCGCGGGAGCGGCCGGCGTCGTTGGCGCGTCGGCGGCGGTTGTTGCTATGTTGCGTGCGTTGATGTCCATGCGGACGAGTATAGCGCGGGGCGTGGTGGGGGAGACGCTGCCGTGGCCTGCAAGTTGCTGAGGCCACACGTTGCGCGTGCCGGACCACCGGCTCGGCGCCTTAATCGTCGTCAATCAATCTAGCCCTCAAACGACGGAAACCCCGGCAGCTCTTCGCAACTGCCGGGGTTTCCGCGGAAAAGGGGGACATGATCCTCAAGCGGACGGCAAAGGGGCAAACCGTTTTCGCTCAACTGCTTTATGCCCCTCAACTGGCGGCTCAATCAGTGCATGCCGCGCCCACACAAAGCCGCTACACCTGTGATGGAGCTATGAAGTGGTATCTATTGCCGGAGCGGGCTATGCCAAGGAGTGTCCCAGATTGCCGGCAGATAAGGAACGTCCCCAGGTGCCGGCGGCGGGCGTGACTTTTGTCCCGTTTTGACGCTCCGCTGACCTAGATGTTCGTCACATGAACTCGCAAACGTGGGACAATGACGCTACTGGTACCACAGACAAAGGATGTGCCTATGAACGCCCCCGTTGCCCAGCCCTGTCGGCAGCGCCGCCTGTTTGCGCGGTTCGCTTCCGTCTGCGCACTCGTCGCGCTTGCGTTGTTGCTGCTGCCTGCCGTCGCGCACGCCGACGGCTACTCCATGAGCCAAACCTATATCGGTGCCACGGTTGAGGCCGATGGCTCGCTGACCGTTGTCGAGGGACGCCAGTTCGATTTCGACGATGACATTAACGGCGTGTATTGGGATATCAATACAGGCTCTAACCAGCAAGGCGGCTCGGTGGTCGTCAATGTGCTGAGCGTCGAGGAAGACGACACTGCGTTTAACAAGGTCGACAGCGCAAATAAAGGCGACGACGGCGTTTACACGGTGGAACAGTCCGACGACGGCGTAAAGATTAAGGTGTTCAGCCCTCACGAGAGCGGCGACAGCGCAATCTACTACGTGAGCTACACCATGACCGGTGCGGTTATGAACTGGGCCGATACCGCCGAGCTCTACTGGAAGTTCGTGGGTGACGGCTGGTCTGCGGACTCCGATGACGTCGAGATGGAAGTCTACTTTGCAAATGCCGCTGCCGGGACGGCTGCCGTCAAGGGCGATAACTTCCGCGCATGGGGCCACGGCCCGCTGACGGGCGACGTGTCGCTCGATGCGGACGAGCCCATGGTCACCTATACCATTCCCTGCGTGCATGAGGGCGAATTCGCCGAGGCACGCATCGCCTTCCCCAGCGACTGGGTGCCGCAGCTTGCCGTCTCGGGCGAAAAGCGCATGTCGACGATTCTGAGCGAAGAGAAGGAATGGGCCGACGAGGCCAACGCTCGCCGCGCTCACGCTCGCATGATTGCCAATGCGCTTGCCGTGCTAAGTGTTGTCGCGGCGGTGGCCTTTACCGGCACAATCGTTGTGCTCAAGCTGCGCCGCCGCAAGCCCAAGCCGCTTTTCCAGGACGAATATTTCCGCGATGTGCCTTCGGCCGACCATCCCGCCGTGCTTTCGGCCCTCATGAGCTGGAACGAGGTGCCCGATCAGGCATATATCGCCACGCTTATGAAGCTTACCGACGACCGCGTGATCAAGCTGGAAGAAGCGACCGAGACCAAGAAGAAGGGTCTGCTCCGTCGCGAAAAAGAGGAGCAGACGTATCGCATCACAGTGACCGACGAGGCCTGGAAGGCTGCCAAGAAGGACGGCATCGATCGCGATGTGCTCAAGGTCTTCTTCGCCGGCGTTAAGCCCGATAAGGACGGAGTCCGTTCGCGCACGTTTAGCGAGCTGGAGGAGTACGCTAGCGAGCGCACCACATCTGTTGGCGACAAGCTCGAGGACTATCAGAGCACGGTTAAGGGCAAGCTGGAGGCGCGCGAGTTTATCGCATCGGATGGCACCATCGCCCTGGTTGCCGGCTTGGTTCTCGGCATCATCATCGTCTTTGGCATTCTGGGCTCTCTGATCTATACCGACTTTGCGGATGCCAATGTCGGCGCCGCTATGATCTCGATCCCCGTCACGATCGTGGGCTTTGTCCTGAGCTGCACCTTCCGTCGCTACACGCCGGAGGGCGCCGAGGTGGCGGCTCGCTGCAAGGCGCTCAAGCATTGGCTCGAGGACTTTACGCGCCTGAAGGAGGCCGTCCCCAGCGACCTGATCTTGTGGAACAAGCTGCTGGTGATGGGCGTTGCCCTGGGCGTTTCGAAAGAAGTGCTGCGACAGCTGGCCGAGGCCGTGCCTGCGGATTTGCGCAACAGCGACGATTTCTACGACAACTACCCCTGCTACTGGTGGTATTACCATCACTACGGCAACGAGTCTCCGCTCGATTCGTTCAACGATGTGTATCACGAGACCATCCGCGAGCTGGCTTCGAGTTCCGATAGCTCGAGCGGCGGCAGCGGTGGCGGCTTTTCCGGTGGCGGCGGTGGCGGCGTCGGCGGAGGCGGCGGCGGAACGTTCTAGCGAGCGCTTGCTTTGGGGTGGATCTTTCTGGGCGGTTGCCAGGGAAGATTCATCCCATTTTTGTGCATCGAAACGGGTCAAACTTTCCGCTGAGGACCTTCGCGCAAGGGGCAGTGGACAAAAAATGCCAAATATGAGTACTGTTGCTGCGTTGGTCACATATGTTTGCACATAATAATGGGCTCCTAATGAGAGTACTTCTCGTTAGGAGCTCATTTTATTGAACATTTGGGGAGTTACGTCAGCTCGTGCAGCTGGTCGTCATGCCTATAAGCATCAAAAATGCCCCGAATCGCTGCTACTAAAAAGGTAACAGTACTCATATTTGATGTATTTTGACCACGGCTATCTACAAACCCCCTAGGCCACTCATTAGGGACAGACTTAAATGACTAGTTGTTGGGGATCAGTCATTGGGGACGTTCTTAAATGACTAGGTGTGGCTGCTTGGGCTAGGCTGTTAGATCGAGTTCGTAGAGGAAGCTTTCGCGCGGCATGGCGTGGCGGCGCTCTTCGCGGTTGGCGCGGTGCGTGGCCGTGCGCTTAAAGCCGTGCAACTCGTAGAACTTCCACGAGCAGTTGGAGTCGGTGTACAGGTGCGCCCTCGTCGCTCCAAGCGAGGACAGGTGCGAGACTGCGGCATCGAGCAGAACCGTGCCAACGCCCAGGCCATGGACATCGCGATCCACGGCAAGCAGCGTGACCTCGTTGTCGTGCGGCAACGGGCTGCTCTCGAGCAGACGGTTGTTGGTTCGGATGGTTGCGCGTACAAACGAGAGATACTCGGCGCAGGCATCGGGCTCCAGCTCACGCATCTGCGATAGCAGCGCGCGTTCGGTATCCATCCAATGTTCCTTAACGGTGGCGCCGGAGCTCTGTCCCGCACGCGCGAGCGAAATGCCACGCGCCTGACCGTCAATCACCGCAACCTGCGAAAACGTCGACGACGAAAGGCAGTAGGCAAGGTCGCACGCGGCCTCAAGGCGGTTGTACTCATCGTTATCCGAATTGTTATGCCAAAGCTGCTGCAGAATCAGCGCGATGGCGTCGAAGTCTTCGGTGTCAAACGGTCGGTAGAGAACCCGCGAGACCATAGTGCCTCTTTCTTTTGCGGATGCATATCGAGCACAGTTCTACCACGCCATTGGCATCTAATTATGGTGCCCCTGTGTTCCATGAACTCACCGCGCCCGGTGCTGCGCCCATGCCCTCCGCTCGCAAGCTTTTTCTGCACATGCGACCGTTGCGGGGTGCATCGACGCGCTCGATGCGCTACATTAAATCAGTATTTTCAATGCCGCTGCGCGAGCGCTGCAGATCGACGTATCACCGACTCACAGAGCACGGCGGCGTACCAGACAGGAGGACTGCATGGGATCTGATGTGAAGATCGCACGCGCGTTGATCTCGGTTACCGATAAGACGGGCGTCGTCGATTTCGCACGGACGCTGGTCGATGACTTTGGCGTCGAGATCATCTCTACGGGCGGCACGGCTCGTGCCATCGAGGACGCGGGCGTTCCCGTAACCCCCATCGAGGAGTTCACGGGCTATCCCGAGATGATGGACGGCCGCGTTAAGACCCTGCACCCCAAGGTTCACGGCGCGCTGCTGGCCCGCCGCGATTCCGAGCAGCACATGCAGGAGGCCGCTCAGCACGGCATTAAGCTGATCGACCTGGTCGTCGTCAACCTGTACGAGTTCGAGAAGACCGTTGCCAACCCCGAGGTCACCTTCGCGGATGCCATCGAGCACATCGACATCGGCGGTCCCTCCATGCTGCGCTCTGCTGCCAAGAACGCCACGAGCGTTACCGTCATCTCCGATCCGGCCGACTACGACGCCGTCCTGGCCGAGATGCACGAGACCGGCGGTTGCACCACGCTTTCCACCCGTCGTCGCCTGCAGGTGAAGGTCTACCAGACCACCGCCGCCTACGACACGGCTATCTCCCGTTGGCTTGCCGCCCAGGCAAGTGACGTGGCGGATACCTCTGCCAAGCTCGAGATTTCGCTGGAGAAGGTCGACGACCTGCGCTATGGCGAGAATCCTCAGCAGAAGGCTACGGTCTACCGCTTTGCCGAGGGTTGCGAGAACACCGCGAGCTCGCAGTTTCCGCTCGTGGGCTCCGAGCAGATCCAGGGCAAGCCGCTCAGCTACAATAACTATCTGGATGCCGATGCCGCTTGGAACCTGGTCCGCGAGTTCGACGAGCCTGCCTGCGTGATCCTCAAGCACCAGAACCCCTGCGGCTCCGCCGTTGCCGAGGACATTACGTCCGCTTACGACCGCGCCTTCGCCTGCGATCCCAAGAGCGCCTTCGGCGGCATCATCGCCTGCAACCGCGAGGTTCCCTTTGAGCTGGTTGAGCATTTTGCCGATCAGAACAAGCAGTTTGTCGAGGTCATCATCGCCCCGAGCTACACTGCCGAGGCGCTCGAGCGCATGGCCAAGCGCCCCAACCTGCGCGTGCTGGCTACCGGCGGCGTGGACCACGGCGCCCAGGTGGAACTGCGCTCCATCGACGGCGGCATGCTGGTGCAGGAGGTCGACCACGTGACCGAGGACCCCGCGACCTTTACGTTCCCCACCGACCGCAAGCCCACCGATGCCGAGATGGCCGAGCTCGAGTTTGCCTGGAAGGTCTGCAAGGGCGTCAAGTCCAACGCCATCCTGGTCTCCAAGGGCAAGGCCGGCATTGGCATGGGCCCCGGTCAGCCCAACCGCGTTGACTCTGCGCTGCTTGCCTGCGAGCGCGCCGAGGACTTCTGCGAGCGCGAGGGCGTGGAGAAGGGCGGCTTTGCCTGCGCAAGCGACGCGTTCTTCCCGTTCCGCGACAACGTCGACGTGCTTGCCGCACACGGCGTGACCTGCATCATCCAGCCCGGCGGCTCCAAGCGCGATGACGAGAGCATCCAGGCCTGCAACGAGCACAATATTGCGATGGTTTTCACGGGCGCGCGCCACTTCCGCCATTAAGTAGGGAGGTGGCGCTGCGGCTTGCCCAACCACCGCACCTTGCCGCTCATTCGTCGCCCGCGTACCCAAGTACGCGTCGCTCCTCTTTCACGGCAATCTGCGGCACCTGGGCAACCCTCGCCGACCTGTTAGGTTGACTGGGGAGGATGGGATGTTATCTCGTCCCTTGGACCGCCTCGCTTCTAAAATAATCTCTGCAAAAGACGGTCGCTCCGTTTGGAGGGCCGTCTTTTTGGTATAAGAGGACGGAATGACTAACACGAAAGGTATGACCATGCCCCAGATTGATGATGCAGAGCTGTTTGGCAATGCCGAGGACCAGCGTGCGTACGAGGACTTTTGCGCCAATCAGGAGGCGGTCGAGAAGTTTACGCTCGACAAGCCCGCGCTTATCTGCCGTTGGCGCATGTCCAACAAAAAGGTGCCCATGCTCAACCGTCACATTCGCGCGCTGTCCGAGCGCTTGGTGCAGGGCGAGCCGCTTACCCATAACATGCTCAGCTGGGCCAAGCAGCACGTTGAGTGGTCGCTTGCCGAGGGCGATTACACCGCGCACGACGGCGTGCTCATGCTGGTGATCGACGTTAACGGCAATGCCGCCATGACGGTGGGTGAGTACGAGCCGCTGGCCGATACTTCGGCCAAGGCGCTGCGTGCCCGCTCCGCCGAGGCCCGCTCCGAGGCCGACGAAACCGGCGTGGCGCCCGAGCTGCTTGCTTCCGTCAACGACGGTGAGCTGGCCTTTGTGGCGCCGGCAGACGAGTGCCTGTGCGGCACGGCGACGCTCATCGAGCAGCTGGCCCAGACCAAGGGCATCTCGGTCGCGCGCGTGGACATTCCCGCGCAGCTCAAGGGTGCCCTGTTCCTGGTGAGCGATGAGCATGGCGTGGTTCCCGCCGCCGACGCGGACGCTGCCGAGTCCGATACCGCGACGGTCGCCTTCTTTGCCGACGGCTACGAAAAGCTCCGTGCCCGCCGCTAAATGATTTTTCTGGGACGGGGATTTTATAATCATTTGATCCCCGCGCCCGCTGCGAGCGAGGGCGAGCCGAACGCTTTCGTTCGCGAACAGTTCTGTCACCTTGCCGCCGTGCGAGCCGTGTGCCGGCGGTTTCGCGGCAATAATGGCTGTAAGACAACAAGAGGGGGAGCGGAATCCATGGCGCTGATCTATATCGTTGAGGACGACGAGCCCATTCGCCGCGAGCTTGCCGACATCCTTGTCCGTGCAGGTTTTGAGGTCGAGGCCTGCGAATTGTTCGAGCACGTCTCGCGTGACATCCTGGCCGCTGCACCCGACTTGGTACTGCTCGACCTGACGCTTCCCGTCAAAGACGGCCAGCATATCTGCCACGAGGTCCGTCGCGAATCCGAGGTCCCCATCATCGTCCTCACGTCGCGCACGACCGAGATCGACGAGGTCATGGCCATGACGCTCGGCGCGGACGACTTTGTTCCCAAGCCCTACAGCGCCCGCGTGCTCGTGGCGCGCATCAACGCACTGCTGCGTCGCACCGCGGCTGCCGGCGAGCGCAGCACGGTCGTCCACAAGGGGCTGGAGCTCGACCTCGCCCGCTCCGCGGTCACCAACACGCAAACCGGTGACAGTACCGAGCTCACCAAAAACGAGCTGCGCATCCTCTCTTTGCTTCTGAGCCGCGCGGGCAAGATTGTCTCGCGCTCGGCCATCATGCAGGACCTGTGGGACTCCGATGCTTTCGTGGGCGACAACACGCTTACCGTCAACATCAACCGCCTGCGCACCACGCTCGAAAAAATCGGCATCAAGGGGTATTTGACGACGCGCCGCGGTCAGGGCTATTCGGTCTAGGGGCCGGTCATGTCGTTTGCTAAGTTTTTTAAAGATGCGCTGCTTCCCGTCGCCGTGTGGACCTGCGGTGTGCTGCTGAGCTGCTTTGTGCTGACGGTCGCCGGAGCTCCGGCATCTATCGTGGTCGTGGCGGTCGGTGTGTCCTTTATCTTTGGCATGCTGGGCATCGTGATCGAGTATGCGCGCCGTCGCCGCTTCCTGCATCAGCTGGAGCGGGCGGCCGAGGAACTGGAGAGCCCCGCATGGGTGCAAGAGATGGTGCAGTGCCCGACGTATGCCGAGGGCGAGCTCGAGTACGAGGTCTTGCGCCGCGTGGGCAAGGCGGCTTGCGATGAGGTAGCGGAAGGGCGACGTCAAACCGACGACTATCGCGACTATATCGAGAGTTGGGTCCACGAGGCCAAACTGCCCCTGGCTGCAGCCCATCTGATTTTGGAAAACCTGGACGGCAGCGAAGACGACCTGTCGCGCGTGGACGATTTGGGCCGCGAGCTGGCTCGCGTGGAGCGCTATATCGACCAGGCGCTGTACTACGCGCGCTCGGAAGTCGTGGAGCGCGACTACCTGATTCGCCGCTGGGATCTCAAGACCTTGGTGACGGGTGCGATTAAAGCCAACGCGCGCGAGCTCATCGCGGCACACGTGGCGCCGGTGTGCGAGAACCTCGACTTTGAGGTGTTTACCGACGAGAAGTGGCTCGAGTTTATCCTGGGCCAGCTCATTCAGAACAGCATTAAATATGCGCGCGAGGACGGCGCGAAGATCGTGTTTTCGGGCGCGTTGTTGGACGAGGGCCTGGCGAGCGAACGCATCGAGCTTACCGTCGCGGACAACGGCTGCGGCGTGAGCGCGGCCGACCTGCCGCGCGTGTTCGAGAAAGGTTTTACCGGCGACAACGGCCGCACCACCAAGCGCGCAACGGGCATCGGCCTCTACCTGGTGGCGCGTCTGTGCTCCAAGATGGGCATCGACGTCACCGCAGCATCCGACTCCGGCGAAGGCTTTGTCGTAACGTTTTCCTTCTCAACGAACAAGTTCCAATACTTTGAGTAGCCGGGCCGTCTTGCGGTGCGGACGGCTATGTTCCCGAACGTGAACTTAACTAAGGCAACTGGCGCTATGTTTCCGAACGTGAACATAACTATGAGGCTCAAATGGATCTCTCATAACAAAAACGTGCAGTCCAAACAAAACGTGCCGCCCCAAACGGGGCGGCACGCCATCTTTTATCAGCCAACTCGCTGAAGTAAGGCTGCGAAGGCCGCGAGGCCGGGAGGGGTTTCCTAAGGGCACATCCCGCAGCCGCAACGCGGCGAGGACGTGCCCGTGGAAACCCCGCAGGCCCCGCGGCCGGTGGGAGCAACGCTACTTCACGACCAAAATGTCGCAGTCCGTATTGCGTAGCAGGAACGTCGAAATCGAGCCCAGGAGCGCATACTTGATCGAGGACAGGCCGCGGGCGCCACAGAGCACCAGGTCGGGCTTGACCACGTCGAGCATCTCGTCCTTGAGCGTCTCGCGAATACGACCGGCGCGAATCATGACCTCGACCTCGGGAATATCGGGGTTGGCCTTGGCCTCTTCGAGCTGCTTGGCGATGGAGTTCTTAAATGCCTCCTCTAGGCCGTTGACCAGATCGACCGGATAGGAACCGGCGCTCTCGAGCGCCGTGGAATCGATGACGTGGCCGATGATCAGCTTGGCGCCGTTGTTCGCGGCGACCTTGATGGCGCGTGCGAGCACAAAATCCTGCTGCTCAGTACCGTCGAGTGAAACAAATACCTTGGTGTAGCCCTCGTTCATGGTTTCCTCCTTGGTCTATCGCACGGGCGCGGGGCTCGTGCGTCGGGCGGGCGCGGGTGCGTTGGCCGCCGGGCACTTTATCTTGTTGCAGTTATACCCAAGGATTTCGGTTTGACCGCTCGCAATTCTGTGAACGGGCGAGTTTTTTGGTAAGGGTAGGCGCAGGCGTGCCGCCAACGGTTGATAATGGGACATCGCCCGCACCGTCCGCAGAACAATATCGGCGGGTGTCTAACGAGGGGGTCCTTTTGGATATCATCGAGCTTCTAAAATCTGCCTTCATGGGCCTGGTCGAGGGCATCACCGAGTGGCTGCCCGTTTCGTCGACGGGTCACATGATCTTGGTGGACGAGTTCGTCAAGATGAACGTGAGCGAGACGTTCTGGAATATGTTCCTGGTCGTGATTCAGCTCGGCGCCATTCTGGCCGTCTGCGTGCTGTTCTTCCATGAACTCAATCCGTTCTCGCCCAGCAAGGGCAAGGAGGGCCGTCGCGACACCTGGGTGCTGTGGGGCAAGATTGTGCTCGGTTGCATTCCTGCGGCGGCGATCGGCCTGCCGCTCAACGACTGGATGGAGGAGCATTTCTACAATGCTCCCGTCGTGGCGCTGGCGCTCATTGTGTACGGCGTGCTGTTTATCGTGATCGAGAACTGGCGTGCAAACAAGCGCGAGGAAATGGTCGTTGCCGGTTCGTTTGGTTCGCGTGCTGTGGTGTCGGGTGGACGTCCCGCCGGTGCGCACTTTGCGGCGCCCGCCACGGCTACCGCTGAGGATGAGGACGATGACGAGAACCTGGACTTTGGCTCCATCGCCATGCTCGAGGACCTCAGCTGGAAGACTGCGCTGGGTATCGGCTGCTTCCAGGTGCTTTCGCTGGTGCCTGGTACGTCTCGCTCCGGTTCTACCATCATCGGCGGCCTGCTTTTGGGCTGCACGCGCTCGGTGGCGTCTAAGTTCACGTTCTTCCTGGCTATTCCCGTTATGTTTGGTGCAAGTGCGCTCAAGCTGGTCAAGTACTTCATCAAGGGCGGTACTTTCGGCACCAACGAGATCGCCATCTTGGGCGTGGGCTGCGTCGTCGCCTTTGTGGTGTCGCTCATTGCCATCAAGTGGCTTATGGGCTTCGTTCGCCGTCACGACTTCAAGTGCTTCGGCGTCTACCGCATCATCCTGGGCATCGTGGTGCTCGCGTACTTCTTCGTCCTGGAGCCGATGCTCGGCCTCTAACTTAGTCGACGCTGCGCGGCGGTCAGGGCGACAACTTGTCATTCAAAGGGGGTGGCATGACCAAAAGGTCTATGCCGCCCCCTTTTCATGCCAATTTGTTCGCCCTGACCGTCGCTCGCTGCTGCTGCTATGACATCGGCGGTTTCGTGATTGTCAATAGATTGGTGCAAAGTAGCCTGACCCCATTGCACCAAATCCGTTGGGGCGAGCCTGACGGTGACGCACGGAGTCGTGGTGTGATTTGCGTCGGTGTCCGCGCGGCTCGGTATACTGGTACGGCTCAAACTATGGCGCCGCCCGCAGGCGCGCCGTCCGTCAGATGAGGAGTCGCCCATGACCCAGCCCCTGCCCTGGGAAAAGAACACCGCGGTGCCCGCGCCGCCCGCACCGGAACCCGTGCCGCTCGATGTATACGCTGCCCCCGCTGCGCCGGAGCCCGAGCTCGTCCCGCTCGACATCTACGACGCTCCCGCGCCGGCTCCTGCGCCCACAAAGCCGCTCGTCGACATCGACAGCCTTAATCCCGCCCAGCGCGAGGCGGTCCTGACCACCGAGGGCCCGCTGCTGGTCCTTGCCGGTGCTGGCTCGGGCAAGACCCGCGTCCTGACCTTCCGCATCGCTCATATGCTCGGCGACCTGGGTGTTAAGCCTTGGCAGGTTCTTGCCATTACGTTTACCAACAAGGCCGCTGCCGAGATGCGCGAGCGTCTGGCGGCACTCATTCCCAGCGGCACCCGTGGCATGTGGGTGTGCACCTTCCATGCCATGTGCGTGCGCATGCTGCGCGAGGACGCCGACCTGCTGGGCTACACCGGCCAGTTCACCATCTACGATGACGACGATTCCAAGCGCATGGTGCGTGATATTATGCAGGCGCTCGGCATCGAGCAAAAGCAGTTCCCCATCAACATGATCCGCAGCAAGATCAGCTCGGCCAAAAACGCCATGATCGGGCCCGAGGACATGCTCAAATCCGCTGACAGCCCCAATGACAAAAAGGCCGCGCAGGTCTACCTGGAGCTGGAGCGCCGCCTGCGCGCCGCCAACGCGATGGACTTCGACGACCTGCTCGTGCGCACGCTCGAGCTACTGCGAACCCGCCCCGAGGTGCTCGATAAGTACCAAGAGCGCTTCCGCTACATTAGCGTCGACGAGTATCAGGACACCAACCACGTCCAGTACGAGATCGCCAACCTGCTGGCCGCCAAGTACCAAAACCTCATGGTTGTGGGCGACGACGACCAGTCCATTTATAGCTGGCGTGGCGCCGACATCACCAATATCCTGGACTTTGAGAAGGACTTTAAAAACTGCAAGACCGTCAAGCTGGAGCAGAACTATCGCTCCACGGGTCACATCCTGAGCGCCGCCAATGCCGTTGTTCGCCACAACTCGCAGCGCAAGGACAAGCGCCTGTTTACGGCCGAGGGCGATGGCGAGAAGATTCAGGCTTTCCAGGCAAGCGACGAGCGCGACGAGGGCCGCTGGATTGCCGGCGAGATCGAGAAGCTGCATGCCAAAGGCACGAGCTACGACGATATCGCCGTGTTCTACCGCACCAACGCCCAGTCGCGTATCCTCGAAGATATGTTCCTGCGCGCGGGCGTGCCCTACAAGATCGTGGGCGGCACGCGATTCTTCGACCGTGCCGAGATCCGCGACGTCATGGCCTACCTCAAGATGATCGTGAACCCGGCCGACGAGATGAGCGTCAAGCGCGTCATCAACACGCCGCGCCGCGGCATCGGCTCCACCTCGATCCAAAAGATCGAGCAGCTGGCGCGCGACAACCGCTGCTCGTTCTTCCAGGCCTGCGAGATCGCAACAGCCGAGACGGGCATGTTTAGTGCCAAGGTGCGCAACGGCCTGTCGAGTTTTGTGGCGCTGGTGCGCGAGGGCCGCCGCATGGACGGCGAGCTCAAGGACGTCGTCGAGATGATTGTCGATAAGACGGGCCTGCTGCAGGCGTTTCGCGCCGAGGGCACCATGGAGTCCGAGAGCCGCGCCGAGAACATCCAGGAATTCCTGGGCGTCGCTGCCGAATTTGAGGAGACGCACGAGGATATCGAGGGCACGCTCGAGAGCTTGGAAGAGCTGCGTGCAGCCGGTGTTGCCGATGTGCCTGCCAGTGCCGAGCCCGAGCCCGTTGTGGTGAGCGCGCCTGCGCCCGAGCCAGGGCCGTCCGCGCCCGCGTCTTCGTTTGAGGCGCTCGTCGGTGCTCGTGACGCCGCGGGCTCCAATCCGCTCGATAGCCTAGCCGCTCCGGCGCTCTCGCCGCAGGATGCCTTGGCCGCCGCCATCGCGGGCAACGCGTATGCCGCGCCGACGGAGATGCCGGCGGGTGCCGTGCATGCCGACGAGATCGAGCGCACCTACGGCCCGCTCACCTGCAAGGCGCTGCCGGCACTCATGGAGTGGCTGGCCCTGCGCTCCGACTTGGATTCCCTGGCCGGCGAGACACATGCCATCACCATGATGACCATCCACTCCGCTAAGGGCCTGGAGTTCCCCGCGGTGTTCGTGGCCGGCATGGAGGAGGGTATCTTCCCGCACGTGCACGACTTTGGCGGTAGTGACGATCCGGGCAAGCTCGAGGAAGAGCGTCGCCTGGCCTACGTCGCCATCACGCGTGCTCGCAAGCGCCTGTTCCTGACCTATGCGGCCACGCGTCGCACTTACGGCTCGACCTCTGCCAACCCGCGCTCGCGCTTCCTCAACGAGATTCCGTTCGAGGACATCGAGTTTAGCGGCATCGGTTCTGCCGGTTTTGAGGGCACGGGCTGGGAGAAACGCGGCGACCGTCACGGCACCTTTGGCTCGGGCATGGGCTCGGATATGTATGGCGGCAAGGTGTTTGGCTCGCATACGCGCTCGACCGGCGGTTCCGGTTCGCGCGGCGGATCGAGCTTCGACGATTTCTTTGGCGGCAGCAGCTATGGGACCGAGCGCCATCGTGGGGTCTCGCCCGACGCCGGCCGTGTTGCCTCGACCTTTGGCTCGGGCGCGCCGCGAGCCAAAAAGCCGTCGTCCAAGGTGTCGCCGACGGTGGAGCGCAAGGTCGATCGCGCCAGCGCGTCGCAGGACTTTGCCGCGGGCGATACCGTGAGCCACAAGACCTTTGGCACGGGTACCGTGATCTCGGTCGCCGGAGACATGATCGAGGTGCAGTTCGAAAAAACCGGCCAGACCAAAAAGCTGATGAAGGGCTTTGCACCGATCGTTAAGCTGTCGTGATCCCGGCGGACCTGGGTGGGCGTATAGGGCAACATCGCCTGCTCGGGCAGTCCTGCGCAAGACGGAGGCCACATTAAGTGGCCTCCTTTGCGTGCGGAACTCGCGATCGATGTTGCCCCAAACGCTCGCCCAGGTCCTTAGGTAACGGTGCTTGCGAACGTCGCTTTGCTGGTTCGCTTTTTGATCTGGAGAGCCGGGTGGGCTGATAAATAGATATGAGCAGGGGCTCTTCCGTTGATGAACGGAAGAGCCCCTTGTTGCTTTTTGATTGTCGTAACTAGTCAGAGGTTCGCCGGGGCGGGGCGCGGGGTTTGGTCGATCGCGAGCTCCGCACGAGCCGGACTGTCCGAGCAGGCGACCAGACCCCGCGCCCCGTCCCGGCGAGCGCTTGGGGACCGGTGACCTACAGGTGGCTGATAATCAGTTCCATATTGCCCTCGAGCTCGATCTTGTCCACGGTGCTGGGGGCTAGCAGATGGCTTCCCTTGTGGACGGGGTCGCCGCAGACGGTGCCTTTGCCGTCGATGACTGACAGGCACATGAAGGGCCAGTGCTGGTCGAGGGTCTTGCTGCCGTCGACGCGCACGCGATCGACGGTGTAGCAGGGGTTGGATTCGAGTTCGGTCACGCCGTCGATCTCGGGTGCGGTCACGGTGCCGTCGGTCGGAGCCTGAACATCAAAGTCGATGCAATCCAGGCTCTGCTCAATGTGCAGTGGACGCAGTTTGCCGTCGGTGCCGGGGCGGTCGTAGTCGTACAGGCGATAGGTCACATCGCTCGACTGCTGCGTCTCCAAAATGAGCGTGCCGGTCTTGATGGCGTGCACGGTACCGGAGTCAATCTGGAAAAAGTCGCCCTTGTGGATCGGCAGCACGTTGAGCATGTCGTCCCAGCGGCCGTCCTTGATCATCTGTGCGGCCTCAGCGCGGTCCTTTGCGCGCTGACCGACGATGATCGTGGCGCCGGGCTCGCAGTCCAGTACATACCAGCACTCGGTTTTGCCCAGGCTGCCGTTCTCGTGCTCGGCGGCGTACTCGTCATTGGGATGAATCTGGATCGAAAGGTCGTCCTTGGCGTCTAGAATCTTAATGAGCAGCGGGAACTCCTTGCCCTCGCAGTTACCAAAGAGCTCGCGGTGCTCGGCCCACAGCCACGAAAGCGTGTGACCGGCGTACGGGCCCTCCGCGATCTGGCAGTCGCCGTTGGGGTGGGCCGAGATAGCCCAACACTCACCGATGGGACCCTCGGGAATGTCGTAACCAAATACGGTTTCGAGCTGGCGGCCGCCCCAGATCTTCTCGTGGAAAATCGGCGTGAGTTTAATCAAATCGGACATGTGCATACTCCCATAAGGTTGTGCGGGTGCCGCGTAAGACAGCTCAAAACGAGCACCCACCGGATTACAAAACTAGGCCAGCGTTACGTTGTGCAGCTCAAAGCGGTCGCCTACGTTGTGCGAGATAGAATATTCAAACGCGGTGCCGCTATCCAAGAAGCCAATCTGGTTGAGTTCGAGCAGGGGAGAGCCGGGTTTGGTATCCAGGCGCTCAGCCTCTTCCTCAGTTGCCGCGACGGCGCGAATGGTACGGTGGAAACTCGAGATCTTGAGTCCGCACTGCTCGCGGATGAAGCTGTAGACCGACGCGTACAGGTCTTTTTTCTTAAGACCCGGAATCAGCTCGAGTGGCATATAGGTGTACTCAATAACGATGGGCTGACCATCGACCTCGCGTACGCGCACGATGTGATAGGCAAAGTCGTCTTCGGCCATTCCCAGCTGGGTCGCAACCTCTGCCGGCGGATTGACGATCGAGAAATCGTAGACCACCGAGGTCACTTTCTCCCCGCGATGCTCGTACGAAAAGCCTTGGGCACGGTCGTTCTTGCCTTGGAAAAACACCTGGCCGGGAAGCCCCGCCGTGTCCTTGACGTAGGTGCCCGATCCGCGCCGGCTGGTAATAAGGCCCTCCTCGGTGATCTGCTCGATCGCGCGCTTGACGGTGATCTTGGAAACGCCATACAGCTCGCAAAACTCAACGACGGTGGGCAACTTATCGCCCGGCTTAAGGGCGCCGTCCTCGATGCTTCGACGGATATCTGCAGCTATCGCCTCGTATTTGGGAATCATGCAATCCTCCCTTCATATTTGCGTTGATATAAAGAGAGTATACCTACTTAAAAAGCATCCATATGGCTTTCATCAAAGAAGTTCGATAAAGAAAAATAAAAAAGACGCTTTACATAATAAATTAGAGCGCTATAGTTACAGACAACAAGCGAGATGCATTGGCGTTTGCTTGTGCTGTTTGGGGACGGATTTGTTTTGGCGGGCAGGGTATCCAGATACCTGGTGCGCGCCCGCGCCGGATTGCCTGCCAAAGCAAGCCCGTCTCCAACCGAAAGCTCTAGACACGAAAGCGAGGACTTTGATGGCTCAGTATCAGCTGCCCCGTGACTTCTTCTTTGGCGCTGCTATGTCCGGCCCACAGACTGAGGGTCAGTGGAACCAGGGCGGCAAGCTCGAGAACCTGTGGGACACCTGGTCCATCCAGGATCTGGGTTCGTTTTACAACTGCGTTGGCTCTTATGCCGGCAATGACTTTATGGCCAAGTACCAGGAAGACTTTCGCATTTTGAAGGACTTGGGCCTGAATACCTATCGCACTTCCATCCAGTGGAGCCGTCTGCTCGATGCCGACGGCAACCTCAACGAGGAGGGTGCTGCGTGGTATCACGAGCTGTTCCGCGCCTCTCGCGAGGCCGGCCTGGAGCCGTTTGTCAACTTGTACCACTTTGACATGCCCACCTACCTCTTTAACCGTGGCGGCTGGGAGAGCCGCGAGGTCGTCGAGGCTTACGCGCATTACGCCGACATCGCCTTCCACGAGTTTGGCCAGGAGATTAAGTACTGGTTTACCTTTAACGAGCCCATCGTCGAGCCCGAGCAGCGCTATCAGGAGGGCGTGTGGTTCCCGCAGCTCCACGACTTCAACCGCGCTCGCACCGTGCAGTATCACATCTCGCTGGCACATGCGCTGGCCGTGGCCAACTATCGTCGCGCCTATGACGAGGGCGCTATTCGCGCCGATGCCAAGATCGGCATGATCAACTGCTTTACCCCGGTTTACACCAAGCAGAATCCCAGCGAGGCAGACCTCGAGGCCGTGCGTATGACCAGCGGCATCAACAATCGCTGGTGGCTCGACCTTATTACCAAGGGCGAGCTTCCTGCCGACGTGCTCGACAGCCTGGCCGAGGGCGGCGTTAAGCTCCCGTTCCGTGCCGGCGACCAAGAGATTCTCAAGCAGGGTGTTGTCGACTGGCTCGGCTGCAACTACTACCACCCCACGCGTGTTCAGGCGCCGGCGAGCAAGGTCGACCAGTACGGCCTGCCGCACTTTGCCGACGAGTACGTATGGCCCGACGCCGTTATGAACGAGAGCCGTGGCTGGGAGATCTACCCGCAGGGCCTCTACGACTTTGGCATGGACTGTGCTAAGAACTACCCCGATCTTGAGTGGTTCGTTTCCGAGAACGGCATCGGCATCATGGACGAATACAAGAACCGTGACGCCGAAGGAACCATCCAGGATGACTACCGCGTCGACTTTGTACGTCAGCACCTGGAGTGGGTGGCCAAGGCAATTGCCGAGGGCGCCAAGTGCCGCGGATACCATTACTGGGCCGTCATCGATAACTGGTCTTGGGCGAATGCCTTTAAGAACCGTTACGGTTTTGTCGAGGTCGACCTTATGGACGGCTATAAGCGCCGCCTTAAGAAGTCGGCGGCCTGGCTCAAACAGGTCGCCACAACCCACGTGGTTGATTAGCGACCGGGCGAACGCCCAGACCGCGCGCTGCCGCGCGCAACACATGGCACATCTGGTGGCAGAGGGCGACAGGCCACCGTGCGCATAGGAAAAGGCCGGATTTGAAAGTTAGGAGCAATCATGGCCAGTGACAACGGAAAGAGCTTCCTCGACAAGTTTGCCGAGGTCTCTGCGAAGGTGGGAAACCAGGTTCACCTGCGTTCCCTGCGTGACGCCTTCGCGACCATCACGCCGCTCTATATCCTTGCGGGTATCGCGGTTCTTATCAACAACGTCGTGTTCCCTCTGTTCCCGCTCGATGCGGCGGGTCTTGCCAATCTTCAGACGTGGGGTTCGGCAATTACGCTGGGCACCCTCAACGTCTCTGCAATTATCTTGGCCGGATTGATTGGCTACAGCCTCGCTAAGAACAAGCGTTTCGATAACCCGCTCGCTTGCGTGGTCGTCGCTATCTCTGCTTTCGTCATCATGATGCCGCAGCAGATCACCGCCACGCTTGCCGCCACGAGCCCGCTGCTCACCGACAAGATCACCTCCGCCGAGGTCACGGGCGCCCTTTCGACCGCCAACACCGGCACCAACGGTCTGTTCTCGGCTATTATCATCGCCCTGCTTTCCGTCTCGCTCTTCATCAAGATTTCTGGCATCGAGAAGCTCAAGGTTAAGCTGGGCGAGGGCGTGCCCCCCGCGGTTTCCAACTCCTTCAACGTCATGATCCCGATGCTGCTCAACCTCTCGGTCTTCGCTCTTGCCGCAGCTCTGCTCGCCGTATGCGCCGGCACCGATCTGTGCGCCATCATCTCCACGTGCATCTCCAACCCGCTCAAGAGCATCATGAACGCCGGTCCGTGGGCTGTTATCCTCATCTACACCCTTGCTAACCTGCTGTTCTGCGTCGGTATTCACCAGTCCACCATCTCTGGCGCTACCGTCGAGCCGATCCTAACCATGCTCATCGTCGACAACATGGCTACCTTTGCCGCCGGTGGCACCATCCAGCCCGATCACTACATGAACATGCAGATCGTTAACAGCTTCGCCCTCATCGGCGGCTCGGGCTGCACCCTCATGCTCCTGCTCGACACGCTCCTGTTCTCCAAGAACAAGGCTTCCGAGACCGTTTCCAAGATGGCTATCCTGCCTGGTCTGTTCAACATCAACGAGCCGGTTATCTACGGTTACCCCATCGTGTACAACCTGCCGCTCATGATCCCGTTCGTCCTCCTTCCCGACCTGTTCATCGGCATCACCTATGGCCTTACCTGCGCAGGCATCATCAGCCCCTGCATCGCCCAGGTGCCCTGGACTATGCCTCCCGTCATCAATGCCCTGCTCGCTACGGGCTTTGACTGGCGCGCCGGCGTGTGGCAGGCTCTCGAGATTGTCATTGGCATGGCCGTCTACCTGCCCTTTATGAAGATTTCCGAGAAGGCAATCGCCAAGCAGGAGGCTCTCGCCGAGTAGAACGCCTAACGTTCGTCCCTTCCACCGTTGCGGGCGCCGGTACGCGGTGCCGGTGCTCGCGGCTCTCCTCCTGCGTAAAGATGCAGGGGGTGGGTACAGTAGCCGCAAGGAATACAACCAGTTGTCGTCTGCGCGCCGCGCAGTTATAAGGAGGAAACCATGAATAAGATCATGCTTTGCTGCAATGCCGGCATGTCCACGAGTCTGCTGGTCCAGAAGATGCAGGCCGAGGTCGCGAACCGCGGTCTGGACATCGAGGTCGAGGCTCGTCCCATGAATGAGGCCCACGATCACCTGGACGAGTGCGACATCCTGCTGCTCGGTCCGCAGATTGGCTACACCAAGGGCGATTTTGAGAAGGAGGCCGCCGGTCGTTTCCCGGTCGAGGTCATCAACATGGTCGATTACGGCCGCATGAACGCCGCCGGCATCATCGACCACTGCGTCAGTGTGATGGGCTAGGTGCAGCACATGGAGGATATGAATGAGCTGCAGATGACCTGCTTCGAGATCATCAGCTACGTCGGCACCGCCAAGAGCATGTATATCAATGCCGTGCAAAAGGCCAAGGAGGGCGATTTTGACGCCGCCGAGGAGCTTATCAAGCAGGGTGACGAGGCTTACAACGGTGGCCACGATGTCCACATGGGGCTCCTTAAAAAGGAGGCCAACGGCGAGCGTAGCGGCGAGGCCCCGCTGATTCTGCTGCATGCCGAGGACCAGATGGCAGGCACCGAGACCATGCGCGTCATGGCCACGGAGCTCATCGAGGTCCACAAGCAGCTGCAGGCTCGTAAGGCCTAGCTGGCGTTATCGCTGCGACGGATCGTGCGGTCCAACAGACAATTCAGTCCCTTTCACGGGCGCTGGGAGTTTTCCGTCTCCCGGCGCCTTTGTATTTGGGGAAGGTCTTGCGCGACCTATTAAGCGACCATTCGCGTTTCCCCAGATAAAGCCTGCCAAAACAAACCTGTCCCTTTTTGGTAGGTTTTTGCCTTGGGAGCGGTACCATACAGGCAATGTTTAAACGAGAAAGGTGGGCTCCCATGGAACCTAAGCAGTACTACATCGGCATCGACGTCGGCGGCACCTCGGTTAAGGAGGGCCTGTTCGACGAGGACGGCAACCTGCTTGCCAAGGCCAGCGTGCCCACGCCTCCCATCGTTGACGCTGCGGGCTTTGCCGCGGTGACCGAGGCTATCGACCAGGTGGTCGCCAAGGCGCAGATTCCGCGTGCCTTTGTGGCGGGCATTGGCCTGGCCGTTCCGTGCCCCATCCCGGCATCGGGCGATGCCAAGGTCAAGGCCAACATTGCCATTAACCTGCCCGAGCTGAGGATCGCCATTCAGAAGCACTGCCCCGACGCGGTCGTTAAATACGAGAACGATGCCAACGCCGCCGCCATGGGCGAGGCCTGGCTCGGCTCTGCCAAGGGCGTACAGAACGTGGTGATGGTCACCATCGGTACCGGCGTGGGCGGCGGCGTTATCGTTAACGGCGACGTGGTATCGGGTGTTGTGGGCGCCGGCGGCGAGATTGGCCACATGTGCCTGAACCCGGCCGAGGAGCGCACCTGCGGCTGTGGCGGCCATGGCCATCTGGAGCAGTATTCCAGCGCCACCGGCGTGGTGAGCAACTACCTTGCCGAGTGCAAGAAGGCGGGCGTCGAGCCCATTGAGCTCACCGGCCCCTCCGATTCCAAGGACGTGTTCCAGGCCTGCCGCGAGGGCGACAAGCTTGCGCTGGCCGCAGCCGACACCATGGCCGACTACCTTGGCCGCGCCCTGGCGCTTATCGCCAACGTGGTCGACCCCGAGATGTTCCTGATCGGTGGCGGCGCGTCTGCCTCGGCCGATGTTTATCTCGACAAGGTTCGCGAGCACTTTAAGCAATACGCGCTTTCCGCCTCGCGCGAGACGCCCATTAAGGTCGCTTCGCTCGGAAACGACGCCGGCATCATCGGCGCTGCCTACGTAGCCCTGCGCGCCGCCGGTAAATAGCTGCTGCAAGGGGGTCAAGTTGCTTTGCACCAACACGGTGCAAAAGGGACAGCCTTGGCCCCCATGCCTGCCCCAAAATATGCCGTGCCCCTTCCGTCTGCGAAGGCTCGGCGCCAGCGTGCTACCATAGCTACGTCCAAGTACACATATCAAGTGGAGGATATCCATGGCAAACGTTCTTGTCTTTGGTCACCAGAACCCCGATAACGACGCCATCATGAGCGCCGTCGTCCTGTCCCAGCTGCTCAATCAGGTTGAGTATGCCGGCAACACCTACGAGGCCTGCGCCCTTGGTCAGCTTCCGGCCGAGTCCGCCAAGCTGCTCGCCGACGCCGGCATCGCCGAGCCCCGCGTGATCGAGTCCGTCGAGGCCGGTCAGCTCGTCGTCCTCACCGACCACAACGAGTCTGCCCAGTCCGTCGCCGGCCTTAAGGATGCCACGGTCTTTGGCGTTGTCGATCATCACCGCATTGGCGACTTCGAGACCGCCGGCCCGCTGCACTACATCTGCCTGCCCTGGGGCTCCAGCTGCACCATCGTCACCAAGCTCGCCGGCGTGCTCGGCGTTGAGCTTTCCGACGTCCAGGCCAAGCTGCTGCTCTCGGCCATGATGACCGATACGCTCATGCTCAAGAGCCCCACCACCACCGATGTCGACCGCGCCGTCGCCGCCAAGCTCGGCGAGCAGGTGGGCGTCGACCCGGTCAAGTTCGGCATGAAGGTCTTCCTCACCCGTCCGTCCGGCTCCTTCACCGCAGCCGAGATGGTCGGCAACGACATCAAGATGTTCGAGCCCGCCGGCAAGAAGCTGCTCATCGGCCAGTACGAGACTGTCGACAAGAGCCGCGCGCTCGGCATGATTGACGAGATCCGCGAGGCCATGCGCGCCTACGCCGCCGAGAAGGGTGCTGACGGCATTGTCCTGTGCATCACCGACATCATGGAGGAGGGCTCGCAGGTCCTGCTCGAGGGCGAGACCGAGGCTGCTCAGAAGGGCCTGGGCATTGCCGACGAGCACGACGGCGTCTGGATGCCGGGCGTCCTCTCCCGTAAGAAGCAGGTCGCTGCCCCCATCATGGCCGCCTGCTAGGTTTAGTTGACCGAACGCCACGACCGGATCGCGGACGCCCCGCGCTCCGGTCGTTTTTTGTGCATGCGCCGCGTCGTCTCTTGGACAGGCGTGCCCGTGCCGTTGAGCAAATAATGTTCAACCTGTGGTTCCGCTTTTCGGCCACGCCTGCGTGCTTGTCGTGCAGGGTAGGCTAGATGCAAGCGTAATACGTTAGAGCGCGGCGCCGCCACTTGGGCGGGCCGTGCTTTTTTAAGACGGGAGCTTTCCCGTGAAAGGAGCCGCCCATGGCAGCAACCGAGCAGCTGTTCAACGTCCGTGAGCGCAAGCGCTTTGAACGCCACGACATTTGGGAGCGCATCGCCGAGAACGGCACGATTTCCGCCGCGGTTATGGTCATCGCCGCCATCGCCGCCGTCATTTGCGCCAATACCGATGCCTACGAGGCCATCCATCACTTTTTGGAGACCCCGCTGTATGTGGGTCTGGGCAACCTTACGGCCGGTCTTACCGTTGAGCTTTTCGTCAACGACTTCCTCATGGCGATTTTCTTTTTGTTGGTGGGCATTGAGCTTAAGTACGAGATGACGGTCGGCGAGCTCAAGAATCCACGTCAGGCCATGCTTCCCATGCTGGCGGCCGTGGGCGGCGTCGTCGTTCCCGCCTGCATCTACCTGATCTTTAACCATGCCGGCGCCCGCAACGGTTGGGCCATCCCCATGGCAACCGATATTGCCTTTGCGCTGGGCGTGCTATCGCTTTTGGGCAACCGCGTGCCCAACGGCGTGCGCGTGTTCTTCTCGACGCTCGCCATTGCCGACGACCTCATCTCCATCGCCGCCATCGCCATCTTCTACGGTCAGAGCCCCAATCCGTTTTGGTTGGGCGCCGCCGCGCTTGTGACCTGCGCGCTCGTGTGGCTCAACAAGACGCAGCATTACCGCCTCGCCCCGTATTCGGTACTGGGTCTGCTGTTGTGGTTCTGCATGTTCAAGAGCGGCGTGCACGCTACGCTTGCTGGCGTCATCTTGGCCTTTACCATCCCGGCCAAGTGCGGCGTCAAGCTCGATAGCCTCACCGATTGGTTGGGCGAGTGCCTGCCGCTGCTTGATGACCGCTACGACGACGAGGCACACATCCTGGGCCAGCATGACTTTACCGTCTCGACCACCAGGGTCGAGCGCGTCATGCACCGCGTGACCCCGCCGCTCATCCGCATGGAGCGTCTGATCTCCACGCCGGTCAACTTTGTGATTCTGCCGATCTTTGCGTTCGTGAACGCACAGGTTCGCCTAGTGGGTGTGGATATGAGCACGCTGCTCACCGACCCGGTGACGCTCGGCGTGTACTTTGGCATGCTGCTGGGCAAGCCGATCGGCATCTTTGGCATGACGTTTGCCCTGGTTAAGTTTAGGGTCTGCGAGCTGCCGCATAACGTTAACTGGCACATGATTGCCGGTGTGGGCATTCTGGGCGGCATCGGCTTCACCATGTCGATCCTCATCAGCGGCCTTGCCTTCCCGACGGCCCAGTTTGAGGTTCTGGCTGCCAAGGCCGCCATCCTTGCCGGTTCGGTCACCGCTGCCGTGCTCGGTATGATCTACATGAGCGTGGTCTGCAAACACCCCGCGCCCAAAGACAAGTAAAAGCACATACAAGTTTGAAAACGCCGCCTGTGAACACCATCACAAGCGGCGTTTTAGTCATTGGGGACGTTCTTAAACGACTAGGTTTATTCCACCGTTCCGTAGACGGCGCCCCAGCCGTGGGCGGCAAGGGCGGAGTTGAGCTGGTCGCAAAGCGATTGGCGGTCGTAGTAGCCGGGCGGCAATAGGTTCACGATTTCCATGAGATCGGGCGCCAGGTCCAAGATCTCAGCCTGTACGATGAGATCCAGGCGGTCGATGGCGCGGCGGTCGTAAAACAGTCCGTCGACCAGGCGCTGCAGGTCGCCGAATTCCTCGGCCTGGAACGATCCGTATTCCATAGTGCCTCCTTGGGCGCCCCACGCCGGCATGCGCGGCGATTCATAATTCATTGCGATGAACTTAATCTATCACGGCTTCATGCCGTTGCGGCGGTGGCGGTCTATACTTAGACGAACTGCAACGTCCCGCTTCGCGAAAGGTCGCACCCATGCAGACGATCTACCAGAAGATGGAAACCACCGAACTCGATGCCGCCATCGAGGCGCTCAAAGCCGAGGTCGCCGAGGTCAAGGCCAAGGGCCTGGCGCTCGACATGGCCCGCGGCAAGCCGTCGCCCTCCCAGGTGGACATCTCTCGACCCATGCTCGATATCCTCAATGCCGATGCCGATCTGCGCGACGGCAACGTCGACTGCTCAAACTACGGTTGCTTTGAGGGCATTCCCTCGGCACGCAAGCTGGCGGGGGAGTTCCTGGGTTGCCCTGCCGAGCAGACGCTCGTACTGGGTTCGTCGAGCCTTCTGATCGAGCACGATATCGCCGGCATGTTTTGGCGCTGCGGTTCGTGCGGCAGCGAGCCTTGGGAGGCTTACGAGGCCGCGCACGACGGCAAGAAAGTCAAGTTCCTGTGCCCTGTTCCCGGCTACGACCGTCACTTTGGCATCACCGCCGACCTGGGTATCGAGAATGTCCCCGTCGCGATGACCGACAACGGCCCCGACATGGACGAGGTCGAGCGTCTGGTTGCCGCCGACGACTCCATCAAGGGCATCTGGTGCGTGCCCAAGTATTCCAACCCCACGGGCATCACCTTTAGCGAGGACACCGTGCGTCGCCTGGTCGAGATGCCCACGGCCGCGCCCGATTTCCGCATCTTCTGGGACAACGCCTACTGCGTGCACGACCTGTACGACGAGACCGACGAGCTCGCAAACATCTTTGACCTCGCTCGCGCGGCGGGCACCGAGGACCGCGTGGTGGCCTTTGCCTCGACGTCCAAGATCACCTTCCCGGGCGCCGGCATCGGCTTTATCGGTGCGAGCCCCGCGGTTATCGCGGAGTTCTCCAAGCGTCTGAAGGCCGGCCTTATCAGCGCCGACAAGCTCAACCAGCTGCGTCACGTGCGCTTCCTTCCCACCATCGAGGCGGTCAAGGAGCACATGAAAAAGCATGCCGAGTTCTTGCGCCCACGCTTTGAGGCCGTCGAGCGCAAGCTCACCGAGGGTTTGGGCGACACGGGCTGCGCCACTTGGACGCATCCCCGCGGCGGCTACTTTGTGAGCTTTGATGGTCCCGAGGGCTCGGCCCAAAAGGTCGCAGCGCTTTGTGCCGACCTGGGCGTCAAGCTCACGCCGGCTGGTGCTACCTGGCCTTATGGCAAGGATCCGCGCGACACCAACATCCGCATCGCGCCGAGCTATCCCACGGTCGAGGACCTGGAGGCAGCACTCGACGTACTGGTGCTGGCCGTCAAGCTCGTCGCTGCCGAGCTTGCTCGTGCCGAGCGCGCCTAACGCCTAGGGCCCCGCAAGTCCGCGCCCAGTACTATCCGCACTTTCGATACGTAAAGGAGCGTATGCATGGATTTGGGTATTTCCACCAACCCCACACCGGAGATCTACACCATTAAGGTAACCGGCGAGATCGATATCTCTAACGCCGATAGCCTGCGCAATGCCATTGACCTGGCGCTCGAGCAGCCCACTGAGGCCGTTGAGCTCGATTTTGCCCAGGTGAGCTACATCGATTCGACGGGCATTGGCGTGCTCGTGGGCGCCGCGCACCACGCGGTCGACCACGGTAAGCGCTTTAGCTGCACTAATGTGCAACCCCAGGTGATGCGCGTGGTTCAGCTGCTGGGCGTCGACCAGGAGATTTCGATCACGGCGGCATAATCTTTGCCCCCAAAAGGGCGTGCCGTTTGGCATATGTTTGTGATGCGCTCGGACGTTTTGGCGTCCGGGCGCTATACTTGACCGAATGAATAGACGAGTTCCGGCCGAATGGCGCGGTGCGGGCTCGACTCACATCGAGCCTTGGAGGTATGTGTGTTTGGTATTGGAGAGGGTGAGCTCGCGATCATCGTGGTCTTCGGCTTTTTGCTGTTTGGCCCGGATAAGCTCCCACAGATGGGCCGCACGATCGGCCGTGCCATCCGTCAGTTCCGCGAGACGCAGGAAAAGATGACGGCCGTTGTTCAGTCCGAGATCATCGATCCGGTAAGCGAGGCTGCTTCGGCTCCGGTCAAGCCCAAGAAGGCTGCCGTCGATGACGATTCCGATGCGGACGAGGATGCCGCCGGGACGGCTGCACCCGCAAAGAAGGAGACCTTTGCCGAGCGCCGTGCCCGCCTTGCCGCCGAGAAGGCCGCGAGCGAGGGTGCCACCGAGGACGAAGGTATTGCCGAGGAGGCCGAGAACGCAGAGCCTGCCGCCGCTGCCGCCGCCGCCGAGCCCGAGTCTGCTGCAGAGCCGGAACCCGAGCCCGAGCCGGCAGAGCCCACGACGGCTGACCTCTACGCCCGTCGTCCCCGTAAGCGCAAGGCCGTCGTCGACCAGCTCGCTCGCGAGCTCGAGGCCGAAGACGACGCCGCTGCCGCCGACGCCCCGAAGGGAGGCGATGAGTAATGCCTATCGGACCTGCGCGTATGCCGCTCTTCGATCACCTGGGAGAGCTCCGTCGCCGCCTGACCATCGTGGTCGTGTCGGTGTTTGCCGCCGCTATCGTGCTGTATTTCGCCACGCCTGTTGTGCTCGACATCCTGGAAGATCCCATCCGCTCCTTTGTGCCGGACGGTAAGTTCTACATCACTACCACGCTCGGCGGCTTTGGCTTGCGCTTCTCGCTGGCCATCAAGATGGCCGTTGTCATGTGCACGCCCATGATCATCTGGCAGATCTTGGCGTTTTTCTTGCCGGCGCTTCGCCCCAACGAGCGCAAGTGGGTCGTGCCCACGGTGCTCGCCTCGACGGTGTTGTTCTTCCTGGGCGCTATCTTTTGCTACTTCATCATCATCCCTGCAGGCTTTGAGTGGCTCATCGGCGAGACCTCGGCCGTCGCCACGGCGCTGCCCGACCTGGAGAACTACGTCAACATGGAGCTGCTCTTTATGATCGGCTTTGGTGTGGCGTTTGAGTTGCCGCTCATCATCTTCTACCTGTCTGTTTTCCACATCGTGTCCTACGCGGCCTTCCGCAGCGCCTGGCGCTACGTGTACGTGGGCCTGCTCGTGGGTTCTGCTGTGATCACGCCCGACGGCTCGCCCGTTACGCTGGGCCTCATGTATGGCGCTCTGCTCTCGCTCTACGAGATTTCGCTTGCCATCGCCCGTGTGGTCATTACCGCGCGCGAGGGCAAGGAGGGCCTGTTCGTGAGTCGTCTGGACCTGTTCTCGGACGATGAGGACGACGAGGAGTAAATCGGTATGCACGAGGTTGGCATTGTCAACGGCATACTCGATACAGTGATTCGCGCGGCGCGTGGGGCGGGGGCCTCGCGCGCCGTTTTGGTAACGCTGCGTATCGGGGATATGACCGAGGTCGTGCGCGAGGCGCTCGACTTTGCCTGGGAGACGTTTCGCGACGAGGACCCGCTCACGCGCGGCTGCGAGCTTGCCGTGGAGGAAGTCCATCCACAAAGCGAGTGCCTGGACTGCGGCGAGGTCTTTGATCACGACCGTTTCCATTGTCGCTGTCCCCAGTGTGGCGGCGCCAACGTGCGTCTGCTGCACGGCCGCGAACTCGACATCGCAAGTATCGAGATCGAGACCCCCGACGATTAGCCCGCCAGCAACCTGGGGACGGGGTATAAATGGTAGAAGTAAGGAGCGCTAAGTATGGTCGAGAAAACGATTGATATCGCGTCGCCGATTCTGTCGCGCAATGAGCGCCTGGCAGATCAACTGCGTCAACGATTTAATGAGACAAACACTTATGTGATCAACGTCTTGTCGAGTCCCGGTTCGGGCAAGACCACTACGATCCTGGGCACCAACGAGCGCCTGCGCGACAAGGCCGGCTTGCGCTGCGCCGTCATCGAGGGCGACATCGCCTCGGACGTCGACGCCATCACCATGAAGGAAGCCGGCATGCCTGCCATCCAGATCAACACGGGCGGCCTGTGCCACCTCGAGGGCAACATGATCATGGAGGCCGTTGACGCGTTCGACCAGGCCGTGGGTCTGGAAAACATCGACGTCATCTTTATCGAAAACGTGGGTAACCTGGTCTGCCCAGTCGACTTTGACCTGGGCGAGAACCTGTCCATCATGATTCTCTCGGTGCCCGAGGGCGACGACAAGCCCATCAAGTACCCGGGCATCTTCCAACACGCCGGCGCGCAGCTGCTCAACAAGGTTGACGTGGCCCCGGCTTTCGATTTTGACATGGATAGGTATACTAAGACACTCGATGACCTCAATCCGCAGGCGCCGCGGTTTGCCGTGAGCGCGCGCAAGGGCGAGGGCATGGATGCCTGGTGCGATTGGCTCATCGGGCAGATTGAGCAAGCAAGGGCGTAAGTCGGCCGCCATACGGGCGGGCGTAGCCGCAGAGATACGAGATAGGAGCCTCTTTTGAAGCTCATCATCGCCGAGAAAAACGACGCCGCGCGTCAGATCGCCGAGCGTCTGTCCACGGGCAAGCCCAAAAAGGACAAGGTGTACAACACCGCCATCTACCGTTTTGAGTGGAAGGGCGAGGAGTGCGTGACGATCGGCCTTGCCGGTCACATCCTTGCGCCCGATTTTTGCGACAGTGTGCTGTTCGATAAAAAGCTGGGCTGGTATTCGGTCACCGAGGACGGCGAGATGCTGCCGGCCGACATACCCGATGGCCTGGCGCGTCCGCCCTACGATACCAAGCGCAAGCCGTTTCTTGCCGATGGCATCTCCATCAAGGGCTGGAAGCTCGAGAGCCTGCCCTATCTCACCTGGGCGCCCGTCATTAAGTTGCCGGCCGAGAAAGAGCTCATTCGCTCGCTCAAGAACCTTGCCAAGAAGTCCGACAGCGTCATCATCGCCACGGACTTCGATCGCGAGGGCGAGCTGATCGGTTCGGACGCCCTCAACAAGGTGCGCGAGGTTGCGCCCGACCTGCCGGTCGCCCGCGCCCAGTATTCTTCGTTTACCAAGGCCGAGATCACGCAGGCCTTCGATAATCTCGTCTCGCTCGACCAGAACCTGGCCGACGCGGGCGAGAGCCGTCAGCACATCGACCTCATTTGGGGTGCGGTGCTCACGCGCTACCTGACGCTCGCCAAGTTTGGCGGCTTTGGCAACGTGCGCTCTGCCGGCCGCGTGCAGACGCCGACGCTTGCCCTGGTGGTCGAGCGCGAGCGCGAGCGCATGGCGTTTGTGCCCGAGGACTATTGGCAGATCCGCGGCATGGGCGCCGCACAGGGTGCTGCCGAGGACGACCGCTTTAAGATTGCGCACAAGACGGCACGCTTTACCGACAAGGATGCTGCCGAGACAGCGTACGGCCACGTTGACGGCGCTACGACGGCGACCGTTGCCGCGATGACCAAGCGCTCGCGTAAGCAGCAGCCGCCCACGCCGTTTGCGACCACCTCGCTGCAGGCTGCCGCCGCGGCCGAGGGCATCTCGCCTGCGCGTACGATGCGCATCGCCGAGTCCCTCTACATGGCCGGTCTCATCAGCTATCCGCGTGTCGACAACACCGTGTACCCTGCGACGCTCGATCTGGGCGCCGTGGTGAGCGACCTTGCAAAGATCAACCCGGCGCTGGCGCCCGTGTGCAAAAAGGTGCTCGCCGGCCCCATGAAGCCCACGCGCGGCAAAGTCGAAACCACCGACCACCCGCCTATCTATCCCACGGGCGAGGGCGATCCGTCCGCGCTCGACGGTGGCCAGCGCAAGCTCTACGACCTCATCGCCCGTCGCTTCCTGGCAACGCTCATGGGTCCCGCGACCATCGAGAACACCAAGCTCGAGCTCGACGTCAATGGTGAGCCGTTCGTGGCTTCGGGCGATGTGCTCGTGACCCCGGGTTTCCGCGAGGCGTATCCGTATGGACTCAAGCGCGACGAGCAGATGCCGCCGCTGGAGCAGGGCGATGCGGTCGACGTGTTCGACATTAAGCTCGAGGCCAAGCAGACCGAGCCGCCCGCACGCTACAGCCAGGGCAAGCTCGTGCAGGAGATGGAAAAGCGCGGCCTGGGCACCAAGTCCACGCGCGCGAGCATCATCGAGCGCCTGTACGCCGTGCGCTATCTCAAAAACGATCCCGTGGAGCCGAGCCAGCTGGGCATCGCCATCATCGATGCACTGTCGCAGTTTGCCCCGCGCATCACGAGCCCCGATATGACCAGCGAGCTCGACGGCGACATGACCCGCGTGGAGCGCGGCGAGGACACCGAAGAGCATGTCGTGACGCACTCGCGCGCGCTGCTGGCCGGTGTGCTCGACGAGCTGCTCAAGCATACGCAGGAACTGGGCGATGCTATCAGCGACGCCGTCACGGCCGATGCGCGCGTGGGCGCCTGCCCCAAGTGCGGCAAGGACTTGGTTATGAAGACGAGCGCCAAGACCCGCGGCAGCTTTATCGGCTGCATGGGCTGGCCCGACTGCGATGTGACCTATCCGGTGCCGAGCGGCGTCAAGGTGAGCCCGCTCGAGGGCGAGGCTGCCGTGTGCCCCGAATGCGGTGCGCCGCGCATTAAGTGCCAGCCGTTCCGCCAAAAGGCTTTCGAGATTTGCGTGAACCCCACATGCCCCACCAACTACGAGCCCGACCTTAAGGTGGGCGAGTGCAAGGTGTGCGCCGAGGCAGGACGCCATGGCGACCTAATCGCGCACAAGAGCGAAAAGAGCGGCAAGCGCTTTATCCGCTGCACCAACTATGACGATTGCGGCGTGAGCTATCCGCTGCCGGCGCGTGGCAAACTCGAGGCGACGGGCGAGACCTGTCCCGAGTGCGGCGCTCCCATCGTGGTGGTCAACACGGCGCGCGGTCCGTGGCGTATCTGCGTCAACATGGACTGCCCGACCAAGGAGAAGAAGCCCGCCCGCGGCCGCAAGACTGCGACCAAGGCGAGCACGGCGAAGAAGACCACGGCGGCCAAAAAAACGACCGCCAAAAAGACGACGGCCAAAAAGACGACCGCCAAAAAGTCGACTACCAAAAAGACTGCTGCCGACAAGTAACCGAGCACATATAGACGCGGTGGGGCCGGGCGCGCAAATGCAAATGCGCGCCCGGCCCCACTTCTAAGTTGCGGTGAAATAGGGACTGTTTTTGCTGGCAAAAGGCCTAATCAATCCCTATTTCACCGCAAGTTTTGATCAGTTGTTGGGATTACTTCACCTCGACGGGCTTGGCGCCGGGATAGCGGTCCTCAAAGTCCTGACGGTACTTGTTGCTGTTGGTTCCCGGCTCGTTGTCGCGTGCCAGCGGCGCCACGATTTCGTCCTTATGGTCCGCGGGCTTTGCGTACTTTAGGCTGATCTCCCAGGCATCGCAGATCGCGTCGATGCGGTGGTCCAGGTCGTCATACAGGGCAACGATGTCTTTCCAGGAGCTGTAGTTCTTAGAGCTCATGGGGACGTCCAGGTCCTCGACGATATCGTAGTACTGTTCGATGGTGTCTTCCGTGCGCTCGGCGACGTCGGCGAGATTTTGACGGGCGGTACGATCTTCTTCCAGATAGCTGCCATTGAAGGCTTGCGCGCAGGCACGGACCTGGCTATCGAGATCTTCGAGCAGGTCGTAGTATTCGCTCAGGCGACGGTAGAGGTTCTGCTCGGAGAGGGTTGCTTCGCCGTCATCATCGTCGTCATCGTCGTAAAGGCTATTGGGGTCGTCGAGAGGCTTGAGGTCATCATCGTCAACATCATGGTGCAGCTTAGTAATCTCGGCAGTCGTTTGCGTGGCGGCGTTGTCGAAAGGCTTGATCACAAAAAAGATGACCAAGGCGATGATAATTGCCACGAGCACAACGATAACGGCGATAAGCGCCTTGGTGCTGCTCTTTTTGGCGGCGGGGGCCTGCGGTGAATCAGGCGCGTACGTAGATGCCGGTTGCTGTTGGGGCGGGGTGTCCGCGACGGGTATGCGCTGCGTCGTTTCGACCGCTGCGGGGCTGGCGGCAGGGTCGGGGCGATAGGCGAGGGGGTCGTCCGGCTTAGCTTGCGGCGTATCGAGGAAGCCGGTCTGCTCAAACGCGGGTTGGCCATTGCTTGCGGTTGTCTGCTCAACGGGTGCACCGCATGAGGTGCAGAACTTGGCATCATCTGCAAGAAGTTTGCCGCACGAGGCGCAATACCGAGACATTGCCACTCCTTTCGCCACATTTCAAATCAATACGACGATTATACCCAGCGCTCAAAAAAGTCGGCAGCTAGGGACGTTCCTTTTCTGCCGGCACTTTAGGAACGTCCCTAGCTGTCGCCTAGTCATTTAAGAGCGTCCCCAATGACTACCCAATGACTAGGCCCGATTTGGGGCGCGCCTGCCCCTGGGGTATCATGGCTTGGTTGATATATCTGCATTTACGCGCCTTATAGGAAGGGGCTGCGCTCATGGCTTTTGAGCCCGCTCAACATAGCTTTATCACGCTCGAGGGCGTCGATGGTGCCGGCAAGTCCACGCAGGCGCGTCTGCTTGCCCGCGCGCTCGAACTCGCTGGCTACCAGGTTGTGAGCCTGCGCGAGCCGGGCGGCACCGCCATCAGCGAAAAGATCCGCGCTCTGCTGCTCGACCCCGCCAATACGGCGATGGGCGACACCTGCGAGTTGCTGCTCTACGAGGCGGCGCGCGCTCAGTTGGTGCACGAGGTCATAGCTCCCGCCCTCGCGGCCGGCAAGGTGGTCCTGTGCGACCGCTTCTACGATTCCACGACCTGCTACCAGGCATTTGCCGACGGCCTCGATCGCCAGATAGTGTGCGATGCCAATAACCTGGCCGTCGCGGGAACACACCCGGCGCTCACGCTCGTCTACCACATCACGCCCGAGCAGGCGGCGCTACGCATGGCAGCCCGTGGCGCGGCAGATCGCATGGAGGCAAAAGGCATGACATTCCAGGAGCGTGTTTACCAGGGATTTTGCGCCATTGCTGCCGAGGAGCCAAACCGCGTAAAGCTCATCGACGCCACTGCGACCGTCGAGGAAGTCTTCGAGAAGACGGTCGAGCAGATTCGCGCGTACGGTCTCGTCATTTCGCAAGATGCTGTCGCCGCCGCGCTTGCCAAGGAGGCCGAGTAACATGGCCCCCGCTCAGGCAAGCCTGCTGGCCAAGCTCGACACCCAAGAGCGCGTTCGCGATTTTTTGACCAACGCCGTCGCCAGCGGCCGCGCATCGCACGCCTACCTGTTTTTGGGCGCTCCCGGTGCCGGCAAGCTCGATGCCGCATGGGCGCTCGCCCAGGCCTTCCTGTGCGAGCAGGACGGCTGCGGAGCATGCGACAGCTGCGTACGCGTTGCTCGGCATACGCATCCTGACGTGCACTATTACACGCCCGAGAGCGCCACAGGCTACCTCATTGCCCAGACCCGCGAGCTGCTCGATGACGTGCCGCTGGCGCCCATCCGTGCCAAGGCCAAGGTCTACATCATCGATCGTGCCGAGCAACTGCGCGCTAACACCGCCAACGCGCTGCTCAAGACACTCGAGGAGCCGCCCGAGGGCGTTATGTTCATCTTGTTGGGCACCTCGGCAGACGTGATGTTGCCCACCATCGTGAGCCGCTGTCAGTGCGTGCCGTTTCGGCTGGTGTCGCCCACCGTGGCCGCGCAGGCCGTGAGCCGCGCGACGGGTCAGGATCTCGCGCGTTGCCGCATGGCGGTCGCCGTGGCGGGAAGCCCCACACGCGGCATCGAGTTCCTTAAGAGTGCCGAGCGCCAGGATGCTCGCCGCCAAATGGTCCGCGCCATCGATTCGCTCATCGCTGCCGACGAGGCTGATGTGCTCAGCCGCGCCAAGTCGCTCATCGTCGCCGTTAAGGCGCCGCTCGCCGAGGTCAAGTCCACACAGGAAAAGGTGCTCGAGCAAAACGCCGACTACCTGTCGCGTGGAGCATTGAAGCAGCTTGAGGACCGCAACAAGCGCGAACTCAACGCGCGCGAGCGTTCGGGTATCATGGAAGCGCTGGCGAGCGCGCGGACGCTCATGCGCGACGTGCTGCTGACACTTCAGGACGAGGCGGCCGACGTCGTGAACGAAGACGTGCGCGACACGATCGGGCGGCTTGCCGCCGCGACGAATGTTGCGGGTGCCACCCGGGCGCTCGAGGCGGTCGCGACCGCCGAGCGCAACATCGCCAGAAACGTTACTCCCCAGCTGGCCATCGAGGTCATGCTGTTCGATATCAGGAAGGCACTGAAATGCCGTTAGTCGTACCCGTTAAGTTTACCTACGCCTCGCGCGACCTGTGGTTTGATCCGCAGGATCTGGATATCCTCGAGGCCGATTATGCCATTTGCTCCACCGAGCGCGGAACCGAGATCGGCCTGGTCACGGCCGATCCCTTCGAGGTGCCGCAAGATGAGATCGGCCAGCCGCTCAAGCCCGTGCTGCGCGTGGCGAGCGACATCGACCTGCAGCTTGCCGACGACCTGGCCATCCAGGGCGACGAGGCCATGGTCGATTTCCGTCGTCTGGTCAAAGAGCTCGACCTCGAGATGAAGCCGGTCGGCGTCGAGTACCTGTTTGGCGGCGAGAAGGCTGTGTTCTACTTTGCGGCCGAGGAGCGCGTCGATTTCCGTCAGCTCGTCAAGGACCTGTCCTCGACGCTGCACATTCGCGTCGACATGCGCCAGATCGGCGTGCGCGACGAGACCCGCCTGGTGGGCGGCTATGCCCAGTGCGGCCAGGAGCTCTGCTGCACGCGCTTTGGCGGACAGTTTGAGCCGGTTTCGATCCGCATGGCAAAGGAGCAGGACCTGCCGCTCAACTCGTCCAAGATTAGTGGCGTCTGCGGCCGCCTGATGTGCTGCCTGCGCTACGAGTTCGAGGCGTACAAGGACTTTAAGAGCCGCGCGCCCAAAAAGAAGACGCTTATCGATACGCCGCTTGGCAAGGCGCGCATCCAGGAATATGACACGCCGCGTGAGCAGCTGGTGCTGCGCCTGGAGAATGGCAAAGTCTTTAAGGTCAACCTGGCCGATATGACGTGCTCGGAGGGTTGCAAAAAGAAGGCCGCCGAGCAGGGCTGCAACTGCCGCCCCGACTGCGTGACGCGCGACGTGCTCGAGCGCATCGAGTCGCCCGAGATGCGTCTGGCGCTCATGGAACTCGATCGCGAAAACGGCGTCGACGTGGGCGATGGCCTGTCGAGCGCCGATCGTCTGGCCGGCACATCGATGCCCAAGCGCCGTCGTCGCGATGCCGAATCCGATGCTCGCACCGCTCAGGGCCAGGGCGAGGGCCGTGGCCGTGGAAAGGGCCGCGGCAAGGCCGAGGCGCCCGAGACCGAGGGAGCAGCCGATGGCCGTCGCCGCCGCAAGCGCACGGCGTCCGTCGACAATGGCGAGGCCGCGGGTAAGAACGCTTCCCGCGAGCGCGAGGCTCAGCAGCCCCAGCAGCAAAATCGCGGCGGTGGCATGAACCCCACGCGCCGTCGTCGCCGTCACCTGTCGAGCGAGGAGCGCGAGGACGCCTTCCGCGCCGCAGCTGCTCGCGAGGCCGGTGCCGCTCCCAAGGGCGCCTCGGCCTCCGACGCGCCTGCCGACAAGGCTGGCAAGCCGCGTGGCGAGGAGGAGCGCGCGTCACGTCCGCGTCGTCGCCATTCCTCGGGCGCGCAGCAGAAACCCTCGATTCCTTCTGTGGCCGATCAGGTTTCGGATGGCGAAGTCAAGGTCACGCGCCGTCGCCCCGGCGATGGCGGAGGAGCTGCCGCCAAGGCTTCGCACGGCGGCGCTCGCGACGAGTGCGAACCGCGTGAGGATCGCGGCGGCGAGGGCTCGACCGACCAGGGTCAAAAGCGTCGCCGTCGCCGTCGCTCCCGCAAGCCGCGCCAGGACGGTGGCGAAGGCTCGACCCGCACCTCGTCCGTACCGCAACCGCCTGCCGGCGAATAACGTCCGTAAGCGGATGTAACCCGCCTGACCCCAGCACCTCTGGGTATCATGGCTCTACACCGACAACCCTCCCTTCGCCTTCGCGTAGGGAGGGTTGTGTCATGAAGAGACATCTGAACGTATTGACTCGCTTGCAGGGCGCAGGCGTCCTACCGTTTGCGGACGAATTGCTACCGCTTGCCGAGCGCGCGACGTATGAGGCGCTCGAGGCGTTGTCGCCCACGCGATGCGCTGGCTGCGAGCGTTCCGGTGCGCTGATCTGCCAGGATTGTCTGGCATCGCTCGCGCTCATCGATCCGTGTCATAGTTGCATCCGATGCGGCGCCCCGTTTGGGGATTTGCTGTGTACCGAGTGCTCGGTCGAGGGCACGTCTTCGGCAATGGCCGAGGCGCTCGATCGCTGCCTGGCGTGTGCCGTCTATGCACATCCGCTGCCGCGCATCATCAAGGCGTACAAGGATGCGGGCGAGCGCCGTCTGGCACCGTATCTGGCGGAGTTGCTCTACGACACTGCCTTGCATGCCCAGGTGGCAGCATCCGATCGCTACGGCGGTGTGTTGTCCGGTGCGGACGCGGTGGTGTTTGTGCCCGCGACTGCGGCGGCGTTTCGGCGGCGTGGATTCGACCATATGGAAGCAATCGCGCGCTCGTTTTGCGATCTTTCGGGTGTCCCGTTGCTGGACGCCCTGGTCAAATACGGTCATGGTGACCAGCGAGAGCTCGGCCGCGATGAGCGCCGGGAGCATGCCCGGGGCATGTACGAGACGGTCGAGGATGTGCGCGGCCGCCGTCTGCTGCTCATCGATGATGTCATTACCACGGGCGCGACCATGGCAGCAGCCTCGGCGGAGCTCAAGCGTGCCGGCGCCGCAGCAGTCGATGGCCTCGCTATCGCACGCGTTTGGTAGGGGGTGGTTTTGTGGCAGTGAAGATAGCGCGGCGCATCGAGCCGACAAGCGAGCAACTGGCGGCCTCCGTAGTCCTGACCGGTGCCTCGGCGCTGCGCATGATGCGCGCCGAGCGCCGACAAATGGGTTACATCAGCTGGAGAGACCTCGATCCCGATGAAGAGCGCCGTGTGCTGCATACATCGTCTCCCTCGGCCGAGACATTTATCTTCCCGATTTGGTGCGGATCGGGGCCGTGAGTGGCGAGGTCCAAGAAGACTTGTGCCTGCTGGTGGGGTCGGCGAAGCAGCGTCGCCGCATGCCTGGTGCAAGCTGGTCCGTTTGTTCTACAGACCTGCCGGACGCCTCGATTTTGGAGGTGGAGCCGGGAGTGTACAGCTTGTCTCCCGAGGCCCTCTGTGCCGCCGTTGCGCGCGAAGTCGGCTGTATCCAGGCATTTGCCCTGGCCCAGGAGCTGTGCTCCAAGATTTCGCTGAGCGATCGCGGGCAGTATCTGCCCCCTTACAGCTCGCCTACCGTGAACAGGCTTGCAAAGGATAAGGACCAGCCGTCAGATGTGGGCTACTTTGAGGTCGAGCCAGTGCTGACGCCCGATCGCCTGGCAGATTACCTTGCGGCATGCAAGGGGAGCGCGGCCAAGCAGCTGCGGCGGCTGTGCCCCTTTCTGTCGGAAAACCTGCGCTCACCCATGGAATGCATCATGCTTGCCATGTTTTCGCTTCCGTTTTCTTATGGCGGATTTGCCTGCGGTCCCTTTAAGACCGACCACAAGATCGAGTTCAACGACCGTGCGCAGGCGATCTCGGGGATGCCGTATGCGGTTTGCGATGCCTATCAGGAAGCAGCTCGGTTTGACCTGGAATACAACGGTGAGCAGGGCCATTCGTCTCGCGGCGGGCGCATTCACGATGAAAAACGCAATACGGGTTTGGCGTCCATGGGAATCGAGGTCGCGACGGTCAACAACGAGATGCTCTGCGACATGGAAGCGATGGAAGCGCTCGCATGGCGCATGCACCAGCGTATGCGAAAGCGGTACCGGAATCGTGTCGATGCCCGCAGGAAGAAGCAAGAGGCGTTGCTTAACACGCTGCGGGCGTGTTTTGGGCTTAAGCCGGTCTAATTCGCGACGAAAATAGGGGGTTAATCATATACCCTGGCCAAAAAATGGCAAATATGAGTACTGTCACTAAATCAGTAACAGCAAAATCAGGGAATTTAAGACTCGGAGGTGGCGTAAAGTAAGAAGATAATAAACAAATGTAGAATAACTAAGCATCAAGTTGGCGGCACTGAGCGCAAAACCTGTCCGAGAGGCCAAAATTACCTGTTACTAAATTGGTAACAGTACTCATATTTGCCATTATTTGGCCACGGCACCCTAAGAAGGGCGCCCCGGAGCTCCCCGTAGGGGAGCTCCGGGCTTCATGGGGGCACGAATGGTCCGCTCCGACCTGCAAAATCTGTGCTCACGGTGCGAATGACGCCCCTAACCTTAAGCTTTAGCTTGAACTTGGCTATAATGCGCTACGTTCCTGCCAGGCTGTGGTTGCGGACGGACGAAATGTCCATCCTAGTCCAAGACAGACGCGGTCAAAGGGATCCACGTAAGCGACCGCGTGCGCGCGGCGCGATCATGGCGCGTCCTAGATGTAAGCCGCACCGTCCGTTCTACTTTCTTTGGGGCAATACCGCCTCGCGGGCGAGCGGGTCAGTCGTGAAGGTGGCTGCGGCCTCCCGAGCAAACACCCCGGTGCGCAAGTGTGGGGTCAAATACCAGGTCAGCTGGTGGGAACAACCCGATATTCCGCGCAACGCACGGATCGTATACGACACAGAAGGCAGGGTAGTGGACATGGTGAGGGGCAGCTTGATGCACGCGGCTCGGTTAGGTGCTGGGACCGCGGCGGTCATTGCCGTATTGGGCTTGAGCGGATGCGCGTTCAACCCACTGTCCACGTTCACGACACCCACGATTGACCAGATCGAGCGCGAGACCGTTACCCCTACGGTGTCGGACGATGCCCTGGTCACTCCCGGTACCCTGACGGTTGCTCTCGATACCTCCGATGCTCCGCAGGCCATGCAGGGCGCCGATGGTAACCTCACGGGCTACGCGGTCGACGCTGCCCGCGCCCTTGCAAGCCGTATGGGCCTTAAGGTTGCCTTCGTCGATGCGTCTTCTGCCGATTCCGCGCTCGGCGACAAAAAGGCCGACATCTTCATTGGCGACATCAATTCCACGGATGGTGACATCAGCGCGCTTGGTACTTGCCTGTACGACGCTGCGGCAGTGTTCGGAAAGACGAGCGACGGCGAGTCTCTGAGCGTTTCCACCGAAACGCTTAACACCGCTACCCTGGGCGTTCAGACCTCCTCGGCCTCGCAGGAAGCGCTCGCCAAGCAGAGCATCACGGCCAACCAAAAGACCTTCTCCAACATCAACGAGTGCTTTGAGGCACTCGAGTCCGGCGAGGTCGACTACGTGATCTGCGACTCCACGGCCGGCGGCTACCTTGCGCGCCTGATGAGCCAGGTCTCTTACGTCGGCACGCTCGAGACGCCCTCGACGCTCGGCGTCGCGGGCCTCGCGGCCAACGACGAGCTATGCCGTGCCGTGAGCGATGCCCTCGACGGTATCACGGTCGATGGCACGCTCGAGGCGGTCCACTCCGTTTGGTACGGCACGATGCCCTATGACCTCACCACCAAGACGGTCTCGGGCGCCGACGTGCAGTCGACCGACACCGGATCCGGCGAGTCCGCATCCTCCGATTCGAGCAGCGAGGGTGCATCCTCCGAGGATAAATCGTCCAGCCAGGAGGGCACTATCACCGACGACGACATTAACAAACTCAATAGCTAGTTATTGCTAGGGGTGGCATCTCCTATGCGCTAGGAGAGGCGCCTCTTCACGGTTTCAACACGCATTGCCGGGCTCTCCCAACAGGGGAGCCCGGCTTTTTCGTTCCCATAAAACCAGCAGGTCAAAGACATTTTTTAGGTGCAAAACCAAAGCCGCCGGCTCCCTCCTATAGCGCACTTTGCCACGGAAAAGTGCGAGACTTCGGTATGCGGTATCAAGCAATCGTTATTCGGGTCTTTAGGAATCCGCGTGATTAAATGCACGGCAATGGGTACATAGCCAGTACAGTAAGTCCCCGAGGCAGATTGGAGCCACGTATGGATATCAAGGTTTCTGGACGCAAGACGACGGTAACCGATGCTCTGCGTGCGCATGTGGATGAGAAAATCGGCGAGGCGCTCAAGGTTTTCGACATCGAGCCCATGACAGTCGACGTCGTGCTTCGTTATGAGAAGAACCCCTCGAACCCCAACCCGGCAATCGTCGAGGTCACGGCTCGTGCCCGCGGTTCGGTGATTCGCGTTGCCGAGCACGGCGCAGATATGTATGCTGCCATCGACCTCTCCGCCGATAAGGTCACCCGCCAGCTGCGCAAGTTCAAGACCAAGGTCGTGGACAACCGCCAGGGTGGTGCCAGTGCCGCGGATGTCGCGCCGGTCGAGCGCGTTGAGGATCTGGCCGACCTGCTGCTGCCCGAGGAGGACGACGACCTGCTCGTCCGCGAGAAGGTCATCGATGTCACCCCGATGACCGAGGAGCAGGCGCTGGTGCAGACCGATTTGCTGGGCCACGACTTCTACGTGTTCGAGAACGCGACGACCGGTCTCATCAATGTGGTGTATCACCGTAAGAATGGTGGATATGGCATCATCAAGCCCCGCATCGAAACACTTGACGAGTAAAATACGTTAACTTGCATGAGTTAACGGTTGGCGGCCATCCCATGCGGGTGGCCGCCTTTTTACGTAAGGAGTCGCTTTGATGGACAAGGCCGCATCCGCCGGTCATTCGAACCGTTGCCGCATCGTCGTCGATACCTGCTGCGACTTTAGCCCCGAGGTCGCCGCGAACCTCGATGTCGATATCCTGGGTTTCCCTTTCATTATCGATGGCGAGGAGCGCACAGACGACATCTGGTCGAGCATGAGCCCTAAGGAGTTCTACGACCGCATGCGCGCCGGTGCCCGCGTGTCCACCTCGGCTGTGTCGCTCGGTCGCTATATCGAGTTTTTTACCGAGTGCGCCAAAGAGGGCACGCCCACGGTCTACCTGTGCTTTACCTCGGCGCTGTCGTCGAGCTACAACTCCGCGTGCCAGGCGGCAGATGTCGTGCGCGCCGAGTATCCCAACTTTGAGCTCTACGTGGTCGACAACGCTCTGCCCTGCGCGACCGGTGCGCTCTTGGCGCTCGAGGCCGTGCGCCAGCGTTCGGCGGGACTGACCGCCAAGCAGCTGGTCGATTGGGCAAACGAGGCAAAGACCTACGTGCACGGCTACTTTACGCTCGAGAGCTTCGACGCACTGGCTGCCGGCGGCCGCATTCCTCCCGCGGCGGCGCAGCTCACGGCAAAGCTCGACGTCAAGCCCGAGCTCTCCTACGACCTGGCCGGCTCGCTGTCGCTGATCGGCGTCAACCGCGGCCGCAAGAAGGCGCTCAAGTCCATCCTCAAGTCGTTCCGCGAGAACTACGTGCCCGATCGCACCATGCCCATCGCCATCATGACGGCCGATGCCGAAAAGGATGGTGACTGGCTCGAAGCCGCCATCCGCAAGGAGGAGGGTTGCGCCGACGTCACGATCATTCGCGGCTCCGTGGGTCCCACCATCGGCTCGCACGTGGGCCCCGGCATGGTGGGCTGCGCGTTTTGGGGTAAGAACCGCGCCGACAAGGCGTCGCTTTCCGACCGTATCGCCCGCCGCGTGCGCGGTCAGTAGGCAAGCGCTGCGTCCGTAATCGCCCTCGACTCACAGCCCAAACGCTGGCACCGAGTATTCAACCTGGTAACAACACCCAACCCAAAAGGAAAGGTTTCATGGCAAACAAGCTCTCCGTCGCATTCATCGGCACCGGAATTATGGGTGCCCCCATCGCCGGCCACATTCTGGACGCTGGCTATCCCGTCACGGTCAACAACCGCACCAAGTCCAAGGCTGCAGCGCTCGTTGAGCGCGGTGCCGTCTGGGCCGATACGCCGGCAGATGCCGCGGCGAACGCCGACGTCGTCTTTACCATGGTGGGCTATCCCTCCGAGGTCGAGGAGCTCTACCTGGCGGGCGACGGCCTGCTCGCGTGCACTAAGCCCGGCGCGGTCCTGATCGACCTCACCACGAGCTCGCCCGAGCTGGCGCGCGACATTGCCGAGGCCGCCCAGGTTTCCGGCCGCATGGCGTTTGACTGCCCCGTCACCGGCGGCGAGTCGGGTGCTATCGCCGGCACGCTTACGGCTATCGTGGGCGCTACCGAGAACGACATTGCCCCGGTCCGCGATATCCTTTCCACCTTTGCGGCAACCATCTGCTGCTTCGACGGCGCCGGCAAGGGCCAGGCTGCCAAGCTCGCCAACCAGGTGTCGCTGGGCGCCTGCATGGTCGGCATGGCCGATGCGCTGGCGTTTGCCGAGCTGAGCGGCCTCGATCTGGAGAAGACCCGTCAGATGATTCTGGGCGGCACCGGCAAGTCCGGCGCCATGGAGAGTCTGGCGCCCAAGGCGCTCGACGGCGATTACAAGCCCGGCTTTATGGTCGAGCACTTCATCAAGGACCTGCGCTTGGCGCTCGCCTATGCCGACGACCGCGAGCTTGCGCTGCCCGGCGCCGACGTGGCCTTTACGCTCTACGACATGCTCGATGCCATCGGTGGCGCCAAGCTGGGCACCCAGGCCATCACGGTGCTCTACAAGGAGGAGGCCGACGCCATCGCCGCCGGTCTTGACTGGTCGCAGTATCGTCCCGAGGAGCATGGTGCTCACGAGGAAGGCTGCGGTTGCGGCGAACATGGCGACGACCACGAGTGCGGTTGTGGCCACCACCATGGCGAGGACCACGAGTGCTGCGGCGGCCACGGCCATGACGACGGCCACGAGTGCTGCTGCGGCCACCATCACGGGGAGTAGCGCCCATGAGCTGGACGTTCGTGGTGCTTGCGCTGGTGCTCTTTCTCTTTGCGATCTACATCGGCTTTTTGTGCGGCCAGTGGGCGTGCGAAAAGCGCGTCATCACCAAGCGTGACTACTGGATTGCCAACTTTGCGGGAGCGGCGGCAGTCATCCTGCTGACCTGGGTGTTCTCGCTGTTCCCGCTAGTGCAGTTTGCGCCGATCGGCTGGCTCGGCGGCTTTATCGCCGGCCTTAAAATGAGCTTTGGCGAATCCGTCGGCCCGTGGCGCAAGCACGACGAGGTCTTTAACGTCAACAAGGCTCACCGCGCCGCCGCCGACGCGGGCGACGCCGAGGAGCGCCGCCGCGCGCGTCGCAATGGCGCGGCCGACCGACAGCTCATCTCGGTCACCGATGACAGCAAGGGTGCTGGCAAGCACGCTAAGAAATAGTAAAAAGAGGTAACTATGGCAGAAAACAAAGACGAACAGCTCACCGACGAGGAGCTGGCACAGCTTCAGCTGGCAGAGGAGAACGAGAATGCCGTCGACCGCCTGGTCCAGGAGCTCGGCTGCCCCACGCGCCGTATCCGCCAGTTTGCCGCCCGCGTGCTGCACCTGCTTGCCGAGCGCGATCCGCAGCGCGTGGTGCCCTGCGTGCCCGCGCTGATCGAGGCGCTCGACCGCCCCGAGGCTCAGACCCGCTGGGAGGCCCTCGATGCCCTGACGGCGCTCGCCACCACCTGCCCCGAGCAGCTGGGCGATGCCTTTGAGGGCGCCGAGACCGCACTGTTCGACGAGATTTTCTCCACGCTGCGCTATGCCGCCTTCCGCCTGCTGTGCGTGTGGGGCGCCACGAGTGCTGAGCGTTCACGCGAGGCTTGGCCCATCCTAGACGAGGCCATCCAGTGCTACCACGGCGACCTTGAGTATCGCGATATGCTCGGTTGCCTGTACGAGTTTGGCCAGGGCGAGATCGACGCCGAGGTCGCCGAGAAGCTTGCGCTGCGCCTTAAGTTCGACGCCGAGAACGGCAAGGGCAGCTATCTCAAGGCCCGTTCGAGCGAGATTTGCGAAATGCTTGTTAAACGTTTTGGCCTGGATCTCTCCAAAAAGAAGAAGCGTGCTAGCGTTAAAAAATCTGACGACGCCGAAGACGAGGAGTAACAGATTATGGCGCACGATGTAGTCCTGATTCCCGGTGACGGTATCGGTCCCGAGATTACGCAGGCCATGCGCCGCGTGGTCGAGGCCACCGGTGTCCAGATCAACTGGAACGTCCAGGAGGCAGGTGCCGGCGTCATGGACGAGTTTGGCACGCCGCTGCCCCAGCACGTGCTCGATGCGGTCGCCGAGACCAAGGTTGCCATCAAGGGCCCCATCACCACGCCGGTCGGCACGGGTTTCCGCAGCGTTAACGTGGCCCTGCGCAAGCACTTTGACCTGTACGCCTGCGTGCGCCCCTGCCTGTCGCAGCCGGGCGACGGCTCGCGCTTCCGCGACGTCGACCTGGTCATCGTGCGTGAGAACACCGAGGACCTCTACGCCGGGATCGAGTTCGATGAGGGCGCTGCCGAGGTCGAGGAGCTCTCACAGCTTGTCGAGCGCTCGGGTCAGAAGACCTTCGCCGCCGATTCCGCCATCTCAATTAAGCCCATCTCCATCGCCAAGAGCCGCCGCATTGTGGAGTACGCCTTTGAGTACGCCCGCCGCTGCGGCCGTAAAAAGGTGACGGCCGTGCACAAGGCCAACATTATGAAGGCGACCGATGGCCTGTTCCTGCGCGTTGCGCGCGAGGTGGCCGCCAACTATCCCGATATTGAGTTCAACGACAAGATCGTCGACGCCACCTGCATGGGCCTGGTCCAGAACCCCAACGACTTCGATGTCCTGGTGCTGCCCAACCTGTACGGCGATATCGTCAGCGACCTGTGCGCCGGCCTGGTAGGTGGCCTGGGTATGGCCCCCGGCTCCAACATCGGTGCCGACTGCGCCATCTTCGAGGCAACGCATGGCTCCGCGCCCGATATCGCTGGCCAGGATATCGCCAACCCCACGGCCGAGATTCTGTCTGCGGCTATGATGCTCGATCATCTGGGCGAGAACGATGCGGCCAATCGTATCCGCGCCGCCGTGTCCGCCACGCTCGACGAGGGTAAGCAGGTTACCGGCGACGTATGTCGTGCCCAGACCGGCTCCGTCGAGGGCGCCGTGGGCACGCAGGCCTTTGCCGATGCCGTTATCGCGCACCTGGCCTAAGACATGCAGGCTGCAAACGCCTAAATAGTACTTAAGTGTTTGCGTATAACCTAAGAATCAATACGCCCGGCACTCTGTCGGGCGTATTCTATTGAAGACTATGTTTCCTAACAAGGAGTAACTGATATGGGTCTGATTCAAAAGAAGGACGAGAAGGACGAGATCGACGGCATCCAGATCATCGAGCGCGGCGAAGGCCCCGACGGTGACGAGGACGAGAAGATCGATCTGGTCGCCGGTACGTCTGCCGAGCACATTGCCGCCGGCACGACGGCCGAGGGGGAGGACGCCCGACTGGAGGCTCAGATTGCCGCGGATGCCGCTGACGAGAATCTGATGCCCGAGGCCCAGGATGAGGACGACGATATTCTGGGTTCCGATGAAGACGACCATGCATCCAGGCACAAGAAGACGATGATTGCCGCCTTTGTGGTTGCCGTCGTGATCGCCGCCGTGGTCGGCTTCTTTATAGGCAATGGCGGCTTTGGCGGCAAGGGTGTCGGCTCGTCGACCCTGACCGAGGACCAGCTCGATTCGACCGTGGCAAGCTATAGCTACAACGGCAAGAAGAGCGACATCACCGCGCGCGAGGCCATCGAGAGCCAGTACAGCCTCGACACCGTCAAGGATAGCGATGGCAACTACACCGCTCCTTCTGCCGACGTCATCCTGTCCTACGTGCGCAACAAGATCCTGCTCGACGCTGCCGAGGACGAGGGCATTACCGTCTCCTCTAAGGAGATGAAGCAGTACGCCGAGGAATCCATCGGCACTTCGGACTACAAGACCATGGCCACGCAGTATGGCGTGTCCAAGGACCAGGCCAAGCAGATCGTCCGCCAGTCCGCGACGCTGCAGAAGCTCTACAAGAAGAAGGTGGGCGATAGCTCCGCAAGCATGCCGACCGCCCCGACCGAGCCTGCTGACGGCAACGAGGAGACCGCGAGCAAGGACTACGCCGATTACATCATCAAACTTGCCGGCGACGAGTGGGATAGCGAAAAGGGCACCTGGAAGGACGCCGATAGCACCTACGCTAAGGCCTTCGCTGACGATGCCTTTACGGCTGATAGCGCTACCTACAAGCAGGCCATGACCGCCTATTACACCGCCTACCAGCAGTACTCTTCGCAGGCTTCGAGCGCCAGCTCCAAGTGGACCGAGTATGCTAACGGCCTGTATGCCAAGGCCAACATCAGCATCTATGGTCTGTTTGCATAAAGATCTGTCTGAGCCGCCGAGCGCGTAACCGAAATATCTGAATAAGCCCGCTAGAACGGATGTTGTTCTAGCGGGCTATTTGCGTTTAGGCGCTGGTGGCTAAATTATGCCTATCAATCTTTACGTCCAAAAAGGTTATCGGCTTCATCGTCAGGCATATATTCCAGTACATCGCCCGGTTGGCAGTCGAGTGCCCGACATATCGCGTCAAGAGTTGAAAAACGTATGGCAGAAACCTTGCCCGTCTTAATGCGTGACATATTGACCTGGGAGATGCCCACGCGTTCCGCAAGCTCTTTGGATGAGATCTTGCGTTCGGCGAGCATGCGGTCAAGCCGCAGAATAATCATGGATTCCTCCTAGAGCAACTCGTCATCTTGTTTTTGCAGGATATACCCGTAGCGGAAGATGCTGGCAATCAGGCAAATAATCAGGCCTGCAAAGAGCATGGAGGGCTCGAATAACTGGCCGGCGAACGCATCCGTAAAGCTGCCGCCAAATCCTAAGAGTATCATTCCCGTGATTACGGCACCAAGAAGCCTCACGGCAACGCCGCCGATAAGGAATAAATGTCCTACTCGACGAAGTGTCTGGTTACATTCAAGGTCAAAGGGCCTGCCTTCCTTTTCAATGTTGAAGAAAAGCCTGCGCACGCTTATCGCGATGGTAAGCGCGAGGCATGTTATCAAGAGGCTCCCTATGGCAGTGTGGCCATCGTGTGCGACGAGCATAAGTGGGGCCTGCGCATCGGTACCGACAATAGCCAGGCACGGCCCTTCGCCGGCTTGAAGTTCTACGGATTGGAGGCACGACCCTTGGGAGAGGCCGGGCAATATAAGTAGAAGGTCAATCGCAATGACTGCGAGGAGTCCCAGAGCGAGCGCTGTGGTAATGCAGATTGTGGCCCATTTGCAGATGCGAGCGAGCTTCCTCAGTTTGGCTATCGTCTGTTCGCGGCTGATGGTTTCATTCGATATAGATGCGTTTCGGTGGACCATAACCTCTCCAATCGGCGTTTTGGATGATACTTGTATCATATCAAAATTAACGATAAACGATAAATAATTACGTATACTGAGTAAGTAATGATTGAAAACGATTAGCGTGAGCTATTAGCTCATTTTGGATGCCGGAGTTTGGCGTTCGGGGGATGAGGACAAATGCCAAAAACTTCCCGTGATCGCGCAAGCGCTCCATCGCGCTTCCCTAATTCATCTGGGAAAACAACTGCAAATGATTGCAAGTAACCGGTGAACGGTCGAAAACTACCGTTCACCGATAATCTCAAAACTGGTTCTAACTGGTATTAAGTCAAAAAGACCAATTCACATATCTTCACAATGACCTGCAATTTTTCTTCACGCTATTTTTAGCCGCCCTGCGTTGTTTAGACACAGGAAAAGATCCGATCTTTTGCCAAAGCATTTCGAAACGGTTTCAAAACAGCAGGTAGAAGTGTTAACGACCGGTAAACGGTCGATTTATCACCGTGAGCGGTGCAAAAACGTTTTACCGTATGAATCAAGGAAAGCGACCTCTTCTGGGGTGATATAGTGACAACAACACGTCACGTGGTTACTACCAGTTTAGAAACCACTGGTCTTCAAAGAACGCTTTCCAAGAAGCTTTAAGGGCGAGCGCCCGCTGGCTTCCGAAAATCATCGGACTCAGATTGTACACACCTTCGGAAGGGAAATTTGAATGGTTGGCTTTATTCTTACCGGTCATGGACAGTTCGCACCCGGCCTTGCAAGCGCTATCGCGATGGTTGCCGGCGACCAGCCTGCTTTTACCGTCGTTCCTTTTGAGGGCGACCAGGCCGCATCCTACGGTGAGGATCTCCGCGCCGCTATTACCGCCATGCGCGAGGAGTGCGATGGCGTGCTCGTCTTTACCGACCTGCTTGGCGGCACCCCGTTCAACCAGTCGATGATGATTGCCCAGGATGTCGACGACGTCGAGGTTCTGACTGGCACCAACCTTCCCATGGTTATTGAGCTTCTGTTCCTCCGAGGCAATGCCACGCTCGCCGAGCTTGGCGAGCAGGCCGTGACCGTTGGACAGACGGGCGTCACCGCCCAGACGGTCGCATCCGTTGCCGGCTCCGAGGAAGAGGATATCTTCGGCGACGAGGACGGCATCTAATGGCCGATTTCGGAGCCAACGTCCTGAGCTCCTCGGTCGCCCTTTTAGGCCTGCTTGTCATCATGGGCTTGATTTACACCATCTGGTCGCAAATCAACATGAAGAAGAAGCAGAAGTACTTCAAGGAGCTGCACACCGAGCTCAAGCCGGGTCAAGAGGTTCTTTTCGCCGGCGGTATCTACGGAACCGTCAAAGGCATCGAAGGCGAGAAGGTCCAGATCAAAGTCCGATCCGGAGCCGTCGTAGATGTTTCGCGTTACGCGATTCAGGAGATCAAGTAACTGTCGTCAGCAAATAACGAAAGGAAGCTGATCAACATGGCAGAACCCAACATTCTTCTTACCCGCATCGATAACCGACTGGTTCATGGTCAGGTTGCCACCCAGTGGAACTCCACCCTGGGCTCCAACCTCATCCTCGTCGCCAACGACGACGTGGCGTCCAACACCATGCGCCAGAACCTCATGAAGATGGCCGCTCCCGCCGGCGTCGCTACGCGTTTCTTCTCTCTGCAGAAGACCATCGACGTCATTGGCAAGGCGAGCCCGCGCCAGAAGATCTTCATCGTGGCCGAAACACCGGAAGACGTGCTTACGCTCGTCAAGGGCGGTGTGCCTATAAAGAAGGTAAACATCGGCAACATGCACATGTCGGAAGGAAAGCGCCAAGTCGCCACCTCCGTCGCAGTTAACGACGAGGATGTCGCTGCGTTTAAAGAGCTGCAGGAATTGGGGGTGGAGTTGGAGATCAGGCGCGTTCCGAGCACGCCTGTTGAGGACACGAGCAAGCTCTTCTCGTAATCCTCGTGATCCACGTTGTCAGGAGTGAAACCCTGACGTTCTGTACGTGAAATCCAAAGTGCGTACATACATTTTGAAAGGAGGAGCAAGATGGAATACTCGATCATCCAGATCGCTCTGGTCTTCGTCGTCACGTTCATCGCGGCAATCGACCAGTTTGACTTCCTCGAGTCTCTCTATCAGCCCATCGTCACCGGCGCCGTCATCGGTCTTATCCTTGGCGACCTTAACACCGGTCTTCTCGTGGGTGGTACCTATCAGCTCATGACGATCGGCAACATGCCGATCGGAGGCGCTCAGCCGCCTAACGCCGTCATCGGCGGCATCATGGCAGCCATTCTCGCTATCGCCACGGGCCTCGAGCCCAACGCGGCAGTCGGCCTCGCCATTCCGTTCGCTCTGCTTGGCCAGCTTGGCGTTACCCTGGTCTTCACGCTTATGTCCCCGCTTATGTCCACGGCCGATAACATGGCTCACAACGCGGACACCAAGGGCATCGAGCGCCTGAACTACTTCGCCATGGCTCTGCTCGGCCTGATCTTCGCTGTCGTCGTCACCCTGTTCTTCATCGCTGGCGCTACCATCGGTCAGACCATCGCTTCTGCCATCCCGACTTGGCTGCAGACCGGTCTCTCCGCTGCAGGCGGCATGATGCGCTTCGTCGGCTTCGCCGTCCTGCTCAAGGTTATGATGAACCGCGATATGTGGGGCTTCTTCCTCATGGGCTTTGGCCTCGCGCTCATCACCGTTGCCAACGATTCGCTGGCAACCCCTGCTCTGCTCATCCTCGCTCTCATCGGCTTCGGCATCGCTTTCTGGGACTTCCAGCAGCAGACCGAGCTGAAGGGTGCAGCTGTTTCTGACGGAGGTGACTTCGAAGATGGCATCTAATGAGTATGTGATCCCGGAGCACTACGAGGATCTCACTCCTGCTCCGCAGCTCGACCAGAAGACCCTCAACAAGATGGCTTGGCGCTCCTGCTTCCTGCAGGCATCGTTCAACTACGAGCGCATGCAGGCCGCTGGCTGGCTTTACTCCATCATCCCCGGTCTGGAGAAGATCCACACCAACAAGAACGACCTCGCGGCTTCCATGAGCCACAACCTGGAGTTCTTCAACACCCACCCGTTCCTTGTCACCTTTGTTATGGGCATCGTGCTTTCGCTCGAGCAGAACAAGGTTGACATCCCCACGATCCGCGCCGTCCGCGTCGCCGCAATGGGCCCGCTCGGTGGTATCGGTGACGCCCTGTTCTGGCTGACGCTCGTGCCTATCACGGCCGGCATCACCTCCAACATGGCCATCAACGGCAACGCCGCTGCACCGATCATCTTCCTGGTGATCTTCAACGTCGTCCAGTTCGCTCTGCGCTTCTGGCTCATGAACTGGTCCTACAAGCTTGGCACCAGCGCTATTGACGCTCTGACCGCCAACATGCAGGCCTTCACGCGTGCCGCTTCCATCATGGGCGTCTTCGTCGTCGGTTGCCTGGTCGTCACCATGGGTGGCACCCAGATCAACCTCCAGATCCCCAACGGCACCACCCGTGGTCTCTCCGCTACTACCGTGATCGTCTCCGAGAAGGAGGCCGAGAACTTCACCGGTATGGAGGGCATCGATACCGAGACCGCTGAGGCCGCTACCATCGCCATGACCGATAAGGACGGCAACGCCCTTACCGCTTCCGATGCCGACGGCAACGCTGTCGAGTGCGGCGTCACCGATCTGGGTAACGGCATGGAGTCCGTGACCTACGGCACCGTTACCGAGGATCCGGTCAACTTCTCTGTTGCCGACACCCTCAACACCATCGTCCCGAAGCTCGTCCCGCTTATGCTTACGCTGCTGCTTTACTACATGTTCGCTAAGCACAGCTGGACCCCGACCAAGGGCATTCTCCTGCTCTTCGTCCTTGGCATCCTGGGCGCTGGCCCGCTTGGTCTCTGGCCGAGCATCTGGTAAGGCTCTAGCTTGAGGGGTGTGTCCCTACGCGGCTCACACCCCGACCCCTTAAGCCATGTGTATGTTAAAAGCCGCGTGCTCGAAAGAGCGCGCGGCTTTTGTTTTCTTAATGATTCGGGTGTGGCAGACAGATAATGCATAACACCCTAGGTAGTTAGCCGAATTCGAGCAAAAGGGAGGATAGGATGGCGATCGGAGCGCGTAAGCAACCGCTGTACGATCAGCTGGTCGATATTCTGACCGAAAAGATTGACCATGAATATCGCGCCGGTGACATGATTCCTTCCGAGCGCGAACTTTCGGAGCGCTATGGTCTCTCGCGCACTACGGTACGCCTGGCTCTGCAGGAACTGGAGCGTTTAGGACTGGTGGTTCGGCAGCACGGTCGTGGTACCTTTGTGACCGACCGTTCGGCAAAAGCAACCAATCTTATGCAGTCCTACAGCTTTACCGAGCAGATGCGCGCGATGGGTCGAGAACCCGAGACCACGATTCTCGAGTTTTGCGAGATGGAGGCCGATAAGAATCTGGCCGAGCATATGGGATTGCGCATCGGTGATCGCATTTTTAAGCTCAAGCGTCTTCGCTCTGCCGACAACATGCCCATGATGGTCGAACGCAGCTATCTACCGGTTCGTCAATTTCTGTCCCTAAAGCGACCGCTGCTGGAGCGTAAGCCGCTTTACGATGTGATTGAGCAGGACTTTCAGCAAAAGATTCGCGTGGCCGAAGAGGAGTTCTATGCGAGCATAGCCCGTCCCACCGATGCCCACCTTTTGGGAATTGTCGAGGGCTCGCCTGTGCTCGATTTGGTCAGGACTACGTATAACGAGTCAAACGAGGTAGTGGAGTACACACTCTCGGTTGCTCGTGCCGATCAGTTTAAATACAAGGTTTACCACCAGCGCAGTAACTAGTGCTCGCATCGTTTCCATATGGTGATTCTTTGCATTTAACTGGTTACTACCAGATAACCAACCGAAGTGTATAATTGCACGTCAGAGGATTACTTCTAGAGAGAGGTATTAGAAATGTTCGAGAAGAGTGTCGAGGAGCTCACCGAGCTCGGCGCCCAGATCACCACGGCCGAGATTGCTCAGCAGCCCGAGCTTTGGCGTGATACGCTCAACATCTATCGCGAGAACAAGGAGGCCATCGAGGCCTTCCTGGCCGAGGCTCGCGCTATGGGCGAGGGTCGTCTGTCCGTTGTCTTCACCGGTGCCGGTACGTCCGACTACGTTGGCGATACCTGCGCCCCGTACCTGCGTCACGCTGGCAACACTGATCTCTACGACTTTAAGCCCATCGCCACGACCGACATCGTGAGCGCCCCGCGCGACTTCCTGCGCGCCGAGGATCCCACGCTCGTGGTTTCCTTTGCCCGCTCTGGCAACAGCCCCGAGAGCCTTGCCGCCGTTGCCGTTGCCAAGGAGCTCGTCCACAACGTCAAGTTCCTCAACATCACCTGCGCTCCCGAGGGCAAGCTTGCCGTCGAGTCTGCCGATGATCCCAATGCGCTGACGCTGCTCATTCCGCGCGCCAACGACAAGGGCTTCGCCATGACCGGTTCTTATTCCTGCATGACCCTGCTCTCCACCCTTATTTTCGACACTGCCTCTGACGAGCAGAAGGCCGAGTGGGTCGAGACGATTGCCAAGATGGGCGAGGAGGTCATCTCCCGTGAGCCCGAGATCGCCGATTACCTGGCTGGCGATTTCAACCGCGTGACCTACTTGGGTTCTGGCTCCTTCGGTGGCCTTGCTCAGGAGAGCCAGCTCAAGATCCTCGAGCTCGCTCACGGTCTGGTCGCTACTTCCTACGACACCTCCATGGGCTATCGTCACGGACCTAAGTCCTTCGTCGACGATAAGACGCTCGTCTTCGTGTTCGTCAACAACGACGCCTACACCCGTCAGTACGACATCGACATCCTCAACGAGATCGGTGGCGACGAGATCGCTCAGCACACCATCGCCGTTCAGCAGGAAGGTGCCACCGTCTATGAGGGTGAGTCCTTCACCTTTAAGGGCTACGAGGCACTTCCCGAGGGTTACCTTGCTCTGCCGTTCGTGATGTTTGCCCAGGCTATCAGCCTGCTCAACTCCGTCCGCGTGGGCAACACGCCCGATACGCCGAGCCCCACCGGCACGGTCAACCGCGTGGTTAAGGGCGTGACGATTCACCCCTTCGCCGCTTAATCGCGTCCCCCTGTAAGGGCGCCCGTCCGCTCATAACGGCGGGCGGGCGCTTTTTGTTTGGCTCTGTTAGACCAAGGTTGACATAAAAACGATGTCACCGCGAGGCGGTA
>OGXP01000173.1_pt1 | contig 78111 bp, 53 predicted proteins | sample 1576351 | NCBI WGS metagenome assembly OGXP01 (sample SAMEA3541517, study PRJEB24748) | human gut metagenome | biome: human gut; feature: human-associated habitat; material: faeces | place: China | collected 2012
GGTACCGCCTCGCGGTGACATCGTTTTTATGTCAACCTTGGTCTAACAGAGCCTTGTATAAACCCTCAGGCAATTTATCATGGTTAAACCCATTGCCACTAAAATCCTTCTCACGGCTAAACAAAAAGGAAACAATGTCAGCATCGGTTTTTTTGATGGCTTTATCTAAAATTTCAAGTGCATCATAACGAAGGCAGTCGTCCGCATCAAGAAAAACAACGTATTCACCTTTAGCATGTAGAAGCCCTCTTCGTCTTGCAAGAAGAAGACCCTGATTTTCTCCGGTCAGAACAGTGGCGTTATTTGCTCTCAAAGCGAAGTCTTCAACAAGCGATAGCGTCGAATCAGTCGACCCATCATCTATAAGGATAACCTCATAATTATCAAAAGACTGAAGGGACACAGAAGAAAGGCATTCGCTAAGGTAACGCTCGGCATTATATGCAGGAATGATAATAGAAAAACGCATTAGTTAATTCCCAATAAGATTGAGGTGTATGGATATACTTCGTTACCGCCGTTGATCACAATCGTTTGAATAAAGTAAGCAATAAGTAAACAAATCAGAAGTAATGCGCTGAAAGGAATATTCCCTTCGTCTTCTTTTGCAAGCTCTGATCCAAAAAGCGGAAAGAACGAAATTAGATAATAAGAGAAACGCATAAGGCTATCAGCAATAATATTCAGCTGCATCGCCAAGACGCCAACAATCGAAATAATTGCAAATATAGATTCAAAACCGACCGACTTCGCTTTATTCAAGCGTGATCTCCGATTAAATAAATATATCAAAATAGTTCCACAAAGTAACACCAATGAGGAGTAGTTAAGCCTCGTGCCAGAAGCATTGACCTGATAAGAGTAAGAGTCTTTGAGACTCGAGAAAAGCATAATCAAGCGATTTCCAAAGACAAACGCGGAACCAAAAATTAATGCCACAGCTAAAAAAACAGCGAACCCCTGAGCTTTTCCAAAGAAGGCAGCCTTACCACCAATCGAACGAACTGATTGAACAGCTGGCCAATAAAATAGTGCAACAACTGCAGTTTGATGAAACAGAATTGCAGATGCCATCACAACCGAAAGAAATACCAAAGGCTTCCTTTTTTCAATAAATATAAATGCCGGAACGCAAAGCGCCACGGCAATCATTTGCTTCATAGCGTTAAGTGAAATTGGAAACAGCAGAAGCATATATACGGCAACAGCAGCCCAAGAGGAATCCGGATACATTTTTTTTGCAAAGCAACATATCGGAAAAACGGTAAACGCTTGGATTAATCCTAAATAAATCTCAAATGTTCCCAACTTGGCAATAATCCAACTGAGCAAATTAAAGCCAAATGCCGAAAGCGACGAATATTCAGCCAAGAATAATCCCAGACTAGCATTCTTGGCGCTATAAAATGTCCAATAGGCATAGGTCATTACATCGGTTCCAACGGATGTATCTCGAACTGCCGCAAATAAGCAGGGAACAAGCAATGCGGCGACAAATAAACCAATTGAAAGGCAACCGCGTGAACGATCTGATAGAAAGGCTAGTATTACCGGTAATCCTAAAATAGCGAAGTAAATCATTGCATCAGTCCCACGAAACGGCAAATCGAGCAAAAGAACGTAAAGGGAATTCGTCCCAAGCATGAAATGGCTGCGGCAAAACGCTCGCGCTTACGAGCAAAGGGATCTAAAAGAACTGTGGTTCGATATCTTTTGATTACATTCCACAGCTTTTCGGAGTCAACGGAATTTGTGTCAGCTTCACTTGTGGAAAAACAGTTATTAGCCTGCGCGAACACCATCCTGCAAACAGAGAAACAACGAGAGGCCGCGGCTGCTTTTAAATCGGGATACCAATTGCTTATGTCTCGATACAACTGATCAACGATACTAAGTGCAGAATGTCCCTTAATATGCTTATATTCCTGTCGAATAATGCTATCGCCCCTCATGCGATATGCATATAACTCACGGCAATCAACAACTGCTACAGAATCGACCTTATGAATAATTTTATAAATGCTGGCAAGATCCTCGTAATAAAGCCCTTTAGGGAAAGGATCTATGCCCAGTGGCGCCTTTGCGTAAAGGCGCCACTGGGCACCGGTGTCCAGCGCCTGATATAACATCAGACGCTGGACATCGGGCGAAGGCAGAGCCTTCGCAGGCGCCACGGGGCCAAGCGACTTAATCAACGAGCAAGCATCACCGTCATTGAACGATTTACCAAACGGAACAGCAGATATCTGACACCTCGTATCAAGACAGGCGTTTAGAAGGATCTCGATAAAAACGGGAGAAATGTAGTCGTCGCTGTCAACGAAGGAAATCCAATCCCCCCGAGCAATGCGCAGTCCCGCATTACGAGCGTCAGAAAGGCCACCGTTTTCCTTATGCAAAACGGTAGTTCGATCATCTTTCGTCGCAAGAACGTCACAAAGCTCGCCAGATCCATCAGTCGAGCCGTCATCGACGAGAATAATCTCGATGTTTTGATAGCTTTGACGGCAAATGCTATCAAAACACTCCTGCAAATAAGACTTAACGTTATATACCGGCACAATCACCGATACTAAGTTGCTGTTTGGCATCTAATTCCTTGAATAGAGATCTAAGTATTTCTGAGTTAATCGTTTACCTTGCAAGTCAATGTTGTAATCAGCGAAAAGCCCTCTTGAGATAGAAATTCGACTTTCATACGAGAATGGCGAGAGTGAATTGATCTCATTGGCCCACACAGTAGGATTGTCAATCGGCAGGAATTTGCACTCCCCCGTCACGTCCACTTCACGCGTAATCGCATCACTAAGCAGACACGGCAGACCAGACACCTGTGCCTCGACACCGACGAGGCACAGGCCTTCGTAAAGGCTTGGCAGAACGAACGCATCAAAAGCCTGGTACAAACGATTGACATCATTTCTCTGCCCCAAAAACTTAACGTGCTCGGTAAGGCCGCGTTCGTCCACCAAAGCCTTTACGGAGGCCCCGGCTTCGCCGGTGCCGACAAGCAACAGAACAGCATCATCGCGGCGTTTTGCGACCTCAGTAAAAACGTCGATCAAAAACGCATGGTTCTTCTGAGCAGTAAAACGTCCCACATGCCCAATGGCAAACTGGTTGCCAACGAGGCCCAGATCGGCTCGCGCTTGCGCGCGAGCCTCAGCATTGAAGCGGAAGCGGTCCAAATCAATTGCGTTGTATACGACCTCAAAGTGCGCGGCTTTACCAAAAAGCCATTCACCGGCGAATTGACTGCATGCAAATCGGTGTGTTGGATACCGATTCGATTGCGTTTTCAGCACGGCCTTCAAGGCATTCTTGGCATACTCCCCCTTACCACTCGTAGAATGGCTATGGGCGATACGCACGGGGACGCCCGCCTTCTTCGCGGCACGAAGCGGAAAGACCGAAAGCGCGTTGATGTGACTGTGGACAATCTTCCAGCCCTCTTGCTTAAAGAGACGCTGAAGCTCTCGCTGGTATTCAGCTACATGCTGATAAGGCGGAATCTCAAAGACCCTGCCACCGAGCGATTCAATCTCGTCACGGGGAACAAGCGTCGAATCGGAATCAACAAGAAAGTCAAACTGCACTTTACCGCGATCGATGTGGCGATAGTAATTCATAACGACAGCTTCGACGCCGCCGCCAACCATCTTGCCAACAACCTGAGCCACCCTAACCGGTTCAGTCATTTAGCAAGCACCTCCACCGGTAAAGACCTCAACGACCGTGAGGAGAACAATCTTCAGGTCCGTGATTGGGCCGCGCTTGGCGATGTACTCCAAATCACGGCGAACCATCCCGTCGAAGTCGGTGTCGTTGCGGTCTGTGACTTGCCACCATCCGGTGATGCCGGGCTTCACGGCCAGGCGCTGCAGGTCATACTCGGTGTACTGCTCCACCTCGCGCGGCAGCGGCGGGCGCGGGCCGACGACGGACATCTAGCCCAGGAACACATTGAGGAACTGCGGGAACTCGTCGATGGAGTGCTTGCGGATGAACTTGCCGATCCTGGTGACGCGGGGGTCCTCGCGCATCTTGAACATGGCGCCGGCGATCTCGTTCTGTTCCCTGAGCTCGGTGAGGCGCTCGTCGGCGTCTTTGTACATGCTGCGGAACTTCCACATGCGGAAGGTGGACAGGCTGCCGTCGCGGTGGGTCTGGCCCACGCGGATCTGGCTGTAGAACGGGTTGCCCTCGCTCTCCAGGCGGATGGCCGCGGCCAGCACCAAGCTGGGCACGGCGATGACGGCCAACGCGCAGCCGCTGAACACGATGTCGAACGCGCGCTTGATAGCGCGATAGGCCAGGCGCGAGTTGTCCCAGTCCATGATGGATTGCATAGCCTTGTAGCTGCCGGCGCCCTCGCGCCGGCCCATGGCCTGAGCAATCAGCGCCGCCCCTGCGGGCGCATTGTTCTCTGTCACTTCTTTATTAGCAGTCACGATAAAACATACGTCCCTGTCCCCAGGAACCCCCCCATCTATGAATCCAAAATCCAAATAAATCGCTGGTACAACGTCTCCCTTACGTCTTGCTGGGAACGTCCAGCGCAAGCAGCTCCCTAAAAGCGGAGTCACCTTCGCCCACGTCTACCAGGCACCAGCGCTTATGACGGTCGATCTTCTTTACACGGGCCTCTTGCCCCACCAAGGGACCCTGCTCTATGTGCAGTACACCGTCTTCTATGCGCGCTACGCTGTTGCGCACCACGCCGTCGTCGTCGAGCACGCTGCGGTACCAGTCCTGCGCATCGTCCGGCATGGGCGCATAGGCCCGCTCCTTACTGCCGGCAATGCGACAGCCAAAGCTCAACTGGGCCAAAGCCCTGTCGAGCAGGGCGGCATCGCGCGTGGCGACGAAGAAGTATTCCTTGTACATGGGTTTGGTTTGGAGCGACCAAGCGCCGTCCCGCTTAAACCAGAACTCCTTTTGCATCACGAAAGCGTCCTGCATCAGCGCGTGCGGGATAATGCGGCGGACCTTTTCGCAGGTCTCGCGCTCTTTTCCATTGGGGGTGTGGACCAGATACCAGCGGACGCGGCCGTGCTGGCTGTTGGTGGTGGCGCCGTTAAATGCGCCCGGCAGTTGCTCTTGGCGCCGTGCCGTCTGTTCCAAGTTCTCGCCCCCTCTTTTGGCTTTGCGATGCACGCAAATGCAGGGGCGTTTAGAACAGGCTTCTCGCTCGCAGCTAGGCGCAGTCGCAAAAGTACAGGTTTTTGTATCTTTCGACATAGGCAATTATACGAGCAATTAATCAACGATTGCCCAGATTACGCAAAATGTCCTGTCGGTAGATACATCTCCATAGCCCTCTACAAAAACCTGTACCTTTTTGTGCAACAAAAAAAGCCGCTCAACCAGCGGCTTTTCTTATTTCGGCATGAAAAAGGCGGCCGCCCTTTGTGGACAGTCGCCTTTGTTAATTGTTGTGAAGTTTGCCTTAGGCGCGGGTCTTGATCTCCTCGGTCACCTTGGCAACAAACTCATCAACGCTCATCTGAACGGTCTCGTTGGAGCGATCGCGGACGGAAATGTTGCCGGCCTCGACCTCCTTCTCACCCAAGATGAGCATGTAGGGCACGCGGTCGATGCTGCGGGCCTCGCGGATCTTGTAGCCGATCTTTTCGTCGCGGTCATCGCAGACCACACGGATGCCGGCCTCCTCCAGCTTGGCGCACACCTCGTGGGCGTAGTCACGGCTCTTCTCAGAGACAGGAAGTGCCTTGACCTGCACGGGAGCCAGCCAAGTGGGGAACTTGCCCGCAAAGTGCTCAATCAGAATACCGATGAAGCGCTCGATGGAGCCAAAGCACACGCGGTGCAGCATGATGGGGCGCTTCTTGGTACCGTCGGCGTCCACGTACTCCAGGTCAAAGTTGAGCGGCATCTGGAAGTCGAGCTGCACGGTACCGCACTGCCAGGTGCGGCCAAGCGAGTCCTCCAGGTGGAAGTCGATCTTGGGGCCGTAGAAGGCGCCATCGCCCTCGTTGACCTCGTAGTCCATCCCCAGCTTCTCCAGAGCGGTGCGCAGGCCTTCCTCGGCGCGAGCCCAATCCTCGTCCGAACCCATGGAATCCTCGGGGCGGGTGGAAAGCTCAACGTGGTACTTAAAGCCAAACTTCTGGTACACGGAGTCGATGAGGTTGACCACGCCCACGATCTCGTCGGTCAGCTGGTCGGGGCGCACAAACAGGTGGGCGTCGTCCTGGTTAAAGCAGCGCACGCGGAACAGACCGTGCAGGGCGCCGCGCAACTCGTGGCGGTGCACCAGGCCAATCTCGCCAGCGCGGATGGGCAGCTCGCGGTAGGAATGCGGCTTGGAGGCGTACACCAGCACACCGCCCGGGCAGTTCATGGGCTTAATGCAGTACTCTTCGTCGTCGATGACGGTGGAGTACATGTTGTCCTTGTAGTGGTCCCAGTGGCCCGAGGTCTTCCACAGCTGCTTGTTCATGATGAGCGGCGTGGAGATCTCAACGTAGCCGGCCTTGTGGTGGATCTCGCGCCAGTAGTCCAGCAACGTGTTCTTAAGGATCATGCCGTTGGGCAGGAAGAACGGGAAGCCGGGAGCCTCGTCGCGCATCATAAAGAGGTCCATCTCGCGGCCGATCTTGCGGTGGTCGCGCTTCTTGGCCTCCTCCAGCATATGCATGTGCTCGTCGAGCTCTTCCTTGGTGGCAAAGGCGACGCCGTTGATGCGCGTGAGCATCTTATTGTCCTTGTCGCCCTTCCAGTAGGCGCCCGAGACGCCGGTGAGCTTAAAGGCCTTGAGGGCCTTGGTGTAGCAGATGTGGGGGCCGACGCACATGTCGATGTAGTCGCCCTGCTGGTAGAAGGTGATGCGGGCATCGTCGTCCAGGTCGCCGATGTGCTCGACCTTGTACTTCTCGCCGCGCTCCTCCATAAGGGCGATGGCCTCGGCGCGGGGCTTCTCGTACACGGAAAACTTGAGGTTCTCCTTGACGATCTTCTTCATCTCGGCCTCGATCGCGGGGAAGTCGTCCTCGCTGATCTTGACGCCCTCGGGCAGGTCGACGTCGTAGTAGAAGCCGTTGTCGGTCGCGGGGCCGTAGGCAAAGTCGGCCTGGGGGTACAGGCGCTTAATGGCCTGCGCCATGATGTGCGCGGCGGAGTGGCGGATGACGTGCGTGACCTCGTCCTGCGGGAGCTCGGCCACCGAACCGTCATTGTAGAGTGCCTTCATGGGTATGTTTTCTCCTCTCGGATGCCTGATGCAAGTGCGTGCGATGCGCTCGGCGTTTTTGACTTGCATCATTATAGGCAGGTTGCCTTGGTATACAAGCGCCCGCCGCACCTTAATGGCACGGCGGGCGATTTTCTACGCATGCTTCATCGTGTGGGGCGGGACTGCGGGGCGCGCGTGGCTTGCGGCGTGCCCGTGGCTTACGGCCGGCCCGGCGATGGATGCGTTACTGGATGCGAGTTCGGCAGTAGGGGCAGACCTTCCAGTGCGCGTCGAGCGGGCGATGGCAGCTGGGGCAGACGTTGCGAACCTGGGTATCGCACACCGGGCAGACGACGAAGTCCTTCTCGATGGGCGCGCCGCACTGCGGACAGGTGCCGTACTGGGCAAGCTGGCGCTCGCGCAAGGCCATGTCCAGCTCCTGCTCCTCGCGGTCGGACGCGTAGGAGTGCGGGCGCAGCACCAGGTAGGCAATGAGGCCTACAAACGGGATAAGGGCGATGATGCCCCATGCCACGTAGGCGCTGGCACCGCGGCGGCGAGCGTCGATGAACACATAGACGACCGACAGCACATACAGGGCGATGATAAAGCCAACGAAGGCATAGACGACGCCCATGAGCTGCGGCGACATGAGCTCGGAGATGTACTTGGACATTACGGGTACCTTTCGGAATATTAACAGTCCGATCAAGTTTACCACGGGGTTTGTTTATATGGGACCACGGCTAGGGGCGGGGCTGACGCGGACACAAACATCTCAATCTGTAACAGTTAGGAGCGGAATCCGGGTCTAGGTGTTACAGATCGAGACACAGGGGTCCCTCCCCGACTTCAATCTCGATCTGCAACAACTGGGGCCCCAAAACCCCTCTTACTGTTACAGATCGAGACATTCAAAATCCGCCTGAAAGTTTGTCTCGATCTGTAACATCTAGAACCCAAATCATCAGCTAACTGTTACAGAACGAGACATACGAATAACCCGACGGGCTAACGTCTTGATCTGTAACACGTAGGACCGCAATTCCCCTCCTACTGTTACAGATCGAGACGAACGTGCGCCTGTGGTCTCAACATCTCAATCTGTAACATGTAACGGCGACGACCGCGAGGTTGGGTGGGAAGATCTCGTGGTCTAACGTGGCCGGCATCCGTGCTGGGCGGTCCTCGTCTGCCGTTGGCGGGTGTTGCGGGGCTGTTCGCCGCATTGCCGCCGCGCTGTGGATGTATAGACCGTAGGATAGTCTTATTGACAGCCTGTCAACTCGTCTGGGAGGCACTGTGAGCGAAACGTTTGATATCGCGATTGTCGGCGCGGGCATCACCGGATGCGCCATCGCGCGGCAGCTCGCGCGGTTTGACCTGTCCATATGCGTGGTCGAGGCAGCCAACGATATCGCGCTGGGAGCATCGAAAGCCAACGGCGGCCTGGTGCACGCCGGCTACGATCCGACACCGGGCACGGTTAAGGCGCAGGTCAACGCCCGTGGCTGCGAGTTGTACGGTGCGTGGGCGCAGGAGCTGGGCTTTCTGTTCTGCCGCACCGGGTCGATGGTGCTGGGTTTTAACGACGAGGACCGCGCGCGCCTGGAGCAGCTACGGTGCAACGGCCATGCCAACGGCGTGCCCGAGCTGTCGATCATCGGACCCGAGCGCATCCACGAGCTGGAGCCGCGCGCCAGTGCCGATGCAACGTGCGCGTTGTGGTGCCCATCGACTGGGTTTGTCGACCCGTTTGAGGTTGCCATCGCCGCGCTGGAGAACGCCGTGGCCAACGGGGTGACGTTTATGCGCTCCGCACCGGTGGAGGCGATTGAAATCGCGGGCTCGGGCGACGACGTGCGCTTTACGTTGGCGACGCCCGCCGGAGACGTGCGCTGCCGCTACATGATCAACGCCGCGGGCAACGGCGCCGCGGGCATCTCGCATATGGCGGGCGCCGAGGAGTTCCAGATGGTCTGGCGCCAGGGCAACATCGTGGTGCTGGACAAAGAACCGCGCGCGCTGATGCCACTCTACCCCGTTCCCACGCCGGTGTCCAAGGGCGTTATCGTCACGGGTACCGTACACGGCAACACCGTGATTACCGCGACCGCCGCCGTGCGCGAGCCGGGCGATACACAGACCTACGCGACCGATATCAACGCGCTCCTGACCGGTGCGCGCAAGCTGGTGCCCGATCTGGACACGCGCCGCGTGGTGCGCGCGTTCGCCGGCGGGCGCCCGGTCATTCAGGGTACAAACGACTTTTTTATTGGGCAGTCGGCCGTGGTGCCGGGGCTATTCCAGGCGGCGGGCATCCAGTCGCCGGGCGTGGCGAGCGCACCGGCCATTGCCGAGCGCATGGAGCAGGTACTGCGCAATTCCGGCGTAGCCCTGCGCGAACGTGCCGATTGGAACCCGATCCGCCGCGCGCAGGACGACTTTGACCTCGCGCCGCTTGCGCGCAAGGAAGAACTCATTGAGTCCGATCCCGCGTGGGGGCAGATCGTCTGCCGCTGCGAGACGGTGCCCGAGGCCGAGATTGTAGCCTCGATTCGACGCCGTCCGGGCGCGGTTTCGGTCGAGGGCGTCAAGCGCCGCTGCCGCGCCGGCATGGGTCGGTGTCAAAGTGGCTTTTGCCAAAGCCGCGTGGTGGCGATCCTGGCGCGCGAGTTGGCCTGCGACCCCAGCGAAGTGCTGTTGGAAGATGCTGGATCTTGGCTGGTCGAGGGACCACTGAAGGGGGTGCGCTAGAATGGCGACGTTTGATATGCGCAACAAACGCGCAGAGGCCGGAACCATAGCGTCGGTAGCAACGCAGGCCTTCGACGTGGTCGTCATCGGAGGAGGCCCCGCCGGCATGGCTGCAGCGCTGGCCGCGCATAAGGCCGGAGCACGCGTGGCCATCGTGGAGCGCGAACAGCACCTGGGCGGAATCCTCCGCCAGTGCATCCACCCCGGCTTTGGCCTGTCGCACTTTAAACAGGAGCTCACCGGTCCCGAGTACGCGCAGCGCTTTATCGACCAGGTGCACGCAACCGACATTGCGCTGTTCTTGGGCAGCATGGTGCTTGGGATTGATTCAGGCGAGCCTGCAGAAGACACCGAGGTCCATACCGTCACGCTCATGAACCCTGCCGGCATGTTGCAGCTCACCGGGCGCGCGGTCGTCCTTGCCATGGGTTGCCGTGAGCGCACCCGCAGCGAGATCAAGATCCCCGGCAGTCGTCCCGCCGGTGTGTTTACGGCGGGCCTGGCGCAGCGATACATCAATATCGAAAACCTTAAACCCGGCTCGCGCGCCGTCATTTTGGGCTCGGGTGACATCGGGCTGATCATGGCGCGCCGTTGCACGCTCGAGGGGATTTCGGTCGAGGGCGTGTACGAGCTCATGCCGTACGCCAACGGCCTGCGCCGCAACGTCAAGAACTGCCTGGACGACTTTGGCATTCCGCTGCATCTGTCGACCACGGTCACGCGCGTGATTGGACACGATCGCGTGGAGGCTGTCGAGGTGAGCCAAGTCGACGAGCATCTTGCACCCATTCCCGGGACCGAGCGCATCGTTCCGTGCGACACACTGCTGCTTTCGGTGGGGCTGATTCCCGAGAACGAGCTTTCGGTTGCCGCAGGCGTGGAGCTGGACCCACGTACGCGCGGCGCCGTGGTGGACCAGAGCTTGCAGACGGGCGTGCCAGGCATCTTTGCCTGCGGCAACGTGCTGCACGTGCACGACCTGGCCGACAACGTAACGTGTGAGTCCGAGAGAGCTGGCGCAGCTGCGGCGGCGTACGCGCTGGGAACCGGCGCGGGCGCCGTTCCGGACTGCGAGCTCACCGTCTCCCCTGCTGGCATTGCGGGATACGCACTGCCGGGACGCATTACGGCTGCGGCGCTCACCAAGCTGAACTTCCGCGTGCGCCGGCCAGTCGATGCCGCCTGCGTGAGGATCTTGGCCGACGGCGAGAAACTGTTCGCCGGCAAGGTCCGCGCGTTTAAGCCGAGCGTTATGGAAAGCTTCCCACTGCCGGCAAAGGTCATCAAACAAGCGCTCGACCTGGGTGCCAGCGAGATTGTCCTTTCCGTCGATCCCGTTGAGGAGGCGTAGAGTCATGAGCACGAATGTGACCGAGACATTGCAGTTCAACTGCACCACCTGCCCGTCCGAGTGCCTCCTGACCGTGGAGGTGGAGCGCGACGCCAATGGCGCCGTGGTGAAAGTGCGCTCGGTAACCGGCAACAACTGCCCGCGCGGCGATACGTTCGCGCATCAGGAGCTCGCCTGCCCCATGCGCGTGCTCACGACGACCGTGGCCGTCTCCTGCGGCGACGAAGCTCTGCTCCCCGTGCGCACGGCCGAAGCCATCCCGCTGGCACTCCACGCCCAAGCCATGGACCTCATCCGCGGCGTTGTCGTCGAGGCCCCCATCCGCATGGGCGACGTCGTGCTAGAGAACCTCCTAGACACCAACATCAACCTAATCGCCAGCATGGACATCGACCGAGCCCAAGTAGCTAATTAGGGACGGGGCACTTTTAGCTACTCCACCATCCGCCCGGTCCTCCTCCGCAGTTGCGGTGAAATACGGACTGTTTTATGGCTTCAGGCCGCTAAACAGTCCGTATTTCACCGCAACTTATGAGGGTGCGCATGGGATGCAAAGGAGTGTCCCAAGGTGCCGGCATAAAAGGAACGTCCCTATGTGCCAGGCTTGGGATACCATGGTGGCAGCCTAGCGAAAGGATGTTTCATGGCACATGTCGATGACCAGCGTGTGGCACGCGTGCTCGATGCGCTCGAGGCTCAGCACCCCGGCGCGCAGCTGCTCGTAAACGACCCGTGGTCGATCTATTACCTAACCGGCTTTTATGCCGATATGTTCGAGCGTTTTTGCGGTGTGCTGCTCGCGCGCGATTGCGAACCCGTGATCTTGGTCAACGCCCTGCATCAGCTGCCCGAGTATGACAATGCCCGCGTCGCCTACCACACCGATACCGACGTCGTAACCGACGCCATCGCACGCGAGGTCAATCCTGCCAAGCCCCTCGGCATCGATACCGTTATGCGCTCCGGCTTTTTGATGCCCCTCATGGAGCGCCATGCTGCGAGCGAGTTTTTCCTGGGCGACTTTGCCGTCACCGCCGCGCGTACCCACAAGGATGCCGCCGAGCAGGAGCTCATGCGCGTGTCCTCAGCTGCTAACGACGCCGTGATGGCCGATGCCATCAAACTCGTCCACGAGGGCGCGACGGAGCGCGAAATCGCCGACCAGATGCTCGGCTTGTATCGCAAGCACGGCTGCGAGGGCTTTAGCTTTCCTCCCATCGTAAGCTTTGGCGCCAACGCCGGCGACCCGCACCACGAGCCCGACGGCACCGTGCTCAAGCGCGGCAACGTGGTGCTGTTCGACATTGGCGGACGCCATCGCAACTACTGCTCGGACATGACGCGCACGTTCTTTTGGGGCGAGCCGGACGAGGAAACGGCGCGCATCTACGATATCGCGCGCCGCGCCAACGAGGCGGCCGAGGCGCTCATCGCGCCGGGCGTGCGCATGTGCGACCTGGACCGTGCCGCGCGCGGTGTGATTGAAGACGCGGGCTACGGCAAGTACTTTACGCATCGCCTGGGCCACTCGATCGGCCTGCAGGACCATGAACCGGGCGACGTCTCGCTGGTCAACGAGCAGGTCGTAGAGCCAGGCATGACGTTCTCCATCGAACCGGGCATCTATCTCCCCGGCCGCACCGGCGTCCGCATCGAGGACTTGGCCCTGGTGACCGAGTCCGGCGTCGAGATTCTCAACGCCTACCCCCACGATCCGGTCCGCTTAGACTAGGCAATGTGCCAAAGGGACAGTCCCATTGTCCCTTCCGATTAGCTGCGCCACGAAAACGGGCCATCTACTACGTTTAACCCGCATGGGTCGACCATGCGGGTCTTTTTTAAAAAATGGCAACCCCTTTACCTGCGGTTTTGATTTCACAATTCTCGGTATGGTCAAGGGTTACCGGCCAAACGTAGTAGATGGGCCCATTTCGTGGCGAGCGAGTCAACTCGGGGGCACAGGACGGCCAAAAAAGCCCCGTCCCAAATTGACTGCTTTTGAGTTGCGGTGATATACGGACTGTTTGAGGCTTCTGGCTTGTAAAACAGTCCGTATTTCACCGCAACTGCTAAGGGGAAGGGTTAACGCAGTAGGCCGGCTACTTCGCCGGCTAGGGTGATGGTACCGGCGGCAACGAAGGGCTCGCCCGCGGCATCGAAGGCAGCGAGGGCCTCGGACACGCTCGGGTATACGCCCGCGAGCTTATCGGCACCCACCAGGGCGGCGAGCTCCTCTGCCGGCAGGGCGCGATCGGAATCGGTCTGGGTCACGACCACGCGGGGGAAGGCCGGGATCAGTACGTCGACGATGCCCGCCACGTCCTTGTCGGCCAGCGCGGCGCACAGCAGCGTGGGGCGGTTCTCCACGCACGGATCGATCTCGTCCAGCGCGCTCACAAAGTTCTCGCAGCTCTGAGGGTTATGGCAGGCGTCGATCAGCTTGAGCGGATCGGTTCCCAGCACATCAAAGCGACCCGGCGTGGGGCAGCCCATAAGCGAAGCATCGAGCGCATCATGGTCGAGCTCGCGGCCCAGATAGCCCTCGCACAGCATAATCGCGCACGCGGCATTTTGCGGCTGATACGCCGGCTTGACCATGCTCGACGTGTAGATCGCACGCGGCGTGGTGCAGCTAAACTCCACCGTATCGCCCACGTGAGCCGGCACCTTGGTCGTAGCGTGGCTCACCACCAGCGGCACGATGCCGCACTCGCGGCAGCGGGCGTCCATCACGCGCTGAACGCTCGGCTCATGCGTGCCCTCGCCCAGAACAACCAGGCGTCCGGGCTTGATGACCGCGGCCTTCTCCCCCGCAATGGCCTCGAGCGTGTCGCCCAAAATGCGCGTGTGGTCGAGTCCGATGCCCGTAACGGCAACGGCGACGGGATCGGTCGCGCTCGTGGCGTCCCAACGCCCGCCCATGCCAACCTCGAGCACGGCAACATCCACCGCGGCCTCGGCAAACACGACAAGCGCAGCAGCCGTCAAAAGGTCAAACGGCGTAATGGAATAGGCGCGCTCCCCCGCCGCCACACGACGGGCATTCACGCGATGTCCCGCCTCAACAGCAGCAGAAACACCACGGGCAAACGACTCGTCGCTCACAACGCGCCCATCAACCTCCATGCGCTCGGGATAGCGCACCAGCTGCGGCGACGTATACAGCGCGGTCTTTAACCCCTCACCACGAAGGATGGCAGCCGAAAAACGCGTGGTCGAAGTCTTGCCATTAGTACCGGCAACCTGAATGCAATCGAAATACTCGTCCGGACGTCCCAGCTCATCAAGCATATCGACAACCGTCTCAAGCAAAGGACCAGCATCCCCAGAAATCCGCCCCGTGTCGGCAGCAAGCCCCACAGCCTCATTAAACGAAAGCAAATCAAACTCAAAAGGAACGGTATACAAGCCAGAACGCTTAGGCATTTTTAGAACCGCCATTCATAGATAAATAAAACAGTATAGGTTGAGGATAGTCAGCGAAAACGCCTCTGATGAGCCAAGGTGCCGTGAAACAAGGGCGCATAGGGCTTATGCCCATGCGCCCGAAGTTGAACGGCAGATTGGCCATCAGAGGCGTTTGCAGCGTCGAGTCAGCCGCCGTTCGTTAGAACGGCGGAATAGGTGTCCGCAGTAGCGAGCAATGCCCCAAACCGCGCCCCCCAGCACCGCCTACGAGAAGTCAGCAACCTGAGCAGTCAGCGCCACCAGGATCTCCTTGAGCTCAGCTGCACGGTCCCTCTTCTTCTGGACCACCGCGGGCGCGGCCTTGGCCACAAAGCCCTCGTTGGCAAGCGTCTTCTCGCAGCCGGCGAGCTCCTTCTGCGCGGCGGCAATCTCCTTCTCCAGGCGCGCCTTCTCGGCCGAAAGATCAACCTTGCCCTCGAGCACCACAAAGACCTCGACACCGCTATCGACCACGGCGATGCTTGCGGCCGGCTTCTCGACATCGGTACCCATAACCAGCGAGGCAGTATTTGCCAGCGGCTCGATGGTCGAACGCAGGCTCTCGAGCTTCTCGATGTCCTCGACACCGGCGCGCACGACCACGTCGAGCTCGGCCTTGGGGCTCAAGCGATAACGCGAACGCGTGGCGCGGGCGGCAGACACGACGGTACGGCACAGCTCAAATGCGCGCTCGGCGTCCTCGTCAACATACTTGGCGTAGTCGGCGGGCTCGGGCCACTTGGCGATCATGAGCGCCTCGGCGCGGTTCACGTTGCCCTCGGCGTCCAGGTCGAGCACGCTCGCCGGCATGTTGTCCCAGATCTCCTCAGTGACAAACGGCATAAGCGGGTGCATCAGGCGAATGGAGGTGTCGAGCACAAAGATCAGGTTGCGCTGGGCCTGCAGACGGCCCTCGCCCTTCAGGCGGGCCTTGGTGACCTCGACGTACCAGTCGCAGACCTCGTTCCAGAAGAACTGCTGCACGCCGCGGGCCATGTCGCCAAAGGTGTAGTTCTCGATACCCTCGGTGACCATCTTGACGGCCTTGGCAAGGCGGCTGAACATCCAGGCGTCGGCCGGCGTCTCCACGACGGGCTCGCCGGGCGTGTAGCCCTCCATGTTCATGAGCAGGAAGCGGCTGGCGTTCCAGATCTTGGTCACAAACGACTTGGCCTGCTCGGTGCGCGGGCTGTCGATGAGCTTCTTGGTCTTCTTGTCGATGTTCGCGTCGAACTTGACGTCCTGGTTGTTGGTGCACAGCGTGAGCAAGTTGTAGCGCATGGCGTCGGCGCCGTACATGCCAATGAGGTCCATGGGGTCAACGCCGTTGCCCTTGGACTTGGACATGCGGCTGCCGTCCTTGGCCAGGATCGTCGGGTAGATGACGACGTCCTTAAACGGCACCTCATCAAGGAAGTACAGCGAGCTCATGACCATGCGGGCGACCCACAGCGCGATGATGTCGCGCGCGGTGACGAGCGCCGTCGTGGGATGATGGCCCTCGAGCAGCTCCGGCTTTTGCGGCCAGCCCTGCGTGGCGAAGGTCCACAGCTGCGAGCTGAACCAGGTGTCCAGCACGTTCTCGTCCTGATGCACGTGATGGCCGCCGCACTTGGGGCACACGTCGGTGTCCTCGGTGAGGGCGTCCTCCCAGCCGCAGTCCTCGCAGTAGAACACGGGGATGCGATGGCCCCACCACAGCTGACGGCTAATGCACCAGTCCTTGAGGTTCTCCATCCAGGTGGTGTAGGTCTGCGTCCAGCGCGCGGGGTGGAAGGTGACCTTGCCGGAGTTAACGGCGTCGAGTGCCGGCCCCTTGAGCTTGTCGACGGCCACAAACCACTGCTCGGACAGCCACGGCTCCAGCGCGGAGTCGCAACGGTAGCAGTGCATGACGGAGTGGTCGAGCTCTTCGACGTGATCGAGCAGGTCGTGCTCCTCGAACCACTTGATGACGGCCTCGCGGCACTCGTCGCGGTTCATGCCGGTGAACTCGCCGTAACCCTCGACGACCACCGCGTGCTCGTCGAAGATGTTGATCTGCGGCAGGTCGTGAGCCTGACCCATGGCATAGTCGTTGGGGTCGTGGGCCGGGGTGACCTTAACGAAGCCGGAGCCAAAGTTGGCGTCGACATGCCAATCCTCAAAGATAGGGATCTCACGGTTGACGATCGGCAGCATGACGGTCTTGCCCACGAAGGCGGCCTTCTCGGGGTCCTTCGGGGAGACGGAGACGCCCGTGTCGCCGAGCATGGTCTCGGGGCGCGTGGTGGCGACGACGATGTAGTCCTGGCCGTTAACCGGCTCGGTCAGCGGGTAGCGCAGGTGCCACAAGTGGCCCTTCTCGTCCTTATACTCGGCCTCGTCGTCCGAGATGGCGGTGGTGCAGTTGGGGCACCAGTTGACGATGCGCTTGCCACGGTAGATCAGGCCGTCATGGTACCAGTCGCAGAAGACCTTACGCACAGCCTGGGCGTAATCCTCGTCCATGGTGAAGCGCTCGTTGTCGAAGTCGACGGAGCAGCCCATGCGCTTGATCTGCTCGACGATGATGCCGCCGTACTCGTGGGTCCAGTCCCAACAGGCGTCGACAAACTTATCGCGGCCAATCTCCAGGCGGCTGATGCCCTCGCTCTTGAGCTTCTTGTCGACCTTAGTCTGCGTGGCAATACCGGCGTGGTCGGTGCCCAGCACCCAGCGCGTGGACTTGCCGCGCATGCGAGCCATACGGACGATGGCGTCCTGGATGGAGTCGTCGGTAGCGTGGCCCATGTGGAGCTTGCCGGTCACGTTGGGAGGCGGAATGGTGACGGTGCAGTCGCCCACGCCCTCACGGCGCTTATAGTAGCCGCCGTCGAGCCACTTCTGCAGGATCGCCGGCTCGTTGGTCGACGGATCGTAATTCTTGGGCATCTCTTCCATATATCTCTCCCTTGCCCGTCGGGGAGGAATGTAGGCCCGCTAGGGTCTGCATTCCTCCCCTTAGGTATCGATTACTTCAGTCTGATATGACTTCGCTGAGGCTTAAACAAACACACAGAATAACACAGGTAGTTGGGGTTATTGCGTATATATAAAATAGCCTCCGACCGCGGATGGTCGGAGGCTATTTGCAAGCACGTTTTTGTCAGGTTTACCCGTAGATGCGTCGGGGCTGTTCTTCGCCCTTTACGGCAGCTTCGGTTACGATGACCTTGGCGACGCCCTCCTCGCTGGGGAGGTCGAACATCGTCTGCTGCAGCACGTCTTCGCAGATGGCGCGCAGGCCGCGGGCGCCGGTCTTGCGGGCAAGCGCCATGCGGGCGATCTCGTGCAGGGCCGCGTCCTCAAACTCAAGATCGACGTCCTCGAGCTGGAACATCTTACGGTACTGGCGCACCACGGCATTCTTTGGCTCGGTCAGGATCGACACCAGGTCGTCCTCGTCGAGCGCCTGCGTCTGGGTAACGACGGGCGTACGTCCCACGAACTCGGGGATCATGCCGAATGCATTGAGGTCCTGCGGGAGTACCTGGCGCAGCAGGTCGTTCTCGTCGACCGAGGTGGGGCCGGCGATCTCGGAGTTAAAGCCCACGCCCTTGTTGCCAACGCGATCGGCGATGATCTTATCCAGACCCACAAAGGCACCGCCGCAGATAAACAGGATGTTGGTCGTGTCGATCTGCAACAGTTCCTGCTGGGGATGCTTGCGGCCGCCGGTGGGCGGAACGCTTGCCACCGTGCCCTCAAGAATCTTAAGCAGCGCCTGCTGAACGCCCTCGCCCGAGACATCGCGGGTAATGGAGAGGTTCTCGGCCTTGCGGGCGATCTTGTCAATCTCATCCACGTAGATAATGCCCACCTGAGCGCGCTCAATGTCGCCATCGGCAGCATTGATGAGCTTGAGAAGGATGTTCTCCACGTCCTCGCCCACATAGCCGGCCTCGGTGAGCGCGGTGGCATCGGCGATGGCAAACGGCACCTCGAGGATGCGCGCGAGCGTCTGGGCCAACAAGGTCTTGCCGGTACCGGTGGGACCGAGCAGCAGGATGTTGGACTTGGCAAGCTCTACCTCGTCCATATCGTCGTCGAACTGCGAGCCCATGCCGCCGTCAAAGGCAGACACCGCGGCGCCACCCTCGATCACGCGGCGATAGTGGTTGTACACGGCCACCGACATGGCGCGCTTGGCGTCCTCCTGACCCATAACATAGGCCGAAAGCTCGTCATAGATCTCGTGCGGCGTCGGCACGTGCGTGATGACCTGGCGATCGTCCTCGAGCTCAAAACCCTCGGTCTCGGGGTCCGCGGCGGGCTGGGATGCAGCCTGGCCGTGGTCGTTGAGGAAGCCCGGCAGCTTGCCGTTGCGGGCAGCGTCCATAAAGTCCGAAGCCAGCGACTCCTCAAGGATCTCGGAGCAGGCGGCAACGCACTCGTCGCAGATAAAGATGTTGGTCGGACCCTTTACAAGGCGGCGAACCTGCCCCTGCTCTTTTCCGCAGAAGGAGCAGCGGATGGGGTTGCCATTCTCGTCAAAGTTGTCCTGCATGTTTCCTGCCATCCTAGGCGTCCTTCGCGGCGAGATCGCGCGAGGTGACGATACGGTCGATCAGGCCGTAGTCGAGGGCCTCGGCAGCGGTCAGGTAGTTGTCGCGCTCGGTGTCGGCCTGGACCTTCTCGATCGGCTGGCCCGAGGCATCGGACAGGATCTGGTTGAGCTCGCGGCGGGTCTTCTTGATCTCCTCGGCCACGATCTCGATCTCGGTCTGCTGACCTTGAGCACCGCCGCTGGGCTGGTGAATCATGACCTTGGAGTGCTGCAGGCAGAAGCGCTTGCCCTTGGCGCCGGCCGAAAGCAGCACGGCAGCCATAGACGCGGCCATACCGACGCAGATGGTGGAGACCTGCGGCTTGATGAAGTTCATGGTGTCAAGAATCGCCAGGCCAGAGTAAACCTCGCCACCGGGCGAATTGATGTAGAGCGAGATATCCTTCTCGGCATCCTGGCTCTCAAGATGCAGCAGCTGGGCAACGACCAGGTTGGCGCTGACGGAGTTGATCTCCTCGCCCAAGAAGATGATGCGGTCGTTGAGCAGGCGCGAATAGATATCGTAGCTGCGCTCGCCGCGCGGCGTCTGCTCGATAACGTATGGCACGAGGGCGGAATCGAACTTAGCGATCATACGCATCTCCATTTCTCTTACGGACCAATAGTGGTTCTAGATAAACGTACGGTGCCCGCATGCTATGCATTGGCTGGCACCGTACGAAGCAACCGGATAACCGGTGTATAACTTTACCCCATCACGGGCACATGCATGCGCTCGCGAGCAAGGTGGCGAGAATTACTCGGCGTCCTTGGCGGTCTCGTCGACCTCGGTCACCTTGGCGTTCTCGACCAGGTGATCGACGGCCTTGGAGCGACGGATGGACTCGCGGACGGCAGGCATGCGGCCATCGGCGATGAACTCAGCCTTGGAAGCCTCGACGTCCTTGACGCCGGCCTTCTCGAACTCGGCGTTGATGTCGTCCTCGGTGACCTCAATCTTGAGCTCACGGGCGAGAGCGTCGAGCGCCAGGGACTCACGGGCAACGTCGTTGGCCTGCTTGTGCAGGTCGCCGATGAACTGCTCCATGGTCAGGCCGGAAGCGGGCAGCCAGGTGTCCAGCGTCATGCCGCGGGCAGCGAGGTTGGACAGGAAGTTCTGGCCAAGCTCCTCAAAGACGGACTGCTCGTAGTCGGCATCCATCTCGTCGAGCTGCAGGCGCTCGGCGAGAGCGGAGACGCAACGGTTCTCCTTCTCGGCCGGGAGGCGGGAAGCCTTGTCCTGCTCGATCTCGATCTTGATGGCGTCGCGCATAGCGTCGATGCTGTCAAAGCCAAAGTCGGACTTGACGAGCTCGTCGGTGAGCTCGGGGGTGTTGCGGACCTTGATGCCCTTGACGGTGACCTCGACGGTGTGGGTCTCGGCCTCCTCGCCCTCCTCGGCCTCGTCGGTCCAGGTGACGGACTTGACGTCGTCAACGTTGGCGCCGATCAGGGCCTCGTTGAACTCCTTGGGGTTGCTGTCGCTACCGGCGATGAGCATGCGGCCCTCGGCGGCAAAGTTGTCGGCGTTCTCGACGGCCTTGAGGTCGACGGTCACATAGTCGTCAGCCTCGACGGCGCGACCCTCGACGTCCTCGAAGGTGGCACGGTAGTTGAGGAGCATCTCGACCTGGTTGTTGATCTCGGACTCGGTGACCTCCGCAGGGGGCATCTCGATCTCGACAGCGTCGAAGGAGGAGAGCTCAGCGGCGGGACGCAGGGAGAACTCGACGGTGTAGGTGTAGTCCTCGTGATCCTTGGCGAGGTCGAGCTCCTTGTAGTCACCGTTCTTGGTGGGGACGATGTCCAGCTCGTTGAGGACGGCGGGCTCGTTGGCGGCGATCAGGTCGTTGGTGGCCTGAGCGAGGGTAGCCTCGGCGCCAAGAGCAGAGTCGATGACCGGACGGGGAGCCTTACCGGCACGGAAGCCCGGGAAGCGGTACTTCTTGGCGGTGTCCTTGTAGGCCTTCTTGATCGCGGCGTCGACGTCGGCGGCCGGGATGGTGACCGTAGCGGTGAGCTTGGCGTCCTTGACGTCAGAAGCGGTGATGTTCAACACGTTCCTCCTCATACTGCCCAGCTTATCTGAGGTGCTGGTACCTTTATGCAACAAAGAGTCGCGACGGCCGAAGCCGACGCAGATGCGTTGGTGCGGGCGAAAGGACTCGAACCTTCACGGGAATCCCACCAGAACCTAAATCTGGCGCGTCTACCAATTCCGCCACGCCCGCATGAGCGCACAGACTAGGAATGATAGCAGATACGAACGGCAAGCGCACGCACACGTTTTACAGGCTCACGACCTCACCACGAGTGCAAAAGGCGGGACGAGTTGCCCCGCCCCGCCAATTACGACTTGTTCGCCGACCCGCTACTCCCCCAGCAGGGCCTTCTCGGGCGTGATCGGCAGCGAGCGGACCTGATGGCCGGTCGCGTGCGCCACGGCCGAGGCAACGGCGGCGAGCGGCGTGTTGATGACGACCTCGCCGATCGACTTGGCGCCAAACGGACCCGTCGGCTCGTAGCTCGGCTCAAAGGCCACGCGAATGCTGCCGATATCCAGACGCGTGGGCAGCTTGTAGCTCATAAAGTTGCCGGTGCGCAGGCGGCCGCGGTCGTCGTGCTCGACGATCTCGTAGAGCGCGTGACCGATACCCTGGGCAATGCCGCCCTCGGCCTGGACGCGCGCGAGCGCCTCGTTGATCACGGTACCGCAGTCCACAGCCGCCGCGTAGTCCACCACGGTCACCTTGCCGGTGGCCTTGTCGACCTCGACCTCGGCAATACCGGCCATAAACGGCGGAGGCGAAACGGGCAGGCAGGCAGAGGCATGTGAGGTGAGCGCGTCGCCGCCCGCGATGTTCTTGACGCACAGGTTGGCAAAGTCGCGCAGCGTGAGGTAGCGGTTCTGCTCGCGCGCGGCACGCTCGTCGGACAGGCGCACATACTGACCATCAAAGACCACATCGGCGGCGTCCACGTCCCACATCTGGGCGGCCTTAGCGCAGATCTTATCGCGCAGCTCGGTCGCGGCGTTCTTGGCTGCCAGGCCCGTCACGTACGTGCCCGAGCTCGCGTACGAGCCGGCGTCGAACGGCGACACGTCGGTGTCCACGCCGCGCACCACGATCAGCGAGCTTTCAACGCCCAGCTCCTCGGCGGCAATCTGCGCCAGGATCGTGTCGACGCCCATGCCGTTGTCGGTGGCGCCGGTGCCGATGGTAATGAAGCCGTCCTCTTCCAGGCGCATGTCGATGCCGGCGATGTCCACGTTGGAAATGCCCGAGCCCTGCATGGTGAGCGCACAGCCCAGGGCTCGCACGCGGTCGCCCAGGTCGACAGCTAGTGGCTTGTCGCGCCAACCGATCATGTCCATCGCGCGTAGCAGACAGCGGTCGAGCGCGCAGGCGTTGAGCTTCTCGTTGTAGTACTGCGGCATGATCTCGCCCTCGCGCACGATGTTCTTAAGGCGCAGGTCGGCCGGGTCCATGTGCAGCATGTCGGCGAGCTCGTTGACGGCACTCTCCACGGCAAACTGGCCCTGGGTGGCACCGTAGCCGCGATACGCGCCGCCGCGGTTGGTATTGGTGTAGACGGCGTCCCAGCTAAAGCGGCTCGCCTTCACATGGTTGTAGATGGGCAGGCTCTTGTGGCCCGACAGGCCGATCGTCGTGGTGGCGTGCTCGCCGTACGCGCCGGCGTTGGACAGCGTGTGCAAATCGATGGCCGTGATGGTGCCGTCGTTCATGGCGCCCAGCTTAACGGTCATCTGCATCTGGTGGCGCGAGTTGCCCGCAGTGATGGTCTCCTCACGGGTGTAGCAGCAGTAGCTCGGACGGCCGGTCTGCTGCGTCACAAACGCAACGAAGATCTCGCAGCAGCCCGTCTGCTTGGAGCCAAAGCCGCCGCCGATGCGCGGTTTAATGACCTGCACCTGCGACTGCGGAATGTCGAGCGACTGCGCGACCATGCGGCGCACATGGAAGGGCACCTGCGTGGAGGTGGTCACCGAGATACGCCCGAACGCGTCGGTTGTCGCGAAGGCGCGGAAGGTCTCCATGGGCGCGGTCTGCGTGGCCTGGCTGGTGTAGGTGCGCTCAAAGACGATGTCGCTCTGGGCGAAGGCCTCGTCCAGATCGCCGTAATCGCTGGTACCGCTGCACACCAGGTTGCGCGGGACGTCGCCGCCCTGCGGGAACATAAAGGTCACGTCGCCCTCGGGGTGGACCACGATGTCGTTATCGAGTGCCTGAGTAAAGTCGAGCAGCGGCTCGAGCACCTCGTAGTCGACCTTGATGAGCTTGAGCGCCTTGTCGGCGGCCTCCTCGGTTTCGGCGGCGACAATCGCCACCTCCTCGTTTTGATAGCGCACGAGGTTCTCGAGGATCAGGCGGTCGTAGGGACTCGGCTGCGGATAGCTCTGACCGGCGATGGTAAAGCGGCGCTTGGGCACGTCCTCATAGGTGTAGACTCCCACGACGCCCGGCACCTTCAGGGCGCGCGACGTATCGATGGAGCGGATCTTGGCGCGGGCATAGGGGCTGCGCTTGAGTTTGACGATCAGGGCGCCGGCGGGCACCATATCGCCCGTGTAGACGGGACGGCCCTCGAGCAGCGCCTTCGAGTCCTTCTTGGGCTGCTTATGGGTGATCTGCTTGTACGAGACACCGTCGCAGCTGGTGTCGTTGACCGGCAGCTCGGGCATCTCAAAGCCCACCTGCACGCCGGACTCGTTGAGGAAGCGGACAATGGCGCGCAGCTGGCTCTCGTAGCCACTGCAACGGCAGAGGTTGCCGGCGAGCTGGCGCGACAGCTCCTCGCGCGTGGCGACGAGGCTCGGGTCCTCCTTGGCGGCGCGGGCAAGCGCCAGCACGTTCATGATAAAGCCGGGGGCGCAAAAACCGCACTGCTCGGCGCCTTCGGCAGCCATCGCGCGGGCGAGCGCCTCGGACTCAGCCTTGAGACCCTCGAGCGTGGTGATGGTATGGCCCTCGACGCGCGCGGCGGGAACCGAGCAGCTCAGCACCGGGTCGCCGTCGAGCCACACCGTGCACAGACCGCAGTTGGTGGTTTCGCAGGCGCAGCGCACCGACGCGCAACCCTGCTCACGCAAAAGCGAAAAGAGCATGGTGTCAGGGGCAATCTGAACCTTGACCTTGCGGCCGTTGAGCGTAAAGGAAAGATCGATGAGTTTGGCAGCCATTAGCGCACCTCGCTAGAATCGACGCCGGGCACGCGACGGCAGGAATACTCGTCCGTGGCGAACTTGGGGATCTGCACGGTCTCGAGCTCGCGGGCAAGCGCGGCAGAAAGCTCGATGCCGGCGGCACGGCGCACGGCCTGGATGGCGAGCGGGGCCGAGATGCGGCGGCGGTAGTCGGCCGAGCCCCACATGTTGGTGCCGTAGCTCAGCGCGCGCACGGACGCGGCTAGGGCACGCAGCTCGTCCTCGGAAGGCTGCTCGCCGACAAGGCCGCACGCCTCACCCTGGAGCAGGGTCGCACGCAGCGGGCGGGCGCCCACGGTGACGTGCCAGGAGCCGTCCCACCAGGCGGCGGTGACGTTCAGCGAGGGGAAGTCGGTCGCGGCCTTGCGCACGGCCTCGTAACTCGCACGGTAATCGTGCTTAACGACCACGATGTGCTCGACCACGTCGCGCACGTAGCCCATGTTCACAAACTCGGCGAGCGGCACACGTCCGGCACCCGTCAGCTCAACGTACGAATCGAGCGCCAAAAAGGCCGAGAGCACATCCGAAAAACCAAAGCGGCCGTAGATGCTGCCGCCCACCGTGGCGGTATTGCGCAGCTGCACACCCACGATGTCGTGGACGGCAAACTCAAAAACATTGTTGACAAGCGCGTTGATCCCGGCATGACGCTCGAGCTGGCGCAGGGTACACATGGCACCGATACGAAACTCGGTCTCGGTCTCCTCGATCTGATCGAGTCCACAGGCCGAAAGGTCAATCGCCGTCGCCACGCGACGCGAACCCAGGCGCATCCAGATGCCGCCGCCCACAATCTTATTGTTGCGGTTCTTCTGTAAGAGCTCATAGGCTTCGGCCGCGTTTCCAACACGGACGTAGGTACCGAACTTGAGCACGTTCTCCCCCATCTCTTCACTTGTCCAGTACCTCCAAGTGTACCAAAGGAGGGCGCACAGCCCTCGCCACCATAGAAAAAGGCTCCCAGCCAAGATGACTGGGAGCCTTCTGCGATGCTATGTCGAGCGAAAATTTAGCAGACGCCCTGGGCGAGCATGGCGTCGGCAACCTTCAGGAAGCCGGCGATGTTGGCGCCCATGACGAAGTTGCCCTCCTCGCCGTACTCCTTGGCGGTGTCGTCCACGTTGTGGAACATGCCGCGCATGAGCTGCTCGAGCTTGCCGTCGACCTCCTCGAAGGTCCAGGACAGGTGCTCGGCGTTCTGGCTCATCTCCAGGCCGGACACGAGCACGCCGCCGGCGTTGGCAGCCTTGCCGGGCATAAAGGCGACACCGTTCTCCTGGAAGTGGGTCGTGGCCTCGATGGTCGTGGGCATGTTCGCGCCCTCGCCGACCACCTTGCAGCCGTTGGCGACGAGTGCCTGGGCATCCTCGAGCAGCAGCGTGTTCTCGCGAGCGCAGGGCAGCGCGATGTCGCAGGGAAGCTGCCACACGCCGCGGCCGTCGCCCTCGTGCCACGTGGCATTAGGCTTCTCGTCGACGTACATAGCGAGCGTGACGCCCTTGTCGTGGCCGGAGCGCTTCTGGTTGTAGACGTGCTCGAGCACGGAGTAGTCGATGCCGTCGGGATCCTCGACCCAGCCGTGAGTATCGGAGCAGGCGAGCACCTTGCCGCCGAGCTGGGAGACCTTCTGGACGGCGTAGATGGCGACGTTGCCGGAGCCGTGAACGACGACGTTCTTGCCCTCGAAGGAGTCGCCGCGGCTCTTGAGGTACTCGTCCACAAAGTAGACCAGACCGTAGCCGGTGGCCTCGGTACGGGCGAGCGAGCCGCCAAAGGAGAGGCCCTTGCCGGTGAGGACGCCAGTCCACTCGTTGGTCAGGCGCTTATACTGACCGAACAGGTAGGCAACCTCGCGGCCGCCAACGCCCAGGTCGCCGGCGGGAACGTCGGTGTTGGGGCCGATGTGACGATAGAGCTCGGTCATGAAGGACTGGCAGAAGTGCATGATCTCGTTGTTGGACTTGCCCTTGGGGTCAAAGTCGGAGCCGCCCTTGCCGCCGCCCATGGGAAGGGTGGTCAGGCTGTTCTTGAGGATCTGCTCCAGGCCCAGGAACTTGAGCATACCCAGGGTGACCGTCGGGTTAAAGCGCAGGCCGCCCTTGTAGGGTCCAATGGCAGAGTTGAACTCGACACGATAGCCGCGGTTGACCTGAACCTTGCCCTGGTCATCGACCCAGGGGACACGGAACATAACGATGCGCTCGGGCTCGACGAGGCGCTCCAGCAGGGCGGCCTCCTCGTACTCGGGGTGGGCGTCGAGCGCCGGCTGAATGGTGCCGAGGATCTCGGTCGCGGCCTGGATGAACTCAGGCTGCTCGGGATAGCGGGCCTTGAGCTCTTCGAGAACTTTCTGCGTGTAGCTCATGCTTCCTCCAATGATGGGAAACGAAAAATGTTGGTCGCGGCACCCTATGCGCCGCGAGCTTTATCGAGTATGGATAATATCGCACTGTTGCAGCAAAGTTTCGCATAAACCGACGAGCAGATGTTTCGTTTTGAGTACGATGCAGGTAGAAGCGTTTTTGAGCACCCGACGTACAAATCGCGTGTTTCGAAGCTGTTTCGTCCACATGGTCCATACCACCACAAAGAGGACAGGCACCTTTGTGGTGGTTGGCAGAATGCGTTGGCGGGAACGTATGTGAATCGAACACATCCAAGACGTTTTGCACGCCTCACAACGGTTTTGAGGACCGCGGGGCCCACCGGAGCCCATCCGTTCCCAAACGTGGCGGTATTTTACCAAACGCGCAGTGTCGCGCCACGAAAACGGCCCATCTACTACGTTTAACCAGCAAGGGTTAGCCATACCCACTTTTTCGTAACATCGGCAAGTCATCTACCTGCGGTTTTGTTTTTGCGGTTTTTGAAATGGTCGAGGGTAGTCACTTAAACGTAGTAGATAGGCCGGTTTTGTGGCGAGCGGCGATTCGGAGCCCTAGCGCAGGGATCTGAGACCGCCGGCCTCCTTGTTGAGCGTCGTAAAACGCACCGCATCCAGGTGCTCCAAGATGCTAATGGCTCGTTTGCGCGACACGCCTAAGGCCTCGCGCAGCACACTCGTCGTGGCAACGCCGCCAGCAGCCTCGATAGCCGCGGCGACGACCTCACGTGCATGGGCCTCGGCGGCGGCAGACAAGGCAACGTCGCGTTCGATCTTAACGATCGCGCGGTTGAGCGAAAGCTCGCGCAGGGCACGCGTCATGGTGTCGCGATCGAGCTGCAGACGCTCACCCACCTCGGGCAGCGTCGCCGCACCGAGACCCGCCTCGTCGAGGGCGGCCACGATGCGCTGGCTCGCCTCGCGCACCACACGTATCGCCGCAGCGGCAGAGTGCGGGTCGAACACCTCGGCACCGTCGACGGTGCACACGCCGCGCGCACAGCCCTCGAGAACGAGCGCGGACGCGACGTCTTCGCCCGCTGTCGGCCAGGCGGCATGCGCGACCTCGCCCGGCGTGAAACCCGTCTGCTTGGGCGCGGCCCCGTGCATGGCGGCCAGCGTGACGGAGAGCGTGGCGAGGGCGGCATCGAGCACAGCGGGGGCGGCATAGAGCTCCTCGGTCGAGCGCTCGGCACGAAGCGCCACGGCGTGACCCGAGGAAACCGCCCCGTGCAGGAGCGCAGCCGCCTCGGCACCCGAAAGATCGAGAGCACGGGCTGCGGCCGCGGCAGGCACGGGCAGGCGCTGCAGCCCCAACCATGCGGCAACGGCGGCGGCGCGGTCGTCGGCATCCAGGGCCCCGAGCAGCGCACACTCGCCCGCGGAGAGGACGCGCGAGCGGCGACACCGCGAAAGAAGAACACGACCGCCGCCGATAAGCACCACCGGCGAGAACGCGAGCACAATGAGGCCGTCGCCCGATCGCACGGGAAGGCGCTCCTCCAGACGGACCTGCACGATGCGGGTCTCGCCAACCTCAATGGGTCCCTCACCCTCCATGAGCATGATACGGCCAAGGACCTCCGCCGTACCCGCCATCACATGAACGCGCGTACCGGACCCGAAGGGCGCGGGCTTGGTGCCCTCGCGCCCCAGATACGTGAAGCGGGCGATGAGCCTGAGCGTCGAGCCCTCAGCACCAGACCCGCAGAGGACCTCGCCACGCGGAAGGTCGCCCGCACCGTCGCCCACGATGTTGAGCGCCGCGCGCTGTCCGGGCAACGCCCGAGGAGTATCACCATGCACCTGAATCGCACGCACGCGGCAGCGCACGCCCGCGGGACATGAGACGAGCTCGTCGCCCACCGCTACGGGGGCATCGTGAAGCGTGCCCGTGACGACCGTCCCGGATCCCTTGATGGTGAAGCAGCGGTCGATGGGCAGGCGCGGGGCCAGACCGGGGCGCACCGGGCGGGATGCGGCATCGGCCAGGAAAGAGTCGATGGCGGCATCGAGGGCAAGGCGAACGTCCTCGATGCCCACGCCCGTGCGCGAGGAAACAGGCACCACGGGCGCATCGGCAAAGACGGTATCGCTGAGGAAGTCCATCACGTCGAGCTCGGCGAGCTCCGCCGTCTCGTCATCGGCCAGATCGCGCATCGTGAGCGCCACCACGAGGTGCCTCACGCCCAACAGCTCCAACACGTACACGTGCTCTCGCGTCTGCGGCATCACGCCCTCAACGGCAGAAACCACCAGCAACGCAACGTCCACGCCGGTGGCACCCTGTACCATCGCGCGCAGGTAGTGCGCATGCCCGGGCACGTCAACCAAGCCGACAAGCTTGCCGCTGGGAAGCTCGAGCTCGCCAAAGCCGAGCTCAGTGGTCATGCCTCGGCGCCGTTCGACCTCCAGACGGTCGGGATTTTTGCCGGTCAGCGCCTCGATAAGGGCCGACTTTCCGTGGTCGACGTGTCCTGCTGTTCCAACGACAACGGGACACTCGACAAGCTCACGCGCAGTCATCGACGCAAACCCGCCCGCACGGCATCCGCCAACGCAGACGCACACAGGTCAAGGTCGGTGTCGTGCAAAAGCGTGCGAACGTCAAACAGCACCTGGTCGTGGCGCACGCGTGTCACAACCGGCGTATCGGGCTCCTGTACCATAGCGCGCTTTAGGCCATCGGCGGATAGACGCCCATCGACGGGACAGACGGCAACGCAAAATGTAGGGAGCTCGACAGTCGGCAGCGATCCGCCGCCGGGAGTAGAGGCGCCCTCGACAACCTGCAGCTCCACGGCCTCCTCGCACTGAGCCTCGCGAAGCTTGCGCAGCATGCGGTCGTGCAGGCGCTTGGCCTGGCGCTCGAGCGGAGCCGGCGCGCCGGAAAGCATGTTGAGTACCGGGATCTCCCGATGCGCCGCATCGGGACCGGTCACATACAGTCGCAAAGTGGCCTCGAGCGCCGCGAGCGTGAGCTTACCGGGGCGAAGCGCGCGCATAAGCGGATGAGAGGCGCAGGCGGCAATTGCCTGGGCGTTGCCAAGGATGATGCCCGCCTGCGAAGCACCGAGCAGTTTGTCGCCCGAGCACGAGACGACGTCAACGCCGGCGCCAAGAGACACGGACGCGGGCCTCTCCCCCGCATCGGCGAGTACCCCATCTGCAAGCAAAGCGCCTGAGCCTTGGTCCTCGTAAAGCAACAGGCCATGTTCATGCGCCAGCGCAGAAAGCTCCGCCACGGAAACCTCCTCGTGGAAGCCCTCGATACGGTAGTTGGAAGGATGGACTTTGAGGATCATCGCCGTGTTGGGCGTGATGGCGTTTCGATAATCATCCAGATGTGTGCGGTTGGTAGAGCCAACCTCGACAAGCTTGGCACCCGAAGCCGCCATGATGTCGGGGATGCGGAAGCTGCCGCCCACCTCGACAAGCTCGCCGCGGCTCACGATGACCTCTTTGCCGAAGGCATGCGCGGCAAGCACCAACAGCACCGCGGCGGCATTGTTGTTGACAACTAAGGCGTCCTGCGCCCCCGTGAGCGTGCGCAGCAGACGCGCGGCATGCTCTTTGCGGCCCCCGCGAGCGCAGGTTGAGACGTCATACTCAAGCGTGCTGTAGCCTCGGGCGACATCGGTCACCGCCTGCACCGCCGCGGGAGCGAGCGGAGCGCGGCCCAGATTGGTGTGAATCACAACGCCCGTCGCGTTGACGGCAGGGCGCAGGGTCGGCAGCGACAGGCGATGGGTCCGCTGCTCAATTGCCAAGGCGAGCTCGCGCTTGTTCCTTGCAGGGGCGCCGGAGCGAATCGCCGCGCGCTCGGCATCGAGCTCGGCGTCAATCGCCTCGCGTACCATCGTGTCGCCTGCATCGCCAGCAGCCTTCATGACCGGCCACTCGGCAAGCAGCTCGTGAACGGCGGGAATGGAACGCAGGCGGCCGCGCACCTCGGCAGACATGGATTCGCAGTCGCTCATGAAAAGCCTTTCGACATGTTCAATAAAAAGCTGGTCCCCCGCGATCGTCATCGGGCAAATAAATACCGGCGCGCACGCAAAAGGGACAGGTCCATTATGGCAGCTCGTGACAAGACGTCGAAGCGCCTCGTCTAAAACCTGCCAAAATAAACCTGTCCCTTTTTGGTCGGTTATGGCTTGGTGGCTTTAGGCCTCCTTATTGGCGTAGATAAACCAGTAGCCCAGCGCCACGATCAGGGCGCCACCCACGATATTGCCCAGCGTGGCGACCGTAAGGTTGAGCGCCAACCCGGCAGCGTTGAGGGCATCGGCGCCAGCGACATCGGCTCCATAGCCGCAGGAGTGCATCAAAATACCCATGGGCAAAAAGTACATGTTGGCAACGCAGTGCTCAAAACCGCAGGCCACAAAGGCGGCAATGGGCAGCAAAATGCCCACGACCTTATCGACCACGGTCTTGCCGGCAGTGCCGATCCATACGGCCAGGCAGACAAAGATGTTGCACAGAATGCCGCGGAAGAAGATGGTAACGGCGTCGATCGTAACCTTACCGGCGGCGACGCTCACCATGGCGTTGGCGACGGCCTCGCCGTTGAGCTTGTAAATAGCTGCCATGTAAATCAAAAAGACAACGAACAGGGCGCCGGCAAAATTGCCGATCCACACAATAGCCCAAGCCTTGAGCATCTGGACGAGCGTGATCTTGTTGCTCTTAAGTGCGCAGACCATAAGCGAGTTGCCGGTAAACAGCTCCGCGCCGCAAATAAGCACGAGCACCAGCCCCAGGCAAAAAGCAAGGCCACCCACAAAGCGCTGAGCGCCCCAGCCAAGGGACGCATCGCTCAGAAAGACCGTGAAGAACAGGCCGCCGAAGGCGATGAACGCGCCGGCGAACATGGCGAGCAAAAAGGCCTTCGAGACCGGCAGGTTGGCCTTGGTAACGCCTGCGGCCTCGGTCTTCGCCTCGATCGCGGCGGGCGCCAGGCAATCGGAGGTGGGGCATTCTGCCTTACTCTGTGCCATGGAAATCACTTCTTTCTTACGATTCGGGACAAACGCTCCTGGTTCATTTGCCCTGCGAGGTCGGACGGTATAAAAATAAACGCGAGCCAAATTAGCATATTGGCCTGCGATTATATAGCTTGGAGCGGGCGACGGGAAGTCCAAGGATTTGCTTCGCTGCGGGCCTTCGGCCCTTGCGTGCTGCGCTGAGAAAATGCTCACGCATTTTCTCAGCGCAGCACCCTGACGGGTTCGATTCCCGTCGCCCGACACGCTTATGAAAACGGCTCTGGCACTAAATGGAGCCAAAGCCGTTAAAACTATCCTATGGAGCGGGCGACGGGAATCGAACCCGCGTCATCAGCTTGGAAGGCTGGGGTTCTACCATTGAACTACGCCCGCAAGATATGGTCGGGACGACAGGATTTGAACCTGCGACATCCTGCTCCCAAAGCAGGCGCGCTACCAAACTGCGCCACGTCCCGAAGGTGTTGAGCAGCTAAGGTCTAAACCTCGCGTGTCCCAAAGCGAAGGAAATTATAGGGGAGACTCCCCGCCTGTGCAAGCATTGATGCCTTAGCTCCTCGAATGTGCAACAAAACGACTATGGAGCAGGCCGATCACAAATGCCACCACGGCAACCGGCGCCCACGCGGCACCGATATCCGCCAGCGGCAGCACATCAAACGGCAGCCACGCACCCGCAAAGAACGCGTCGCGGACCGAGGTGATCACACTCTGTACGGCAACCACGCCGCCGACCCAGACCCACACCTGCGGATGCGCGTCGCAAAAGCCGTGCACCAGGCCCATCAGTACCAGCACGATGGCAACGGGATACAAGGCGTTGAGCATAGGCACCGAGAACATGAGGATCACGTCGAGACCCACGTTGGAGAGCACGCACGAAAACGCTGCGAACACAAAGGCGAGAACCGCAAAGGGACGGCGCATGGCCTCCTCGGAGGCCTCCGCTCCCCCTTCGACCACATACGTCTCGCAGAAGTAACGCGAGCAGCAGCTGATGAGGCCGATGCACACGTTCATGCAGGCGAGGAAAAAGATCGCAAAGACCACGACCGTGCCGGCAAGCCCAAAATGCATGGAGGCCGAACGGGCGAGGATGGCGGCGCCGTTGGTAGCGTCGGGCATCACGGTGCCGAGCTGCATACCGGCAAGGCCCAAGCCGCAGTAGATGATGGCCATGAGCACGCCGGCGATAACACCGGAACGCGAGATCTCGAAGGCCACGCGCTTGTCATCGGTAACACCCAGCTCGTGGATGGTCTCGGCGATGATGATGCCGAAGGCAAGTGACGCGAGCAGGTCCATGGTCTGATAGCCAGTCAGAAAGCCCTGCACAGCGGCGCCTGCATCGTAAGGGGCCTGCGGCGCGGCAGCCGGTCCCAGCGGCGAGATCACGGCAGCACCCACGACCAGCACGATGAGCGCAATGAGCGCAGGGCCCGTAATGCGGCCGAGCACGCGCGTGATGACGCCTGGACGTAGCGTGAGCGCAAACGCGACGACGAAGAACCCGATGGCAAACACCAGACGTGCCGTGCCGAGCGAAACGCCCTCGGGTAGCAGCGGCACCAGCATCTCGAAGGCCGTGGAACTCGTGCGCGGAATGGCCAGGCACGGGCCGATGGCCAGATACACCGCCGCAACGAAGAATTCGCCAAACTTAGGATGCACACGCCCGGCCAGCTCTCGGGCCGTGCCAGCGAGCGCGACGGCGATAAATCCCATAACGGGCAGACCGATAGCGGCAATCAAAAAGCCGATCATGGCAACCGGCGTGGCAGAACCTGCCTGCAGCGCCAGCAGCGGCGGAATAATGAGGTTACCGGCGCCAAAGAGCATCGAGAACAGCGCAATGCCGACGGTAACGACATGGTCGGAACGCAGACCGCGCGGAGCGGATGAAGCCATGGGACCACCTTTCGAGTCAAAACAAAAACGGGACGGGCAAAAGACCCGTCCCGCAAGTATATACGCTTTAGCAGACTAAATCGCGCAAAGCTTCAATCTAGCTGCCCCTTTTGAGCCGTTACGCGTCCGAGCGACGGCGACGCAGCAGCTCGAGCCCCAGCGCGACAAGCGCAGCGGCGCCTGCAGCGACGGCGACGGCCAATGGCGCACGATCGCCCATGTCGGCGAGCTGCTGAGCGCTCGACTTGGAAGATTCCTTCTTGCCGGAGTTTTCCGCGCCCGATGCCTTTGCCTTATCAGCTGCGGAGTCATCCGAACTACCGGGTTTTGTCGGATCCTTTGAATCCGGCTGGTCGGAATCGGGCGTTCCGGGCTTTTCCGGCTCTGGCTTGCTCGGGTTGTCAGGCTCAGGCTTATCCGGGTTATCCGGGTCCGGCTTGTCCGGCTGATCAGGCTCCGGTTTGTCGGGCCCAGGCTTGCCCGGATCAGGCTGGTCAGGCTCGGGCTTGTCCGGGTCCGGCTTGTCCGGATCGGGTCCATCGGGCTTGTCCGGATCGGGAACCACCGGGTCCGGGTCGACAGGCTCCTGCTTCTTCTTCACCGTCAGCGTACCGGGCTCAACCGTGACATCGAAGTTCGGGTCGGCGACCGTCGCCCCGATCTGGTACTCGCCCGCCGGGGAACTCTCATCGGCGACGCAGGAGTACTCAACCTTCACGCCCGAGGTATCAGCCGAGCTCTTTAGGCTCGAGGTAAAGGCGGGATTCATCTCTCCCTCGAAGCGTTCAACATCGTCGACCTTCACCTTAAGCTTCGCCGGCGCAATCTTGAACTTGCGCGAGGCGGCGCCGATATACCCGTTGCTTCGCAGCGTGGCAACGGCGCGATACGTGCCGGCATCGGTCGGGGCCTCGCTCGACGAATAGTGCGTGCCGCCCGTCCCGTAATACCCGACCCTCAGGTCACCTTCGCAGGCCTTGGGAACCCCCGTGATCTTAGGCGATTGAGCATCACCGCTATAGACGAAGTTGCCGCTCTCAAATGCAAGCTTGACCCGCTTCGCCTGAACGACCAGAACAAAGTGCGCGGTCCCGGTCTCACCCCGAGCGTCCTTGCACGTGATGTCAAAGCTAGACACTCCGGCCTTGGACGGGGTGCCCGAGAGCGTCAGGCCGCCCGCTGTGCGGGTGAGCTTAAACCCGTCGGGGAGCTTAGCGTCGTCCCATGTGTACTCATATGGAGCTTCGCCACCCGCGGCACCCGCAATCGTCGCTCGATACGTGCTATGCGCACGTGCGACCGGCAGCAGACCGCCGTTGAACACGAGGGCATCCCGGAGCACAACGGAAACGACGGCACGATCGCTTTCCACCTGCGCCTCGGTACCAAGGTAGCGCTGAGTGACGCGGCAGAAATACTCGCCGGCGCAATCCTCATCAAGGCCCTCGATGAGGAGCGTCTCCCCCGTCTCGCCCTCGAGCGCCACGGTCTCGCCGCCCACCATGTGGAACCATTGATAGGAAAGTTCGACATCGGCGGCGGAACCCGTGGACGAGGACGCGTGGTCGAGGACGCCCTTGCCCGCCTCGGCAGCAACCGAGAGCACGGCAGCATCGCCCTCGTGGGCGCTCGCATCCTGCGGCTGGGCGATCATCTTCGGAGCGTCCGCCTTCACGAACTCGAATGTGACCTCCTGCGACGCGGTGACGCCACTCAGCGTGACCTCGTACGCTCCACCCTCATAGTCGGAGATATCGAGATTGACGGCCTTGTCCGAGCCGGCTTCCGTGACCGTCACTCGCTCGAGGTAGCATCCCTCGTCGGGCATCGCCGAGAGCGTCACATCTCCGCCCGCATCAACGGTGACGGAAGCGTTGTCAACCGAACCGTTGACCGCCTCTGCCGTCACCTCAAAGCGCTCTGGCTTGTCCGGGTTATCGGGCTCGGGGTTATCCGGATTGTCCGGGTCCGGAACCACCGGGTTGGGATTGACGGGCTCCTGCTTCTTTTTCACCGTCAGCGTTCCGGGCACGACCTCGACATCGAAGTTCGGGTCGGCGACCGTCGCGCCGATCTGGTACTCGCCAGCAGGAGAGCTCTCATCGGCATCGCAGGAGTGCTCGACCTTCACACGCGAAGTGTCAACCGCACTCTCCAGGCTCGAGGTAAACGCTGGGTTCGCCTCTCCCTCGAAGCGCTCGGCGTCGTCAACCTTCACCTTGAGCTTTGCCGGAGCGATCTCGAACTGGCAGGCAGCGGCACCGATGTAGCCGTGGCTGCGCAGCGTGGCGACAGCGCGGTACGTGCCGGCATCGGTCGGGGCCTCCGTCGAGGAATATTGCGTGCTTCCGGTACCGAAGTACCAGACCCTAAGGTCGCCCTTGCAAACCTTAGGGGCACCGGAAACTTCAGGCGTCTGCGGTGCGCCATTAAAGGTATAGTCGCCATCCGTAAACGTAAGTATTACGTGCTTTGCCTGGACAACGAGCGCAAAGCGGGCGGTCGTGGCCTCGCCACGAGCATCCGTGCACGTGATATCAAAGGCGGAAACGCCCGTCTTGGACGGGATGCCCGAGAGCGTCAGACCGCCCGGTGTACGGGAAAGCTTGAGCCCGTCGGGGAGCTTCGTCTCATCCCATGCGTACTCGTACGGAGCCTTGCCGCCCGCGGCCCCGGCAATCGTAGCGATGTACGTGCCGTGCGCACTCGCTGCCGGTAGCAGGTCGCCGTTGAACACAAGGGTGTCCCAGGCAACGACGGAGACGGAAGCACAATCACTGTCCGCCTGCTTCTCAGCACCAAGGTAGCGTTGAGTGATGCGGCAGAAGTACTCGCCGGCTTTCTCGTCATCGAGATCCGCGAGCGAGAGCGTCTCCCCCGTCTCGCCATCGAGCGCCACAGCCTTGCCATTCGCCATGCGGAACCACTGGTAGGAAAGCTCAACCTCGGCAACGCAACCCGTGGACGAGGCCGCGTGGTCGGCGACGTTCTTGCCTGCCTCGGCAGCGACCGAGAGCGCGACGGCATCGCCCTCGTGGACGCTCACGTCCTGCGGCTGCGCGACCACACGCGGAGCGTCCGCCTTCACAAACTCGAACGTGACCTCCTGCGATGCGGTGATATCGCTCAACGTGACCTCGTACGCCCCGCCCTTGTAATCAGAAATGTCGAGGTCAACGGTCGCATCCGAGCCGGCCTGCACGACCGTCACGCGCTCGAGGTAGCAGCCCTCGTCGGGCGTCGCCGAGAGGGTTGCATCCCCGCCCTCAACGACCGAAACCGAAGCATTGTCGACCGAACCGTTGACTGCCTTCCCCGTCACCTTGTAGTGCTCGGGCTTCTTCTTCACCGTCAGCGTTCCGGGCTTGACCGCGACATCGAAGTTCGGATCGGCGACCGCTGCGTCGATCTGGTACTCACCCGCCGGCGATTTCTTATTCGCCGAGCAGAAGTACGTGACCTTTACGTCCGAGGTGTCGCAACGGCTCACCAAGCTGGAAGTAAACTCGGGATTTTCCTGGCCCTCAAAGCGCTCGGCATCGTCGACCTTCACCAGCAACTGGGCAGGTGCAACGGAAACCGTCAACTCGACGTCCTCGGCGGCAAGATAGTTTCGAGACGCCTTGGCACGGGCGACAACACGTGCCGTACCGGCGGCCTTCACCGTCGCGCAGCGTCCCTTAATCGAAACCGGGCTCGCATCGTCATCGGAATCAACCAGCTCAAAGCTCACAGGAGTCTGGGCAACGTTGTTAAACACAATGAGGTCTCCACCGTAAACACCCGAATAGCTCGTCGTTCCCGTAATAACCTGGCTTGCCTTTGCAATCGAGAACTCGGCGGACTTTTTACCCTGATAGTTGGGGTCAGTCACCGTAACCGTGACGCGGTAGTTGCCACTGTCGCACGGCTCCAGCGCCGTCGGACCATAGGACGTTCCATCCATACCGCGATAGGCAACGGAATAGGCAGACGTATCAAGACCGGCAACCGCAACCGCCGCAACGTGTCGTGCGCCATCGTATGTCACATCAGACGTCTCGATCGAAATATCGACCGGGGCCTTCTCGATCGTGAAGTCACAGGAGGAATTACCAACATATCCCTTGGCGTCGAGCGTCGCCACCGCACGATACGTGCCGGCATCCACCGGCGCCTGATCCGACGAGTAATGTGTGTCGCCCGTGCCAACATAGGTCAGTTTGACATCGTCCTCGCAACCCTCGGGCACGCCCGAAAGCTCCGGTGCCTGCGCCGTCGCGTTGTAGGTAAAGGTCTGGCCCTCAAATGCAAACGAGGCTTCCTTCGCTTTCACGAGCAGCGCGAAGTGCGCATCGCGCTTGTTGCCCAGGTCATCGGTGCACCTAATCTTGAAGCGACGCACGCCCGTAGCCGCAGGCACGCCCGAGAGCACCAAGGCGCCCGGTCCGTCATCTGCCAGCGTCAGCTGCATGCCCTCAGGAACCTCAGCATCATCCAAGTTGTACGCATACGGTGCCTTGCCGCCCGTAGCGCCGGCAATCTCTGCACGGTACTCATCGTGAGCGGTCGCCGCCGGCAGCACGCGCCCGTTAAACACAAGTGCTTCTCGGGGCACGATGGTTACCTTCGCATGTTCGGTATCCGTCCTTGTCACCGTGCCCAGGTATTTCTGCGTAATGCGGCAGAAGTACTCGCCTTCGCCGTCGCTGTCGAGCTGGGCGATCGAAAGAGTCTCCCCCGTCTCGCTCTTCAGCGCCACCGCCTTGCCGCCATCGTCAGACACGCGATACCACTGGTAGCTCAGCTTGACGTCTGCAGCGGATCCAGAAGACACGGCCGCATGGACGCGAACGTTGCGCCCCGCCTCGGCGACGACCGAAAGCTCAACCGGATCGCCCTCGTAAGCACTCGCATCCTGCGGCTGAGCGAGTACCTCCGGAGCCGCAGCCTTCACGAATTCAAACGTGACCTGCTGCGGAGCACTCACGCCACTCAGTGTGACCTCGTACGCCCCACCCTTGTAGTCAGAAATATCAAGGTCATAGGCATTGCCGGCCGAACCGTCATCACCGGCCTCTTCGGCAACGGTCACGCGCGTCAGATAGCAGCCCTCATCGGGCGTCGCCGAAAGCGTCACCTTGCCATCCGTAGCGACCAAAGCAGATTCCAGATCAACCGATCCGTTGACCGCTCGGGCCGTCACCTTGTACTTGGGCGCCTCCGCAAAGCGCGCCTCGACGGTCATATTGTCCTCGGGGACAAACGTCCAGGTAGCATCCGTGCTCAGCGGTACGTCGCCCAACGAACCGTCTTCGTTACGCGTATACCACCCATCGAACATATACCCCGCATCGGGAACGGCAGTCAGGGTCGTGGACTCACCGTTCTCGACTTCGTTGGTCACGGCATAGCCCAGAGATTCGTCCTCGGAGGAACCCTCGACGTGTCCGCCCTGACGCGAATCTACCGCCGTAACCGTCATCGACGCCCGCTCATAAACGGCCGTAAAAGTACGGTTGCCAAACACCACGCGGTTAATGACCGGCGTAAAGCCAACGGGCATGCCGTTCTCGTCGACCCAGTATTTAAACTTCCAACCCTTGTGCGGCACGGTAAACATAATCGCCGCGGAGTGGTAGGAGCCGCCGGTACCAAGCGCAACCATGCTAAAGCCCGCGTCCTTGGGATACGTAGCGACCTGAACATCGCAGCCCGTCTCATAGAACACGGCCGTAAGCTGCCTATTCTCCTTTGCGGTACCGATATAGAACGCGCTGTAGCTCACCGTGACACCCGCATCGTCGACCCAATGCGAGAAGTGGTACTTCTTCCACGGGATCGCGATCGCCATAAACATGTCGCCCCTGTCGTAGGACCTGCTGCCGGCAGGAATGCCGTCGACCAGAAGGGCCGTACCGCGGAAGATGGACGAGCCAGTGACGGTAATGGTCACCTGTCCATCGGATTCGAACTGCGCGTAGTACGTTATGTCTTGCGTGGCGGTCACATCGAGGGTCGTCGCGGTCTCGACAATCGAGGTGCCCTCCTTATCGGTGCTCCAGCCCACAAAGCGATAGCCCATACCGGCAACAGCGGACAGTTCCACCTGGTCGCCCACGGCAAAGCTACCGCTGCCCGTAACACGGCAGCCCCTGTTCGAAGCCTTGTCCTTCACCACGACCTCGCCCGTAACGGTCACCTCGTACGGATCGGCAAACATGGCCTGGAGCTCCAACGTATCGTCCTCCAGCCCCTCGACCATATCCTTGTCGAGCTTAACCCAGCAATGGGCGTCGCAGCTCAGCAGCAACTTGTTGCCCTCGGCATCCAGGACATACCAACCGGCAAATCGCTTGGTACCCATAGGCGTAGCGTTGAGTTCGACCGTATCACCGAATTGATAGGAGCCCTCGCCGCTCAGGGTGCTAACGCTATCGTCACTCGCGCTCAAAACGACCTGATAGGACTTAGGCGTAAAGGTCGCCGTATAGGTGGCGTCACCCGCGACCTTAACGGTATAGTCGGCGTTCTCGCTGACTGTCTCGCCCTTGTCGTCCGTCCAACCCGCAAACGAATACCCGGTGTTGGCGATCGCACGAAGCGTTGCGCGGTCGCCAGCCTCATAGCCACCAAAGCCGCTCACGGCTCCGCCCTCGGCAGGCGAAGCAACGGTATGCACGACATACGAACCCGACGCAAAGACGGCATAGAGCGACGTATCCTCACGCACGGTAAATCGATAGGTTTTCTTGGAGCTCACGCATGTGCCGTTACGGAACCAGCCCACAAAAGCCGTATCCTCGGCGGCGACCGCACGCACGGTTGCGACCTGTCCGGCGGCATACGCCCCCGCGCCCTCGACCGTGCCCATGCTCTCCTCGCACGAGACGTCCACCGTATATTGTTTTGCCGAGAACACGGCCTGAAGCGTCGTGACAGACGTCGGCACCACGTGATAGGTGCTGTCACGGCTTACCACGGCGCCCGAGGCATCGGCCCAATACTCAAACGCATAGCCCGAAAGCGCATGCGCCGTCAGCGTGGCGGCATGCCCCGCCTCGACGGTGCCTGCGCCCTCGACCCAGCCGGCGACGCTTGATTCGACCAGCGAACCGGTGCCGGAATCGACTACCGTCGTGGCGTCGACTTCATAGCTTTTTGCCATAAAGCGAGCGACGTGCACATGGCTGCGCTCCTGGTGGCAGGTGAACTCCGCATCGGCAGACTCAAACGTGCCGTCGGCCGTATACCAACCAGTAAAGACATAACCGGGATTGGGCGTCGCCTTAAGGGCAACCTCCGCGCCGCGGTCGGCAAGGATTCGGCTCGCCTTGACGGTGCCGCCCTCCGCAGGATCGGCGAGAGGCACGCAGACGGTATCGATCGGCACAAAGGCCGCGGTAATAACGCAGTGTCCGGTTTTACCGCGAGCCTTCGCAACCAACGAGGTCTCGTGCTTAAGGCTCTTCAGGCGACCATTGACGTACCAACCCCAGAACAAAAAACCAGGATGGGCCTTAGCCGTCAGATGAAGGGTCTCCCCTAATTTGAACGTATCGGTCGTAGGCTTCACCACGGTCCCATTACACGTCACAGTACCGCCGAGCCACGAATCGGCCGTGACCATTACCTCGGGTTTTGAGTCGGTAAAGATCGCGGTATAGGTGTCGCACTTGGTAACCTTAACGACCAGCTCGGCAGAGTCGTACTCCTTACCGGAGTCATCCTTCCAATGGTCAAAGCGGTAGCCGTCATTGGCCTTCGCCTTGAGCATCACCGTGTCGCCATATCCGCAGGTAACCGAAGATACCCCCGGGTGCCCCTCAATCTCAACCGTACCGCGCTCCACAAAGGTCTTCTTGGCCTTCGCCGTCACGGTATAGGTATTTTCCTCAAACACCGCGCGCACGGTGCATTCCACGTCCTCGGGATAGAACTCAAGATAGCTGGGGTCGGTACCCAAAAGCAGGTCCGACTTGGCGTCGTACCAGCCCTTAAAGGTAAATTGTTTGCTCGCCTCCGCCGTGAGCTCAATGCTCAGCGTGGCAGGCTCGCCCTTCATGCAGTAGCCCTCACCGTGCACCATATATTTGCCCGCCATGGCCGCGGCCGGCTCAACGACAACGTCCACCTTGCAGGCACGCGTAAACTTCGCCTGGACCACGCAGTCGGTAATGGGCTCAAAGGTATACGAACGCTCGCTCGAAACCAGCGTCGACGTAGTATCCGAGCCACCATTGCTCAGATACCAACCGTCAAAGATATAGCCCTCGGATGGCGTAGCCTCCGCGGTCATGCGCTCACCCTCGGGGACCTCGAGAACCATGCCGGCAGTCTCGCCGCGCTTCAGCGTAACGGTGCCGCCCTCGAGCGGGTCGGCCTCGGCACGCACGGTATGCGTATCTCTGCCGTCCATTACGGCCTCAATTCGGGCATTGCCGTTAACGCGGTATTCGCAAACTTCCTGCTTGTTGGCAATCGTGATGCCCTGCGCATCGGTTTCGCGCCACTCTACAAACCGGTACGTTTTCTCTGGATTGTCGGGGCGCACCTTGGGCCGCATCGTAAACGTGAGAATGTCGCCATCCTTCGCGCGAACCTTGCCGTCCACGACCGGTACGCCATCGCACAGAACCTCGGCGCTGTCGAAGGGATCGGTATTCACCAGGATGGTCTTATCCGCCTTGCGGAAGCGCGCAACCAGATGGCGGTCGACCTCGGCCTTGAAGATATACGTGCGCTCGGGCGAAACCTCGATGCCGTCCTCAAACCATCCCACAAAGGCATAGTCAGGACCCTCACTCGCGGTGACCATAGCCTGATCGCCACGCGTAATGCTCTGCTTTACGGGGCTTGCGGTGCAGCCTGTCGAAAAATCGGCCTGAATGCCATCGGCTTCGGCAACCGCCGTAATCTCGACTTTTTTCTCAAAGACGGCCGTCATTTTTACGACCTCGGACGTCAGGTCCGTGATCGTCATCGTCTTGAGAGGAGATGTCGAGACCTCGACGCCGTTCTCTTTCCAACATACGAAGCGATAGCCGGGATTTGCGACAGCCTCGAGCGTGGCGACCGTCCCCTCATAGTGGATACCGCCTCCGGTAACGACGCCGCCCGCCTCGGGCTGCGCGGTGGCAATTATTTCAATCTTATGGTCGCCATGAGGCTTGGGCTTCTTGTGGTCGTCGATGATGTCCTTAATCTCCTTGAGCACCTTGGTGCCCACAGCGGCAACATCCTCGATGTTGTCGGCCATACCGATCTCAATCACTGCATCGGCCGCGATGGGGTCGACGATCTCGCCCAAGCCATACATGGTAGCGAGAACGGCCGCAGCCGTAATCGCGGCGATGAGCGCGGCCTTAAGCGCCGCGAGTGACTCGTCGGGGTCAGTCGCCTCGCGGAAATGCGCGGTGTACTGCACATCCCCCTCGAGCACAAACGTGTAGGACGGACCATCGTCTCCGGTAAAGACAACGTTGCCGAGGGCATCGGTCGCGTAGTCAAACACATAGCCAGGCATTGGCACCGCCACGACCGTTACGCGCGATCCGATACCGTACAGACCGGTAGAGAGGAACTGTCCGAGCGGCTGCCCACTCTCATCGACCCCGTCCACACTCAGCACAACGCTCGCCTGCGGGGCACAGTAGCGCGGAGTGATTTCGATCCTAGCGTCAGTTTTGTCCTCGGACACAATCGCGTCCGCCTTGTCCACCGTATAGGTAAAGTCGAGCTGATCGCTCACGGCGTACGCATCATCGCCCTCGCCCAGATACCAGCCCAGGAACAGCGCGTTATCCGTGACGGCAGAAACCTCAACCGTCTCACCGGCATTGCGATAGCAGTTTTGAGCGGTAACACTCAGGTGCGCATAGTCCTGTGACGAATCGGTCGCCTGCGCATCGTTGACACGCACCGCATAGTCCTTGAGCTTAAAGCGAGCCTCGAGGGACAGATCCTTATCCGGCGTAAACGTGTAGACCGGCTCCCTGGAGATGTACTTGCCGGACTCGGTGTCATACCAACCCTTAAACGTGATGTTGTCGTTGAGCATTCCTAGAGCACCGGCATCGAGCGTGACCTCGTCGCCTGCATCAATCGTCGTCGCGCTGGAAACATCGGGCAGTTCAACGCCGTCCATCAGCTTGCGTTCGCCTTTATCGATCGTTTGGGCATAGGAGATCTGGAACGACGTCGGCTCAGGCTTCTTGAGCTGTAGCGTGCCCTTGGTCTGGGTTTCAAAATGCGAATAGCCGTCGTCATACACGAGCTTTACGGGCTGTCCGTCCATCGACTCATCGAAGACGTCACCGTCGCAGGGGGTGGCCGTAAGGTACTCGCCGAGCTCTTCCTGTATGAGGGCCTCGTAGTCCCAAATCGATACCGAATGCGGGTAATCGAGCTCGACGTTCATACCCTCGAGCGAAATGGTCTCCCCCGTCTCGTAGGTCATGTTATTGGGGTCGCATGAGATCTCAACGTTCTCGAGCACCTTGCCCACCGGGACGGGCAGGCAGCCGTTGCACCTCTCCCAAACAGCTTTGGGATGCCCGTTAGCATACTTCGGAATCATCTTGGCGGGGACCATGACGGTCATGTTGTATTTGGGGAACGTGTCGGTGTTAATGAGCACCGCATGGTTGCATCCAAAGAACACGGTCTCGAGATTGGTACTGCCAAACGCCTTTTCCGGCAACTCCTCGATCTTGGAGTTATATGGCAGCGTCAGCCCGCCGCTCAAGTCGGTGCCGTAGAAGCAGGTGTGGCCAAGCATTTCGACCGTTGTGTTGCTCTCGAGTCCTGTGGTAGCAAGGTTCGAGCAGAACCTGAACGCGCAAACGCCAATCGATGTAATGGATGTATTCTTGTCCAGGCCGGTATCGGTCAGAGCCTTGCAGCCTTCGTAGGCTCTGTCGGGAATCGATGTGAGGCCGACAACCTTGTCGAGCCCCGTGGACACCAGCCCACTGTCGGCAAACGCGGCATAGCCCATCGAGCCAATGGTAGTAGTCTCGCTGATGTTCAGGCTCGCAAGCGACTTGCAGCCATAGAATGCCTCTTTCCCGATGGTGCCGATGGTCATACCGGAAAGGCTTATATCGGTGAGATTCGGACAGATATAGAAGGCGTGCAGTCCAATTTTAGAAATGGAGCTATTCTCAAAGCGCACTGAACGCAGATTGGTAGAGTCGGCACAGAGCTGTGCGTCGACTTCATCAACCCCGTAATCAACAATCAAATTCGTTACCATTCGACCATCGACAGAGTTCTCGCGCGGGTTGTTTTCATCGATTTCTACCGTAAGATTTCCGTTTGCGTCGCACGGATACAGATAGTAGTTGGGCATGAGCTTGGCATACTCGTAGGCCGCCTGCTGCAGGTTGCCCTTGCTGTACGCGACAAGACACGTGTAGCCATCGTCATACACCAACTGTATGGGCTCTCCGTCCATCGAGCCATCGAAGACGTCGCCGTCGCAGGGGGTTGCCGTAAGGTATTCGCCGAGTTCTTCCTTTATGAGCGCTTCGTAGTCGCTATCCATCGTCGAATGAGGATATTGAAATGTGACACTCATGCCCTCGAGCGAGATCTTTTCCCCCGGCTGATAGGCCATCTTGTCGGGATCACGCGAGATCTCAATCTTTTGGAGCATCTTGCCTACGGGGACGGGCAGGCTACCATTACAGCTCTCCCAAACCTCTTTAGGGTGGCCGCTTTCGTATTGCGAAACCATCTTGGCAGGAACCATGACAGTCATGTATTGCTTGGGAAACGTGGTGGAATTAATGATCACCACATGGTCGCACCCAAGGTACACGGTTTCGAGCTTAGAGCCATAGAACGCACGGCTCGGCAGTTCCTCGATTTTGGAATAAAGGGGCAGCGTCAGCCCGCCGCTCATATTGGTCCCGGAGAAGCAACCTTCGCGGAGCGTCTTGATCGTCGTATTGCTCTCAAGTCCGGTCGTCGCAAGGCGGGAGCAGTTTTTGAACGCATTAACGCCGATTGACGTGATGGATGTGTTCCCGCCCAGACCGGTATCGGTCAGAGCGCTGCAGGCATTATAAGCGTTCTCAGGAATCGAACTGAGACCAACGACCTTGTCGAGACCCGTAGACCGCAGCCCGCTCCAGGCAAACGCGGCATCGCCCATAGAGCCGATGGTAGCAACGTCATTAATGTTCAGGCTCGTAAGCGATCCGCACCCAGAAAACGCCTCTGTTCCGATGCCCCCAATGGTCATACCGGAAAAGCTGATATCGGCGAGATTGGAGCACCCAGAAAAGGCGTGTAGTCCAATTGAAGAAATAGAGCTGTTCTCAAAACGCACCGAACGCAGATTGGAGGAATACTCACAAATATATCCGGGGACCCCATCCACTCCGTAATCAACGATCAGATTGGTTACCAATTTACCGTCGACAGAGCTCCCATACGGGTCGTTTCCATCAATCTCTACCGTAACGCTTCCGCCCGCATCGCACGGATACACATAGCCGTTCGGCATAAGCTTGGCATACTCATAGACCGTTGGATCCTCATACACGAGGGGATCGACTTCGCTGTCATCGGACGAGGGTTCCGCCGTGGCAACCAAGCTCTTTGCTGCATCAGAATCGGTCGCGGAGATCGAAAGGTCTTGGGCCAAGCTCGACGTGGAAGTGCTGGCATCCGAGCTGGACGATTCGTCCTGAGCGTTATTCGTTTGGTCGGAAGCTGTGGATGAGCTGCCCTCGCCCGAAGATGACGCGTTATCGACCGCATGGACATCAGCGTCAGAACTCGAGTCGGTCTCTTGGGCCTCGCTCTCAACGGCAAGCGCCCCGGCGTCATCGGCATAAGCCGCGCGGGGCGCAAGCGGTATCGAGGTCACGACCATCGCGACCGAAAGATAGACAACCAAAAACCTATAGAGGGCAGCAGTGATCCTGTTCATAGGAACCTTCCCGCAATTCGCAAAGATACAGAGTCCCAGAGTGGGCCATCATTTCACATTACCCTGTATAAGCGACAATGCGGGAAGGTAGCGCAAACGGTTTATCTAAGGGCGCAAAAGGTTGGTCTAATCGCAGCTCAAATCGCGCAGAGCCTCAATCGCCATGTCGACTTCCTCGGCCGTATTGAAGTAACCAAACGAGAACCGAATCACGCCCTGGCGCTCGGTTCCCAGCGCGCGGTGCATGAGCGGAGCGCAATGGGCGCCGGAGCGCGTCGCAATCCCCCACCCCTGCATGAGCGCGTCCGAGATCTCGGCAGAGTCGATATCGCCCACGTTGAGTGAGACGATCGCCGAGCGCGACGGCTGGTCAAAGGCGCCGTAGAGCTTGATCTCCGGGATTTCGCGCACGCCAGCGAGAAAGCGATCCGCCAGTGCCCGCTCATGCGCCGCGATCGCCTCGACCCCGCCTTGCGCCTCGATAAAGTCGAGACCTGCGGAAAGTCCCGCGATGCCGTGGCCGTTGAGCGTGCCCGCCTCAAGGCGCGTGGGCCACTCAAGCGGCTGCAGCGCATCGAAGCTGTGCACGCCCGTGCCGCCCATGGCCCACGGCGTCACGTCAATGCCCTCCGCCACGGCCAGCCCGCCGGTCCCCTGCGGACCCATGAGTCCCTTGTGGCCAGTAAAGCACACTACGTCGAGCCCCATGGCCTGCATATCGATATGCATCGCGCCGGCAGACTGCGAGGCGTCGACGATCACCAGCGCGCCGGCAGCATTGGCCATGGCCGCCACGTGCGCAATGTCGACCGCGTTGCCGGTCACATTGGAGGCGTGCGTCACCACCACAGCACGCGTACCGGGCGTGACCAGCCGCTCGAGCTCGTCGTAGTCGAGCACGCCGTTGGTATCACAGCTCGCATGCTCAACCGTCACGCCCTGCTCTGCCGCCAGGCGGTTGAGCGGACGCAGCACGGAGTTGTGCTCGAGCACCGTCGTGACCACGCGGTCACCGGGACGCAGCACGCCATTGATGGCGGTGTTGAGCGCCGCCGTGGAGTTGGGCGTAAAGCACACATGGTCCGCCCTCGGGCAGCCCAAAAGGCGCGCGAGCTTGGCACGGCAAGCGTGAATCGTACGAGCGGCATCGAGGGCACCCGACGTGGCACCGCGCCCGGCATTGCCGAGCGAGCACATCGCCTGCGTCACGGTATCGATGACCGTCTGCGGCTTGTGCATGGTCGTCGCCGCGTTATCCAGATAGATCATCGCACGACCTCCCACATATCAATCACGGTATAGCCCTCGGTGGGAATGCCCGCTGCGGCAAGCTCGGCGCGCAGCAGTTCCTCATCGGCAGGCAACGCCTTCCACGCCAGACCGCAGCCGGCAGCGACCTCCCCGGGCACGGGAATCGTTCGCCCGGGAAGGCCGCGCTCGATGCATAGGGTCTCGCACCCCATGGCGGCCGCCGTGGTGGGAAACGTGATGACAAGCGCCGGGCGCTTCTCCCTCATGGCAACTCCAACCAATACGCTACGGGCGCACGACGCGCACGGCCTGCTCCATCTTCTCCACGATCACGTACATGTTGGTGACCTCGCCCACCGCAAGCTGGTCTTTAATGCCAAAGTGGTCCAGGCAGGTACCGCAGGTGAGAATCTCGACACCCTGCTCGGCCAGGCCCTTCAGGTCGTCGAGCACCGGCGAGCCCTCGACGGTGAGCTTGGAGCCGCCATTGTAGAACAGCATCGTGGCGGGCAGCTCCTCCTGCTGCGTCACGGCAAAGATAAAGGCCTTCATGAGCTTGTGGCCCAGCTCGTCGTCGCCACGGCCCATGCAGTCGGTGTAGACGGAAATGACGAGCCTACCCTTGCCGGCGCTGGCATCACAGAAGGCAGCGCCATCCTGCTCGGGATCGGCCATGGCAACGGCGCCAGAGGTCGCCACGGTCACGTGCCACTCGGCGTCAGAAACCTTCTCGACCGAGGCCGTGCAGCCCTTCTCCTGCGCCATCTTGGAGATGTTCTTGACGGCGGTCTCGTTGTCGACCGAGGTCACGACGGCGCCCTCGCCATCGAGCTGCTTCAGAGCTTTGAGCGTCTTGACGACGGGCAGCGGGCAGGCATCGCCCATGGCATTGACTTCAATTTTGGTAGACATAGTTTTTCCTTTCAAAAGGGACCGCCCAGAACAACGGACGGTCGCATAAACGGTTTTCCTTAATGAACAACACGAACGGCAGGACCGCCCGGCACCGCCTCGCACACGCGACCGATAACGGCAGCGATGCGATCCTCGGCATGCAGACGGTGCGCGAGCTCATCCACATCGGCAGCAGGCGCCGCGATGAGCAAACCACCCGAGGTCTGCGGATCGTACAGCGCATCCAACATGCCCGGCTCCAGGTCCTCGTCGGCAGCCACGCGCGGGCCAAAGAAGTCCTGGTTGCGGTAGGAGCCAGCGGGGATAATGCCCAGACGCGCCATGTCGAGCGCCTGGTCAAAGAGCGGCACCGCCCCCGACGCAAGCTCAATCTGCACGCCCGAGCCCTCGGCCATCTCGCACGCATGCCCAATCAGGCCAAAGCCCGTAATGTCGGTGCAGCCGTGAAGTTCGAGCCCCTCGGCCAAACGGATCGGGGCCTCGTTGAGGGTGCGCATAGAATCAAACATCCGGCTGGCCTCGTCCTGCTCGATGAGCTCGCCCTTAATGGCCGTGGTGATAATGCCCGAGCCGATCGCCTTGGTCAGCAGTAGGACATCGCCCACGCGCGCACCGCTGTTGGCGAGCGTGCGGTCGAGTGGCACAAAACCGCTCACGGACAGGCCGTACTTGGGCTCGTCGTCGTTGATGGTGTGGCCGCCCGCGATGGTGCAGCCAGCCTCGACGCACTTGTCGGCGCCACCCGCCAAAATCTGGCCGGCAACCTCGACGCCCAGGCAGTTAGGTATGCACAGCAGGTTCATGGCATGGCTCGGCCGCCCGCCCATGGCGTAGATGTCCGAAAGCGAGTTGGCCGCGGCGATCTGACCAAACAGAAACGGGTCATCGACTATCGGCGGGAAGAAGTCGATGGACTGCACGAGGCCCAAGTTGTCGCCAACGCGAAAGACGCTCGCATCGTCGGAGGTATCGAACCCCACGAGCAGGTTGTCGTTATGCACATTGGGTAAGTCGCCCAGGACCTGGGCGAGGGCTCCAGGAGCCAACTTAGCGGCTCAACCAGAGGCAGCGGTCATCTGCGTGAGCTTGATGAAATCGTCAGCCATCGATCCCTCCTCTCATAGGTCAATCTTTTCCTCCCAGTATACGCATGGTGGCGCCGCGAGCGGACGGCGTATCGCAACCCCTACGCGACGCAGCAGAAGGGACAAAGGGACTGTCCCTTTGTCACATTATCGACAAACCAGATGAATTCTCTTGGCATCGAAGTGCATGCGCAGGGTCTCGTCGGCCTGCGGCAGCTCGTCGGAAGCCACGCTCACCTTGTTGACCTTCCACTGCAGACGCGTGGGCGCATCGACACGTGGCACGTCCAACAGCACCAGCCGCTCAAAGCGCGAATCGCTCACCCGGGCCACGTGTAAGTCGTAGCTGTTACGACCCCGCTCGGCACGGTTGTCAACATGGAAGTAACTTGCGCGAATCCCCAGGTACGCCACATCATCAGGAACCTCGCGACCCACATTAAAGGTCATGCCCCAGTCGAGAGCCTCAACTTCTTCGTCGCCGATCTTGCACGCCCGGCTTGTGTTCTTGCAGCCCGTCAAGCGCAGCGCGGCCAAGGTTTGCGGCCGGCGGACCACATCTTCGACGGAGCCGATCTCCTCCACATGCCCGTTATGCATCACGCAAATGCGCTGGCACAGGCGACACGCTTCGTCGATATCGTGGCTCACGTAGAGCACGGTGCGGTTGCACACGTCGAACAGGTCGAGCATGTTCTGCTCGAGCGCGCTCTTAAGGTAGGCATCGAGCGCGCTCATGGGCTCGTCGAACATAAAAATGCCCGGGTGTGCCGCCACCATGCGCGCAAGCGCCACGCGCTGCTGCTGACCACCCGAGAGGCGTGCGGGATAGCGGTCGGCAAAATCGGCCAGACCAAAAATGCCCAGATAGCGCTCGGCGAGCTTTTTGCGTGCAGCGACGTCACCCGCATCCTGTACGCCGGCGCACACGTTATCGGCCACCGTCATATTGGGAAACAGCTGATAGTTTTGGAACAGCAGGGCGCATTTACGCTCCTGGGGCGATAGGTTGATGCCCGCCGCCGAATCAAAAAAGGTCACGCCGTTGACGACGATCTTGCCCTCGTCGGGCGTCTCCACACCGGCAATGCAGCGTAGCGTACAGCTCTTGCCGCACCCCGAGGCGCCCAGCAGCGCCACGCGCTCCTCTCCAGCCTCAAGCTGCATATCGAGCGTAAACCCGGGATAGCGCTTTTTGATATCCAGAACGATCGACATGGCCTATCGACCTCCCTGCAGAGTGGCATCATCGCGCATGAGCTCGGCCAGCGCCTCGCGATCGATACGCAGGGCATCGCCGCCCACCGGGTCGAGCGAATCGGCCGTATCGGCGAGTTCTTTGGCCCGCTTGCGCTCCGCACGGGAAAGGCCCCGCTCGCGATACTTTTGCGAATGCGTGGTGTACATGTTGATAAACATGATGACCAGGAAACTAAACGCAATCACGACGACAACCCAAAAGAGGGCAACTGAGATGTTGCCACCCATCCACTCAAAGTAGATAGCGATGGGGATGGTCTGCGTAATACCGGCATAGTTACCCGCAAAGAAGAGGGTGCAACCGAACTCACCCATCGCACGGGCAAAGGCGAGCACCGTACCGGCGGCGATCGAGGGCCAGCCGAGTGGCATCATAAGCTTGGCAAAGATACGGCGCTCGGACCACCCCAGGGTTCGCGCGGCGTCGAGCATCTGCGTGTCCAGGCTCTCAAAGGCGCCGAGCGCCGTACGGTAGACCAGGGGAAACGACACCACCACGGCAGATATCACCGCCGCTGGCCAGGTAAAGACGATCGAGATGCCGTGCGCGATAAGCCACTGGCCAACCCCGGTCGAGCGGCCAAACAGCATGAGGAGCAGAAAGCCGCACACCGTGGGAGGCAGCACCATGGGGATGGTAAAGGCCGAGTCGAGCAGGCCCTTCACGCGGCTCGTCGTGCCCATAGTCTTCCATGCGGCAAACAGGCCCAGCGCAAAGGCAATCACCAGGGCAAGGCCACTCGTTTTGATAGACACCCAAAGCGGGCGATAGTCGATGCCGGTCAAAAAGGCGACAAGGGACGCCAAGGGCTCCCGTTCATCTTGCATCACAACGGATGATGCTTCCACGATTTGAGCGCTATCAAGCCAACGCGCGCCGCCCTTGGCATCACCCGAGGCTGATGCGATGACCACATAGCGGTCCCCATTCGCACCGCGCTCATCAAAGGCATAGGTATACCCACCGACATTAAACGCCGCTTCCGTCGTGGCATACCAAGGAAGATCCATGTCTTCCAGCCGTGCGCCTCCCATGCAGTTTGCGCTGTCGAGCTCACAGACGAGAGCCTTGAGACCCGATGCGCACTCGTTGTCCTGCGGATCCAATCCATACTTCTCGACCGCCTTGGGCGATACCCACACCACAACGCGATCGGCAGCAGGCGCCACTACAAGGTCCACGTCCTCGTCAACGGGAAACCGGTAGCCCTCAGGCTGGCCCTCCATGGCACGAGCGGTCCCCCTGGCCAACCGCTCAAAACCCTCGATCCCATAGGAAAGCCCATGAGCGGTCGCAGCAACCTGAGCCCCGTCCTCAGCTTCCCCAGCAAACGCAAATCCTGGCACCCAGCAAAGCGCGAAGGTCAAAGCACAGGCGACAAGCATGCGGAATCTATTAAGCACGAAAAGCTCCAAGCGAATACAAGGACGGAGTTAAACACAAAACGATGGAATTATCGCGCCAAGCCGCACTACGCGGAAAGCTCAAATCCGTACTTAGCCCAAATCTTCTGCGCCTTCTTGTTGGTCAGACAGAAGTCGATGAACGCCTTGGCCTCGTCGACGTGCTCGGAGCTCTCGGCAACGGCGCCCGGATACACGATGGGCTTGTGCGAATCCTCGGGGCACACGAAGGCCTCCTCGATGCCGTCGTAGCGGAAGATGTCGGAGCTGTAGACAAAGCCGGCCACGCAGTCGCCCGTAGAGACGTAAGCTGCGGCGGTGCCGACCTTGTCGGCCAAAGCCACCTTGTCGGCGAGCTCGGGTGCATACTCACCGTCGTCGCCCTCGGTACCGGTGTAGAGCCCAACAGAAGCCAGCGCCTGGTTGGCATACTTGCCGGCGGGAACGGTCTTGGCGTCGCCGATGGCGATTTTGCCGTCCAGGCTCGCGACGTCGGCGATAGCCTCGACCTTGGTGTCGGAGCCCTCGGCACGAATAATCACGAGGTCGTTGACGAACATGTCCTCGCGCGTGTCGGCATCGACGAGCTCGGCGGCCTCGGCATCATCCATAGTGCCCTTAGAGGCCGTGATGAGCACGTCCACCGCGGCGCCGGCGCGCATCTGCTCGACAAGGTCGCCGGACGCCTTAAACTGCGTGTCGGCAAAGGTGGTACCGGTCTGATCGGTATAGAGCTTCTGAACCTCGGGCAGAGCTTTCTCGAGCGAGTTGGCGGCAAATACCTGCAGCTCGACAGCCTTCTTGAAAGAAGTCTTGGCAGAACCCGCATCGGAGCCGGCCGGCTCAGACGTCTTGTTGCCCGAGCAGCCAGCAAGGCCAAGGCCGGCAGCGGCGACAGCAGAAAGCGAGACGAATCCGCGGCGAGAAACCATATCGAACATGTTCAACCCTTTCGAGCGCTACGCCCGGGCACCCCGCCGCGGGCTTTATCCTGTAATTGAATTATACTTTAGCGCGAATAATGCTTGTGATAAGAAATTATCGTTTGATAATTTCTTATACCGATAGCCGCAAGACGCTCGCGTTGTCGCCGCTTAAAAAAGCGGAGCGACCCATAAGGTCACTCCGCTACAGGCAAGCAGTTTAGCGAGCGTGTCCACCGCCCGCCGTCATGTGGGCCGCGTGCTCCAGCTGGTCGCTCACGGCCTCCCAGCTTTCGCGAGCCGCCTTCGTGGATCCCGGAAAGTTGATGACAAGCGCAGCCCCACGCTGCATGCACACGGCGCGCGAAAGCATGGCACGGCGCGTCTTGGTCATAGAGTATGCACGGATCGCCTCGGCAATACCCGGCACATCGCGGTCGCAGACGGCACGCGTCGCCTCGGGCGTCACGTCGCGCATCGAAAGCCCCGTGCCGCCGCAGGTGATGACCACGTTGGCCTGGCAATCGTCGGCCGCAGCCACAATGGCAGCACCGATCTCGTCAACATCGTCATGCACCACCGTATGCGAGGCAACCGTCCAGCCCTGCGCCGCGATGAGCTCCTCGAGTGCAGCGCCTGCCTCGTCCTGGGCAAGATCGCGCGTATCCGAGCACGTCACGATTGAAATCTTCAACTCCATAGCACTCCTCCTACAGCACGGTGCCCTCGGGCAGATCGACTCGGACGACATCCACGACGTCGCCCGGCTCAAGATCGCACGGACCCTCGTTGATGCGCAACAGGCAGTTCGCACGCTGCATGGTTCCGAGCAGCGCCGAGTTCTGGCTGTGCGCCTCGGTGACCGTAAGCTCGCCCGTCTGCGCATCGCGCGCAACCGTGGCGCGATCATAGAAGCGTCGGTCCTGTCGCTTCTTCACGCCGTGGGTAAGAACCGCCTGCTGCACGGGACGCGCACCCTCGGCAAAGCCGCGCATCTTGCGAATCGCCGGGCGGGCGAGCATCTCAAAGCCCACATAGGCCGCCGCGGGGTTGCCCGAAAGCCCCAGATAGGGCTTGCCGCCGAGCAGGCCAAACGTAATGGCCTTGCCGGGACGCAACGAAATGCGATCGAACAGCACCTCGCCCTCGCGCCGAACCAGCGCCGTCACGTAGTCGTAGTCGCCAGCCGAGGCGCCACCGCTCGTAATGACAAAATCGCACCCTTGCGCGGCGCGGTGCACCAGCTCGGCAATCGCCCGCTCGTCGTCGGGCGCAAAGCCGTAGAACACCGGGTCGGCCCCAGCATCGAGTGCCTCGGCCATTAACGCCGAGGAATTGGAATCGCGAATCTGCCCACGCGCCGGCAGTTGGCCGGGCGCGACCAGCTCCGTGCCCAGCGAGATAACGCCCACACGCGGGGCGGCGTGCACTCTAACGTTCGCGTAACCGGCGCTCGCCAGCAAACCGGCGCCGGCCGGGGCCACAACCTCGCCAGCGTGCATCACAACATCGCCGGCATGGGCCTCCTCGCCTGCAGCTCGAACGTTCTCCCCCACCTTAGCCGGTGCCGAGAAGCTCACGTGTGAGCCCTCGTTGCCGTCGCCGTCGAGCACCTCGACGACCTCGTATTTCACAACGGCATCCGCACCTTCGGGCACCGGTGCACCCGTCATAATACGGACGGTCTCGCCCGCGCCAATCGCGCCCTCAAACACATGGCCCGCCGCCTCGTGCCCCACGACGGAAAGCGTCACGGGCGTATCGGAGGACGCTTTGGCGAGGTCGTCGGCACGCACGGCATATCCATCCATGGCGCTGTTGGCAAACGGCGAGATATCGATATCGGCCGTGGCATCCTCAGCCAGGGGAAGACCGGCCGCCTGCCAAACCGGGATCTCGACGAGCTCGGTCCTGCGCACCTGCGAAAGGACGATTGCCTGCGCGTCCTCCAGCGGGATGAGCGTCTTAGCCATATACACCTCTTACATGCCACGGCGCGCAACAGTGGCGCCGATTCTTTATGTTTATCTCAGTATAATCCCTCGCCGCCTGCTCAAGACCTGGCCCGCGGCCGCGAATACATCTGTCGGCCGCAAGCCGCGAAACAAAACCAAAACCAACCCACCGGCTCGTCGCGTTTACCGCGTTTTATAATGCTCGTGTTGCAACCCAAAAGAGGAACGTATGACTTTTACCGACAAACCCGAAAGCGCAAACGAGGCGCAGGATCATTCCCAGCCGCTCGACGACGGCGGCCTTTTCTCCCTTAACGACGTCATCATGGCAGGCAGGCAACAGCTCACCCGCTCCGAGCATCTCTTGGCTGCCGACACGCGCCGCAACGCCCGCAACCTACTCGCGAGCGCCAAGTTGCTCACACTCGTCGTCATCGTCTCGCTCGCCATGGGCGTTGCCGCTTGGGCGTTTTTGGCCTCGCTGAATATCGCGACCGACTATCGCGAGCACCACGCGTGGGTCTACGCATTGCTTCCCGTTGTGGGCATTGCCACCGCGTGGGTCTACAAAAACCACGGCCTTGCTGCCAAACGAGGCAACAACCTGGTCATCGACTCCGCTCTGGGCACACGCCTCATCCATATGCGCATGGCTGTCCTCACCTTCGTCTGCTCTACGCTCACGCACCTAACGGGCGGATCGGCCGGTCGCGAGGGAGCCGCGGTGCAGATTGGCGGCACCATCGCCAGCAACATCTCGAGCCTCGCCCACCTCAAAAAGCATGACCACCACGACCTCATGCTCGCCGGCATCTCGTCGGCCTTTGGCGCCGTATTCGGTTCGCCCCTTGCCGGAGCTTTCTTTGGCATGGAGATGTGCTTTATCGGAAAGATCGACTACACCGCGGGCATCTACTGCCTGGTCGCCTCGTTTACCGGCTACTTTACGTCGCTTGCCTTGGGAACCGAGTACGAGGCGAATGTCATCGCCAGCGTTCCCAACATGACACCACGGACGGTTGTCATCGTTGTTATCAGCGCAATTATCTTCGGCCTGACGGCACGCCTCTTTGCCTGGTCGGTTCGAACCGTCAAAAGCCTGTACGGTCGCTTTATCACCAATTACCTCGTCCGCGCACTCATAGGCGCACTCGTGGTTTTGGCCGCCTATGCCCTCCTCGACGCCTGGGGCTACGCCGGCCTTTCCACGTGGCTTTCCGGCGCCGGATTTGCAGGCAACACCACCCTGGCGGACGCAGCCATCAAGTTGGTCGTCACAGCGCTTACCCTGGGCGCGGGCTTCCAAGGCGGCGAGGTCACGCCCCTGTTTGGCATCGGTGCGGCACTCGGTGGCTGGATCGGTTACCTTACCGGACTTGACCCCAGTTTTCTGGCGGCTCTCGGCATGCTCGGCGTGTTCTGCGCCGGCCTCAACGTGCCCATCACCACCTGCATGATGGCCATCGACCTGTTCCACGGCACGGCCGCCGGGTTCTTTGTCATCGTTTCGTTTATTAGCTACCTTGCCGGCGGCCACCGTGGCGTGTATCCCGCACAGCGTATTGTGTCCCCTAAGCGACGCTCGCTTATCGTGGACGAGGGCGGCACGGTGGCAGAGGCTATCGAGCGCCACAACGACCTGATAGAGTAGACGTTAGTATTCGCCGTGCAGCCACAATCGGGGGCAATTCGACCCGAGCGCGACCGCACCGTCACGTTATACGCCGGGAGTCGCCCCATGCACGCAACTGATTTTGGTCGCACGCTCATCATCGCCAACCCAGCCGCCCAGTCGGGTGCGGCACGCGAAGTTGCCGAGCGCCTGCAACGTTTTTTGGACATGACTGCACGCGCATCCCAGTTTGACCTGGTGTTGACCGAGCGTATGGGACACGCCAAGGAGCTGGCCGCGCAGGCTCAGGGCTATCGCACCGTTATCGCACTCGGCGGCGACGGCGTGATTCACGAGGTCGTCAACGGGCTTATGACGCAAAAGGAGGACGTCCGCCCCGCTCTTGCCGTCCTGCCCGTGGGCTCCGGAAACGATTTTGCCCAGACGCTCGGCATCGACGATTTCTCCGGCAAGGATTTTGGCGCGCTGCTCACCTGCGAGCTGCAGCGTCAGGACATCGGGTGCATTCGCTCGTGGAGCCCTGCGAGCGGCAGCGGCGAGGCTACCGTTGAGTACTACGACCAGACGCTTTCGGTCGGCATCGATGCCGCCATCGGCCTGGGCACCACCGAGCTGCGCAAAAAGACCGGCTTGACGGGCGCGCCGCTCTACACCCTTTCGGGACTTGAGCAGTTTGGCCTGCGCTACCGCAACTACCCCATGACAGTCAGCTTTGACGGCGCGCCCGCCGAGCGCGTGAGGGCGATCATCATGGCGATTCAGCTTGGTCCTACCTATGGCTCGGGCTATCGCATCTGCCCCGATGCCGACCCCTGCGACGGCATGCTCGACGTCTGCTACGCCTGCGGCCCCGTCCCTCGCGCGGTAGCCCTGCCTATGTTCCTTTCGGCCAAGGACGGCCACCATACCAAGTTGCCACCGGTTCGCATGCGCCGCTGCCGCCATGCCGAGCTAACTTTTGAGGAGCCCGACTACCCCATCCAGGCCGACGGCGAGCCCGTTGACGCCTCGCGCATCGAGGTCGACGTCCTCGGCAGCGCCCTCCAAGTTTGGCACCCTACCCGCTAGCAAGGCCAGTGGAACAAACGACTACTCATCGCTGCCCGGCTTGCGTCGGTTGGCCTTTTTAATGGCATTGAAGTGCTTGTCATTGAGTCTGCGCTGACGAGAGCGCTGGGGCACCTTGGTCTTTACACGTCGACGCGGTGGATGTCCGCGTCGCTCGAGCTCGGCGTGCAGCTTGCGCAGGCAGCTCGCGCGATTTTGGAACTGGCTGCGGCTCTCGCGCGCCGTCACGGTAATCCCTGTGGGCACGTGCTTCATGCGCACCGCCGAGTCCGTCGTGTTCACGCCTTGTCCGCCCGGACCCGTCGCGCGAAACACCTGTACCTCGCAATCGCGCGCCAACTCTTCGGCCGCCATCGCGGCATAGCGCGCATACTCGCACCATCCCATCTTGTTCTCATCCATATCAATACCTCCCCTCATACAAAAAAATGTGACAAAGGGACAGTCCCTTTGTCACATCGCATACCAATCGCTTGTGTTGCGCGCTTAGGCGAAGGTGATCTCGCCGGTCTCGCAGTCCATATCGGCGATACGGGCCAGGCTCTCAACGCGGAAGCCACGCTCGCGGAGCTTATCGCCACCGCCCTGGAAGCCCTTCTCCACCGCAATGCCAATGCCGGATACCTCGGCACCCGCAGCCTCGCAGATCTTGATAAGACCCTCGAGCGCGCAGCCGTTGGCCAAGAAGTCGTCGATGATCAGGACCTTGTCGCCCTCGGACAGGAAGCGCTTGCCCACGATGACCGGATACTCCTTCTGCTTGGTAAAGGAGTAGATGGTCGTAGCATACTGCTCGCCGTCGAGGTTGATGGACTGTGCCTTCTTGGCAAAGACAACCGGCACGCCACCAAAATGCTGGGCTGCGATGCAAGCCATACCAATGCCCGAAGCCTCGATCGTCAGAATCTTGTTGATCTCGACATCCTTGAACAGACGGGCCCACTCAGCGCCCATGTGGTCGAACAGCTCAACGTCGCACTGGTGGTTGAGGAAGGCATCAACCTTAAGGACGTTACCGGCCTTTACGATGCCGTCATGGCGAATACGATCCTCAAGCTCCTGCATGGCGCAACCCCTTCTCGCGGCAACGATGCCGCGCGATTAATAAACGTTGTTCGATAGTCTACCACGGACCGACCCCCGCCCGCCCCACAAGCCGCATCGCACCACAAACCGGTCTTTTTGGGACGGCGCGAATCGTGGCAGACAGTCTCTCAACACACTAATGACGGGCGCGCATCCTCACCAAACGCACCATGGCGAGCGCAAAACCCACAGCGGCCACAGCCATGAGCACATAGAACACCGAGCGAAAGCCGAACAGGAACACATCCGGACGGCCTGCAACGAAACTGGTCACGGACTCGCCCATCGCCACGCTCATCTGCCCATACAGGATATGCGATGCCGCTGTAATGCCCACTGCCATACCCGCATAGCGCGCCAGGCTACCCAGGCTGCCCGCAAAGCCGAGCGCTTCGCGCGGAGCCGAGCCCATATACAGCGAGTTATTGGGGCTCTGGAAAATCGACGTACCGCACGACATAAACGCGACACAGCACACGATCACAGGGATGGAAGAGTGCTCGTCGAGCGTACTTACCGCAAAAAGACCGCATACGTACACGCCTAGGCCGACCGCCGTGGGGCCCTCGCAGCCAACACGGTCCGAAACCGTACCCGAAAGCGGGCCGATAAAGGCATTCACCATCGGCAGCGCCAAAAAGAGCAATCCGGAAATGTCGGAACCAAAGCCGTGGGCGTCCTGAAAATAGAACGGCAGGATAAACTCTGATGCGCCAATACCAACGAACACGATGAGCATGCAGGCGAGGTTGATGGTGAAGGCCGAATTTGCAAAGCAGCGACGAGCGGCCTCGATCAGGGACATGGGGCGCTCGTCAGCCTCCGGCTTAACATGCGGCAGCGTATAGAGCCCCACGATAAATGAGATGACGCCAATGGGCAGGTTGATGAGGAAGATACTCTCCCAGGGAAAGCTTGCCACCAGCATGCCGCCCAGCACGGGGCCACACATCATGCCGAGGGCCACGAAGGTCGCGAGAATACCCATGGCACGACCTCGTTCGCGCGCCGGAAACGACTCGGTAATGATACCCATGTTGTTGGCCATGGCCGCCGCGCAACCGACGCCCTGAACGATGCGTGCCAGGATAAGAACCTCGAGCGAGGCCGAAAGGCCGCACAGCAGCGAACCGACCGAAAAGACGATGACGCCCAGCTGGAACACATTCACCTTGCCGCGCACGTCGCCCAGACGGCCAAACGGCAACATAGCCACGCACGTCGCAAGCAGATACACCGAGCTTACCAGCTGAATGCGATCGAGGCCCACGCCCAGCTCCTTTTGCATCACGGGCAACGCCACGGTCACGACGGTCGAATCCAGACACGACATAAACGTCATGATGAGCACGGTAAACAGAATCGCCCATTTGTTCTTGCCATGGGTGTCGCCCTCAAGGGCAATGTGCTCGCGGCGCAGCTGCTCTGCAGTTTTCTCCATATCCATCCTTTCGAGTGGCCCAACGCAAAAAACGGGGCCCCAATCGCCTGCAAACAGCCGCGATTGGGGCCCCGCCTACGGAATCGGAACTAAAGGTCGCCGAAGCTTTCTGCCAGCATCGGCGCCTTGTGCGAACGCTAGCCTAGCACTGCTCGAGCGCCTGCTCAAGGTCGGCAATCAGATCGGCCGTGTCCTCGAGGCCGCACGACAGGCGCACCATGTCGGCAGAGATGCCACAGGCGATGAGCTCCTCATCGTTCATCTGGCGATGCGTAGCGTTAGCAGGATGCAGGCAGCAGGTGCGGGCGTCAGCCACATGCGTGGCGATCTGGGCAAGTTTAAGGCTCTTCATAAAGGTCTCGGCCGCCGCGCGACCACCGTTAAAGCCAAAGCTCACAACGCCGCAGGTACCGTTAGGCATGTACTTCTGAGCCAGGTCATAGTACTTATCGCCCTCCAGGCCCGGATAGCTCACGAAGCGTACCTTGGGATGGCTCTGCAGGAACTTGGCAACGGCCTGGCCGTTCTCACAATGACGCGGCATGCGTACATGCAGGCTCTCGAGCGAGCTGTTCAAGAAGAATGCCGCCTGCGGGTTCTGCATGGGGCCGAGGTCGCGCATGAGCTGAGCGGTTGCCTTGGTAATGAAGGCACCCTCGCGACCGAACTTCTCGGCATACGTCACGCCGTGGTAGCTCTCGTCGGGCGTGGTGAGACCCGGGAACTTGTCTGCATGGGCCATCCAGTCAAACTGGCCGTGGTCGACGATCACGCCGCCCAGGTAGGCAGCATGTCCATCCATGTACTTGGTGGTAGAGTGCGTAACGATGTCGGCGCCCCACTCAAAGGGACGGCACATCACGGGCGTCGGGAAGGTGTTGTCGACCATCAGCGGCACGCCGTGGTCATGTGCGGCCTTGGCAAAGCGCTCAATATCGAGCACGGCGAGGGCGGGGTTTGCGATCGTCTCGCCAAAGACGAGCTTGGTGTTGGGCCGGAAGGCTGCCTCAAGCTCCTCGTCGGTGCAGTCGGGGGCGACGAACGTGCAGGTCACGCCCATGCGGCCCATGGTGTGGGCGAGCAGGTTATACGTACCGCCGTAAATGGCAGAGCTCGCGACCACATGATCGCCGGCACCGACCACGTTAAAGATCGCGAGGAAATTTGCAGCCATGCCCGAGCTCGTGAGCATCGCAGCGGTGCCGCCCTCCATCTCGCAGATCTTGGCGGCAACGAGATCGCACGTGGGGTTCTGCAAACGGCTGTAGAAGTAGCCCGACTCCTCTAGGTCAAACAGCTTGCCCATGTGCTCGGACGTGTCGTACTTCCACGTGGTGGACTGGTAGATGGGCACCTGGCGCGGCTCGGCATCTCCCGGGTGATAGCCGCCCTGAACACATGTAGTTCCGATGGTCTGCTCGCTCATATCTAGCTCCCTTGCCTGGGTTACGTTTTATTCGGTTCACGATACCGCTACCCTGCACCCCTCTCAACCCATCCCCAAGGTAGGTTAAGGGACAAATTGATCAGAGGTATTTATCTCAAGCCTTGGGCATTTGCTCGATAGATAAAAACGAGGCATACATGAAGCTCTCGATGATTACATGCCCCGTCACGGGTACCATAGGCGGGTACACCGTAACCAAGGAGACAACGATGAAGCAAATCGATACGGCCCAGCTCGACATCACCGCCTGTCAGGCTCAGGCTGCCGAATACCACGCCCGTGGCTTTAACTGCGCCCAGGCCGTCGCCTGCACGCTCGCGCCCGCTGTCGGGCTCGACCCCCAGGTCGCCTTTACCCTCACCGAGGGCTTTGGCGCCGGCATGGGCGGTATGACCGAGACCTGCGGCGCCATCTCGGGCGCCGTGGCCATCATGGGCTTTGTAATGAGCGATGGCATGGAAAACCCGAAGACCAAGGGCCAGACCTACAAGCTGTCGCGCGAGATTGCCAAGCGCTTTGGCGAGAAGAACACGACGACCGTCTGCGGCACGCTCAAGGGCATCGGATCGGACAAGGGTCCGCTCCGCAGCTGTCCCGGTTGCATCGACGATGCCGTCGAAATCGCCTGTGATGTACTAAAGCAGCTCGCCGAGTAAACGGCAACGACATAAAACGACGGTCGGTGTGCTTGGGATCCGTCCAAAAGCACGCCGGCCGTCGCCGTTAGAACTCGGCAAATTCGGGAGTGCTGACCTCAATCTCTTCGCGCCCCGCCATAAGCTCGCGCATCTTAGCGCAAAACGACTCCTGCTCCCCCGCCTTAAACACCAAATGAATCGTCACGGCATCCGCGTACTCGGTATCCGAAACCTTGGCACCGGAATCCTGGGCCAAGCGAAGCACCTGCTCATACTGCGGATAGGCCACATGCACGTCAACAGGCACGACATTCGTCATCTCGACGATCTGCCCGGCCTCCTGAGCCGCGGCCACCGCCGCTTGCGTCGCCGCAGTATAGGCGCGAACCAGGCCGCCCGGCCCCAACAGCGTGCCGCCAAAATAGCGCGTCACTACGCAGCAAACATTTTTGAGCTCCGCACCGCGCAACACCTCGAGCGTCGGCATACCGCTCGTGCGGCTCGGCTCACCATCATCGCTCTGGCGCTCGCGTCCATCGACCAAAATCCACGCGGGAACATTGTGTCGAGCGTCGTAATGACGCTTGCGAACCATCTCGATAAAGGCATTCGCCTCGTCCTCGGACTCAATATGGACCAGCTGGGCAATAAACCGGCTCTTGCGGTCCACAAACTCGCCCGAAGCCTCAATATTCGATTGCAGAGTAAAATAGCTGTCCAACAAAGCCCCTCAACAACAAGCAAAGCAACAAACAGCCTCAATAATACGATAACCCTAGTAAAAAGAATGACAACGCCGATGATTCCGTCAACGAAAGCGAGAACCCGTCAGCGCGAGCAAGGTGCCTTGAAAGACGAGGGCATTGACCTTATGGTCATGCCCGAAGGCTTGAAAGGCAGATTGCCGCGCTGACGGGTTCGCAGCGTCAACAAAGTGCCGAGTGGGCCGATAAGCCGGGTTCTGTCGTGAACGGTCATTTATCTTGTCTGCACGTTACCGTGCAGCTCCACGCACGCTACCCGAACGCGGACCGGGCCGGCCCATAGCGTTCCTATTCGCGCTTGCTCCGGATGGGGCTTGCCAAGCCGCCGTGTTGCCACGACGCTGGTGGTCTCTTACACCACCGTTTCAGCTTTTCCCTTTACGCCTTGCGGCGCAGGTGGGAGTCTTCTTTTCTGCGGCGCTTTCCGTCGGATCACTCCGCCCGGCCGTTAGCCGGCATCCCGCCCTCTGGAGCCCGGACTTTCCTCACGCGTGCCGCAAGCAGCACATCGCGCGACCGTCTGGCCCACTCAGCAGTGCAAGAGTGTAGCACACCGTTGCCGCAGGCAATGGCACAACACAAGCGTTCGACACGATAAACCAAGAAGCGCCCATGCAGTACAATAGGGTCGTCGATGGGCAACGTCGTCAGTCGAGACGCGACCGCGCTCCGCACCCCTCCGTCTACTCGGTGTGTTCCCGCCTCCTCCCCGAGGCGGGATGTCGGCATTTTTCATGCACCGACAACCCAATAGCCTGTGGACAGCCCGGACATCATTGCGCACGAGCAGCATCGCGCGCATCAGCAGCAAATGCAAAAAGGGACCCGTCCATTGCGGACGGATCCCTTAAAACAAGTGATCGTCAAACCGATTTACTCGGCGTCGGTCTCCTCGTCCTTCTTCTCGGAAGGCAGCGGGGTGACCTCAATCTCGACGCCCAGAGTCTCAGCAGCGGACTTCATGGACAGGGAGATACGACGACGGTCGAGGTCGATCTCCATGACCTTGACCTGAACCTTGTCGCCCACGTGGGTGACCTGAGAAGGCTGATCGACGTGCTTGTTGGCCATCTCGGAGATGTGCACCAGGCCCTCGATGCCCTCGCCCAGGTCGACGAAAGCGCCGAACGGGACAAGCTTGGTCACAGTGCCCTCGACGATAGCACCGACGGGGTACTTCTTGACCAGTGCGCGCCACGGATCCTCGGTGGTCTGCTTGAGACCCAGGGAGATACGCTCGCGGTTGAGATCGACGTCGAGAACCTCGACCTCGACCTCCTGGCCGACCTTGACAACCTCGGAAGGATGGTTGACGTGGTTCCAGGAGAGCTCGGAGATGTGGATGAGGCCGTCGATACCGCCGAGGTCGACGAAGGCGCCGAAGTCGACGATGGAGGAAACAGTGCCCTGGAGACGCATGCCAGACTTGAGCTTGGACAGGATCTCGGAGCGCTCGGCCTTACGGGACTCCTCGAGTACGACGCGACGGGAGAGGACGACGTTGTTGCGGTTGCGGTCCATCTCGATGACGCGGGCCTCGATGCGGGTACCCATGTAGGAGGTAAGGTCCTTGACGCGACGGAGGTCGACGAGGGAAGCGGGCAGGAAGCCACGCAGGCCGATGTCGAGGATCAGGCCGCCCTTGACAACCTCGATAACCTCGCCCTCGACGTTCTCGCCGGAGTTGAACTTCTCCTCGATGCGGTTCCAAGCACGCTCGTACTCGGCACGCTTCTTGGACAGGACCAGACGACCGTCCTTGTCCTCCTTCTGGAGAACGAGGGCCTCGATGGGATCACCGAGTGCAACGATGTCTGCAGGGTTAGCGTCCTTGCGGATGGACAGCTCGCGGACCGGGATAACGCCCTCGGACTTAAATCCGATGTCAACGAGCACCTCGTCATGCTCGATCTTAACGACAGTGCCGTTAACGAGATCGCCCTCATCAAAGTCGGTAATCGTACCGTCGATGAGGTTGTTCATCTCCTCCTCGTTGACATCGTCAAGAGAGAAAATGGACGAGTTCTGAATCTCACTCAAAGGTGGACCCCTTTCGAACTACGGGGCCCCGATTGCTAGGACCTACAGAAGGGTGCGACAAGCACACAACGTTTAGGAACACTCGGGAGCCGACAGATACTGATGTGACGCTTATGCAATCACGTCCGTATAGATTACGGGGAAATCACTTCGATTTCAAGCGTGAACTGCGATTTTTTACTCGTATGGAGACTTTTTCGCAATCTTGTGAACGACTGTCTCCACAAGTTAACGATAAGCAGTGAAGCATACTGCTTTGGGGTAAAGTATCCCAGACATACGATTCTGGAACGATTTTTCGAGAAAGGTGCCCGCGTGCTCAAAGCAGTCGTTTTCGATATGGACGAGACGCTTCTTAGCATTAACCTCAATGCGTTCATCCTTCGCTATTTTAAGGATGTCTCATCGATGCTCGCGGATATCGGACGTCGCAGCCGCGGGGGCACGATGGCACGCCTCGGCACCATCCTGGTCGACCTCAACGCCAATCGTCGCAACAGTACGGACAATCGCACCAATCTTGAGTTTTACCAGGAAGAGGTTGAGCGCCGGTGCGGCATTTGCCTCTCGGACCCACTCATCTACGAGGCGTTTACCTACTACGATCGCGAAGTCCTGCCGTACAAGAACGATGACATGATCAATGCGAAAGCCATGCCGGGCGCACACGCCGCGCTCCAGGCCGTACAGGATGCAGGACTGCGCTGCGCGCTCTTCACCAACCCCAGTTTTCCCCAGGGGGCCATCGAATGCCGCATGGGCTGGGGCGAGCTGACAGACGCGCCCTTCGAGCTCGTAACGCACATGGGCAACGCCACGCGCTGCAAGCCCGATGCCACATATTATCTAGAGCAGCTGCAGGTCATGGGGCTCGAGCCACATGAGGTCCTCATGGTGGGCAACGACCCCAAGCGCGATTTCCCCAGCCCCGACTGCGGCATTCAAACTGCCTATGCTGGCCAGGGAAAACCGGGACGTGCCACCTGGCGTGGAACCATGGAAGACTTCGCCCGCGACTTTAACGCCGTAGTAGAAGCCTTCTACGAACATCAAGTAGCCGACGAACTAAGCTAGTCCACAAATCTGGAATGAGACAAAAGGTCAGGTACGTTTGCCGCATGCTTCCTTACGTAGGCAGCGACTTGAGGACAAGATGCGATGCCCCGGCGTCCTAGGCCGTAATCATCTTGACGCGCTCGCCGATTTTGGCGTCGCGCTTGTCGGAGATAACAGTAAAGCCCTCCAGGTCGCACACCTTTACATTTGAAAACACATGGAACTTGGAGCTGTCGGCGAGTACATAACTCGCTTGGGAATTCCGCATCACAATGCGCTTTTTGATAGCCTCGGGATAACCAGGCGTCATGATGCCACGATCCTCGTCCACCGCGTTGACGCCTATAAACGCCCGGTCAAAGTACAGCTCACGCAACGCGTTCTCCACCATTGGCCCGGTCAGCGAGCAGGTAACGGGATTAAAGTCGCCGCCAATCACCACCACCTTAGCAGCAAGCTCGCCCGTAAACCTACATGCGTAGCCGTTGGTGGTGTAGATAGTCACTGGTTTGTCGACGAGCAGACTCAGGAGCGCCGTCGCGGTAGTACCGGAGTCGACATAGACCGTCTCACCGTCCTCGACCTCCGCTGCCGCACGACGCGCAATCAGGTCCTTCTCACTACTCCGCTGCGCGCCCTTTTCAAAGACACTCACCTCGCGAGCCGCAGAATGCAGTTTGACCGCACCGCCGGTCAGATACTCGATGCTCCCCCGCTTCTCGAGCTCCTTGAGGTCGCGGCGCAGCGTAGACATCGACACATCGGGCATAAAGGCCGCGAGCTCATCTATCTTGAGCAGGTCAGCCTCCTTTAGCTTATTAAGAATCAGTTCATGGCGCTCATACGGAATCATCGGCGTTCCTTCCTTTTCATCTATTTTCAAAGTTTAACCTAATCAAGCCAATCAAAAGCAAAAAGGGCCGCTGCGATATAAGCAGCGACCCCTTATTAGATGGAAGTCGGTCTTAGCCTTGGGCTCATGACTCGTAGCCCCAAAGCAAGACTAGGCGAGCTGATCGTCCTTGTCGGTGAAGATGTAGCCGAGTACGCCGGCGACAACAGCCGAGATAACCATGCCGATCATGGCGAAAGCGAAGTTCATCGGATCGGAGGAGACGAAGGCCGGGAACGTAGTGACGGAGCCAAAGACAAAGGCCGTGGTGACGACCTTGAAAAGGCCGAGGAACGCGCCGCCGCAGGCACCGCCGATGATCTGAGCCAGGAAGAGCTTCTTGTTCTTGACAAGCATGCCGAAGAGCGTGGGCTCGATGATGGCAGAGAGGCAGATGGTCACGGCACCGGTCATGGCAAAGCTCTTGAGCTTCTGATCACGGGCCTTGAGGAAGACGCCGAGGGCACAACCGATGACGGCAAAGTTGCAGGCAAAGGTGGCCGGGCAAATGTAGTCGAAGCCGTTGGAGGCGATATTGTTAATCATGATGGGGTTGACGGCCCAGTGAATACCCATCGAGACGAGCACGGACCAGCCGCCGCCCACCAGGATGCCAGCAAGCACGTTGGAGCGGGCGATGAGCCAGTTGACCACGAAGGCGATGCCCTCGCCGGCATAGACGCCCAAGGGGCCGATCACGAGCATGGTGGCGGGAACCATGATAATCAGCGAGACCGCGGGAAGCACGACGAGCTTAAGGGTCTCGGGCACATGCTCATCCAGGAACTTATAGAGGAACGAGTAAACCCAGATGGCGATGATGGCCGGGATAACGGTGGAGTTGTAGCTCATAAGCACCACGGGGATGCCGAAGAACTCGCTCATGGCGCCGTTGCCCGCGTCGCCCATCAAGCCGATAAAGTCGGGATAGAGCAGACAGGCGCAGATCAGGGCCGACAGATACGGGCTCGCACCGAAGCGTTTGCCCGAGGAGAAGCCCAGAAGCACCGGCAGGAAGTAGAACACGCTCATCGAGAGGGTGTAAAGAATGGTGTAGGTGCCCGTACCCTCGGTGATAAGGCCGAGCTGAACCGCAAGGATTAGCAGGCCGCGGAGGATACCGGAGCCGGCCATGGCGGGCAGCAGCGGAGCAAAGACGCCCGAGATGGCGGAGAAGATCCTGGAGACGATGCCCTCATCGGAGGAGGCGCTCGTGGAGACCTCGGCGCCCGAACCCTTGACAAGCGGCTCGAACTTCTCATAGAGCTTGGGTACCTCGGTGCCAATCAGCACTTGGTACTGGCCGGCTGAGTTGACGGTGTTGACCACGCCGTCGACCTCCTTGACGGCCGCGTCGTCACACTTGGAATCGTCACGTAGGTTTAGGCGAAGACGAGTGGCGCAGTGCGTCATGCCCGAGATGTTCTCGGGGCCGCCCACGGCGGCAAGAATGCCCTCGGCAGTAGCTTCCCAATCACGTTTCATAGAATGATTACCTCCCCATAGCGCAGAAGAGCTCGCGCACGAGCGCGGCCGCTGCAAGTGCATCGTTTGCATCAATCACGGACTGTATCTTTTCCTGGCCCACACTTTCCAAGGAGTCATTCATTAGCTTCATCATAGCGAGGTTATGAGCGCACTCCCCTTCCGCATCCTCGATAATTGGGAACGTATCGAAGTAGATAGCGTGGTCAAAGGCGTATTTCTTGAGATAGAAGAGCATTTCGAGCGTCTTGACAGGCGTAGCCATGCCGATCATGAGTCCGTCGTCCATCACGCCGTAGCCATCGTTGAGGTGAATGCCGTAGAGCTTGTCGGCACGACCGAAGATATCGGTAGCCATCGCGGGGTTCTCGTGCTTCATGAGCATGTGACAGTAATCGAGCGTAACGCCAAGATTCTCGCGGTCCACCGCGTTGAGGATCATGCCGGTGAGGCCCATCGTATCGATATAGGCGTAGCTGCGCTCCTCATAGGGTTTGTACTCGATGGAGATATGCAGGTCGGGCGCATAGTCGCAAACCGCCTGGAACGCCTTAACGAGGTTGTCAAACACGCGGGTGTAGTCGATCTGGAAGCTGTAGTCAAAGCCATCATGACCGAGCCAGATCGTCACGGTATCGCCGCCGCAGGTGCGACAGTAATCACAGGCCTCATAGCAGAGCTTAAGTGCCTCCCCAGCGAGCGTAGGATCCTGATTGCCCAGGTCGCCATTGATAAAGTCGCTGCGAAAGCGAAGAGCAGTGCCGTTGAGCTTGAGGGCATGCGCGTCGAGCTTGTCCTTCATCTCCTCGGCGGGGATGCCCACCACGTGCTCAGGGTAATTAAGGTCCACATGGGTGAGGCCGACGCGCTGGAACTGGTCGAAGACGCGGTCGATGTTCTTCTCACCGGTTCGGTAGTAGGAGTTGATGCGGGTTGCGAATTTCATCGCTGAGCTGCCTTTCCTGCAAGGAAACGTTCAAACGGAAAGCCCCGACCGTTGCGCGCGTTTGGGCAGGTGCCCCTTCCGTAACTACAGTCTATTGCAAGTAATTCTCATTCGCAATCATGATTTCTCATGTATATTCATAGATTTTCAAAGTAAATAAACAGGAAACCAGCTTTTACCTGCACTTTTAGTTGATGCAAGTATTTGACACTACTTGAAACATAATGACTATTACTGATTCTAACTACCGTTTACCGCCAAATATAAACCGTTTACCGGTAAAGAAAAGCACCTGCCCACTATGCAGACAGGTGCTTTACAGCCACAAGAACGGCGGTTACAACAGCAAGATGCAGTGACCCAGAGCCCCTAGCAGTCGACGACGGTTTTGCCAATCATGATGTTGAGGATCTCGATGTCGGTATCCTTCATGCCTACACGGCCCACATAGCCCATGCTGGCGATCGTCTCCTCCACCGTATCCTGGATCAGGCCCTCGCCGGCACGGAAGCCGCGGCCTTGCATGGCCATATCGTGACCCAAAATCGCTGCATCGACAGCAGCCGAAATCTTGGCGGCGCAACTTGCCTTGGCGCCATCGCACACGATGCCGCCCACGTTACCGAGCGTATTGGAGACCGTAGCACCAATCTGCTCGCGCGTGCCACCACACAGCCAGGTAATTGCGGCACCGGCACCGCACGCGGCGCAAATTGCACCGCAAAACGCCGAGAGCGCACCAATATAGCTCTTGATGTGCACGGCAATAAGGTCGGACAGTATCACGGCGCGCACCAGACGCTCGTGGTCGCAGCGCAGGTAGTCGGCATATTCCATGACGGGCAGCGCACAGGTAATGCCCTGGTTGCCCGAGCCGCATACAATGGCAACCGGCAGCGCGCAGCCGTTCATGCGGGCATCGGAGCCGGCAGCCGCACGCGCACGCGCACGGCAGGCGACGTCGTCGGCGCGAGCACCCAGCAGCGTACGGCCCACCTCGGCACCCCAAGCGTGCGCCAGGCCCTCGGCGCTAATAGCGCCGTTCAGCTCAATCTGACGCTCAACAGCAGCGCGGGCATCCTCAATGTCGCCGTCCTCGATAAAGTCGATGATGGACTCGATCGACATGGGCGTATCGGCGTTATCGGCGGCACGCTCGGCCACGACGCGCTCGGCGCAGGCAGCGCACTCCCCCGCCGACTTGCCGCACACCGGAATGCCATCGAGCGTGTGGCACGTGACATTGGTATGGTGGTCGGTAATCTCGACGACCGCGGTATGGTCACCGGCCGTGGCAGTCACCTTGATGTAGAGGTTGGGCACGCCCTCGACAAGCGACACATCACAGTAGTCGGCGTCGACAAGCAGCTCAGTCACGCGAGCACGATCCGCATCGTCAACGCTCTCGAGCACCTCGAGCGCGCTCTTGGCGTCACCGCCCACGGCGCCCAGCACGGCTGCAGCCTCAATACCGTGCATACCGCCCGAGTTGGGCACGGTCACACTCTTAACGTTCTTGATGATGTTGCCCGAGCAGGCAACATCCATGTGTTCGGGCTCGCAACCGAGCGTCTGGCTCGCCAGCGCCGCCGCATAGGCAACGGCAATGGGCTCGGTGCAGCCGAGCGCACAGACAAGCTCGCGGTTCAAAACATCGCAAAACGCGGTATCACGGATGGAATCGGTAGGCATAGGTATCTCCTACATGTATAGCGGGTTGGGCTCTCAACAATAGATAGCTTCTTTATTTGATAATAATGCATCAAAAACCGCAACCCAGGTTCCGGCGGACGGTGTTCAAGCACAAACTGACGGCAATATTTACGAGAAGCTGGTGTTGTTGCAAGCTAAAGCGTTTGACCAAAAAACGCCCGAGTGTTTAGGCAAAAGACGCGTTATCATGCAGTCGAACGCGGTAAAACCTTTAGCAATTCCGCCGCACGGACCAGAGAGGAACCACTCATGAAGATCGGTATCGGTAACGACCACGCTGCCGTCGAGCTCAAGAACATCATTTCCGAGCACCTGAAGGAGCGCGGCTGCGAGGTCGTCAACTTTGGCACCGACACCTCCGAGAGCTTTGATTACCCCATCGCCGGCTACAAGGTGGGCAAGGCAGTTGCCAACGGCGACGTCGACCTGGGTATCCTGATCTGCGGCACCGGCGTCGGCATCAGCCTGGCCGCCAACAAGGTCGAGGGCGTTCGTGCCGTCGTGTGCTCCGAGCCCTTCAGCGCCAAGCTCTCGCGCATGCACAACAACACCAACGTGCTCGCCTTTGGCGCCCGTGTCGTGGGCTCCGAGCTCGCCAAGATGATCGTTGACGAGTGGCTCGATGCCGAGTTCGAGGGTGGCCGTCACGAGCGTCGCGTCAATCTCCTCAACGAGATCGACCAGACCCGCGGCCTCAAGGTCGTCGACGAGGCCTAAAGACCCACAACGCCATACGCTAACGCAAGCCCCTGCCCGGAAAACGCATCCGGACGGGGGCTTTTTAGTAGATTATTAGGCATGTCCCAAAAGTCTACTGGGATAAATAGGGCGCCGCGGATGGAGTTCCGCGGCGCCCAAGCCACACGCTAACAGCTTTAAGGAGTCAAAGCTGGTTTAGCCAAAGAAGCGCTTGATCTCGATCTCGGCGTTCTCCAGGCAGTCGGAGCCGTGAATCACGTTGGCGTTGACATCGACAGCGAAGTCGCCGCGGATGGTGCCGGGGGCAGCATCAAGCGGGTTGGTAGCGCCCATAAGGGTGCGCATCTTGGAGACAGCGGAAAGACCGGAAACGACCATCTTGACGACCGGACCGCTCGTCATAAAGTCGCAGAGATCGCCAAAGAAAGGCTTGTCGGCCAGATGAGCGTAGTGCTCCTCGACGGTAGCGCGCTCGAGCGTGGTCATCTCCATGCGCTCGATGACAAGGCCGCTGCGCTCAATGCGAGCAACGATCTCGCCGATCTTGCGATCGCGCACGGCGTCGGGCTTAATCATGATGAAGGTCTTCTCGATAGCCATAAGGTAGCCTTTCAAGTAGGTTCGCGCGTGCCCAAGTCCCATTCCGGCACTCGCCTGGACTGCATCGTAACAGAGTTTTAGCTGCAGATAAATAAAAAGCTGCCTAGTGAAGCGCTACAATTTGTTGAAGCGTTCCATATGTGTCACTTCTGTTTCGAAGCCCGACTAGAGTACCATCCGACCACTCAGCAACCGCATCGAACCGAGCGGACGGTCGGTTGCCGCCCGTGAACGTACCCCCTTCACAACCTGCCCAAAGGTCCTACAGAAGTTCTCGACAAGCCCCTCCCCCATAGCAACAAAATACGGACGCCCGCATCAGCAGACGCCCGTAAAAGCAAAAACTATTTATCAATAAATGGCCAAGCAGCTTTAGCCAGACTCTTACTTTGCCCCGTGGCCCATCTCGAAGACCTTGGTCAGCGATCCAAACACGCCTTCGTCGGCCACGAGCTGTGCCTCGGCACGATCCAGCTGTACGGCAACGGCGGCAGGGGCGGTACCGCCCTCGGTCGTACGCGCGGCGACAATCGACGGAATATCGAGCGCCTCGGTAATATCGTGCTCAAAGAGCGGGCTTGCCTCCTGGAACACCTCAAACGGCAGGTCCTCAAGATTGCAGCCGCGCTTCTCGCACATCAGGACCAGATGGCCCACCACGGCATGTGCCTCGCGGAACGGCAGACCGCGCTTGGCCAGGTAATCGGCAACATCGGTGGCGGCAAGGTGCCCCACGCCGCACTCGCGCGCCATGGCATCCTCGTTGACGGTCCAAGTCGAAATCATACCGGCCATAACGGACAGGCACTGCATGAGCGTATGGGCAGTGTCGAGCGCGCCCCCCTTGTCCTCCTGCAAGTCCTTGTTATAAGCAAGCGGCAGGCCCTTCATGGTCACGAGCAGCTGCACCAGGTTGCCGTACACGCGACCGCTCTTACCGCGGATAAGCTCGGCAAAGTCGGGATTCTTCTTCTGCGGCATGATAGACGAGCCGGTGGAGTAGGAGTCTGAAAGCGTGATAAAGCCAAATTCGGAGCTCGACCACAGCACGATCTCCTCGGAAAGACGCGACAGGTGCATCGCCATGACGGATCCGGCGTAATGCAGATCGAGCAGGAAATCACGGTCGGAAACCGCATCGAGCGAGTTGGGAATCACGCCCGCAAAGCCAAGTTCGGCAGCCGTCATCTGGCGATCGAGCGGATAGCTCGTACCGGCAAGCGCGGCAGCACCCAGCGGGCAGTTGTCGGCGGCATCAAAGGCGGCCTTCAGACGTGTAAAGTCGCGCGCGAACATCCAGGAATACGCCAGCAGATGATGTGACAGCAGCACGGGCTGAGCATGCTGCATGTGCGTGTAACCCGGCAGAATCACCTTGTCGTACTTCTTGGCCGCATCCACCAGCACGTGGCGCAACTGCAGGTTGGCCTCCATGAGCTCCTTGGCCAACGCCTTGACGCCCAGGCGCGAATCGGTCGCCACCTGGTCGTTGCGCGAACGTCCGGTATGCAAGCGCTTGCCGGCCTCGCCGATGCGACGCGTCAGCTCGCTCTCGATGGACATATGGATGTCCTCGTCGTTGATATCGAAGGTGAAGTTGCCGGCATCGATATCCTGTTCGATTCCGGTCAGGCCCTCGGCAATCGCCTGCTCATCCTCGGCACTGATGATGCCCTGGGCCGCCAGCATCTTGGCATGCGCCTTAGAACCGGCGATATCCTGCTTATAGAGATGTTTGTCGACCGGCAGCGACGCGCCAAACTCCTGCGTGACCTCGGCCACGCCCGCCTCAAAACGACCGCCCCAAAGAGCCATGGAACCGTCCCCTTTCTCCAAATACCAAAACAAGCGCCCAAAGCAATGCGCCATATCGCTAAAGCGATTTTTCAACCGCTAGTTTTACACATTCCCCGCCGTGCGCGGGACCATGTAGCTAATTTGCAAAGAAGTGACGCGCCATGCACTTGGCGCCCAACGTCTCCCTCCGAATGTTGCCCTGCGAACCATCGATCCAGGCCTTCAGGCTCATAGGAACGTCCTCGACCTTTGCGGCATCGAACTCGGGCGCGAGGGCAAGTAAAGCATGCGCGAAAGCATTGAACATAATGGATACTCCTCATATATATAGGCGCAGAGCTGCCAAATTGATAGAAGGAGCCCCGCCAGACAACCCCGGCGGGGCTCGGACTCAGCCGCAGACGCGGCATCATATATGCGGGCGGAACGTAGGGGCCACCGATGTTAAGAAGTGTCAGCAAGCATAACGAAAGGTAGGGACCCCATGCGCCCGTTATGTATCACGCGGATGGGCCGCGCGGATACCAAGGAAAGGAAGACTTAAGCCTGGGCGGCAGCAGAGCTGGGACCCTGGACCTTAGCCCACGTCTTGAGCGACAGCGTATCGATCTCGATAAAACCGGCGCTGGCCTTCTCGTCAAACGTGGTGTCGCGGTCATAGGTGGCCAGGCCGTAGTCGTAGAGGCTGAAGGGGCTCTTGCGGCCGACGACATGGCAATTGCCCTTAAAGAACTTCAGACGGACGGTGCCGGTCACGAACTTCTGGGTATCGGCCATAAAGGCGTCGAGCGCGTTCTTGAGCGGGCTGTACCACTGGCCGTTGTACACGGCGGTGGCCCAATCCTGCTCGAGCTTAATCTTGGTCTTGAGCAGGTCGCCCTCGACGCAAATGTCCTCGAGTGCCTTGTGGGCGGTGATGAGCGTCAGGGCTCCGGGAACCTCATAGCACTCGCGGCTCTTGAGGCCCACCAGACGATCCTCAACCAGGTCGAGACGGCCAAAGCCGTTGTCGCCCGAAATCTTGTTGAGGGCGATGACGATCTCGGAGAGTTTCATCATCTTGCCGTCGACGGCGACGGGCTTGCCGGCCTCAAACTCAATCTCGATATACGTCGGGGTATCGGGCGTGTCCTCGGGATTCTTGGTCATAACCCAGGCGTCGTCGAGTGGCTCATTCCAGGGATCCTCCAGGTGGCCGCACTCAATGGCACGACCCCACAGGTTGTCGTCGATGGAATAGGGGTTGTCGTTGGCACCCTCGGGAACCGGCACGTTGTGGGCGTGAGCATAGGCGACCTCATCGGGACGGCACTTCAGATCCCACTCGCGAACCGGGGCGATAACCTTAAGCTCGGGGTCGAGGGCCTTGACGGCAGCCTCAAAACGAACCTGGTCGTTACCCTTGCCGGTGCAGCCGTGGGCGACGTAGGTCGCGCCAAACTCGTGAGCGACCTCGACGAGCTTCTTGGCGAGCAGCGGGCGAGACAGGGCGGAGAGCAGCGGGTACTTGTTCTCGTACATGGAGTTTGCGGCGATGGCCTTAGTCAGGAACTCATCGGAGAACTCGTCGCGCAGGTCGAGCACCTGGCAATCGAGAACGCCCAGGTCGAGCGCCTTCTGCTTCTTGGCATCCAGGCCGGTCTCCTCCTGGCCCACGTTGCCGCAGACGCAAACGACATCGAGATTCTTCTCGTCCTGGAGCCACTTGACACATACGGATGTATCAAGACCACCGGAATATGCGAGAACGACTTTTTCCTTGCTCATGGCTGTTTCCTTTCGCCCTTGGTAGCTAATTAGAACATCGGTCAGTTGCAAGTCACTTTGAGGTCAAAAACCGTGCAATATCAGGTTAAATAGCAAAAATCAGCACATACATGCCCTAGAAACATGCAGCAATGTCGTGCTAAAACCCAACGACCTCAAAATGACTCTGTTGAGGCAATTCGCCCCATGCGGACAGAGACGATTGTTATCGTCGTCGGGAAATTGCGCGCTGGCGTCGGATGGCATTGTCTGCAGTGGTGATGATCTTTACGAACTGCATCTGCCTCTCCTTTCACCTACCGCCGGGCGCAATTCTAATATCGTAAACGGTACCTTTTCCTCGGTAAGCGGTTGTTTTTCCGTCTCCGTTTTCGATGGTCGCTATATTACGCTAAAGTGCCTACAGCGCAAGCGACAAATTCAAATTTCTGAAATTTTTTTTCATTACTTTGTGAAGCGTGGTGCAAATACGCCCCGTTCCTGCGACAATACGCTCGGTTACTGGTTGATGATTATAACGTCTGAAACAATTTCGAAACGAAAGGCGCGCTTTTATGCAAACTTACGAATCGGACACCAATATTGGAAGCATTAAGATTCTCGCCGTTGATATGGACAAGACGCTTCTCACCGACGAGCGCGTGTTGCCGCAGGGTCTTGATGAGCGCCTAGACAAGCTCGCCGAGGCTGGCATCGTGTTCTGCCCCGCCAGCGGACGCCCCGCCCCAAAACTCGAAGAAATGTTCGAGAGCATTAAGAACCGCCTTGCTTTTTGCCCCGACAATGGAGCCTGCGTTATCTACCGCGGCAACTATATCTATAAGAGCAACATCGATGTGGCGCTGTATCAGCAGGTGCTCGCTCGTGCCTCGGAGGACCCGCGCGCCGTTCCCGTCCTGTGCTGCTACGACGAGTTCTATGTGCTCGCCCGCGACCATCAGTACCACGACGAGATCAGCGTCTACTACAACACGATCAACTACGTCGACACCTTTGAGGGCCTTGATATCGAGTCCAATAAGATCTCGATCTTTTTCCCCGGCTACGACGCCGAGCCCGCGTTCCGCGAGACCTATAACCCCGCGTTCTCGGATCAGCTCTATGTCACCAATGCCGGCCGCGAGTGGATCGACTTTATGAACCTGGGCGTCGACAAGGGTTCGGGCGTCGCGCACCTGTGCGAGCAGCTCGGCATCGATATCGCCGATGCCGCCGCCGTGGGCGATACCTACAACGACATCCCCATGCTTGAGCGCGTCGGTCACAGCTTTATCGTGGACAATGCCGAGGAGCATATGAACGCGCATGCTGAGTGGCGCATTCCGAGCAACAACGACGGGGGCGTACTGACGCTCATCGACGCCATCCTGGCGGCTCGGTAGCCGTCCCATCGGGCCTGGCCGGGCGGCACGGGATATCTTTGGCTCTGTTAGACCAAGGTTGACATAAAAACGATGTCACCGCGAGGCGGTAC
>OGXP01000177.1_pt1 | contig 76746 bp, 72 predicted proteins | sample 1576351 | NCBI WGS metagenome assembly OGXP01 (sample SAMEA3541517, study PRJEB24748) | human gut metagenome | biome: human gut; feature: human-associated habitat; material: faeces | place: China | collected 2012
TGATTTTTTATATAAAAACTGATATAATTAAAGTACCTAGAACCCGTATGGGGAAACTATAAAATGTTAGTTATCAAGTTCAGAATATCAGCCCTCAATTTTGGGGGCTTTTATTCTGCCCTTGAACAAGGTAGAAACTAACATTTTATAGGAGGTACAGAGATGACTGTAACTGTTCATCAGCTGACAATTAATCTTGATGGAGGAGCAATTCTTCTAGGTGGCTTACTTCTTCTCATTTTTATTTTGTTAGTAAGGAAGTACAAATAGTCAATTCTGACCTCACACCCTACGGGGTTTGTAGTGAATTATTGAATAAAACTTTATTTTGTTAATTTTATTTTCTGCAATTTGACTTTTTGAGATAGAGTTGATATAATTAAAGTACCTAGAACCCGTATGGGGAACCTGAAGTTGATGAGATAATAAAAATCGTTATGAACTAAGCTTTCACTTTTGTGGAAGCTTTTTTCATTTTTATAAACTATTTTTTACATTATAATAATCTATTATTTCAAGGAAAATCTCTTGATAATTTGAAAATAATATAAATTGAGGTATAATATTAGTATAGAAAATGTTTACAAAAGGAGAAAAATATGGGATATCATCATGAAAATGAAGAGATACTTTTAAGTAATTTAATATATTTGATGGATATGGGAAGTTATGATGGACATAATACTTTAAATATATATTCACTAAATCTTAAAATCTCTGTTTATCTAAATAATGTTCAGCAAAATATGGTACAAGCAATCTTTTCAATAGAGCATCCTGAATTTGAAGAGGAGATAATAGAGTCTGTTGCAGGAGCAGGGGAGAATACAAAGAGAGCCTTAGAAAGTGCAGCTAACAATTTTTATGAATCAATTATGATACCACTATTAGCAGGGTTAAATGGTGTTGATAGTGAAAAGGTTGAGGTTTTACTTCAGAAAAAGTTGCATATATTTAAAAAATATGAGAGTGATATAGTTTGTGTAGGTAAAAGAGAGAGTATGTATACACATAGAGAATCTCTATATGATAGGATAAAAGATAAACTTCCCCAATATATAGGAACAAAAAAAGTTTATATGATTAAGATTTTCGCTTCATTTAGTATTGATAAATATATTTGTGAGGTGAGATTAAATGGAGTTCTAATTCCTGCATTGACAGAGATAATTGAGAAGTATGCAAGAGGTTGGGAAAATATAGGTAGTTACTATACAGAAAAACAATGTGTATTTTTTGTACAAGATGATACTACCTATGAGATCTGTCCATACAGTAGAAAAGAGGCTATTGATGGGGCATTGAAATTTATAAAGCTTTTTGAATCTGGGAAAGAGTATGAGGCAATATATGAGGATAGGGAGAGTTTTGCCAAGACAAAGGATTTAGCTGCTGAACTATTTTTCTTGATTCCAGAGATATATTGTGAGGTTATAATCAACAATGTAAAATATAGTGATATAGTTGTGATTATGAAAGAGAGTGGAGAGGTTGAAAGTGTACACACTTCACAGATGAGAGTTTACAACTACATAAAAGAGGCTATTTATACACATTTGGATAGAGAGCATCCTTCAGATGAGAAGATTTTCAATGTAATCTCTTTAAGTGCAAGATATCTATCTATAAGCAGTGCTTTAGAAAAGGGAGAAGAGGAACTAGAAAATTTAAACAGTGCCTATTTAACTATTCCTGTTGATAAAAACTACAAACTATTTTAAAAATTATAAAATTTTATATGAAATAAAATTAATTATTGACTAAATATAGAGTATATTGTTAAAATATAGATAGAATTATTCTATAATTTTGTAGAAACAGATAAAAGGAGCAGAAAATGGAAGTTATTTATCAAAAAAGAGAAAAAATGAGAAATGAAAATAGAACTTTTAGATTTCTTATAGATATAAGAGAGTTTAATAAACTTGAAATCTCTCAATATTTAAATATAAGTATTCCTACTGTTACAAAAATAGTTGATAAATTTTTAAAAGATAAACTAATAATAGAGATAGGAACAGAACAAGGAAAATTAGGAAGAAAAGCAACTAGATATAGATTTAATCCTGATGCTTATTTCTCAATAGGAATAAAAATTGAAAAAGATTATCTATCTATGATTCTCACTAATTTAGATGGAACAGTTTTAAAAAGAACAACTATTCACGAAGAGTTTGGGAATGAGGAAAACTTTATCTTCCTTATAATTAATGAGTTAAAAAAATTCTTATGGGAGTTTGATAAGAAATCTTCATTAAAAGGAATAGGAATTGTACTGCCAGGGGTAGTGGATCCTGCTAAGTCTTTTATAAAGCTAGGAAATAGTTTTACAATTTCAACAGAGAGTTTAAAGGAGATTGAAGAGGAGTTTGAGATCCCTATCTATTTAGGTAATGAGGCAAATGCTGGGGCTCTTGGTGAGTATTTGATGAATAGCCATGAGCTAGCTGATGTTAAAAATATGTTATTCCTTTCTATTGATACAGAGATAGGTTCTGGAATTATTATAGATAAAGTTTTATACAGAGGTGGGAAGGAGAGTAAAGCTGGAGAGATAGGGCATATCACTGTTGTTCCAGATGGAAGAGAGTGTAGCTGTGGGTTTAAAGGTTGCTTGGATCAATATTGCTCAAATATAGCCTTAGTAAAGGATTTTAGAGATACATTTAATTATAATTTTGAAGAGTATGATGAGATTTTCCAAAGTGAATATATTGATACAGCAAGAGGAAAAGAGATCATAAATAATTATGTAAAATATCTAGCTAGAGGGATTTTACCAGCTTTACTGCTTTTAAATCCTGATAAAATAGTTATTGGTGGTAAAATTTGTAACTATAAAGAGTATTTTGAAGAGCCATTGAAGGAGTTATTATTTAAAAATAATAGTTTCTATGATAACCCAGATATATTGGAATTTTCAACTTTAGCAGATACAGCTCCTCTATTGGGAGCAGCTTTCTTGCCACTTAGAAGTCTATATAGAACAGAAAAAGATTAAATATAAAAGGCTGATGTTTGTTCCATCAGCCTTTAAAATTATTTGTATATATTTACCCAAATTTGTAAAATTGAAACAACTATAATTCCTGCTATAAAGAATAGTGTAACACTTCTATGTTTAGATGAAAGCAACATATTTATAATTTTAGCTACAACTACTAGCCCAGCTCCCACTCCAAGAGCAAACACAGCAAGTGGTAAAATATATAGATTGTTGATAATCTCAGCCATTGAAGAATACTCTCTAATGTGTACAAGCCCATCAAAGAAACCACTGATAAATCCAAGAATATTGTAATATTCACCTATCATTAAAAGTAGTAGTGAACCTGAGATACCAGGAATTATCATAGCCCCAGCAGCAAGAGAACCACAGATAAAAAGCTTGATACAGTAACCAAAAGTTACAGTTTTTACCAGCTCTCCACCACCACTATTTCCACCAAGAAAGTAATCAAGAAAAACAAAAACTAAAGTAAATAGTGCCCCTAAAATAAAGAACAATCTATTTTTACCATTGCTTTTATCCTCTCCCTTAACAATATATGGAATAGAAGGTATGATTAATAAACTAAAGAAACCAGCAGTTGATTTAGGATAGTTAGTGAAACAAAACTCAATAATTTTAGCAAAAAGCCCTATTCCAATTCCTGCTCCTATACCGATAATACCAAGAAATTTAAGATATTCAATTTTTTTCTTTAAAGGAACAGTTAAAAAGTTTCCAATTGCCTCAGTAAGCTTATCATATACACCTAAAATAACTGCTAATGTTCCCCCAGAAACTCCAGGCATAATATTAGCTACACCAATTACTATCCCTTTAAAAAATAGTTTTAACATTGTTGAAATTCCCTCCATCTATTACAAATCATTTTTTAGTTGATCAAATCCATTGATAACAACATCTATTTTACCAGTTTCTGGATTCATAATCAACCCATGAACTGCTACATCAGCAGGAAGTAGTGGATGGTTTTTAACCTTAGCCACAGTTTGCTCAACAGATTCTTCAATACAGTCAAAACCATGTAGCCATGTTTTTACATCTATTCCAGAGTTTAAAAGTATATTTAAGGTTTTTTCTTCAATCCCCTTTTCCTTCATCTCTTCTACAATCTTAGTTGTATTAAGTGTACTTACCCCACAATCGTAATGTCCCACTATGAAAACCTCTTTTACATCAAATTCATACACACAGATTAAAATACTTCTCATAGCACTTCCAAAAGGGTGAATAACTAAACCACCAGCATTTTTAATAATCTTAGCATCACCATTTTTTAGATTCATAGCTTTAGGTAAAAGTTCTGTAAGTCTAGTGTCCATACATGAAAGGATAACCATGCTTTTTTCTGGGTATTTTGTTGTTCTATATTTTTCATACTCCTTTGACTCAACAAAATCTTTATTAAACTCTACAATCTCTTTTAAATTGTTTTTTCTTTCCATTTTTTCACCTCTCAATAGTTTTGTATCAAACTAATTAAATATAAAAATCACATGAGATAATTTTATATTACTAAAGCATTTAAGTCAAGAATAAATTTTGATTTAAACAGGGTAAGAAAAATAAAAAGAGGGTAACAATAGTTATGTACAATGTTGATAAAGAGAGGGGAGAGGAAAAGAAAAAAGATATAGAATTAAAAGATTTTTATAACAAAAAATTTTATGGAATAAAAAAGAAAAAAGTATCAATAAAAAAATCCGATAATTCATAAAAATAAGTAAAGAAGAAAAAATTTAGCTAACAGTATTGTCCGATAATCTATTAAATAAAAATATTTTAAAACCAACAACACCAAAAAACAAATTAAACTATTATTTTCCAATATAAAAAGGTAAAAATTTAAAAAATAGGGTATAGAAAAAATTATATATTATTCTTATAAAGAAACATGAATCCTAGCAAAAGAAAAAGGTAAAAATCTAACATAAAAAAAGTAAAGGTATTTTATATACTACTATCACAAGCAGGAACAAAATCAAATGAAAGGAGGTTTAATTTAAATGAATAGTTTTTTTATAAGTCTAGGTGGAGGAAATGAGATAGGAGCATCTAGTTACTATCTTCATATTGATGGAATGAATTTTCTTTTAGATGCTGGGTTGAGATATGTAAATAGAAAAAGATATCCAGCTTTTAGTGAGCTTTCAAAGTTTCAATTTATAGATGGAGTCAATGATTTAGATGCTATCTTTATATCTCATGCCCACTATGATCATAATGGAGCATTACCTTTATTAGTTTCAAAGTTAGTAGAGAAAAAAGATATATTTTGTAGTGAATATACAAAAAAATTTAGTGAGATTCAATTAAATATATTGAAGAAAAAAATGGGAATTCCACAATATGAACTCTATGAAGATGTTATGGTAGATAGAACTTTGGGAATGATAAAGGAGTGCCCAATCAATCAAAGAGTTAAAAATAAAGAGTATAACTTTACTCTCTATGATAGTGGACATATTCCTGGAGCTACTATGATTTATTTAGAGAGAGGAGAGAAAAAAGTGCTCTATACAGGAGATTTTTCAGATAGGGAATATGCTATCACAAAAAGATATAATCTTCCAACAATAGAAAATCTTGATCTTTTAATTATTAATTCTACATATGCTCATAGAAAGGAAGATATAGATAGTTGGAAATTGGGAGAGAATCAATTAAAAAAGGTGTTGGAACATATAAAGTTATACAAGAAAGTTAATCTAAAAATAAATCATGTAAATCAAGGAATGGAACTAGCTATATTTCTCAATGAGGAATTAGAAAACAAAGGAAATGAAAATATAAAAATATATGTAGATGAACCTGTATACCAGATGCTTTCAGTTTTAAAGGAGGGAGAAAAGAGAGAGTATAAAAATATTTACTTATATCAAGGATATAAAAGGGGGGATAGTTGTGATATATATATCAGTTTGAAAAATAGAGAGGAGCTAAAAAATATAGTGGCATTGAATCTAAATTACTCTTTACATAGTTCGTATCAAGGGATAAAAGAGTTAATCTTAAATTTGAACCCTAAAAAGACTTTAATAACTCACTATTCAGAGGAGAATATAACAGATGATCTTATAAAAGATTTAGAGGAGTTAGGGTATTTTAATTGTGAATATGTAAAAAATGAAGAGATATATGATTTCTAAAAAGGGAGGAAGAAAAGTGAAATATGAATTTGAATTAAAAAGAGCTACAAAAAGATATATTGAAAATAATAAATTAGAGGAAGTTAAAAATGGAATAAATGTGAGAATATATACATTGGTAGTTGAACTTTTATTAAAAAATGAGGATATAAAGACAAATATTTTAATGTATACATTAAATAATGCCTTCTCTCCAGAGGATATAGTTAAATTTAGAAAGAAGTTTTTTAAGGAGATAATAGGGGATACAGATGAAAAAGATTTTGGAATAGATCAGATACTTAAAATTCAAAAGCACTTGGGAATAAATACAATAGAGAGAAAACATATTTTCTTAGAGAGAACTAGAGAACTAACAGATCTATTTTTACAAGGGTGTAATGGTGACAAAGAGAAGTACCTTGAATTTAAAGAAAAATATGAGGAGTATATCTTTAACAAAACTTTTGATACTGAAAACTATACTTTAAAAAAGTATCTACCTTTTAGCATTTTAAATCTATTGATTATAAATAATGATCTTGGATTAAATGATAGGACAATTGAAACTTTAAGAAAGATAAAATTAGAAGATGTGAAATACTATATAGCTATTTTAAAGAAAGAGTTAGATTTTCAATTTGATATGAAAAAGAGAAGAAGATTTTCAAAATTAGATGAGATAAAAAAGTTAACTGTTTCAACTCCTCTTACTCTTCAAAATAATCTTAGTAGTGTGACACTAGAAACTTTAAAACTTGAAAATGAACAGTTAAAAAGTAGCTTGAACTTATGTGAAAGAAATTTTGAAAAGACTTTAGAGACAATGGAAGAGGAGATAAATAATGCAATAAGTGACAGATTAAAAGATTTCTTTATAGCATTGAACTCAGCTCAATATGGAAATTTTTTAGATAAGATGCCATTGATTGAGGAAACATTAAAAAATATTAGAAAGAACAAAGAGCAAAAACCATCGCAGGATATAAATAGAATATTGATATCAGTTAAAAATATTATTAAATTCTTAAAAGATCAGGGAATCACTCCAATAAGAGAGATTAACTCAATTTTTGAGGGAGATGTAGATGATATTGATGAGATGGATTATGTAGGTGAAGAGTTTATAGGAGATGAAACAAAACTATTAAAAATAGTGGCTCCTGGTTATAGATATGAAGATATTATAATTTCTATTCCGAAAATTGAAGAGGTGAAAGAGTAATGGCAGAAAATTTATATTATGGAATTGATTTAGGAACAACAAACTCAGCAATAGCTTATGGATATGTAGATAGTAATAAAAAAGTTACTACACAGGTATGTAAAATAAATAGATATGGGAGAGAGGGAGGAATAGAGGCAAAGGAGACTCTTCCCTCTGTAGTATACTATAAATATGATATGAAAAAAAATTGCTATAATCCTATTATTGGGGATTTTGCAAAAAATCAGTTTGGAAAAAAATATGGTAGTGTTATGAAATCAGTTAAAAACTATATGGGAGAAATTGTAACACTACCTTTAGATGAAAAGATAGAGGATAAAAGACCTCAAGATGTTTCAGCTAAGATATTGAATCATCTAGTTTTAGGAATAAAAGATAAATTATCATTAGCTGAAACTCCTAAAAATATAATAATAACTATTCCTGCGTCCTTTGATCCAGACCAACGTCGTGCAACTTTAGAGGCAGCAGAGATAGCAGGAATTAATGTAAAGGATAAAAACGGAAATTACCTTGATAATATTCTATTAAGTGAACCAAAGGCAGTTATATATAATATTGCCAATATGATCTCTAACAAAGAGATACCTCTAAATGTTTTGGATTTTTCAGAAAAGAAAAATGTCTTAGTATTTGACTTAGGAGGGGGAACATTAGATGTAGCTCTATATTGTGTATATGATAATAAGGAGTTTAATTTTCCAATAATAGATGAACTAGCTATTGGAAGATATACTCAAATAGGTGGAGATAGTTTTGATGAGTTACTATCTAAAAAATTAGTAGATGATTTTATTGGGTATAATGGTTGTTCTCCAGATGAGCTAGATTTAGATGAGTTGGCACAACTTATGGAGAGTAGAGCAGAATTTTTAAAATTAGAGTTAAGTGATAAAGTTTTCAATGCTAAATTTGCTGGATCTCAAGTTTCAGATGATGAGGAGTTTGAGATCTCTGAAATGGATATATATAAAGGAATGGAGTTTGAAGATTATCTCACTAAAAGTGATATTGAAAAAGTTTATGAGCCTATCTTAGGTAGACATTTAACTTTAGATGATATAAATAGAATAGAGAAACTTGTATCTGATGAGAATATGAAAAACATAGTATTTCCAATTTTAGATGTTTTAGCTAAATATAAAAGAGGTGGAAATGATGTAAAGATAGATGCAGTTATTTTAAATGGGGGAATGACTAAATTTTATCTGATAAAAGATAGAATAAAGGAGCTATTTAATATAGAGCCTATCACTGTAAATGATCCAGATTTAGCAGTGGCAAAAGGGGCAGCGTTTTTTCAATACTGTAGTGAGAAAGTAAATTTTTTAGAGAAGATTCAAAATACACCATCAATTTTAACTGAGGGAAAAGAGGAAAAAAATATTGTTGAGTTGAACAATCTAAAGAATTTTGAAAAAGAGATAGATATTATAAAAAATAGTTCTAATTTAAATAATGGCGGAGCTACTCGTCTAACTTTAGGAAATGTAATTGTAAATGAAACTATAAATCTTGGATTAACTAAGGGACATGCAAAACTTCTAGTTAAAGAGGGAACTAAATTGCCAGTAAAAGATATAAAATTGGAAAACTTAGTTATACCTGTGGGAACTAAAGAGATTGAACTTCCAATATATCTAGGAAATGAACCAAGAACAGATTCTCCACATATGAGAAAGATTAATACTAGAAAGATAATATTAAATAAAACTTATGCTCCAGGAACACCGATAACTTTAAATCTAACTATTGATGAAAATAAAAATCTATATTTCAACGGATATGTAGGGGATAATCAATATGAAAGAATCAGTGTGATAATGGAAACAACAAAATCAAACAGTGATGAGAAAGCTACTAAAATTATATCTACAGACTCAAAAGAGTTAAATGTTGGAACAGAGATGGAAACTTTAAGATCATCTGCTGAGATACTTGAAGATATTAGAAAGAAATATAATGGGACTAAAAAAAATCCATATATAACTTCAAAATTAAACAATGCAAAATTTAAAATAGATCAAACTAAAACTGATATAATTAACAGCACAAATAAGGAAAAGTTTGAAAATGCTATAATTGATGAGTTAGGAAAATTGGAAAATAATAGATTGCTAAAGGGAATTTTATTTGAACTTGGAAGTCACATATATTCTAATATGACAGAAAAAGGAAAGAAAAATTTCTTGAAAGCTTGTGAAAATATGCTTTGTTTAGAGTATATGTTAAATAACTATAACAAGGATAATATAATCAAAGCTATTATTGCAATAGAAACTATAGGTGAGACTACTAAAGAAAGAGAGATTGAAAAATTGTTAGATAAATCTGCTACTAGAAACTACCATGAAAACTTAGCAAGAACTTTAGGAAAAGTTAGCAAATATAATAAGAAGATAATAACTAATTTCTTAACAATTTCAATAGATAGTTTAGAGATTAATCCATATATCTATGGAGTAGGGGAAACATTTAATACAGATGAGATGTTATATTTAGAAGAGACTACAATTAATGCTATTCTTGAAAGATTATTGAAGATTTTAAAACAAAAGAGATCAAATAGAGATATGGCATTGACTGCAATGGTAAAGATATTTAAAACTTTAGAGGAACAAAAATATGATATTGATAAGAAACTATTTAAAAGAATGGTGGAAGATATAAAGGTTTTAATAGAAGAGGAGTTTGATGATAAGTTTAAATTAAAACTATTAAATGGATTTAGTAAAATGATAGATGTTAAATAAAATTAGATAGAATAATACCTCTTAATAGATTATAATGAAGTTAAGAGGTATTATTTTTTAAAGAAAATATTAAAACTTGGAGGAAAATATGAATAGATTTTTGATGAGTGTAGAAACTGTAAAAATAAAAGACTTTATTTTTTCCACAAATAAACTAAAACTAATAAGGGGAGCTAGTTATCTATTAGATTATCTAAATCAAGTTGAAATCCCTGCAATATTAGAGAAATATAAGATAGAATCAGAAGATATAATTTATATAGGGGCAGGTAATGCCAAATTTTTTATAGATTCAAAAGAGAAAGCAGATAATATAGCTAGTGATATAAAAAAATTATATAAAGAAGAAGCTCCAAATTCTAAAATACTTATAGCTTTTAAAGAGGTAACATTTAATGGAATAGAAAGTACAGGAGATGAAAAACTTTGGGATTCAATAGACAAGTTAGCAGATAAAATAGCTATTGAAAAAAGTAAGGGTTTTCCAATAGTAAATATAGATCTTCCCTTTGTTAAAAAATGTCCTCTTTGTGAAAAAAATCCAGTGTTAGTATCAACAAAAAATTTAGAAGAGGATCTTTTAAAACTGAATATTACTGGAGATAAGAAAAAAGATTTTTATAATAATTTGGATATAGATGAATTAAAAAATCAGATAGAAATTTTAACAGATAGAAATGGATATATTTGTGAAGAGTGTCTTAAAAAATTAATCTATTCTATGCAGATAAAAGCTAAAAAAAGTGGTAAGGATAACATTCTTTCTAAAGTAGGTTTTTACAAGACATTGGAAGAAAATAAGATAGATATTGAATTAAAAAAATCTCTTGATGATTATGGAGATGAAAATAGTTTTATAGGTCTGATGTATAGCGATGGTGACGGATTAGGAGATTTCCTAAAAAATATAAAAAATATAGAGCAAACAGAGAAAGAGTATTTAGAGTTTTTAAAAGAGTTTAGTAAAAAACTAGATGAAACCACTAAAAACTCTCTTCTAAAAGCATTGATAAAAATTTCAAAAAATAGTGAGAAGCTTACAGGGGAGTTTTTAATAGTAGGTGGAGATGATGTGTGTGCCGTTTTTAACTCAAAAGAGGTATTAAAAATATCTAAAGAGTTCCAAGAGATATTTGAAAAAGAGATGGAAAAATATACAACTGCAAAGGGTATAGATAATAGAATTACTTCATCTTGTGGAGTTATAATTGCTAAGGCAAAGGCTCCAATGTATCATCTATTTGATCAAGCATTAGCATTACAAAAAAATGCTAAAGCTAAAAGATATAAAAATAAAATTTTAAAAACAGGATATATAGATTTTCAAGTTATTAATTCAGAAGCATGTATAGATTTAAAAAGCTTTAGAGAAAAGATACATTCGAAAGAAAATCCAGTAATGGAAAGACCATATTCAATAGAAAAAGAAAGTGAATCAAAAGAATTTCAAACTCTATTGGATTTGATTATAAAATTGAAAAGTAGAGATATAGATTTTCCTAAAAATAAATTAAGATTTATTTATGAATTAAAATTAGATAAAACTTTAGAAGAGTTTGAAAAGAAAGATGAATTAGTAAATATTTTATCTAAAATGGAACCTAGACACATTGAGTTTATAGATAGTATTGAAAATGTAGATTACTTAAATGAAAATGAATTTAATAAATTATTTTCAAATATTTTTGATATTTTAGAGATTTATGATTTTGTAGATGGAGGTGAGAGATAATGAAAATTAATTATTCAATGAAATTGATTTCTCCAGCAAATACAGCTTCTTTGGGAAATATAGATAAAATTATAGATATAGGAGTAAAAATAGACAGTAAAGGAAATCCAATAATTTTTGGAAAACAGATAAAAGGGATATTAAAAAATACAGCAATATCATTTAGAAACGCTTTAAATTTAGGTGACCAAAAAGAGTTTATAAAAAAATTTTTTGGAGAAGAGGGAGAAGATCTAATAGAAAAAACTTTTGATAAGATTAGATTTTCAAATCTCACTTTATCAAAGAAAAATAAAAATATTATAGAAAATAGATATGGAATAAGAATAGATAGAAAGTTAAAAACAACAGTTCCTAACTCTCTATTTAATTATGAATATATAAAAGCTGGAACTATTTTTAATGGTTCAATTGAGGTAAATGATAGTATAGATAAAAATGAATTGAGATTTATATTAGCTTGTTTATTCCATTTAGATTATATTGGTGGCTTGAAATCAAGAGGATTGGGAAGAGTAGAGATATTAATTGAAGGTAAATCAATAAAAAAATTAGATGAAATTGTTAATAATTTAAAAGACAATTTACAAAATAAAAAGTTAAATTCGAATATCTCTAATGAAGAACTAGAAAAATATAGTTATACTTTGAAATTAAAAGAGCCTATTATTTTAAAGAAAAGATCATTAGGAAACTATTTTTATTGTAAGGATATAATCCAAGGTTCTACTTTAAGAGGAGCATTGATAAGATACTTTTTAAAAAGTGGGATAAAATTAGAGACTTTATTAAAATTAGAAGTTTCTGATGCTTTAAATGGAGAAGTGCCATTGGCAAGTGAATTTCAAACTAAATATGAAGTTGATAAAAATGGAAAAGTATCAAAAGATAAAGTTATTTATACAGAAAAAGAGTTTAAAAATATAAAATTAGAGAGAAAATCTTTAGCAATTTTAAATATAACAGGAAATGAATTTAGTATAGGAATGGATTCAAGAACTAAATCTGCAAAGGAAAATTTATTATTTAACCATGAATTTATAGAATACTATGATGAGTTAAAAGGAGAGGTGTTAGCTCCTAAGGGATTATTAAAAAATAAAGAGTATATTATCTATTTAGGTAGACTTAAATCTAAAGGCTTTGGAAAGGCAACAATTTCCTTTGCTCCCTATAAAAAGCAAGAAAAATTAAAATTAGAAGAGAGAATAGAAAAATTAAACTCTCAAATTAAAAAGGAAAAAAATATTATAACCTTTGATCTAAACTCAGATTTGATATTACCTTTTAATGAGATATATGATATTGGAGAGCAATTTAAAATGCTTTTACCTTTTGAAACTGAGATGAAATTTGATTCTAAAAGAAGCTTTATCAATACAGATACTTTACAAGGGTACAATATAGTTAATAATTTAAGAAAAGTTGATGAATTGATTATATGTAGAGGAAGTGTAATAACTTATGAAATTCCTAAATATAAAAATTATTTAGAAGAATTAAAAGGCATTGAAGATCAGGGGTTAGGGCTTAGAAAATATGAGGGATTTGGAAAAATAAAAATTTGTAGTGAGAGAGGTGAGGATTAATGTACTTTCCTAAAAGAGAAGAGAAAACTTTCACTTTACCTAAATATAAGAAAAAAAGTATAGATAATGAAAATATAGTGATAGAAGAGAATAAAACAGAGCAAGAGAATTTAAAAGCTAAATATAAAGTTGACATAGATAAAAAATTAAAACCAGCTTTAGAAAATATAACAATATCACAAATTAATAGATTTTATTCAATTTTAGAGAGCAGAAAATTTTCCTTAGATAGCAATTATATAAAAAGTGTTATAGATAAGCAGATTGAAAAGAGAATAGTTGATGAAGAGAAAAGTGAAGATTTTGAAAAAGAAAAAAATTTTTATAAACTCTTTAAAGAGAATTTTTTAACAGAGAACTTTTTTAATGATAGAAAGAAATGTTTTATATTGATGAACTTAATTAAAAGTTATGTGAAATACTATCTTGGAAATCAAAGAATAAAAGAGAAGAGAGAAAAAAGAAAGGAAGCATAGGGAGGAAGGTATGGATTTTTCAACTTTTCATAATAAATATGTATTAGAAGGAGAATTAGTTATATTAACAGCTCTTCATATTGGCAGTGGAAAAGAGGAAGCAGAGCATGATGCCCCTTTTATAAATAACAATGGTGATTTTCTAATTCCTGGATCATCTTTTAGAGGATATTTAAGTACAAAACTAGAAAGGTTATTAGATATAGAAAATAATTTTAACTTTATAGAAAAGAAAACTAAAGAAAAATTAAATCTTGGAGATGTAAAGTTAATTTTTGGTTATACTAATCTTAGCAAAGATGATAAAAATATTAAAAATATAAGTGAGATAAGAGAAAGAATAAAAAGCAAATTAAGAGTGGATATTAGTGATATAAAAGAGATAGATAGTATGGCAGGAAGAATTCATATAGCTGATATGCCAATAATTTCAGAAGTAGAGTCTATAAAAAGAGATGGAATAAGAATTAATAGAGATACTGGAGCAACAGAAAAAGGAGCTAAATTTGATTATGATGTTATTCCAGCAGGAGCTAAGTTTAAACTTTATATCGAATTAAATAACATAGCAGATTATCAACTTGAGCTTATTGGTTTAGCTCTAAAGGATATAGTAGAAGATGGGGATCTGTTTGGTGGAAAATTATCAAGAGGTATAGGAAAATGTATTATACCAAAGGAAACATTAAAAATAAGTTATGTAGATTCTCAAGATAGAGATGCCTTAGAGAACTATATATTTAAAGGTGAGATGAGAAAAGGAGACACTAAGATATTATTGGATATTGAAAATTTAACTTTAGAGTTAAAATAATGTGGGGGAATAAAAATGAGAGAGTTTTTAAGATTAGATAATAAACTTACTTTAAAATTAAAAATAAAACCTGTTTCTCCCCTTAATATAAAACTTGGAGCTGATACTAAAAATGTTGTAGCTCTATTGACAACTGAAAGTTCTTCTGAAACAAAAATCGATGTGGAAAAGGGAGATATAATTCAAGATAGAAGAGTGGGAGAAATTTATATTCCTGGCTCTACTTTAAAAGGTTTATTTAAAAATAGATTTATAATAATGAATGGAGGAGAAAAGAAAAAGGAGGAAGATCCAGCTATAAAAAATCTTTTTGGTTATTCTGAAGATGATAATAGTTTAAAGGGGAGAATTTTTTTACAAGATGCTTATTTTGCTGATGAAAAATTAAGAAAAGAGATCTATGAAAATGTAAGAGAGTTAAAAGAGTTTATAAAAACTAGGGCTATAACTCCAATAGATCATTTTACTGGGAAAGTAAAAGATCCTTTAAAATTTGAATATACAGTAGAAGAGTTTTTAACTGAGATTATAGTTAATAATGTTACTTTAGATGAATTGCAAAAACTTTTCTTTATTGTAAGAGATAGTAAGCTTGGAGAGATAAGAATAGGAAATTCAAAAACAAGAGGATTTGGAGAGATTGCTTTTGAAATAGAAGAATTGAGATTTGATAACTATATTGGAAAAAATAGTTTCTTCGAACCATTAAAACAATATTTTACTAGAGATATAGATAATTCAATAAAAATAGGGAATAAATATCTGTGTGAATCTATGGTATTACAAAAAGAGTATAAAAATATAGATGTTGAAAATAAAAGTGAGGTTAAAGAGCCAAATAATTTTATCAAAGCTCTATTTAAAGAGGTGAAATAATGGAAAATTTAAAAAATTTTAGTTTTGATAGATTAAAAGATATTACAGATGAAAAAAAATACAATTTAGTATATATAAATTATGATAGAGCCAATGGAATAAAAGTTTTATCTAATATAATAGAATTAACAGAAGAGGAGAAAAATAGTTTTTATAGGATATATATTTTTAATGATGATTATATGGTAACTATTTTTAACTTTGGCAAAGAAAATTTAAAATATAATAAAATTAAAAAAGAAGATTTTGATAGTTATAGTGAGAAATATATTTATTTAGAAACTGACAAAAAAGAATTAAAAAATAAAAGATTAAAAGTAAGAGTTGGAAATTTAAAAGAAGATAACAGTAGAGAGGCAGTACAATATATAGATTTTGTAGGAGGTGGGAGAGAATGACTCTTGAAGAAAAAATAGCCGAATTGAAAGTTGGAGATAAAATAAAATTTGAAGGACAAGAATATATTGTAATAAATAGAAAGAGAAATAAATTAGATTTAAAAGCTGGAACTTTAAGTAGAAAAATTTCTGTTGAAGAGTTAATAGAGAAATTAAAAAATCTTGCAAAAGTAGAGGAAGTTTCACAAGAAGAGATAGCTAAAATAGTAGGCAGTGAAGAAGAAAAGGAAGATCCTAATAGAAAAACATATAAAAATTATCCATATAATTTTGTTTCTCTAGGAGATAAAAATAAAGTGGAGAGAAAACCATATTCTGATAGTATAGGAAATAATAGTGGAAAATTAATATGTTCATTAGTAAATAAAACTCCAATATTTACTAATGGAAAAACTAAAAAAATAGATGTAAAAGATGAAAGAAATGGAAAAACTTATAAACACTCTTTAGAAGATTTCTTAGAAGATAATGGTAAATATTTAATTACATCAAGTTCTTTAAAAGGGGAAATAAGAAATATAATAGAGATTATAACAAACAGTTGTATAAAAAATGTTGAAAGTGAAAAATTAAATAGAAAAGATTTTTACACTCCTTTAGATTTAACTCCTGAAGAGTTTAGACCTTGCAAAAACATTGAAAATTTATGCTTTGCTTGTAGAATGTTTGGTTCAACAGGAGATCAAAAAAGTGTTGAAGATGAAAATATCTCTTGTATAGGTAAGGTGTATTTTACAGATGCAACAATAGATAAAAAGAAAGCTAAAATAGTAGCTGATTATGTTCCTTTAAAAGCACTTGGAACTCCTCATCCAACCTTTACAAGATTTTATTTAAAAGATAGAGGCTCATATAAAAAAGAAGGTTCTACTATTAGAGGAAGAAAATTCTATTGGCATCATAGAGATAAAATAAATGGGAATGAAAATTCTTTAAATAGTATTAGGATGAAAGGAAAAAATGAAAGTGATAAAAGAAAAAAATTTAATGCAAGTTTAAAATTTTTGAAACCAGATAATAAATTTGAATTTGAAGTTAGCTTTAAAAATTTAACTGATGAGGAATTGGGAGTATTAATCTACTCTTTAGAGTTAGAAAATAATCTTCTTCATAAGTTTGGAAAAGCTAAAGCTTTTGGTTTTGGAAGTAGTAAGATAACTATTGAAAAATTTTTGCTTGATAGTAAAGATAAATACAGATCTTTTACTAAAACATATGATGAAGGAAATAAGGAAAAATATTTAAAAATAGCTAAAGATAAATATTTAGATGAAAATAGAAAAGAGATTAGAGAGTTAAAAGCTATTTTAAATATAGTTAATGACTTAGATTTTAGTAATTCTCCTTTCCCTGATATTAATTGGTTTAGTAAAAATAAAGATGTATATTTAGCTGAGATATTGGAAAAAGTAAAATAGATCATTTAAAAATTTCAACCCCCCATTAAAAATATAATTTACTTTAACTTAACAATAAAATAAAGGATATTCTACAATTTTGTAGTATAAAATAGTAACAGTTTAAATTCGACTTAGTTTTAACAGTGACATTATTTTTTATTTTTAATTTGTAGAGGTGAGAAAATGTCTGAGATTTCAATTTATATGAATGATATAGGTTTATATCCTCTTTTAACTTTAGATGAGGAAAGGGAGATAGCTCTTAAAGCTAAGTCTGGAGACAGAGAGGCTCAAGAAAAATTGGTTACTTCAAATTTAAGGCTTGTTGTAAAGATGGCTAAAAAATATAGTAACCTCGGTATCCCATTATTAGATATAATTCAAGAGGGAAATATGGGGCTTATTCGTGCAGCAGAAAAATTTGATCCAGAGAAAAATCTTCGTTTTACAACATATGCAGCATTTTGGATTAAACAAAGCATTTTAAAACATATAAATTCAAATAGAGGTTTAATTCGTTTACCAGCATATATATATGATGGAGTTTCAAAGGTAAGCAAATTTATACAGGAGTATAAAACACAATTTGACACTTTCCCAACTAATGAGGAGATATGTAATAAACTTGAGATGAAACCAAAAGAGTTGGAAAGATATTTAGAGATATTAGAAAATAAAATGGCTGTTGGTGATGAGATGTATGGAAATATAGCTGAATATTGTAGTGATATTTTATCAAATGATACTTTTGAAGATGATCTGATTAAGAAAAATGCCAATATACATCTGATGAAAAAATTAAATGAGCTTTCACCAAGAGAGAAAGAGATTTTGATTTTTAGATATGGATTGATGAATGAAAAGATTATGACTTTAGAGGAGTTGGGAGAGAGAATGCAACTTACTAAAGAGAGAATTAGGCAGATACAATCACAAGCAATTTTTAAATTAAAAATGGCTTTGTAAACTATAGATTAACAAAAAGTATTTGACAAACAAATTTAAAAGAGATATAATTCTAAAAAAGAATAGAAAGAAAAGATTGCTAGGGGAGCTGAAAAGCTGAGAAGGTATAACCTGACCCTTAGAACCTGATCTGGATAGTACCAGCGTAGGGAAGCAAGATTATTTTACTAAAAAATAAAAATATATAGTAAAATTGAAGCCTTGTACCTAAGTGGTATAAGGCTTTTTTTATTTATAAAGATCAAAGGGAGGAATAATATGTATTCAACACAAATGGAAGCTGCTAAAAAAGGGATCTTTACAAAAGAGATGGAAATAGTAGCAAGAGATGAAAATATGTCAAAAGAAGAACTGATGGAGAAAATTGCACAAGGAAGAATTGTAATTCCAGCAAATATTAATCATAAAAACCTATATCCAAGAGCAGTTGGAGAGGGAACAAAAACTAAAGTTAATGTAAACTTAGGTGTATCTGAAGATTGTTGTGATTACTGTGGAGAGATGGTAAAAGTTGCAAAAGCTATTGAGTATGGTGCAGATGCAATAATGGACTTAAGTACATTTGGAGATACTAAGAAATTTAGAAGAGAGTTAGTTGAAAAATCAACAGTTATGTTAGGAACAGTTCCAATGTATGATGCAGTAGCAAAACTTGGAAAAAATATTAAAGATATGTCAGTTGAAGATCTTTTCAGAGTTGTTGAAGAACATTGTATTGATGGAATAGATTTCCTTACTATTCATGCAGGATTAAATAGAACTTGTGTTGATAGATTAAGAAACAATAAAAGATTAACAAAAATAGTAAGTAGAGGGGGATCAATCCTTTTCCAATGGATGATACTAAACGATAAAGAGAACCCATTCTTTGAACACTATGATAGACTACTTGAAATTTGTAGAAAATATGATGTTACTCTAAGTTTAGGAGATGGATTGAGACCAGGAAGTATACATGATGCAACAGATGCTCCTCAAATTCAAGAACTTTTAATACTTGGAGAACTTACAAAAAGAGCATGGGAAAAAGATGTACAAGTTATGATTGAAGGACCTGGACATGTTCCTATGAATGAGATTGTAGCAAATATGCAACTTGAGAAAAAACTTTGTCACAATGCTCCTTTCTATGTGTTAGGACCATTAGTAACAGACGTTGCTCCAGGATATGACCATATTACAGCTGCTATTGGAGGAGCTATTGCAGCATCAGCAGGAGCAGACTTCCTATGTTATGTAACACCAGCAGAACATTTAAGATTACCAACTTTAGAGGATATGAAAGAGGGAATCATGGCATCAAGAATTGCTGGACATGCAGCAGATATAGCTAAAGGAATAAAAGGTGCTATTGAATGGGATCACAGAATGAGTAAACATAGAGGGGCATTAAATTGGCCAGGAATGTTTGAAGAGTGTCTTGACCCTGAAAAAGCAAGAGCATACAGAGCATCCTCTGCTCCTATCCATGAAGAAGAGGTTTGTACTATGTGTGGAGACCTTTGCCCAATGAAGAGATGTAACGATATCTTAGACTAAGAGGTGGAGTTTATGGAGATTATATTAAATGGAAAAAAACATCTTCTTGAAAAAGAACTTTCAGTAAAGGAGCTTTTGACTTCTCTTGAAAATGAATGGAATATTGATTTAAAAGGGGCAGTTGTTTTAGTTAATGATGATATTATAAAGAAAGATAACTGGGAAGAGTTTCAAATAAAAGAAAATGCAGAAGTGGAAGTTCTATCATTTGTATCTGGTGGATAAATTATAATTTACCTAGTTAAGTTTATTTTTTCTCATGTATCGTTAGGTTTTGACAAAGTACCTTTGTTATTTACGATTATTAGTCAAGTTAAGTTATTTAATTTTCTTTTTAACATCAAGTTGTCTCCGTGTCAATGAATAAAGAATTTCTAACGTTCATTCCGTTGAAAATGCAAAACTCACTCGCAAGCTCGTTCAAACACGTTGCATTTTCTTAACTGCATTTCACTAAGAACTTCTAATATTCATTTCCAAACTACGTCAACTTGATGTTAGGGATAATTTATTTTTAATTCTCCTAATATCAGCTAAATGTAATTTGGAGAAGAATATTAGAGAGAGTTACGAAATCTGACGCTAAAAATTCCGACGTGTTTGAAGACGAAGTCAAGTTTCGGAATTTTAGTCAGATAAGTTTTACTCTCTCTTTATTCTACGACATGGAATTTAGCTGATATTAAAAAAGAAATAGATATAACTGGAATTAATTAATTAACATAGATGCAAAGGAACTTTGCTGTAACCTTAGCGATATGCTAGATCAATGAACTTGGTTAGAAATTATAATTTAAAATCAAATTTATTAAATGGTTTAAATAATTGGAGGAAAAGATAAATGGAAAAATTTATATTAAAAGGGCATGAATTTCAAAGTAGACTTCTTACAGGAACAGGAAAATTTTCAGATAAAAATTTAGTTGCTCCAATGTTAGAAGCTAGTGGTTCACAAATTATAACAATGGCTTTAAGAAGAATTAACTTCCAAAACCCAAAAGAAAATATATTAAACTACATACCAAAACATATTACACTTTTACCAAATACTTCTGGAGCTAGAACAGCTGAAGAGGCAGTTAAAATAGCTAGAATAGCAAGAGAAGCTGGTTGTGGTGATTTTATAAAAATAGAAATAATAAATGATTCAAAATATCTTATGCCAGACAATGCTGAAACTATAAAAGCAACTAAAATATTAGCTGATGAAGGTTTTATAGTTTTACCTTATGTAATGCCTGACCTGATTACAGCTAAAAGATTAGAAGATGCAGGAGCAGCAGCAGTAATGCCTTTAGGATCTCCAATCGGTTCAAATAGAGGAATAATAACAAAACCACTTATAGAGATGATGTTAGAAACAAATAGAGTACCTATAATAGTAGATGCAGGAATTGGAAAACCATCAGATGCAGCTTTAGCAATGGAAATGGGTTGTGATGCTGTGCTAGTAAATACAGCTATTGCCACTGCTCAAGATCCAGTTAGAATGGGAAGAGCATTTTCATTAGCAGTTGAAGCTGGAAGAGAAGCATATTTAGCTAAAATGGCAGAGGAGAAAAAATATGCAAGTGCCTCTTCTCCTTTAACAGGTTTCCTATTTAGAGGAGATGAGAAATAATGAGTTTTTACAATGAACTTGTAAAATGGAAAGATTTTGACTTTGATGGGTATTTTTCAAAAGTAACAGATGAAGATGTTTTAAATAGTATAGAAAAAGAGAAATTAACAGTATATGATTACCTAAATCTTCTTTCACCTATTGCTCAAAATCATCTTGAAGCAATGGCAGTAAAAGCAACAAAGCTTACAAGACAACACTTTGGAAATGTTATAGGATTATATCTTCCTATATATGTTTCAAACTATTGTACAAGCAACTGTATTTACTGTGGATTCTCAAAGAAAAATCATATTAAGAGAAGACATATGAAATTTGAAGAGATAGAACATGAAGCACAAGAGATAGCAAAATCAGGAATTGGAAATATTCTCCTTTTAACTGGTGAAGCTAAAGGATTAATTGATAAAGAATATTTAAAAGGTGGAATAGATGTTCTTAAAAAATATTTCTCATCTGTATCTATTGAGGTTATGCCACTAGATGAGGAAGATTATAAATATCTTGCTGATGATGGACTTGACGGACTTACTGTATATCAAGAAACTTATGATGAAACAAGATATGCTCAAGTGCACTTATCAGGAGAGAAAAGAAACTTCAGATATCGTCTTGATACTCCAGAAAGAGGAGCAAAGGCAGGTATTAGAGCAATAGGAATTGGAGCATTATTAGGACTTGGAGGTATCAGAGATGATGCTTTCAAAACAGGGTTACATCTTAAATATCTAATGGATAAATATCCTAACAGTGAATTTAGTATCTCTTTTCCAAGAATTAATGAAGCTGAAGGAAACTTTAAAGATAGTTATGCAGTAGATGATATTACATTTGTTCAAATCATCTTAGCTAATAGAATTTTCCAACCAAAAGCTGGTATCAATCTTTCTACAAGAGAAAGTGCATATATGAGAGATCACCTTGTAACTATGGGAGTAACAAAATTCTCAGCAGGATCTAAAACAGAAGTTGGAGGATACTCTCACGACAATGAGTCAACAGCTCAATTTGATATAACTGATAGTAGAGATGTAGATAGTATTGTTGAAGCTATTAGAGGAAGAGGACTTGAAGTGTTCTATAAAGATTGGGAGACTCTTGTATGAGAATAGGGATTGCAGGAGTTGGAGGAATCGGCTCAAATGTAGCTTTTCATTTAGTTAGAACAGGTGTTACTGAACTTAAATTTGGAGATTTTGATAAAATTGAAGAATCTAACCTTAATAGACAATTTTTCTTTAAAGATCAAGTTGGAAAATATAAAGCAGAGGCTTTATATGAAAATTTGAAGAGAATCAATCCTGATGGAGATTTTCAATATGAGATAATCAAATTTGAAAGAGAGAATATTAGAGAGTTTTTCAAAGATTGTGATATTGTAGTTGAAGGCTTTGATAAAAACGAGTATAAGTCTATGCTTATAGAGGAGCTTTATCCATTGGGAAAGATAATTGTTTCAGCATCTGGAATAGCTAGTTATGATTGCAACTCTATTCAAGTAAAAAATATGGGGAAAAACTTATATATAGTAGGGGACTTTCAAAAGGACATAGCTAATTATAAGACATATTCCCATAAAGTTTCTGTGATTTCTGCTATGATGGCAGGGATAGTTTTAGAAAGAGGTGGATATTTTGAGAAAGAGAATTGATATACCTAAAGGGTTATACGGGATAACAGGTGACAATTTTGCTCATGGAAAAAGTAATTATCAATGTGTTGAAGAGATGATAAAAGGTGGAATCAAAATAGTTCAATATAGAGATAAAACCAAAAGTTCTGGGCAAAAGGTTGAAGAGGCTAGGGCTATAAGAGAGCTTTGCAGAAAAAATGGAGTTCTATTTATAGTAAATGACAATGTGGATATAGCGATGTTAGTTGATGCTGATGGTGTTCATGTTGGTCAAGATGATATGAGTCCTGCTGATGTTAGAAAACTTATAGGTGATGATAAGATAGTTGGACTTTCTACTCATTCAGAGGAGCAAGGGTTAAAAGCTTATAATGATATGAATGTTGACTATATTGGGGTTGGACCTATCTTCCCTACAACTACAAAGGATACAGCCCCTGTTGGACTTGAGTATCTTGAATTTGCTGTGGCTAATCTACATCTTCCATTTATAGCTATTGGTGGAATAAAAGAGCATAATATAGATGAGATTATTAGCAGAGGAGCAGAGAGAGTTTGCTTAGTTAGTGATGTAGTAGGAGCAGAGGATATCTGCAAAAAAGTTGTTGATTTAAGCAATAAGTTTAAAAGATAGTTATTTGACTTTAGATAGAATCTCTGCTATAATTAATGTAGAAGCACAACCATAAGGGTGCTAAAAATCTAAGTAAATGTTATTTAAAATGCGATGAGATAAGCTCTCACTTTGTGGGAGCTTTTCTCATATTCATAAGTTAGTCGCATTTCTTATGGATATAGAATAACATTTACTTGGAGGTTACTATGATTTACATTGAAACTCTCAATGTTAATGGTGGGGTTGCTATAGCTCTCATCATTATTTTACTAGTTTATTATTTTTTCAAAAAGTAAATCTAGTACCTCGCCCTTATGGGCTTTTTATTTTATATTAAATAAAGTAACTGCCTTCTATAAATAAAAGGGCAGTTTTTTTATGTTTAAAATAAAAAAATACATCTTTAATCTCAAAGTGAAATTTCAGGTATATATTTTTAGCTTAATATATAATAAAAATTATTTTTATAAGTTTTTAATTTTGTTAATTTACATATTTCTTATACTCTCCAGCATTAAATTAGGTGAACCATGTTTATATTCAAAGGTTTTATCATTATTTAAAACTTTAATTTTAACTTTAATCAGTCCAGAATTTAACTTAGCTATCTTTGCAAATGCTGCCCTACTTAAATCAATATCTCTTCCCATTTTACTAAATCCCCCACGATCAGTAACAACAACTACAACAGATTTGCCATTATCCACATTTGTAACCTTTAACACAGTTCCAAAATCATATTTATTAGATGCACAAGTATATTCTTTGGGATTGAAAAGATATCCACTAGCAGTTGGTTTTCCTTTAAATTTATCCCCATACCAACTGGCAGTTTTTCCACAACTTATAGTTGAAATTAAAAGAAAAATTGCAAATAAAACTTTTTTCATCTTATTCCTCATCTCCTTTTTTATGTCTTTTTCTCAATTATAACATATTATTTTATATAGAGTACACTTTATTGACTAAAAGTAATTATTATATTATGTTTAAAGTAGTATATATAAAAACTTTAAAAGGAAGTGAAAAAATATTATGAAAAAAGTTTTGGTTATGGGTGAAAATCAATTTTTAGGGAAAAGAGTTTGTGAAATATTATTAGAGAAAAAATATGAAATTTTTGCTATTAATAGAGGAAATAGAGAAAATTTAAAAGGTATCAATTTTCTAAAATGCGATAGAAATAATGAAGAAGAATTAAGAAAAATAACTGAAAACTTAAAAGTAGATTATATTGTAGATATTTCAGCATATACAGGTAAACAAGCAGATATTTTACAGAAAGTAATGTCTGGTAAATTTAAACAATATATTCTTATAAGTAGTGCTTCTGTTTATAATAATATTGAAAGTTATCCAGTACAAGAAGAAAGTTCAAAAGGAAAAAATGAAATTTGGGGTCAATATGCTGAAGATAAGTATTTGGCTGAAAAAGTTACTGTAGAAAATTCAGATAGATATAATTTTAAATATACAATATTTAGACCATTTTATATATATGGGGAAGAAAATAATCTAGATAGAGAAAAATATATTTTTTCTAGAATTGAAAATAATCTTCCAATATTTATTCCAAATGATGGAGGTAATATAATACAATTTGGATATGTTGATGATTTAGTAGAAGGAATAATTTATAGTTTTGATAATGAAAAATTTTTTAATGAAGATTTTAATATTTCAGGTGAAGAAGAGCTTACAATAGAAAAATATATAGATCTTTGTGGAGAAATTGCTAATAAAAAAGTAAAGAAATATTTTGTAAATTTAGAAAAAGAAAAACTAAAAGCTAGAGATTGGTTTCCATTTAGAAATGTACATTTATTAGGTAATATTACTAAATTAAAAAATACAGGATTTAGAATAGAATATAACTTTAAAAATGGAATGAAAAAAACATATAATTATTTAATAAAAAATAATATACTCCAAATGCCTAAAGTTAATGATATTGAAAAGAACTTATATAAGAAAAACAATATTTAATAAAAAAGCTAGTGAATTAATCTGATTCACTAGCTTTTATAATTATCCAAACAATTTATACAATGCTACAAATATAGAAATTATAGCCACACAACGTTTTATTATAAGATGATTAACTTTCACACTATATTTACTTCCAATAAATACCCCAATTCCATGAAAGAAAGATGAGATTAAAAGCACAATAAGAAGCGAATTTGAGTAGCACCCTTGCATATACCCAATAACACTTGGAATAGCAATAAATATAGAATCAAATAGAGCAATAGCGATAGCTTGTTTTACATTTACTCCTAATACAACTAATAGTGGCATAACAAGAATAGGTCCCCCAGCTCCTGAAAGAGCACAAACAATTGCAGTAACAAAACCTATTAAAATTGTAATGAAAATATTTGGAGTTTTATTGTTTAAACTCTCTCTATCTTTTCTAAGTAAAATAGATATTCCAGATAGTAGAACTACCATATATAATAGAATTTTTACTATTGATTCATCAATCATAGAGTTTAAATAGACACCTAAACAAGCTCCAAATAAACTAGATATACCTAATTTTATACCAAAAGAGATATCCAATTGTTTATGCTTGTAATAGTTGATAGAACCTATAACCCCACACACTAAAAAGGCAAAAAAGCTAAGAGCTAAAGCCTCTTTTACATTGTAGTTTAGAGATACATAGAGCATAGGAAGTAGGAAACCTGCTACCCCTGTAAGCCCCACTAAACACCCTACTATAATATTTACAATTATAATGATAGCCATTTTTTCAACTCCTCACGAACACTACTTTCATCAATAGTAGTTATCTTTCTATCTCTCATAATCCATTTACCATCTACCATTGAGTGAATAATATCCCCTTTATTTACACATTCAAAAATTGTATTTGTGTAGTTGCCACTATACCAAAGATGAGGTTGATTTAGATCTATAAATATGAGATCAGCTAAATACCCCTCTTTAATAGTTCCGATATTTTTTCTTAAGAAATATTTTCCATTTTCCATTGCCATTTTCAGAAGTGTTTTAGCAGGCATAATACTTCTATTATTTTCTTGTATCCCCCAAGTTACATTCATCATACAACGTAGAGTTTTCATCTCATCCCATAAGCTTAAACCACCATGAGCAACTCCATCACTTCCAAGCCCTATTTTGATACCATTTTTTATTAATTGAGGAGTATTTGCAAGAGCTTTTCCAGAATTGGAGAAGGGGCATTGAACTATTTTTATATCATGTTTTTTTATAATCTCCTTTTCTCCCTCACTTAAAATAAGAGAGTGAGCACCTATAAAATCACTATTTAAGACACCTAATTTTTCTAAATACTCATAAGGTGGTAACCCAGTTTTTTCAATAACATTTTCAACCTCTTTATCATACTCATTCATATGTGCCTCTAACATAGCATCTCTTTTTTTTGCCTCTTGTGAAACTCTTAAAATTAGTTCCTCATTAGCAGATATAAGAGAACGGATAGAGTAACACACTTGTATTAACCCTTTTCCATTCCAATTTTCATAGAGAGCATTGTTTTTTTCTATAACCTCATCTGCTGTATCATATATACTTTCAGGTAGAGAGCTATCAACCATAGATGAGTATGTAACGGCTCCCCTCATTCCACTTTTAAAAATCTCTCTGCAAGCTGAATCCATATGGTAACTTCCAGCATCAACAAAAGAGGTAGTTCCAGCTTTTATCATCTCAATCAATGCTAACTTTGTATTTAGTGACATAATCTCATCTGTTATAGAGCTTTCAAAGGGTAACATAATATTTTTCCAGATAATTCCCTCAGCATCTAACACCTTTCCTTTTAAAAGTTGTTGTCCAAGATGAGTATGTGCATCACAAAGTCCTGGAGTTACAAGAAGATTTTCTCCATTTATAACTTCCTCTTCTCCCTCAATCTCAAGATTTTCACCAATCTCCTTTATATAGTTATCTTTAATACGAATATCCCTATTGAAGATAATATCTAAATTTTCATCTAAATAAGCAATATTCTTTAATAGCATATTAAATAGCTCCTGTTAATGAAAGGGCAATTTGTGAAATTATAGCTGATCCTAAGAAAGTTCCTGTCATAACTAGAATAGCAACAATAATCATCTTCCATCCTTGTTGAGCAAAGTTTTTTATTTGGTTACTCATTGAAAGTCCAGCAAAAGCACCAACCATAGTTAATGGAGTTGTAAATTGAATCTTATTTACTGCATTTATAACAAAGGTATTAATTGGAGATATAGGTGAAGCTATTAATAAACCTAAGATTGAGCAGTAAGCAACTATTGGTAAACGGCAAGGCACAACTTTAGATAGAAAAGCTGCACATAGTGATACTACTAATAGAATAGCTACTCCTGGTAATGATTCCATAAATCCAACTTTAAAGCCTACAAAGTTTGCTAGAGCAATTCCAGCTCCTGCTAGTAGTAATAAAAATATCCACTCTCTATATCTCATTATTTAATCTCTCCTTTTAATTGATTTTTTAACTCTTTTTTAGATGATAATTTTGGTTCTAAAAACTCATATATTTTTTTAGTTAATGGAATACCTACAAAAATAGCTACATAGATTCCTGTGATACCTGATAGAGTTTCACTTGCACTTGCTAAAGCTGAAATTTGAGCTGCCATAGTAGGATAGATTATAGATAGAGATGCTGTGGCACTTGCCATCATAATTCCAGCACCTACACCACTTGCTAATGCTAGGGCAAATGGATGGAAAAGTCCAGTATGAGCAACAACTGATGCTAAGATTCCAAAATATATTGTTCCTATCATTCCCCCAACAATATATACAGATAAACTTCCTCTAGTTTCTGGAGAGTCACTTCCAAATACATCTGTTGCAAGAGCTAGGTTAGATTCACGATTTATTGAGTGAGTTGCTCCTATTGCCTCTCTTTTTAACCCTAATAAGATAGCTACTGGCATTGCAAAGAAGATAGTTCCTAAGTTACCAATCTCTTGAAGTAAAAGAGCAGGTCCTGCTGATAGTACAGTTTGAATATTTGCTCCAGCATTTACTCCTAATTTAACAATAAATGGACAGATACAAACAATTACCAATTTACTAGCAGCCTTTACTTGAGTTGAATTAATAATCTTAAAACACTCTGGTCCACTTAACATTCCTAAAATTAATGAATAAAAAATTGGGAATAGTATAAAAGTTCCTATTTTCATTGGAATTGAGATTCTACCTATTGAATCAGCAATTAAAATAAAAATAAAAGCTAGAACATAGAGTTTATACTCTATCTTTACCCTTTCTCTTAATGAATTGTACAACATCTTTTCTTTTTCCATCTCTTCTCTCCCTTTATATAAAATTTAATAGTTTACCTAATTATTATGTAGTTATTCTAGCAAAAAAATTTTTTAAAAAAAAGGACAAATGGGAAGAAATTATATAAAATTTTTTTTACCTATGATATAATAAATTGAGGTGATAGAAGTGACATTTGATGAAGTTTTAGCTAAAGTTCCACAACTAAATGATTATCTTATAAATATGCCAAAAGAGTTAAAAAGTAAGTTTGTTGTAAAGATACACCCACCGGGAACTATTATACATCACCAACAAAGTGATCTTGATATTTTTGGAATTGTTGCCACTGGGGAGCATAGGGTAATCAATATTTTTGAAAATGGTAATATCTTTATGATTGAAAAAAATGAGCCTATTGACTTTATAGGTGAGGTTACTATTTTAGCTGGAATGAGGCAAACCTCTGTTACCATTGAAACAATAACTGAAAGTATTATTATGTATATCTCTCGTGAGGATTTTGAAGAGTGGATAAAAAAGGATATACACTTTCTATACTTAGTATCTCAAAAGGTAGCTTTAAAACTTTATCGTTCATCTTCAAATAGAGGTGCAAAGCTTTTCTACCCACCTACCTTTTTACTACTAGATTATTTAATACAGTATGCTCAGAGGGAAGAGATAAAAAAAGGGGAAACTCTTATTTTAAAGCAAACTAGAGAGGAACTCTACGAAGAGGTAAGTATCAGTGTAAAAACTTTAAATAGAACAATTGGAAAATTGAAACAAGATGGAGTGATATCTATAATAAAGGGAAAGATAGCTATATCTTATGATCAATATAAATTGGCTAGGAAAATGGTTAAATACTATGTAAAACAAGATGTAAAAAACAGTTAAAGCACAATACACCTAAACTCTTAAAAATAAGATAATAGGTGTATTTTTTTATATATAATTGACGAAAGTGTATTATTTCTGTTATACTATATAGATAAGTGAGCAGTATACATTGGAGGAATGCAATTGAAAGAGGAACAATATAGAAATAGTGAAGAGAGTATGAAATTTTTCATTTTATCTAGAGAGAGTGAAAAAAATAGTTTCTTTTCTATCTTTAGGGAGCTGCCAGAATATAGCTTAGGAATTTTTATAGAGAAAAATGGAAATTCTCAAGAGAATATAGATATTGCTAATGTTATAGGAAATATGCTAGATGAAAGATTGAGGAAAAATCCTACATTAGATAGAAAAAAACTTGAAGTGATAATATATGGTATTCATAATGAATATAAAAAAAGATATGGAGCAAAGGATAAAAATAGTTGCTCAATTATTGTTTTTATAACAGATTATAAGAATATTGTCTTTGTAAATATAGGTGGATTGAAGTATCTCCTATTTAGAGATAAAGAGATATTTTTAAAAAACAGGGAACATACCATAGCCTATATGATGTATGAGGCAAAGAAGATTGAGTATGATGAGATAAAAAAGAGAAAAGATAGAAACACTTTAACTCACAAATTTGGAGTTGATAAAGGGGTACTTATTGATATCACTGATCCCATTCCATTAAAAAAAGATGATAAAATTGTAGTGTATAATAATGATATTTGGGATCTTATAGATGAAAATGATATAGTAGATATAAAGGTAAATAGATTGAAAAAGCTTTTTCTTGAGAAAGATGATTACCTTTTCTTTACAGGAACTGTATTAAAGCTTGATAATGAATCTAAGATCTCTCCAGAAACTTTAAAGAAAGAGAGAAGAGGTGGAAATAGATATAAACTATATTTAGGAATAGCATTTTTAATAATTGGGGTTATTTTAGGAGCTAAGACATATATATCATATAAAACAGGAAATGATCTCTATGCCACAGCTGTAAAAAAGGAAACTTTAGGAAATGTTGAGTTTGAAAATGAAAACTATAAAGGGGCTTTAGAAGAGTATAGGTTAAGTCTTAAAAATTATTCTGAATATTTTGATTATACTGGAAAAGTTGATAATGGAAAAGTAGAATATATGGATAATTTAATTGATCAAACAGCAAGTATTATTCATGTTTTAGATGAACTATATGAGATTGAAGAGAGCTTATATGAAAAAGATTTTAGAAAGGCTCTTAAAGATATAAACTCTTTAAATATGAAACTACAAAATATGAAGTGTAAAGAGAGAGTGGAAGAGAGGGTTATAAACCTCTATTCAACAGCATTAATACTGAATATTGCCTATGAAAATAAGGTTACAGCAGATAAATTGTTAGAAGATTACTATAATAATCCTGTAAAAAATGAGAAATTAAAGAAAAAAGCTGAAGATCTATATGAAAAATCAGCTCTTGTATTTTTAGAAAATTCATTTATGGATCTATATGAAGAGATAGCCTATAAAGAGGCTTTAGATATTGAAAGTGTTATTAAATATAAAAACACAAGTGAAATAATAAGAATGGCAAATAAAGCTTTTCGTGAGTTTAAATATTATAAATCTCTAAAATTATATACAAGTGCTTTAAAAACTACAAAAAATCCCAAAACTATTGAGATGCTAAATCATAAGATTAAAATGAATAATGTTGTCTTAATGGGAGTAAAGGCAGAGCTTACTGGGGATAAGATTAAAAAAAGTGCTTTAAATGATAGTGATATGAAGAAAGCTATTGCTAAGTATAAAGAGGCTAAGAAATACTACTCTATTTTAGAAAATAATGCCTCTATATCTAAAACTAGATACCATATGATAATTGAAAGAATAAATAGAAAAATAGAGGAAAATTAAAAAGATGAGCTATTGTAATTTTTTTGCAATAGCTTTTTTATATTAAAGATAAAAAACTATTTAAAATAATTAAGATTTGTTATATAATAATAAATTGTGATAAGAAAATAAAATTTAAAGGGGATAAGATGATTGATTTAACGACTGGAAATCCAACTAAACAGATGCTAAAATTTGCTTTGCCTGTTTGTTTTGGAAATATTTTTCAACTTTTTTATAGTTTGGCAGATACAAGAATTGTAGGAAGTACTTTAGGGGAAACTTCATTGGCAGCAATAGGAGCTACAACCTCAATAAGTACCTTGTTGATAGGTTTTCTCTCTGGAATGACAAATGGTTTTGCTATTATAGTGGCACAGCAATTTGGAAGAAAGGATGAGAAAAAAATAAGGAAAACTATTGCTGGGACATTGCTATTAGGGTTTATACTCTCTATTGCTATATCAATATTAAGTTTAACTTTTTTAGATAATATCTTAAATATATTAAATGTTTCACCAGAATTATATGGAGAATCTAGCTTGTATATTAAGGTAATCTTAGCAGGGATAACAGCAACTATGTTTTACAATGCCTTTGCAGGAGTATTAAGAGCAATTGGTGATACCTTTGCTCCCTTGATGTTTTTGATAATAGCTTGTGGACTAAATATATTTTTAGATCTATATTTTATATTAAAGCTCAATATGGGAGTAAGTGGAGCTGGATTGGCTACTGTTATATCACAAGCTTTTTCTGTGGTACTTTGTATTATATATATGTGGAAGAGATATCCAATGTTTCGTGTTAAAAAAAGCGATTTTCTTATAAAGATAGCTTTACTAAAAAAACTTTGCTCCTCTGGTTTTTCAATGGGAATGATGATGTCTTTAGTTTTCTTTGGAACTTTAGCTCTTCAAACTGCAATAAATACCTTTGGAACAAATATAATTGTAGCTCATACAGCTAGTAGGAAATTAACAGAGTTCTTTATGCTACCTTTTTCAGTTTTTGGAGTGACAATGGCAACATATTGTGGACAGAATAGAGGGGCTAGGCAACCAGAGAGAATTAAAAAAGGTATATGGCAAGCTCTATTTATAACTTGGGTATGGGGTATTTTTGTAATTATTTTAAGTTATACTGTAGCACCATATCTTATATATTTAGTGACTGGGACAGAAAATAGAGAGATTATTGAAACTTCACAAAAATATTTAAGGGTAAATAGTGTGTTTTACTTTGTTCCAGCAGCTATTTCAATATTGAGAAATGCTATGCAGGGGATAGGAGACCATGTGACACCAATTGTTTCAAGTGGGTTGGAGCTAATTGGGAAAGTGGCAGTAGTTATATTTTTAGTTCCTAGTTTAAAGTATTTTGGGATAATTATATCAGAACCAATTGTTTGGGTGGTTATGGTGATTCCATTAATAGTGAAGATTATAAGCAATCCTATTTTTAAGATAAGAGAGAGTAAAAAAGAGATCTAAGATATAGATCTCTTTTTTAATTATTATTTAAGTTTCTTAAAAAATATATTATATTCCAATTCATTTAAGGAAATATTAGCTAATACTTTTAAAAGAATTTTTTTCATTAAAAAATTTTCTTTTCGAATAAAAATAGCATTGGATAATCTATTTATAATGTTTCCATTAATAATATTAGAAAATTTTAATATTATTATAGTTAAAGAAAAAAAGCAATTATCAGAATATAGAATAGTTGCCTTTCTATTTAAATATTTTATTAAATAATTAACATATGCTTCCAAAGTTGCTTTAGAAATATTGCTATTTAAAGCTGATATTTTTCCTATACTCCAAAAGAATTCTTCTTTCATATTAGGAAACTCTTCAATTAATTTAATAAAAAGCTTTATTGAATTTTCACTTCCAAAATATCCCAAAAGCATAATAAAATCTTTAATGTACACATTAAAAATAGGTTTATTTCTTAAAGAAATAATGTATTCTTCAACTTGTAATCTATTTAAAGAAAGGTTTTTTATAGAAAGAAAAATATAGTGTAAATGGTTTTAGTAAGTGTCATTATATAAATTTTCTTCTATAAATTCTTTAAATAATTTACAATAAAAAGAGATATTTTCACATGAAATATCAATTTGAGAAAGAAGATATAAATATCTATAAGTTTTAAAATCATGAGATAAAATTATTTTATCCAATATTAATGAATCTAAAGAAATTTCCTTATTTTTATGTAGTATCAATAATGTTTTTTCATTGTTTTTTATCTGCTTTAATAGAATAATTTTTTGTCCAACTTTAAAATGAGTAATGTATGAATCATAATAAAAAATTAATTGATTAAAAATCATATTTATTCTCACCTCTATAAAAATATTATATATATTATAATAAATTATTATTACCAAAAAATATTTTTATCTAAAAAAGTAATTTTGTGTAAAAAAAAGTAATTTTTTAATAGTAGAATATATAAATATGCAAAATTATATTTAAGTGGGAGGATAATATGGATCTATTTATTGAAAAAACAGGGACAAAAGTTTCTTATGAAAAAGGATATTTTATTTTAGAAAATAAAGATGAAAAAACAAAAAAAATTTCGTTTGATAATATTGATAATATACTTATAAATCAAGGTTGCACTTTGACTACTAATTTTATAAAAAATGCAATTTTAAAAGATATAAGTATCTACTTTATAGATGAATATGGAAATGTTTACGGAAATATCAATAGCATTATTTACAATACAAATCCTGAAATAAAAATAGCTCAATTAAAAATATTTGCAACTTCTTTAGGAAGAGATATTGGTAGAAAATGGATTATTGAAAAAATTAATAATCAAAAATTACATTTGCAGAAAATATACTCAAGAAGAGGAATACTAAATAGCTTTGTTGAAATAGAAAAAGAGTTTGATTTTTTAATTGAGAACATTAAACAAATAGATTTAAATCAAGAGCAATATAGCAATATTATAATGGGGTATGAAGGAAGAGCAAGTGTTTTATATTTTGAAAATATAAAAAAATTTCTGCCTAAACCTTGGCAATTTGAAAAAAGAGAAACTCAAGGAGCTAGTGAACCGTACAATATTGTATTAAACTATATTTTTGGAGTTTTATATTCTAAAATAGAAAAGTCTTTAATATTAGCAGGATTGGATATACAAATTGGAGTAATTCATTCACTGGGAAAAAATAGAAAATCTCTAGTTTATGATTTTATTGAACCATTTAGAATTTTAGGATGGGAAATAACATTTGTACTATTTAGTAAAAAGATGTTAAATAAAAGTGATTTTGATTTAAAAGAAAAGAAAATAGCCCCCACTGGAAAAAGAGTGATAATACAAGAGCTTTATTCAAGATTAAACAATGTTATTGAATATAATGGTAAAAAAATAAAATATGAAGAGATAATAAGAAAAAAAGCTGATTTGCTTGTAAAGGAATTGATGAAAAATGAAATACATAATTAGTTATGATATTAGTAGCTCAAGAATAAGAAAAGAATTTAGTGATTTTTTATTAAGTGAAAATTTTATAAGAATTCAGAAATCGGTTTTTATTGGTAATATTAGAAAAAAATATCTATTTAAAAAAATTCAAGATTGGATAAAAAATATAGAAAATGAAAAAGATTCTATTTTATTGTGTCCTTTATGTGAAACTGACTTAAAAGAATCTTATTTTATAGGAAAAACCTTTGATATGGAAGATTTAGAACAGTTTGAAAAATTCTTATTTTTTTAGGAGAAGAGGAAAATGAAGATAATAGTAACTTATGATATAATAAAAAATAAAATTAGAGGGGAAATTGCAGATATTCTCTTTTTTTATGGATTGCTAAGAGTTCAAAATTCAGTCTTTTTTGGTGATATAAAGAAGAAAAAAATTAAAAATCTAGTAAAAAGAATAAAAAGTATAGAACTAGAAGAAGAGGATTCAATATATATTTTTAAGGTGTGTGAAAAAGATTTTAAAAACATAAATTTTTTTGGAAAGAGTATAAATCTATATTATATAGAAAATGATTTTATCTTTATTTAATAAAAAATTATTGAAAAAATAATAAAAATGGCTTATAATTTTATCAAAGGAAATAAGAGGTATTAACGAAAACAGGAGTTTAAGAAAAAAAGAGGTTTAAAATTAGAAATAAAGATAAAAAAATTAACGACAAATAACAAAGTTCTTAAAAAAAAGGTAAAAATCCTTAAAATTTTTAATAAAAATCAATAAAAAATAGCGAAATTAGCGATAAAAAAATAAAGAGTTATTATGGAAAAGAGATATTTTAAAGCTAAAACAGCTGTAAAAACAATTAACCAGTAAAAACAAGGTTTAAAACCCATTTTCTTCCATCATAATGTTTAATGATGTTGGGGTTGTTGTAAAAACAATTAACCAGTAAAAACAAGGTTTAAAACATTTCAGTGTCCTTGCATTCTACTGCACTATCTAGGAACATGTAAAAACAATTAACCAGTAAAAACAAGGTTTAAAACGCTATTGCCTCCCATAGCTCTTGCGAAGTGTCGTCTGTTGGTAAAAACAATTAACCAGTAAAAACAAGGTTTAAAACTCCATATCCGTCTTTGATTTCTGAGCTCATAACTTGTAAAAACAATTAACCAGTAAAAACAAGGTTTAAAACGGTAGATTCTCTGTCATCCAGTCTGCCGCCTTTATTAAGTAGAAACAATTAACCACTAAAAATAAGGTTTATAAAAATAAAATGTACTCTAATAATAGGGTACATTTTTTATTTTATTAAATTTAAATTAGGTAATTTTTTTTTATAAAAGGTAATTTTACTTTGTTATACTAAGCCTATAAAAACAAAAACAATTTATAGGAGAGAATTAAATGATTAGTATAATAAAAGCTAAAGCAAATGAGATAAGAAAAAAAGAAACAAATAGTTTAATTGTTCTAAAAGGTTTTGATGAGGTAACTTTTAAAGAGTTGAGTAAAGAGATTGAGCCTGCATTTTCTTCAGAAATTAACTCATTAAAAGAGTTATTAGAAAATAGAAAAAAGATGCAAAAAAAACTTATAACTTTAGATGATAATATTTATATAGGACGTTATGAAGAACTACTTACAGTAAAAAATAATCTAAGTTTATATGAGGGAAAAATATTTATTTTAGAAAACAATCTTTTTTCATACTATCAGTATAATTTTAAAGATAAAAAAGAGATTACTAATTTTACTATGGCTAGAAATAACGAAGTTATCAAAGAGGAAAATTTGGAGTATGAGCACTTCTATTCAGATTTTATACTTAATAATAATGAAATTTATGTAAAATATAGAGATATTGACTATATTCAAGATATAAATGATATTGATATTAAAAGAGTAGAGTTATTTTCTTATCAAAAATATATTCCAAGAGAAGATGAAATTAATCAATATGTTGAAGGAACTAAAGTTTATAAATATTCTGCAACTTATCCAATAAAAAATGAAGAGTTAAAATATGAGATAATCAATTCTAAAACAAAGAATAGTATTAATATTCTACTAATAGATAAAGAAACTATAAAAAGTAGTAAATTCCAATATGATTTAGGAAGTTTAAAGGCTCTTTGTGACTTATACTCTATTAAAATAAATTTCTATTCAAAAACTAAAGAACTTAAAAATAGTTTTAGAAAAGAGATAAGTGAGATTTTATTAAAATATTGGAAAAGCAAGGAGTTTAGAAATCTAAATTTCTATACTAATCCAGATATCTCTTTAGATAAGTCTTCGATCTCTCAAGGACAAATAATAGAAGAAGTTATACAAGAAGTTGAAAAATCAAAAAGTATGAAGGATTTCAATAATATCTTTATAACAGCTCCTACTGGAGCAGGGAAATCAATATTCTTTCAAATTCCAGCTCTATATTTAGCAGAAAAATATAATTTAGTTACAATTATTATCTCACCTCTAAAAGCGTTGATGGAAGATCAAATTAAAAGTCTAGGAGAAAAGGGAGTTAAAAATGCTTGTTATCTAAACTCTGGATTATCTTTTATTGAAAGAAATGCTCGTATAGAAGAGATTAAAAGAGGAGAAAAATCAATAGTTTACCTATCTCCAGAATTACTACAAACAAATTCAGATATCTCTACTATAATAGGAGATAGAGAGATAGGTCTTATAGTAATAGATGAAGCTCATACAGTTAGTTCTTGGGGTAAAAACTTTAGAATAGATTATCTTTTGATAGGAAACTATGTTGAAAAGATAACTCAACAAAAAAAATATAAGTTTCCAATTGTGGCACTAACTGCAACAGCTATTATAGGTGGAGAAAACGATAGTGTTTATGAGATTTTAAAAGCTTTAAAGATTGACTCTCACTCTATTCATATTGGTGAAGTTAGAAAAGATAATATAAAATTTGATATAAAAGAGTTTATTCCAGAAGAGGGATCATATAACTTTAGAAAAGAAGAGAAAGTAAAAGAGCGTGTAAGTGAAAAAATAGCTGAGGATAAAAAATCTATATTCTATTTTCCATTTGCAAAACAAGCTTCTCAAACTTATGAAGTGTTACCTAAAGATATTAAATCAAATGTTGCATGTTATACTGGAAAACTAGCTGATGAAAATAGAAAAGTCTCTCAAGAGGAGTTTAAGAGCAATAAAAGAAAGATTATGTTAGCTACTAAAGCTTTTGGTATGGGAATAGATATTCCTGATATAGAGCATATTTATCATTATGGTTTAAGTGGTGATTTAGCTGACTATGTACAAGAGATTGGAAGATGTGCTAGAAATAAAAATACAACTGGAGTAGCAGAGATTGATTTTAATAGAAGGGATTTAAGATACCCTAAAATGTTAAGAAGTATCTCTAGTATAAAACAGTGGCAAATGAAGTTAATTATAGAAAAGCTATTTGAGTTATACAAACTTAATAGATATAAATCAACATTTTTAATTTCAATAGAGAGTTTTTCTCATATTTTTACTGAAAAAGATTCAGATTTAGAAAAAAAAGTGAAACAAGCACTATACTTCCTAGAGAAAGATTTACATGAAAAATATACTTTCCCAGTTGTAGTGGCTAGACCAAAAGCTTTCTTCTCCTCTCTTTATGTGGTAATAAATAATAAAAATGTAAAGGATATCTTAACTGATGAAAATAAGAGATACTTTAAAAAGATTATGAGCCAAGATGAAAATAAGAGAATTAGAAGAATATACAACAATTATAGAGCTGAAGAGATTGAAATATCTGATACTGGAGATATTTATGAGTTTTCTGTGGCTAAATATTGGGAGGATAAGTATGATCATCTAAGTTATCCTATGTTTATAAGAGAATTATTCTTAGGTAAAATCTTTGATCCAGAGCATTTAAGTCAAAGAATTAAATTGAAAATTGAACTTTCTAAAAAAAGTGAAGAGGTTTTCTCTGAAATAGAACATTATCTAAATATTATATTTACAGCTTTAAGTAATAAAAAAGGGTATTTTACAAAAAGTGAACTAGAAGAGGAGTTAGGAAAACTTTTAGTTGGAAAAAGTAATCTTTTTATAAGAAAGCTAACTAATATAGTATTGACTTATACATTTGTAGGAACTGCTTTTGGTGGAAAAGATAATGGAGAAAAATTTTTACGTATAGTAAAAGATCTAGAGCAAGAAGAGGATAGATATATCCTTGTAAAAGGAAACTTCTCTAAATTTAGAAGTAGCATAATAAGAAACTTTACAGAGATGTTTGACAAAGATGGAGCTGAAAAGGAGTTTATAAAATACCTATCAAAAGATTCTAAATATTTAGAGGTAGCAAATCTAATTCAAGCATTAGAATTAGGAACTTTTGAAGTAACTGGAGGAAATACTCCAAAGATTTTCATAAGAATAAATGAACCTGCTAAATTAGAAGCACTTGTAAAAGGTAATAAATATTCTAACTCTTTTCTATCTTCAATAGAAAAAGCTGGTAAAAAAGCAGATAGTGTATTAGAGGAGTTCTTCACAATGAAGGGAAGTAATAAAGAGAGATGGGATTTTATAGAGAGATACTTTTTAGGTAAAATTTAATAAAGTAGTATTATCATTATTTCTTTAAAGAGAAAAGATTTTTCTTTTCTCTTTTTAAGTTGAAAAAGAGGTAAAAATAATTTATAATCAAAATATATGGTATATTTATAATAAAAATAAGCTATTTTTCTTTTAAGTAATTTTTTAAAAAAAAGGTAATTTTACTATTATACAATTAAAATAAAAAATAGTTTTATGGGGGAAGCTAATGGAACAAGATTATAAAGAGTATTATAGTAATGTTTTAAAACAATTTAAAAACTTTAATGAAATTGAAGTTGAAGTGTTAGTTAAATATCTTGCTGGAGATAATTTAACTCAAAAAGAGATTAAAGAATTGGAAAAAATCTACTTAAAAAATATGTGGAAACAGAAAAAAGATATTGATGAAAAGATAGAAACTTCTAAAATAAGAGGATTAATATCATGTGTTAGTTTTTCTTATAATGAAAATTTAGAAAAATATATGGAAAATACTTATGATAGAAATTTAAATGTTTTTACAGAATTGGATACCTTTTTTCTATTATATACAAAAGAGAGCGAGGAAATTTTTAGAAAAATAGAGAGTAGATATAGCAATATCAATATCATTGGTGTTTTAGTAACAGATTATACATTTCTTTCAATTCAAAATAGTATAAATAAGATGTTAAAAAAATTAAAATTGGATAAGAGTAACTGTATTATAGATATAACTTTAGGAATGAAGATGATAACTATCTGCCTTTATAAATTAGCAGTTGAAAATGAGATAAAAGCTATAAACTGGCAAGAGATACAAGTTCAAAATGCTAAAACTTCTGGAATAAAAAATTTTCCTTTTAATTCAAAATTAAATATAATGATTGAGCCAAGAAAAGAAAATATGAAGATGTATGTTGAAATTAATGATCTTCTTGAAAAATATAACTTTGATGGAGTTGCAAGTTTTTATAATAGATTAAATAATGAAGATATGCAGTTTTTTTATACTAATTTAGCCAAGCTATTCTCTTTTGAAGTGATGATTAACCTAGATTATACAATTTTTTATAAGAGAGTAGAGGAGTTTTTTATAAATTTATGTGAAAAAAAGGAGTTTAAAAGAGAGTTTAAAATACAAGTTAGAAATTTTTTAATTGAATTTTTAAGAGTAATTGTTATTGATGAAGATGATGGAGAGTTAATAGAGTATCCTTGGTTAGATAGTTTCTTAAAAATTTTCCAAATTACTGAAGAGGATATTTATAGTGAAGATTGCTATTTAAGTGAAAATAAAAAATGTATATATTTTTATTTTGTATTAAAATATTTTGAAGCAAAAATAAAAGTAAGTTCAGAGGAGAATTACTATTATACTAGGTTTATAAATGATATTAAGAAAAATATTGTTGTTGAATTAGATATAGATGATAAAGAAAAAGAAAATAAGTTTATGAAAGAAAATGGAGAGATTGAAGATCTTTTTGAAATAGATTTAAATAGACACTTAAAAGAGATGAGTCCTGAATTTTCTTTAAAAGAAAATTTAAATGGAGAGTTTTATTTTAAAAATAATGTGATTTATATAGAAAAATATAATTTGAAAATAGATATTACAGGAGATAAAAGATTAAAATTTTTAAATAATAAGGGATCTGATCTAATAAGAGAGATATTAGAAACTCCTAAAGAGAAGCTTGAAAAAGATATTTTATTTAAAAAATTAGCTAAATATAATGTTGGAGAGTCTGAAGAAAATAGACAAAATAGATTTAGAAAAAATCTAACTACTTTTAAAAATAAAGTTGAGACTTTAAATAAAATTATAAAGGAGATTGGAAAAGAGCAGGGATTGGAGCTAGACAATATAATTTTATATGAAAAGAATAAAAGCTTTTATGGAAAAAGTGACTATTCTCACGGATTCTATGTAAACTCTAAATACTATATCTTAATGTAAAAATAGAAAAGAATGTACTCTTAATGGGTACATTTTTTATTGCCTATAAATAACTATCAATAACTTATATTGAAAAAAAATGATAAAAATGTTATGATTGAATAGATAAAAAATAGAGAGAAGTGATAAAATGAGAGTGCTTGGAATTGACCCAGGAACTGCTATTGTAGGTTATGGGGTAATTGATTTTGAAAAGGGAAAATACAATGTTGTAGATTACGGTTGCATATATACAGATAAAGATTTGCCAATGGAGCAGAGGCTTTGTGAAATATATGAGCAGCTTACAGAGCTAATAAAAAAATACTCCCCAGAGCATATGGCTGTTGAGGAGCTGTTCTACTTTAAAAATAATAAAACTGTTATATCTGTTGGACAGGCTAGAGGGGTAATATTACTATGTGGGCAACAAAATGGAGTTAAGATACAAGGTTATACACCTCTTCAAGTAAAAATAGGGATTACAGGTTATGGAAAAGCTGAAAAGAAACAGGTTCAGTTAATGGTACAAAAATTTTTAGGAATGAAAGAGATACCCAAACCAGATGATGCTGCTGATGCTTTAGCCATAGCATTTACACATATAAATTCATTAAATAGTAGTTTTGGTGAGAGTTTAAATTTGAAATTAAGTACGAAAAATCTGCCTAAAGAGAAATTAACAGCTAAGGAGTATAGAGAGCTTTTATTAGGAAAATAAAATTTACTAAAAAAGTAAGAAATTAATTCTTGACTTTTCTTATAAGTTATTATATAATTAGAACATAAAGAATCCTTTCGAAAAGTATTTTAAATTTAACTTAACTAACAAAAAAGCTGCCGTAGTCTGAAGGGTCAGCTTTTTTGTTTTTTTGCAAATTTTAATTATTTTAATTATCTTTTTTTTCTAAATAATCTATTACTATTTGTACATATTCTTTTAATTCTTCTAAATCATATAAGCAAATATCATATATCATATCCAAACTCGTTCCCCAATATTCATGTATAATTCTATTTCTAACACCTTTTGTATTTTCCCAATATGATTTATTATTATTTCCTATAAATAGTATATTTGGATCTCTTTTTTGAATTTGAGAAACTGCTTCTCCTATCTTTTCAAAATTTCTTTCAGCATAATTAATAGCCATTTCATTTTGAAAGAAATCTTCTTTAGATATTGATGCAATATTTCGTTGTAATCCTGTTGCAAATTCTAATATATCATGTAAAAATTCCAGAATACTTCTTTCTATCTTAGACATAAATGGCACTCTCCAATATATCTTGTTTAACCTTTTCTTTATATTCTTTAACTCTAGAATTGTAAAATTTATAATCAAAAGTTCCTTTTTCTATTAAATCTATTTTTGTATTTGGAAACATAGATTTTAACAGCTCTTCTAAATCACAAAACCTAAAATACATACTTTTTTCATATTTTATTTTAGAACCAGAACCATCTAATTTAACTAATATATCTATATCACTATCTAATGTATCAGTTCCTTTGGCATAACTTCCAAATAGTCCTAACTCTAATATTCCATATTTTTGTTTATCTATACTGGCAAGTTTTTCCAATATTTTTTCCTTAGTCATTTCTTTCCTCCTTTTTTAGTAGATTTCTTTTAATATATTATAACATATAAAAAAGATTTTTAGTTCTTTAACTTTTAAAACTTCTACATCTCAATAATTATAGTTATTGAAACTCTTGAATATAATTTTTTTGCTTTTTAAATATATTGCTTAAAACTTTTAAGTCTATATTATTGACTCTAATTTTTTCCAACTCTACTAGATCATCAATACTTATATATCCAGATACAAGAGTTGCTAAATCCCTTATATCAATATCTATATTCCACCAATCTATATTATCTAATTTTTTTACACTTCCATCTTCTTCTATTGAGAATACACCATTATTTTCATCTATTATATTATCTTTTACTTTGATATTAAAAGCAGTTCTCTTTATATTTAAGTATGAAAGAATATTTTTTACATTTAAAATTCTAGCTAATATAAATGGATTCTCTTTTTTTTCTACTTTTAATTGATTTGGAAAGAGAAAATTAAAATTACTTCCTTGAGGAGTGGCAACTTTAAGATTTGGATAATACTCTTTAAAAGTTTTTATAAATACCAACATAGTTTTAGCACTTTCAATATCAGAATAGAAAAACTCTCTAACAAATATCTCTTCCTCTCTAAAGTAGCATATTAAATATCCTGTTATCCTCTTCTCCCTATAAAAAACATATATCTTACCATTTTCATTTTCAATCTCTCCTTTTATTCTAGTAAGATAACTATGATCTCTCTTTAAATATATATTGCTATTTTCCATTTTTTTATTATATAATTCAATTATACTATTAAAATCCTCTTCTCCAGCTTTTTTTATCTCAATATCTCTATTGATACTATTAAAAGGGATATCCTCTAATTTTAATTCATAATGCTCTAAACCATTGATATATCCAAAACCAAAGTTACTATATATTTCAGTATTAATAGGACTTAGAAAAACTATATCTCTATTGTTTGATAAAGCATTTTTTAAGCTGTGGTTTAATAGCTTTCTCATATACCCCTTTCCTCTATATTCTGGAGATACAGCCACAGCAACTATATAGAAAGAGGGTAAAATATTCCCGTTGAAACTAATATTATATGGATTTTCATGCAGAGATGCTTTTATCTCTCCATTCTCTTCTAACATTAAAAAATTCTTATCTCTATATATAGTTTTAAAATAAAAATCTATCTCCTCTTCACTATCAGTGAAATTTTCTCTCCATATATCTTTTGCTCTCTCTATATCATCTATTCCATATCTAATCATTATCTCACCTCTTATTGAAATCTTTATACTATATATTTTACTATTTTAAAATTAATGAGTAAACAGTTAAATAAAAAAATCTCCCAATAGTTGTATTGGAAGATTATATCTGTATTAATCATTAGCAAAAAGAAAATCCTTTATTAAACTATTTTCTTTCCACTCTATCATCAATGAGTTTTTATTTTTCTCAAAAAGGGCTGTAAGTATTATATTACATAGCTCCATAGGCACTATATATGAGTTGAAAAATCCATTGTTTTCAACTGAAACTTTAAACGAAACATCACTTAAAAAGCTAATTTCAGAGAAGATATTACTTGTAATCAGTATTGTCTTAATCTTTCTCTCTTTTGCTAATTTGATAGCTTTTATCTCATCATTTAAAAATCTTGGGAAAGCAAATAGTATTACAACATCACCTTTTTTAGAATGGGAAAGAGTTTCAAAAAGTCCAAGTCCCCCTTCATTGACAACTTCTGTATTATATCCCAATCTCTTTAGTTGCCAATATAAAAATTGAGATATAGATCTACTTGATCCCATACCGATAGAGTAAATCTTTTTCCCCTTGTCTATAATCTCAATAGCCTCATCTATCTGTTTAAAATCAACATTTGATAGAAACTCCTGTATATTTTTAAGATCAGCATTTACAATCTTATTGGCAATCTCACTTTTAGTGTGGAAACTATCCCAGTTTTTTATTAATCTATCATCTGGTGTCATCTCTGTAAGCTCACTTGCAATATAGTTTCTAAAATCAGTATATTTGTTAAATCCAACAGTTTTAGTAAATCTTAAAACAGAGGCATCACTAACCCCAATCTCTTTACCTAAATCTAAAGCTGAAAGAACTAAAACTTTTTTGGGATTTTTAATAACATACTCAGCTATTTTCTTTTCTCCCTTAGTTAAAGTTCTATAATTCTCTTTAAAAAATCTATGTATTCTCTCCATAATTTAATTTACCCCTAATCTTTTTATTCTTTTAGTATATTATATCACAATATTCTCTTTTTTAGAAAAAAATCCTTTTATTTTAAATTTAAAATGCTATAATATAATTATAAAAAATTAGGGGTGGTATTGATGGTTATTAATTCTATTAGAATGGTTTTAGATCAAAACAATCTTTTACACAACATTAATTATTTGGAAAAAGCTAAAAATAAAAAGGTTCTTCCAGTAGTAAAGGCCAATGCTTATGGGCATGGGGTAAATGTAATAGTTCCTGTATTATATAAAAGTGGACAGAGGGATTTTGCAGTAGCTCGTTATGTAGAGGCAGAGAATATTTTAAAGATGAACCTTGGAAATGATATTAGAATTCTTGTTTTTGAAAGTATTAGGGATATGGAATTGATCAAAGGAACTCCAAATATAGATATTGCTATTAATTCTATGGAAGAGTTTAAAGAGGCTATTGATGCTGGGATTGAGCCTTCAAGAATGCAACTGAAAATTGATTTTGGTTTTGGTAGAAATGGAATCTATGCTTCAGAGGCTAAAGAATTAAGAGAGTATATTTTAGAGAGAAACCTTAAATTAAGAGGAATTTACACTCATCTTTTTGCTGTGAACTACAAAGATGGATTAGAGATTATTGATAATTTCACTAAGATAGTTGATAGCATTGGAAGAGATAGATTTGAGATGATTCACTTACAAAATAGTGCTGGGGTAATGAACTATGATTGTGAAGTTGCTACACATATAAGAGTGGGAATGTTGACTTATGGACTGCAAGAGGTAGGATATTACGATCCTAATCTAAGACAAGTTTTCTCATTAGAGGGGCAAATAGCAGGGGTAAGGGAAGTAGATAAAAGTAAGTATGTTGCATATGAAGTTAAAGATGATTTGGACATTCCTAATTGTAAATACTTAGCTAAAATTAAAATTGGATATGGTGATGGTTTCTTAAAGAAAAATGAAAAGAGTAAATGTATTATAAATAATAAGGAGTTTAAGATAGCAGAGGTAACTATGGATAATACATTTATTGAAGTTGATGAAAGTGTAAAAGAGGGAGATAAGATATACCTATATAAAGATATAACAAAAGAGGTTGATTTTATTGGAATGAATATATATGAGTTATTAACTATCCTAAGCCCTCGTATACCTAGAGAATTAAAATAATAAATTTATATTTTCTTATTTTCATTAGAAAAATCAAACTTCTACTTTACTTTTGGTATTTTTTAACGTATAATATAAGTACAAAATATAAGTTATAGGTGTTCCGCCACCTTAGTGAAAACTAAAAGTGAAGGACCGATAAATACTAGGTGTTCCACCACCTTAGTGAAAACTGAAAGTGAAGGACCGATAAATACTAAAAAGCTGTCATATGACAGCTTTTTTTCTAAGGAGATTGTATGAAATTATTTACAATAAAAGACGAGTATTTGGAATATCTAAAAAAGTTCGATAAACATGTACTTAATAATAAAGGAGAAAGTTATACAAAATCAAGAAAATATTTAGGAGTACTTCTTGAAATAAATGGATGTAAATATATAGCACCATTATCTTCGCCAAGTAAATCCTATGATTATATAAATGGAAAAATTCGCAAGAGTATTGTTCCTGTAATAAGAATGGCTATTAGTGAAACAGAACTTTTAGGTACTATAAAATTAGGTTGTATGATACCTGTATATGATGAAAAAATTATAGAATATTATGAAGTTAAAAATGAAAATGATATAAAATATAAAAAACTTGTTTTAAAAGAGTTAGAATTTATATATAAAAACAAAGAATTGATAATTAAAAATGCCAATAAATTATATAAGCAGAAATGTATGAATCTGAATATCGGTTATATTAAAAATACTGTAAATTTTAAATTGCTTGAAGAAAAAGCAAAAGAATATAAATAATATATTAAGTTATATGATAAAAAGGAGCAAAAATTAACTGCTCCTTTATTAATTTGACTCTAAGAAAAAAATAAGAAAAATTTAATACAGTCAAAAATGTTGACAAATTATAGCATGGAGTTTATATTATAAATAAGATTTTAAAAATTTTTGAGGTGAAAAAATGAATGATCTACTTAATAGATTAGTTAAAAAAAATATTCCTGAAACAAAGCTAGGAACAGTAGCAAGTTATATTCCTGAGTTAGATAAGGCGAAAAAAGATGCTTTAGGTATCTATATCCTTGATAATGAGGGAAATGAATATTTTTCAGGAGATTATGAAACAAAATTTACAATACAGAGTATATCTAAAATAGTAGCTCTTATGTTAGCAATTTTAGATAATGGAGAGGAGTATGTATTTTCTAAAGTTGGAATGGAACCAACTGGAGATCCCTTTAACTCTATTACAAAACTGGAAACATCAAGAGAGAGAAAACCCTATAATCCCCTTATAAATGCTGGAGCAATAGCTGTTTCATCTATGATAAAGGGGAAAGATGCAAGAGATAGATTTGGAAGATTGTTAGATTTCTTTAAAAAAATCTCTGAAGATGAAACACTAGATGTAAACTATAAGATATATTGTGGAGAGTCAGAAACTGGAAATAGAAATAGAGCTATGGGATATTTTCTAAAAGGTGAAGGAATAATAGAGGGAAATGTTGAAGATGCTTTAGACATATATTTTAAGCAATGCTCTATTGAAGTAACTGCTAAGACATTGGCAAAAATAGGATTGTTTTTAGCTAATAATGGAAAGTTAAGTACAGGGGAGATAGTGATAACACCTAAAATAGCTACCATTGTAAAAACTCTAATGGTAACTTGTGGTATGTATGATAGCTCTGGAGAGTTTGCTGTGAGAGCTGGAGTCCCTTCTAAAAGTGGAGTTGGAGGAGGAATCCTTTCAGTAGTTCCAGGAAAGATGGGGATAGGAGTTTATGGACCATCTCTAGATAAAAAAGGAAACTCTATTGCTGGAATAGCACTTTTAGAAGATCTATCAACTGAATTAAATTTAACTATATTTTAAAATATAATTATTTAAACTGATCTATAATTTTATGAAAAATACTGTTATAAAAATTTTATCAGTTAAATCACTAATCTAAAAAAGAGGAGTTGATTCTCCTCTTTTTCTATCTAGATAGTTTATTCAGTGCTTTAAATAGCTCTTTATCCTTTTGAATTTTACTGAACTTTGTTACAAGCCAGTTTAACTCCTGCTCTGTAAGATTAAGCTCATCTTTAACATAAGTTTCCAATTTTTCAACCTCTTGAGGTAAAAGAATAGGCTTAGTTGAGTTATTAATCTCTTGTACTGTACCAGCTCCCTCAAAATAAAGAAGTAGCTTTTTCCAGTTAGAGAAAAGATCAGTTTTTCTAAGCAACATAACTGCCTTATAATCTAGCTGTGGAATCTCCTTATAACCCTTTCTCTTTAAAAAAGTTAAGATCTCATCATCTTTTTTAGTGTCTATTAAAACCTCTCCAGCTTTTTTACTATTCATTATTTTAGGAAGTCTCTTATCCTTTCCCTTAGTTCTAAGATATTTAGAAAGAGGAATTGTCTTTACCTCATTAAAAAATTCTATCACAAAATCATTAAACTCTTGATTTTCAGGAACTTCATTATTCTCTATTAATTCAATCATCTCATCTATCTTTTTAAAATCTATCATTTTATCCGTTCTCCTCTAGTTATAAGTATAATACCATTATAGCATCTAGAAAAATAATTTAAAAGTTAAAAATTGCAAGTTGATAGAATATATGTTAGTATTGATATATAGAAAGTAATTGGAGGAGAAAATGAGACTAGATAAATTTTTAACAGAGTGTGGACTTGGTAGCAGAAAAGAGGTTAAATCTTTGCTTACAAGTGGAAAAATAAAAGTTAATGGGAAGATAGTGAAAAATCCACAATCTAATATAAAAGAGAATGAAGATAGAGTTGAGTATGATAACAGAGTTTTAGAGTATAGCAAATTTAGATATTATATTATGAATAAAAAAGCTGGGTATATAACAGCTGTGGAAGATCCTAGAGAAAAAACTGTAATGGAGCTATTGCCTGAATGGGTTATTAAAAAAGAGTTAGCTCCAGTTGGTAGATTGGATAAGGATACAGAGGGGCTTTTACTTTTAACAAATGATGGACAACTTAATCATAAACTTTTAGCACCAAAAAGCCACGTGGAAAAAACTTACTATGCAGAGTTAGAAAAGGATATAAGCAGTGAAGATATAGAAAAACTTGAAAATGGTGTTGATATTGGTGGATATATTACAATGCCAGCTAAAGCAGAGATTGTAGAAAAAAAGAAAATACACCTTACTATTAAAGAGGGAAAATTCCATCAAGTTAAAAAGATGCTAGAGGCAGTAGATAATAAAGTTATATATTTAAAGAGAATATCTTTTGGAAAACTATTACTAGATGATATGGAATTAGGAGAGGTAAGAGAGGTAAAAGTTGAAGATATTATTTAAAATTTCTTAAATAATATAATAGGACTTTTTAGGAGAAAAGGCAATGGATATAATTAAAAGAGGGGAAACTGGAGTTGTAACAGCCAGAAGAAAGAAAAGAGTTAAAGAGGAGAGAAAAAGTATATTTGAAATATACCGTTCTCCAAAAACTATAAAAGATTATATGTTCTACCTAAAGGATTTCCTCAACTTCATATATGAGGGAGAAGGGGATATTCGTGGTGATGAGCTTATAGATCTAATGAAGGATATAGATAAAACAGATGTAGAAGATTATATTAGTCACTTAGTTGATGAAAGAGGATTGAAAAAAACTTCTATAAATAAGATTCTCTCTGCACTGAAATCATTATATAAAGAGATGGAAAAAAATGGTTTTGATAATCCCTTTAAATATATAGAGTTGTTTAAAGTTGGAAGAAATATAGATAATATTTTAAAATTATCTTTTGAAGATATAAAAAAAATTATAGGGCTATATAAAATTAAGGGAGAAAAGGAGTATAGAAATATAACTATACTGTATACTCTATTCTATACAGGAATGAGAAGTCAAGAGTTGTTAAATCTGAAGTTTAAACATATTCTTGTAAGAGAGGGAAGTTACTATATAAAACTAGAGCAAACTAAAAGTGGAAGAGAGCAATATAAATCTGTATATGGAATACTTGCTGATAAACTTAATGAGTATAAAAATTATTTGCAATCTCTTTATTCTATTGACGATGAGGAGATAGAGGAGCAATATGTTTTTAGTAGTTCAGTTAAAAATAACACTCAACTATCATATAGAGCGTTGTATGATCTGGTTCAAAATTTTGGAAAACTTATTGGAAAGGATATTAGCCCACACAATATACGTCACGCTGTGGCAACAGAGCTTTCAATAAATGGAGCTGATCTTTTAGAGATTAGAGATTTTTTAGGTCATGCAGATACAAGGGTAACAGAAGTGTATATCAATGCAAAATCTGTTCTTGAGAAAAAAGTTTTGGAGAAGTTACCATCACTTTCTTCTCTTGATGATGTAGTAAGTAAATAAATAGCTATAATTTTAATTAAGAAAAATATATAAAGATTTTAAAGATTAATTTCAGAATATAAAATAATTTTGATTTTAATCTTTTTTATTATAATAGATGAATACTTTATCAATTGTAAAAATATTCATAGTATTTTAATTAAATTAAAGTTTAAATTTAAAATAATTAAGTAATTAAAAATTATTTAAGTAATATAACCACATATAATTAACATTATATGTGGTTTGGTTACCTATTGTATTTATTTAATAATTATTTCGAATAATTTGACAGAACTTATAGAATGATTTATATAGTATTACCATAAAATTTTCATTTTATCAAATATAAATTTTTATGGGGATTTCCTATATTTGACTTTTTTGCTTATTATGTTATAATATATATGAAAGACCCAATGGGCACTTTGGAAAATGCAAAAAAGTTCTGATGAAATAAGCTCTCATTTGTTGGGAGCTTGTTTCATATATATCAAATCCTCAGAACATTTGGTATATAGTAGAGCATTTTCCAAAGGAGGTACTATTATATGTACATCTATATTGAAACACTGAGTATTAATGGAGGGATTGCAATTGCTTTCTTCATTCTTGCTTGGTTATGGTATAAGAGTAGATAAATAGTCACCTCAGCCCTGCGGGGCTTTTTTATTTTTTATAAATTATTATTTTTAAAATATATTTTTCTTAATTTTAAATACAGGACTTTTATAAAGAAAAAATTTAAATTATAATTATTTTTCTTAAAATATATTATAGGTTTATTTTTAAATATTACTTAAATTAAAAATTATTTAATATTACTTTTAATTACTAGGAAATAAAGACTATATTGCTCAACAAAACTATAATCTAACTCAAAAATTAAAAAATAAAAAACTGCTGAAAATGATAATTTTTAAACTATCAAATTCAACAGTTTTATTTTTTAAAAGTTATGTGTAAATCCTAGCATTACCATATCATAATAATAGTTTTTATTTATAAAAGCTAAATATCTAAGATTTATTAAAAAATCCTCTTGCAAGTAATAACCAATTCCAGCACTTAATGTTCCAGTATCTCTACCAGTTTCAAGAATTTTAATTTTTCCATCTCTAGTTTTAAGATCTGCTCTATCACTAAAATCATAGTTCCATTCAACACTACCATTTAAAAGCCATTTATCAGATATCTCACTATAATAACTTACACCTAAGTTACCACTTCCAACTCTATCGTTATTATCTACAATATCTCCATGTCCTTTAGTAGTATATTGATTCCAATTAACTCCAATATGTGGATATAGAATATTTTTTTCATTGATATCAAAGAAGTACCCTGCCTCTGCTCCCAATGAATAATTTTTACTTCTATATATTATATTAGATATATCATTGCTACTCAATATATTTTTTCCCTCATCATAACCAGCTTTTCCTATAAATAGAAAATCATTGTAGTTATAAGCTAGATAGGCATTAAGTCCATATGTTCTAACCTTTTGGTCACTGTCGTTGCTATCCTTATAATCAACTTTAGATTTTATATATCCAAGGCTCACACCAGTTATCATATTGGGATTTGATAGAAATGTGCTATTAGTTCCAGTTAAAAATCCCTTTGTTTTACTAGAGTAATCTGTATTATAATTATCTCTATCATAGTTAGATTTCAGTTCTCCAATCCCCTCTATATATTGGCTACTACCACTATAACCTCTTCTATTTAATTTTTTAAATATGATGCTCTCTCTAAATTGCTCTGTTCCTCTATGTGTAATAATCTTACTATTAATTTCAGCTAGATTATTTTGTAGATTATCTCTATTAGCCAATGTTGGTATAGAGATAGTTATTAAAGCAAGAACAGTTAAAATTCCTCTTTTCATCTTTCCTCCTAACTATCTTCTTTTCTTTCCAAAGATTCTTAATAGATATAGGAATAGATTGATAAAATCAAGGTAAAGATTTAAAGCTCCAATAATTCCTATTTTTTCAATTACTTCTCTATCTCCATCAGCAATATTATAAGCTAGACGTTTAATTCTATTTACATCATAAGCTATAAGAGCTGAGAATATAACTATACCTAATATAGTTCCAGCCCAATAAAGCATTGGAGCTTTTATAAAGAAGTTAATTACTGACATTATAATAATAGAGATAAGTCCAGTCATTAGATATTTTCCATAGTGGCTTAAATCTTCTGAAGTAGTGTATCCATATACTGCTATTACTACAAACATTACAAGAGCAACACCTAAAGTATATAGTATACTTATAGGCTCAAATACAAATGCAAGGCTGCTAAACAAAATACCATTCATAAGTGAATAGATAAAAAACATAAGTCTAGCTGTACCAGAGGACATCTTGTTTATACCTAAACTTAAGAAAAATACAAGTCCTAACTCAGCAAAAGTTATTATCTTAAAGTAAGGCATAATAGTGTAAAGTAAACCTTGATTAAAGAAAAATACATAAGCTGGAACTGCTGCTGTAATCAATATCCCAACTATCATATTAAGAAATACCTTTCTTAAAAAACTATTTGTTACCTCTGCACGATCTACAAAATTTCCATATTCATCTCTTTGTTCATTTAAATCATATTCATTCATAATAATACCTCCTAGAGTATATAAAGTTTAAAAGAACTTGAAATAAATTTTGTAAATATAATTACTAAAACTATATAATCTATCTACAAAAATTTATTTTTCAAATCCTTATAATTATAGACAAGTTTTAGTAAAGCTCAAATCTACTACCTTAATTCCATCTACTGCTGCACTCATTATTCCACCAGCATATCCTGCCCCTTCTCCTATTGGGAAAAGCCCTCTAATATTTATAGACTCCCCTTTTATATCTCTAACTATCTTAACAGGAGCAGAGGTTCTAGTTTCTGGAGCAATTAGATTAACTCTATTAGAGATAAAGTAACTATTTTTACCCCAATTTTCAAAAGCAGCTTTCATATTATTAGTTATAAATTGAGGAAAGAGATTATTTATATCATATGAGTTCATCTTCATCTCATAACTACTTTCTATCTCTGATTTTGTCTCTCTATTACTCATGAAATCCATAACATTTTGATATACTGCTCCATAGTTATTTCCAATTTCAAAAGTTTTTTTCTCAAGCTTTTCTTGGAACTTCATACCAGAGAACAGCTCCTCACCAAATTCATTTTCCTTTATCCCTACAACAATAGCAGAGTTTGAGAATCTACCATCTCTTTGAGAATAACTCATACCATTTACCAATGTTCCACCAGTTTCAGATGCAGCATTTACAACTACACCCCCTGGACACATACAGAAAGAAAATACCCCTCTATCCTCTTTTCTATTGTTATATGTTACACTATATGTAGCAGCTCCTAACAGAGGATTTCCAGCAAATTTACCATATTGCATCTTGTCAATATCCTCTCTAAGATGCTCAATTCTAACTCCAACAGCAAAAGGTTTATTTTCCATATGTATACCTTTTACCTGTAACATTCTATAAGTATCTCTTGAAGAGTGCCCTATGGCTAAAATTACAGAGTCCACTGAATAATATTCTCTCTCTTTTAGACCTCTAAGAATATCAATTCCTATAACCTTTCCATCTTTTATATGTAGATTTTCCATTTTACTATTAAAATAGAATTTTCCACCCATACTCTTTATCTTTTCTCTTAGATTTTTAACTACAACCTTTAATACATCAGTTCCTATATGTGGCTTATAGTCCCACATAATATTTTCTTGAGCTCCACAAGCTACCAACTCTCTAAATACCTTATCTATATACTCACTTTTTATTCTAGTATTCAGTTTACCATCAGAGTATGTTCCTGCTCCACCCTCACCAAATTGTACATTTGATTCTGGATTAAGAGCTTTTAAATCCGAGATATCAGAGGAGTTTATAAAGTTATTTGTTGTAATATCCCTCTTATCTACCTCTTCTCCCCTCTCAAATACCAATGGAATATATCCATACTCAACCAATCTAAGAGCTGCAAAAAGTCCTGCTGGTCCTGCTCCTATAACAGCTACCTCTTTTTTGTTAAAAAGTGGCTCACGTTTTGGAATCTCCTTTTCCTTTGCAACAGTTACATCTTTTAACTTAGATAGATCAATATCACTCTTTAAAATAACCTCTATTGAATATATAAACTTAATATCATTTTTCTTTCTACTATCAATAGAACGTTTATTCCAAATGATTCTCTCTATATTCTCTTTTTTTATGCCTCTTTTCCCTATCTCTTTTATCAATTCTTTATCTTGATTCTTTTCTAAAGAGATAATTATATTATTTATATTTACTTTCATTACTCACCTCTTAACAGATTATAGCACAAAAAATAATCTCTATCAATTAGGTTAAGATAGTTTTAATAAAAATCTAATTTTTAAATTAACAACAATTCTTTATCAATCAAATCACAATTAATAGAATTCAGAATTTTATTAAATTCTATATCTTTAACTCTATATTTAATAGTACTATATTTTTTATCCCCTTTATTTTTCTCTAAAATAAATAAAACCCTTGAAAAATTTTTACCTATTTTTTGTGGTTCTTCTTTTAAAATTGAAGCAGGAACAAAAAAATCAAAATTTTCCATTTGTTTCAATCCTAAAACAATATCTTTTCTATCTATAACAGGCTTATTTAATAAAATGTCAACTTCTAATTTTAATGTAAAAAAATCATCTTGAAAACATACTTGAACTGGTGTAGAGATAAGTAAAGGTAATCTATCAAATATCTGTAATTTTAATTTAGTTGTTCCATTTCTTTTATAGTTAATAGCATCTAATGGTATTCTGTTTTTTTCTAAGTTTTTATAAAAATCTAATGCTTTTATTTTAGTTTCAACTCCTGTTAAATGGAGAAAGTTACTTCTTACACATTTCATTTCAAAAAACTCAAACTTATTATTTAATTTATTTTTAAAAACATATAAAAAATCTTTATTTAATAAGTATTTATCATATATTTTCTTTGCTTTTATTAAATTTTCAATCAATTTCATTTTATCATTCATAAAAACTCCCTAAAAAAAAAGCTACCATAGAGGTAGCTAAAAAGGTTTTTCCGTTGTCTGCCAACACGTTAATCTTAAATATTAACATAAATTTCGAGTTTTTCCGTTGCTCGCCAACACGTTAGTCTTATCACCTAACTTAAATTTCAGACTTCCTTTTTCTTACTTAAATGATACACTATTTTTTATAAAAAGTCAATAAAGAGTATTTTAATCTTCTCTAATAGGTAAAATTATAAAAATAAAAAACTACACCCTTTATATACGAGTGTAGTTCTAAATTTCAGTTTTTAATTAATTACATCTCTTTTACTCTATCAGCTAGTAATTTACCAACTTTAAATTTAACAGCTTTCTTACCAGGAATAGTCATTCTCTCTTTAGTTTGAGGGTTTCTAACTTCTCTACTTGCTCTCTCTTTTACTTCCCATTTTCCCCAACCAACAAAAGTGATGCTATCTCCTTTTAATAGTGTATCTTCTACTGCATCTAAGAATAGTGTAACTGCTCTTTCAGCTTCTTTTTTAGTGAATCCACCTTTTTCTGCATATAATTCAATAAACTCTTTTTTAGTCATAATTTTGCCTCCCTGTTTTCTAGTTTCTTTGCCTATATTATATATATACCCTTTATTTTGGGATTTGTAAATAAAAAATTTAAATTTTTTTTAATTTTTTAGTGATTTTAACGTAAAATTAACAAATACTTAAAAAAATTAATCTATATATTACAAAATTATTTTAAACTCTTGAGATGCTGAATTTACTTCATTATCTGTAACTCCTAGATATTTTTGTGTTACAACTACTGAAGAGTGATTAAGAAGTCTCCTTACCAATTCAATATTATATCTATTATTTATATATTGTATATGTGCATATGTTTTTCTAAAACTATGAGTAGAAAAATTCTCAACCTCTGAACATATAGCTACTTTTTGTAAAAATTTTTGTACCCATCTTATAGAGAAAGTAAATAGATTATCATTTCCACTTATATTCTTTCTTGTACAATAATTTTTTATAATTTTAATAACTTCCTCATTAATATTCCTATTTTGATGTTTTCCTGTTTTTTGCTCTATTATATCTATCTTTCCACCAATAATATCTTTTACTTTTAAACTTAACACATCTCCTATTCTTAACCCTGTATTTAATTGGATAAAGCATATAAGATAGATTTGTGGATTAGCTCTTATTCTTACACCATTTCTATTACCTCCATTTTTGATATAGTTAAACACCTTTTCTAATTCATATTTTTCTAATGCTCTAGTTTTCATAATATTTATCCTCCTTTTTTATTTTGAGTATATATACTATATTATTTATTCGCTATATTTATAAAATTTAATTCTTATATATAGCTTTATTTTTAATTTTGTTATAAAATATAGTTATTATACATATTGGGAGGTTTTAAATATGCTTATTATTAAAAATGGTACTGTACTTGATGTAGAAAAATCAAAAAGTGTAAAAATGGATATCTCAATAGAAGATGGAAAAATCGTAGCAATTAAAAAAAGCATCAGAGCAAAAAAAGATGATTGTGTAATTGATGCTGAAGGTAAAATAGTTGCTCCAGGATTTATTGATGCTCATTGTCACTTAGGACTTATGGGAGATAGTGTTGGATTTGAAAATGATGATGTAAATGAAAAATCAGATCCTATCACTCCTCAAATGAGAGCTATTGATGGACTTGATCCTATGGATAGAGTATTTAAAGAAGCTTATCAAGGGGGAATAACAGCAGTTGCTACTGGACCGGGAAGTGCCAATGTTATAGGTGGACAATTTGCAGCAGTTAAAACTTTTGGTAAGAGAATAGATAAGATGATTATAAAGGCTCCAATAGCTATGAAATGTGCATTTGGAGAAAATCCAAAAAGATTTTACGGAACTAAAGGTAAAATGCCTACAACTAGAATGGGAACAGCTGCTCTTATGAGAGAGGCATTATATAAAGCAAAAGAGTATATGGAAAAATTAGAGGCTGCTGGAGATGATATCTCTAAAAAACCAGCTTATGATGCTAGATGGGAAGCTCTTGTCCCTGTATTTAAAAAGGAGATTCCTTTAAAAGCTCATGCTCACAAAGCTAATGATATATTTACAGCTATTAGAATAGCCAAAGAGTTTGATGTTAAGATGACATTAGATCACTCAACAGATGCTAGATGTATAGTTGATGAATTAGCTGAGGAAAATTTCCCTATGATAGTAGGACCAAGCCTTGGACATAGAACAAAGGTTGAATTAGTAAATAAATCATTTAAAACTGCTGGAGTTTTAAATAAAGCTGGAATAAAAATGTCAATAACTACTGACAGCCCAGTTATACCTCTACACCACCTACCAATTTGTGCTGCTTTAGCTGTTAAAGATGGTTTAGATAAATGGGAAGCATTAAAAGCTATCTCTATTAATCCTGCTGAAATTTTAGGACTTGAAGATAGAATAGGATCTATTACAGTAGGAAAAGATGCAGATATTGTTATTTGGTCAAATGATCCTCTACAAATAGATGCTAAAGTTGAATATACTATTATAGATGGTAAAGTTGTTTTCTCAGGAGAAGAGGATAACGAATAGATTTTAAATAGATTACACCTTTTATCTGATGGTAAGAGGTGTAATTTTTACTTTTATATTCTGTTTAATTTAAAAACGTAATATACTATTTTTTCTTGATAGATAAAAAAATTTTTTTTGTTAATATTTCTAAACACCTTTTAATTTAAGTAAATTAGAAAAATCTCTGTTTTTACACACAAAAAAATTATTAGTAATTAAAAAAATATATGCTATAATCTTTCCATAAAATTACAAGTATTATGGAGGAGCCTTATGAGAGTATGGATTAAAAAAGAAAAAAATAAAATAATCTCATCTATCTTATATTGTAATACCATAAGTGTAAACAGTTTAAAAGGGAATAGTGTGAATTGAAGTATCTTAATTTAAGATACTTTTTTTATTTTTTAAAACTTTTTAGTATACTGGAGGAAAAATGAAAAGAGAAAAAAGAGAATTTATTTATGAGGGAAAAGCAAAACAAATATTTTCTACTGATGATGAGAACATGGTTATAATCCATTATAAAGATGATGCTACTGCTGGAAATGGAGCTAAAAAAGGTACTATTGTTAATAAAGGAATTATAAACAATAAAATAACTGCAAAAATATTTAAAGCTCTTGAAGAAAATGGAATTAAAACTCACCTTGTAGAAGTTCTTAATGATAGAGATCAACTTTGTCAAAAGGTGACAATCTTTCCTTTAGAAGTAACTGTAAGAAATATAATAGCAGGGTCTATGTCAAAAAGATTGGGAATAGCAGAGGGAACTATTCCTCCTGAAACAATATATGAAATTGGATATAAAAATGATGATCTAGGAGATCCATTAATTAATGATTATCACGCTTATGTTCTTGGAGTAAAAAAAGAAGATTTAAAAACAATCTATGCTATGACAGAAAAAATAAATCAAATTCTTATAAAAATATTTGATGAAATAGGAATTAAACTTGTAGATTTTAAAATTGAATTTGGAAAGAACAGTGCAGGAGAGATAATTCTAGCTGATGAGATTACTCCTGATACTTGTAGATTATGGGATAAAGAAACTGGAGCTAAACTTGATAAAGATAGATTTAGAAGAGATATGGGAAATATAGAGGAAGCTTATATTGAAGTAGCTAAAAGATTGGGTGTTTTATAGAATGAATTGTATAGAAAAGTGTTTTAAAAAAGATAAAATGGAAGAGGAGTGTGGAGTATTTGGAGTTTTCTCTAAAAATAATCTAAATACATCTAATTTTACATATTATGGACTTTATGCTCTTCAACATAGAGGACAAGAAAGTGCTGGAATATCAGTATCACTTGATGGAAATATAACAACATTTAAGGGAATGGGGATTACAGCAGATGTTTTTACTCCTGAAACTTTGGAAAAATTAAAAGGAAATATTGCAATTGGACATGTTAGATACTCTACAACAGGAGAGAGCAGAATAGAAAATGCTCAACCTCTTGAAAATAAATTTAAATTAGGTCAGATTGCAGTAGCTCACAATGGAAATTTAACAAACTCTAAAATTATAAGAGAGCTTTTAGAAGATGGGGGAGCAACTTTTAACACTACAATAGATTCTGAAGTTATTATAAAGATGATAGCTAGAAAAGCTGAATCTGGAATGATTGATGCAATAAGAAGTACTGTTAGTGCTATAAAAGGAGCATATGCTTTAGTTATCATCTCTAATGGAAAGTTAATAGGGGTTAGAGATCCCTATGGAATTAGACCTTTAGCCCTTGGAATCAATAAAAATGGTGATTATTTTTTATCTTCTGAATCTTGTGCAATAGATGCTGTTGGGGGAGAACTTATAAGGGATATTGAAGCTGGAGAGATGGTTATTATAGATGAGAATGGTGTTGAGTCAATAAAATATAGTGACAATAAAAAAATTGCTCCATGCTCATTTGAACATATTTATTTTGCAAGACCTGATAGTACAATAGATGGAATCAATGTTTATGAAGCTAGAGTAGAGGCTGGAAGGCTTTTAGCAAAACAGATGAAAGTTGAAGCTGATATTGTAATTGGTGTTCCTGATTCTGGAATACCTGCTGCTATTGGTTATGCAGAAGAGAGTGGAATCCCTTATGGAATTGGACTTATAAAAAATAAATATATAGGAAGAACATTTATAAAACCAAGTCAAGAACTTAGAGAACAAGCTGTGGCTGTAAAACTTAATCCTTTAAAAGTAAATTTAGAGGGAAAAAGGGTTGTAATTATAGATGATTCACTAGTGAGAGGAACAACAAGTAAAATTCTTATAGAGATTGTTAGAAGAGCAGGAGCAAAGGAAGTACACTTTAGGTCAGCCTCTCCAGCAGTAAAATATTCATGCTATTATGGAATTGATACTGCTCATAGAGAGGAGCTTATTGCCTCAAAGCTATCTGTTGAAGAGATAAGAAAAACTATAAATGCTGATACTCTTGATTACTTATCTATGGAAAATATGTTAAAATCATTAAAGAACAGAAGTTATTGTGTAGGTTGTTTCAATGGAGCATATCCAATGAGTACACCTATCGAGGATTAATTTTAAAAAGGACTATTAATTAATTTTAATAGTCCTTTTCTTCTAAAAATATTTTTATATTACTGTTTTTTAGGTTGATATAGGTAATTAAATAGTGAGAATAAAATAAATCCTAAAACAGCAATACCTGAAGCAATAAGAGCAGAATATCTAACTCCTATACCATAAGTTATAGGAAGTCCACCAAGATAAGCTCCAATAGCATTTCCTAAGTTAAAAGCTATCTGTATTCCAGCAGCTCCTAACATCTCCCCACCAGGAGCAAATTTTATAATCAAAAATTGCTGAGGTGCACTTACAGCAAATAAACATAGAGTCACAATACACATTAAAAGTACTGCTACCCATTTATATGGAGATAAAAAGAAAATTCCAAGTAAAGTAATTGCCATCAATCCTTGAAATATAGCCCCTACCTTTCCAGGATAGAAGAAAGAGCTAAGCTTTCCACCAATCATATTTCCAATTACCATACCAAGCCCAGCTAAAACCATAAGAGCTGTTATAATTTCAGGGGCAAAACCAGATACCTCTGTAAACATAGGTGTCACATAACTATACCAGCAAAAAGCTCCACCATTTCCCATCATAGTAGCTCCTAATATCAACCATGGAGCTAAACTTTTTAAAAATTTAAACTGTCCTAAAAAACCTGTATCTGGAAGTGGAGCAATATAAGGGACATATCTCTTTATTAAAAATATAGTTAAAATATCCCATAGTACAATAAATAGGAAAATTAATCTCCAAGATAAAATACCACTAATAAATGTGCCAAGAGGAACTCCAAAAAGATTTGCTACTGTCATACCAGATATCATTATTGCCACAGCTTCTGACTCTTTTCCTTCTTGAGCGATTTTTGATGCAACAATAGAGGCAACTCCAAAATAAGCTCCATGAGGAAGCCCAGATATAAAACGAGCTAATAGCATAACTGTATAACTTAGAGATATAACAGCTATTCCATTTCCAATTGCCATAATAGTTACAAGAAGTAACAGAGAATTTTTCATAGGATATTTACGTAGCATCAACAACATAATAGCTCCAAAACAAACCCCTAAAGCATAAGCTGAAATAAGATGCCCAGCTACTGGAATTGTTATTCTTAGAGAAGAGGCTATATTTGGAAGAATACCCATCATTACAAACTCTGCCACCCCAAGACCTAAAGTTCCAAAAGCTAAAGCTATAAGACTTTTTTTAATATTACTGTCCATAAAAAAGTACCCTCCTTTAAATTTTTAATAAAATATATATATAATTTTTTTTAACTTATTTCAAGCTTTTTATAAAAACAATATAAAAAACATAAAAATACGTTTTATTCAAGGATTAAACGATTAAAAAGAGCATAAAAAAATACACCCTTAACCTTAAGATAAGATTTTAGGTGTAGTTTTCTTAAAATATATCTCCTTTTCTCTTTAAAATCAATCCACAAAGGAAAGTCATTAAATCTGAAAAAGGAAAGGCTAACCAAACTCCATTCTCTCTCAATAGAGGTGGTAAAATCAAAAGTCCTAATATAACAAAAACTGTACTTCTTAAAACAGAAAGTATATTAGCTGCCTTTGATTTATCTTTAGATTGTAAAAATGATATATCAATAAAATTTGCTCCAACAAAGATTATAGCACATGAATATAAACTCAATCCATGCCATGCCATTTTAATAAGTTCACTATCTTCACTAAATAACTTAATAACACTATCTCCAAAGAAGTTTACCCACATTAATATGATAATAGCTATAACAAATGCCACTATATGCCCAATCTTAAAAGTTTCTTTTACTCTATCAAATTTACCCTCTCCATAGTTGTAACTTACTATTGGTTGAATACCTTGTCCAAGCCCATTGTATAACATTCTAAATATATAGAACACATAACCAGCAATACAGAAAGCTGAAACTCCCATCTCTCCACTATATTTCATAAATGAGATATTGAATAGTATTGTGATCAATGCCACAGCAAACTCCATAATAAATGATGGAAATCCTATGCTCCATATCTTTTTCAAAGTTTCAAATTTTATTCTATTTTCAAAATAGAATTTAAATCTTGAACCGGGTTTTAAAAAGTAATGTATTAAAAATAGCATAGAGGCAAATTGCCCTATTCCAGTTGCCACAGCAGCACCAAATATTCCCCATTCAAATTTCATTATAAAGAGCCAATCTAAAAATATATTTGTAATTGCACCAATTACCATTGATAAAAAAGCATAGGTAGGGGATTTATCATTTCTTACCACTGCATTAAGTGAATTGGAAATCATTAGAAATCCCAGTGCAAAGGTACAAGGGTACATATATTTTTTTACCATAGGCATTAGGTTATCATTAGCTCCCATAAGATATATTATCTTTTCATTAAAAAGAAGTACTGCTAAAAGTATCAAAAGATAAGCAGTGACATTTAATATGATAATATATGAAAAGCATCTGTTACAATGCTCTTTATCTTTAGGGTTTAAAGATATAAGAGTTGCTCCCCCTATTCCAAACATAAGGCTAAGAGCAGCACCAAAGTTTATAATGGGATAGCCGAGATTTAAAGCTGCCAATCCCTCTGCTCCCACACCTCGGCCAACAAACACACCATCTACAATAGCATATAGAGCAGTAACTATCATTCCAGTAACAGCAGGAATAGAGAAATTTAAAAATAATTTAATAATAGAATCCTTTCCCAAACTAATACTTTTAGCCATTATATCTCCTTTTAAATATTAATAAATGATATTATCCCTAACATCAAGTTGACGTAATTTGGAGGTGAATATTAGAAGCCCTTAGCGAAATGCAGTTAAGAAAATGCAACGTGTTTGAGGCATAGCCGAGTTTTGCATTTTCAACGGAATGAGCAATAGGGATTCTTTATTCACTGACATGGAGACAACTTGATGTTAAAAAAGAATAGAGATAACTAAACTTAACTATTAATCACTAAATGCAAAGGTAACTTTGCTCTAAATGTAGCGATACATTAAATAAATATAGTTAAATTGATTTATTTAATATATACTAATTAAAAAAATGTCAAAAAGAGAAACTCTTTCTAACATTTTTTATTTTAGGGATACCGAAGTATCCCTTTATTATTATATTACAATTTAACTATCTAAAATCTTTTATTTTGCTTCAAATATAAGTTCTTGATTATCTTTAGTTGTAATTATAATTTTATTATCTTCCATTTGAATTTTATCAGCTTCACTTAAAAGTTGTAAATATTCCATTTCAGCTGCCATTTTATCTTGTGGTCCAGCCATCATAGTAGAAGCTACATTACCAATGTTTATATTTTCTCCATCAATAGAAGCTCCACCAAAATATCTATTTACTCCTGAAAATCCAAATACTTTTCCATCATCAAAGGCAATTGTGATATCAGCATTTTGATATTTATTAGTTAAATGATATTCTTGAGGCTCTTTTTCAGCTACTGCTACCTTTTTTTCCTCTACAGAACTACAACCTACTAATAAAGTTCCTGCTGCTATAAGTGTCATTAATTTTTTGTACATGGACAATCCCTCCTAATTTATTTAAAAATAGTTCTGAATACACTCTATCATTTTTTTTAAATTAAAGCAACCTTTATTTTATTATTTAAAATACTTTTTCTTTACCTCTAAGTCGTCTTTTCCCTCTCCTAATCTAAACTCATCATATAGCTCGTCATCATCATCTACATATACAGTAGCATCAATAACATCACCTTTTCTTATTTTTAGTTTAGCAAAATCTCTAATATCTCTAACTACATATTCCTCTTCCCATTTAGAGCAGTAAACAACTAAATCACCTTTTAATTTTTTAGCTGTTTTAATAAAAAGTTTAATTACCTCATCAAGAGTTATTTTACTTACATCATAAGCCATATTTTTCACCTCTTACTTTATTTTTTTAAATGATGGTTGCATCTTATCAAAAGAAGATATATATTTTACACCAATACTTTCTAAAAAGTCATAGACTCTATTAAAATCCATAGTCATATAATCTTTTATATGAGAATCTGATCCTATAGTTAGAATCTCCCCTCCTAATTCATAATATCTTTTTAGAATATCTGTACAAGGGTAAAATCTATCCTCTCTATATCTATAACCTGAAGTGTTAACCTCTATTCCCTTTCCCTTTTCTATCAGTTTTTTTAGAATAGTATCAATTATATCAAAATGTTTTTTATAGTTTAAACCTCTAAATTTTTCTCCACCATATCTTGTAACAAAATCTATATGTCCATATACATTAAATTCATTGTATCTTTCTATATTCTGTAAAACATACTCAAAATATAGATTGTGTACCTCATCTTTTGTTTTTCCAGCTTGAATCTCTCCAAATGCTAAATCTATTCTATCAATAGCATGGCTTGAAGCTATTACAAAATCAAATGGATATTTTTTTATAACACTTTCAAGATAATCCTTAGTGTGTGGTTGTACCCCAACCTCTACACCAAACTTAACATCTATATCTTTTTTATATTTCTCTCTCAATTCAAAAACTCTCTTTGCATATCTATCTACATCTAAAACCCAATTATCAGTCATTCCCTCTATATCATACTCAAGATGATCTGTTAAAGCTATCTCTTCAAGACCTAATCTTATTCCCTCTTTAACTATCTCCTCTATATTTTGAGTTGAATCTCCTGAAAACTCACTATGCAGATGATAGTCACTTATTATTTTATTCAAAATTTTCTCCTCCTTATATAATACAAAATTTAATTTTTTCATTAATATTATATCACAATTTTTTATATATTTATTATTTTGAACTATTTTTTAAAAAAATTTCGTTTCTATATTTCAATAAAGTAAAAAAAATGTTATGATATAGAAAAATGTCAGATATTGGTATGATATAGATACCAAATAATTATATATATTTGTAAAAATAAAAAGAGAGAGGTCGATAATTATGGACAAAAAAAATTGTGCTTATTGTATGGAAGGAGAGCTTCTTGATAAATTTGGGATAAAAATATGTGAACTTGAAGGTTCAAAAGTTTATCTTTTTAAAGAACAAAGTCATTTAGGAAGATGTATTGTTGCTCATAAAAAACATGTAAGTGAAATGGTTGAACTTACACCAGAAGAGAGAAATATATATTTTGAAGATATTAACAAAGTAGCAACAGCACTTCATAAAGCATTTTCACCTAATAAGATAAATTATGGAGCTTATGGAGATACAGGTCACCATCTTCATTTCCATCTTGTTCCAAAATATAAAGATGAGTTTGAATGGGGAAATGTATTTGAGATGAATCCAGGAAAAAAATATCTTTCAGAAGAGGAGTATGCAGAGATTATAAAAAAAATCAAAGCATACCTATAAAGATTAAAAATATATAAGTCTAAATATAAATAAGCTTTTACTTCGGTAAGGGCTTATTTTTTTGTTTAAAAAATTATAAATCAATTTTTCACAAAAAAATTTTTTCTTTTCTAATATAATTTTGTCAGTGTATCAAATAAAAATAATGTGTAATTTTTAAAAAATATTTTTATTTAAAATTTCTTATTTAGTATCTTTTCTTCAAGAAAAGTATGAATTTTTTCAATAAAATCTTGAAATATTTTTCAATAATGCACACCATAAAAACTATTAATCTTTCTCTATTGACAAAGTAAAGAGTGTAGATTAATATTATATTGTAAACGATTACATAACAAAATAAAAATGGTGATTTTTATGAATATGAAAGACATTGCTAAAGAATTAGGAATATCAGTAGCCACTGTTTCTCGAGCTATTAACAATAGTGATAATATAAATCCTGAAACTAAAAAAAAGGTTTTAGAGTTTGTAGAAAAAAGTGGATATACTCCAAATGCAATAGCTAGGAATTTATCAAAGATGGAGAGTAGAACAATAGCTCTTTTGATTCCAAATATTAGCAACCCTTTCTTTGCCTCACTTGTAGAGGAGATATGTAAAGCTTTTTCTAAAACACAATTTCAGATTGCACTATATAACACCTCTGAAGATTTAGAGCAGGAGAAAAAAGCTATAAAAAATATATTGGGAGAGAGAATTGCTGGAGTAATAGCTGTTTTAATTAAAGGGACATATGATAATAACCCCTTTGAATCACTGATAAATCACAATATTCCAGTTCTACTTTTAGATAGAGATACAACTTCATTTGAATTACCAGGAGTATTTTTAGATAACTTTAATGGAGCATATAAAGTTGTAAAAAGATTACTGGAGAAAGGGCATAGAAAAATCAGTATATTAACTGGAGATTTGAACTCTATTACTTCTCAAGAGAGATTAAGAGGGTATATTAAAGCTCACGAAGATATGAAAATTCCATATTCAAAAGAAAATATATATGAGGGAGATTTCTTAATTGATAGTGGATACAGTTTAGGAAAAGAGATTTTAAAAACTTCATCTACTGCACTATTCTCGTCAAATAACCTTATGTTATTAGGTTTCTTAAAAGCAGCTAGAGAGATAAAAAAAGATATTGATCTTGCTTGTTTTGAGGAACTAAATTTCTTGAATATATTTGATATTGAGGTTTTAGCTTGTAAAATTCCATTAAATATAATGGGAGAAAAGGTATTTGAGCTATTTTTTACTGATAAAAATAAAAGAAAAAAAATATACATAGAACCGATTTTAAAAGAGGGTGAGAAATAAAATGAAAAAAGTAGTTGTAGTTGGAAGTATAAATATGGATTTAGTCACTATGTGTCAGAGAGTACCAGAGGCTGGAGAAACTATTTTTGGAGATAAATTTTTTCAAGTTCCTGGAGGTAAGGGAGCAAATCAAGGAGTGGCTATTGGTAAGCTAGGAACAGAAGTTACTATGCTAGGAAAGGTTGGTAACGACTCTTTTGGAAATGATCTTATAAACTCTATGAAAAATAGTGGAGTTAATACTGAGTATATAGAGAGATCTGAAAGTTCTACTGGAATAGCTAAGATAATAGTTGAAGGAAACGGACAAAATAGAATACTTGTTGTTTCTGGAGCTAATATGGATGTGGATAAAGATTACATTGATAGACATATAGATGTAATTAAAAATGCAGATATAGTTGTTACTCAATTGGAACTACCTTTATCAACAGTTGAGTATGCTCTTGAAAAAGCAAAGGAGTTTGGAAAGATAACTATACTGAATCCTGCTCCAGCAGCTCCTTTAAGTGAAAAGATGATTAAATGTAGTGATATCATTATACCTAATGAAACTGAATTAAGTATGATTACTAAAATGGCTACTGATACAGAAGATGAGATAAAAGCAGCTTGTAAAAAACTTTTAGATATGGGAGTTAAAGAACTTATTGTTACTTTAGGAAGTAAAGGATCACTACATATAAATAAAGAAAAGTCAGAGTTTCACAGTGCATATATAGTAAAAACTGTGGACACAACAGCAGCAGGTGACAGTTTTATTGGTGGGTTTGTTAAAGCTTTAAATGGTAACAACATAGATGAGGCAATAGAATTTGGAACTAAAGTATCAGCAATAGCAGTTACAAGATTAGGGGCTCAAAGTTCTATTCCTACACTAGAAGAAGTAAATGAATTTCAAGGGGTGAAAAGATAATGAAAAAAGGTAGATTATTAAACAGTGAACTTTCTTATGAGATAGCAAAAATAGGGCATACAGCTCATATTACAGTGTGTGATGCAGGGTTACCAATTCCAAAGGATGTAAAGAGAATAGATTTGGCAATTGAAGCTGGAACACCAAACTTTATTCAAGTATTAAAACCAATATTAAGTGAGATGCAAGTTGAAGAGATAATTTTAGCAAGGGAGATACATGATCATAATATCCCTATGTATGCTGCAATTATGAAAGCATTTAAAGAGGCTGGAATGGATCCAAAAATAATTGAGGTATCACATGAGGAGTTTAAAAAAATCACTCATGAAAGTGAAGTTATTGTTAGAACTGGAGAGTGTTCTCCATATTCAAATATAATATTAAAGTCAGGTGTTACTTTTTAGGAGAGGATAATGGAAAAAGAGATTGTTTTAAAGATGAAAGATATAGTTAAGACATTTCCTGGAGTAAAGGCTTTAGATGGAGCTCAACTAAATATATATAAAGGAAGAGTTATGGCTCTACTAGGTGAAAACGGTGCTGGAAAATCTACTCTTATAAAGGTAATGACAGGTATCTATCAGATGGATAGTGGAAGCATTGAACTGAGAGGGAAAAAGATAGATTTTAAAAGTATCAATGATTCACAAGGTGAAGGGATTGCTGTTATTCACCAAGAGTTAAATCTTATACCTGAATTGAGTATTACAGAGAATATATTTTTAGGTAGAGAGATTACAAATAAATTTGGAAAGATAGATTCTAAGTTAATGGCAAAGGAAGCTAGATTTCTTTTAGATAAATTGAATGTAAAGGAAGATGGAAAAACTCTAGTAAAAGAATTAACAATTGGGAAGATGCAAATGGTAGAGATAGCTAAAGCACTTTCTCAAAATGCTAAAATTATAATAATGGATGAGCCAACAGATGCTCTTACTGACAGTGAAACTGAAAGTCTTTTTGAAGTTATTAGAGAATTAACTAGTGAGAAAAAAAGTATTGTGTATATCTCTCATAGATTAAAAGAGATACCTGAGATATGTGATGATATAACAATAATGAGAGATGGAAAGTTTATCTGTGAAGCTGAGGTAAAGGATATAGATGAAGATTTTATAATCAAAAATATGGTTGGTAGAACTCTTGAAGAACAATTCCCTAGAGTTGAAATCCCTAGGGGAGAAGAGGTATTGAGAGTTGAAAATCTAAAAAATAGCTATGTTGACAATATCTCTTTTACTCTACATAAAAGTGAGATATTGGGAATATCAGGGCTTATGGGAGCAGGTAGAACAGAGCTTGTAAGAACTATATATGGGCATCTAAAGAAAGAGTCTGGGCATATCTATCTTGAAGGAAAAGAGATAAATATAGGATCTGCTGCTGAAGGGGTAGCTAAAGGGATAGCCTATGTTTCAGAGGATAGAAAGGGAGATGGACTTGTTTTAGGAATGAGTGTTAAGGAAAATATGACACTTTCAGCAATGAATTTTATATCATCTTTCTTTAAATTGGATAAGAAGCTAGAGAAGGAATCAGTTGAAGATTATATTGATAAGTTTGAGATAAAGACACCTACTATGGAGCAAAAAATTAAAAATCTAAGTGGAGGAAATCAACAAAAGGTTGCTATTGCAAAGGCACTTTTAACAAATCCTAAAATTCTTATTTTAGATGAGCCAACTAGAGGGGTAGACGTTGGAGCTAAGAAAGAGATCTATGATGTTATAAATGAATTGAAGAAAAAGGGAATGAGTATAATTATAGTATCATCTGAGATGCCAGAGATTTTAGGACTTAGTGATAGAATTTTAGTTATTCACAATCACAAAATAACAGGAGAATTTTTAGGAGAAGATGCAACTCAAGAGAAGATTATGAGATGTGCAGTGGGAGGACAAAATGATTAAAAAAATATTAAAGAATAAGCCACTAATAGGACTTATACTTTTTTCAGCAATAGTAGCAGTGATCAATCCAAGATTTTTATCAGTAGCAAATATATTAAATGTATTTAGACAATCATCTATCAATGCTGTAATAGCAATAGGAATGACATTTGTAATTCTTACTGGTGGAATAGATCTATCAGTTGGATCTATCTTAGCATTTTGTGGAGCTGTAAGTGCTGCAATGCTAAGTTCAGGAATAAATCCTGTTTTAAGTTTATTAGTTGCTCTTGTTTTAGGGCTGTTCTTTGGAATAGTAAATGGGGTTTTAGTTTCAGTTATGAAGTTACAAGCATTTATAGTAACATTAGTAACAATGACTTTCTTGAGAGGAGCAACACTTGTATTTACAAATGGTAAACCTATTACAGTTAATGATGGTGGAGCATTGTTTGAAAATATAGGGGGAGGGTATCTATTTAATATACCAATTCCTATCTATATAACACTTATACTATTTGTAGCTGGACACTATATTTTAACAAATACAAGATTTGGAAGATACACATATGCTATTGGAGGAAATGAAGAGGCAACAAAGCTTTCAGGAATTAAAGTAAATAATATAAAAATATGGATATATGGTATCTCAGGAATCCTTTCAGCATTGGCAGGAATTATTACAACATCAAGATTGTTCTCTGCTCAACCTACTGCTGGAACTGGATATGAACTTGATGCTATTGCAGCTGTTGTTTTAGGTGGAACTTCTCTAGCTGGAGGGGTTGGAAAGATTACAGGAACAGCATTGGGAGCTATAATAATAGGAGTACTTGGAAATGCTCTTAACTTACTAGATGTATCATCATACTATCAAATGATGATAAAGGCAGCTGTTATATTAATTGCGGTTTTAATAGACAAGAAGTCTAACAAATAAAAGGGAGTGGTAGATATGAGTAAATTTAAAAAATTATTTGGAATTGCAGGAATATTTTTAGCATTTGCAGCATCTGCATCAGCTGAAAGAATAGGACTTGTAATCTCTACACAAAACAACCCATTCTTTGTAACTTTAAAAGAGGGAGCAGAGGCTAAAGCTAAAGAGTTAGGACATGATTTAATAGTTCTTGATTCACAAGATAACCCAGCTAAAGAGTTAGGAAACGTTGAAGATCTTTTAGTTAAAGGTGTAGATGTTCTTCTTATTAACCCTACTGATTCAGATGCAGTAGTAAGTTCAGTTAAAGCAGCTAATAGAAGTAAAATTCCAGTAGTTACTCTTGATAGAGCAGCTAATGGTGGAAATGTTGTATCTCACGTAGCATCTGATAATGTATTAGGTGGAGAGATGGCAGGAAACTTCATAGTTGAAAAACTTGGTGGAAAGGGTAAAGTTGTAGAACTTGAAGGAATCCCTGGTACTACTGCTGCAAGAGATAGAGGAACTGGATTTAATAAAGCTGCTGCTGGAAAACTTGAAGTTGTAGCTAAACAAGCAGCTGACTTTGATAGAACAAAAGGGTTAAATGTAATGGAAAATATTTTACAAGCTCAACCTGAAATTCAAGCTGTATTTGCTCACAATGATGAGATGGCTCTTGGAGCATTAAAAGCTATTGAAGCATCTGGAAGAGATATATTTGTAGTTGGTTTTGATGCTACTGATGATGCTGTGGCTGCTGTTAAAGAGGGTAAACTTGCTGCAACTGTTGCACAAAAACCTGCTGAAATAGGAGCTATCGGTGTTGAAGTTGCTGATAAGATAGTTAAAAAACAAGCTGTTGAAAAGAATGTGCCAGTTGCTCTTGAATTAGTTAAATAGTTGATTAATTATAAAAATTAAATAGGTTTAATTAGAGGTGGTTGAATTTGCAGCCACCTCTTTTATAATACAAATTAAAATTTTATCAGATATATCTGATGAAAAACTACTTTTTACATTTTTTATCAAGTATAACTGATAAAAATATAAAAATGGTTTAATAAAATAGAAAAGGGTTGGATTTTAAGATAAATTTGAGAAAAAAAAGTTAAAGGTTTTGTTTGTTTTTGTTGCTTGATTTTATAAATTTTATATTGTATTAATTATCGGACTAAAATATTTTATTTCCATTATGTCTCAATTTATAGTATAATTTAAGTAAATATCATTAATGTGAGGTGCAAAATTATGGATCAAAGAATTATAAAATTAGCAAAGAACTTAGTTAATCACTCTTGTAGATTAAAAGAAGGAGAAAAAGTTTTAATAGAAGCTTATGGGGACACTACTAAAGATCTAGTAAAAGCTCTTGTAAAAGAGGCTTATTCAGTAGGAGCTCTTCCATTTGTTACAATAAAAGATAACTCAATTTTAAGAGCCATTTTAAAAGATTGCTCTGTTGAACAACTACAACATATGGCAAAATATGAACTTGAAAGAATGAAAGATATGGACACATATATTGGTATCAGAGGGGGAGACAACTCAACTGAACTTTCTGATGTAGCTGATGAAAAGATGAAGCTATACTCTCAATACTTTATGAATCCTGTACATATGGCTGAAAGAGTAAATAACACTAAATGGGTTATTTTAAGATATCCTAACAACTCTATGGCACAACTTGCTAACACATCACTTGAAGCTTTTGAGGACTTCTATTTTGATGTTTGTTGCTTAGATTACTCAAAAATGGAAAAAGCTATGGATTCACTATGTGAACTTTTAAGCAAAACTGACAAAGTAAGAATCAAAGGTGTTGGAACTGATCTGACTTTCTCTATAAAAGATATACCAAATGTAAAATGTTTTGGACTTAGAAATATACCAGATGGAGAGGTTTATACTGCTCCAGTAAGAGAGAGTGTAAATGGAGTTATCTCTTACAATACCCCTTCAAACTATCAAGGATTTACTTTTGAAAATATAACTTTTGAATTTAAAGATGGTAAAATTGTAAAGGCAACTGCTAACAACAATGAAAAAATCAATCAAATCTTAGATAGTGATGAGGGAGCTAGATATATAGGTGAGTTTGCTATCGGTGTAAACCCTTATGTATTAAAACCTATGAAAGATACTCTATTTGATGAAAAGATAGCTGGAAGTATCCACTTTACCCCTGGACAAGCTTATAAACAAGCTAACAATGGTAACAGATCAAGCATTCACTGGGATCTTGTACTTATCCAAAGAGAAGAATGGGGTGGAGGAGAGATCTGGTTTGATGATAAACTTGTAAGAAAAGATGGAATTTTTGTTTTAGATGAATTAAAAGGATTAAATCCTGAAAATCTAAAATAATCTAGGAGGGAATATGAATATTCTTATGGCACTTTCTCAGCTTGAAGTAACTGGAGCAGAGGTATATGGAGTTACTCTAGCTGATGAACTTATAAATAGAGGAAACAAAGTTATGATTGTTTCAGATACTCTTACTAAAAAGTGCAAAGCTGAATATATAAAATTGGAATTTAATAAGAGAGGGCTTGGAAACAGAATCAACCAAGTTAAGACACTTTTAAAAATCATAAGAGAAAATAATATTCAAGTGGTTCATGCTCACTCAAGGGCATCTTCTTGGAGCTCTGCCATAGCTTGTAAAATAGCTGGAATACCTCTTGTTACCTCTACTCATGGTAGACAACCAGTCCACCTAAGTAGAAAGGTTTTTAAGGCATTTGGTGACTTAACAATCCCTGTTTGTGATAATATACAAACTCATCTTGTTAATGATTTAGGGGTTAAACCTAATAAAAGTGTTGTTTTAAGAAATCCTATTGATACTTCATTATATAGTTTTGAAGCTAAAGAAGATAAAAAAGATAAGAAAATCATATCTATAATTGGAAGATTATCTGGTCCTAAAGGGGATGTGGCTTATTCACTACTTGAAGTTCTCTCTGCCATTGATAATCTACATATTAGAATAATAGGTGGAAAAGATATACCAGAAAAGTTTATTAAATTTAAAAATCTTGAAAATATTGAGTTTTTAGGTTATGTAAATGATGTGCCTAATAAAATTAAAGAGTCTGATATTATAATTGGAGCTGGAAGGGTAGCTGTTGAAGCTATTCTTTCAGGACGTCCAGTAATAGCTGTTGGAGAGGCTAAATATATTGGTTGTATCACTCCTAACAACTTAAGTGAGGGATTAAAATCAAACTTTGGAGATATTGATTTTTCAGAACAAATTATTATAGATAGTAAAACTTTAACCTCTGATATTGAAACTGCTTTAAATTTAACTAATGAAAATCTATTGAATTTAAGAGAAATGACAACAGATGAGTTTGACTTATATAAGATAGTTGATAAAATTGAAAAGATATATAGTAAAACTTATGTGGAAAAGAAAAAATATGAGATTCCAGTTATAATGTACCATAGAGTTGTCAATGATGAGAGTGAGGCTGGGGTTCATGGAACCTATATAACAGCTAAAAAGTTTGATGAACATATGAGATTTTTAAAGGAAAATGGATATGAAACTATTACCTTTAAAGAGCTTAAAAAATTAAACTGGAGAAATCGTTTTAACAGAGAAAAAAAACTTATTATGCTTACATTTGACGATGGATATGAAGATAATTATAAAATTGCATTTCCTATCTTGAAAAAATACGATTTTCATTGTATTATATATTTAGTATCTCATCTTAATTTCAACAGATGGGATGTAGAAGTACCTGACAATCCAGAGAAAAAATTCAGATTGATGACTTTAGATATGATAAAAGAGATGCAAGAGTATGGAATAGAGTTTGGTGGACATACAATGACACATCCAAAACTTGCTCATATTCCACTTGAAGAAGCTAGAAAAGAGATTTTAACTTCTAAAGCTACCTTGGAAGAAAAACTTGGTGAAAAGCTTACATCCTTTGCATACCCATATGGTGATCTAAATGAAGATGTGAAAAATATTGTTAAAGAATCTGGCTATGATTTTGCTGTGGCAACAGATTCTGGGGATATCTCCTTTGCTGAAGATCTGTTTCAAATAAGAAGAATAGGGATATTTCCAACTAACAATATGTTAAATTTTAGACGGAAAGTAAAAGGAAATTATAATTTTATAAAAATAAAGAGAGAAAAGAGACATTCTAACTCTTAATCTTATCGGGAGGATTTTTTATGAAAAAAATCATTTTAACTTTAGCTGCTCTTGCTATATGTTCAACTGCAACTTTAGCTCAAGAAAATAAATTTAGTGTTGGTATGGGTGTTGGAACTACTAACCACTTTTATCACGGAGATGAAATAACTTTCCCAACTCCATTCTTTGATGTAAGATATGATAACTTCTTCATAACTGGAGCAAATATCGGATATGATGTTTACAATGAAGATAGTATTACATTATCTCTATTTGTCAATCCATTTGATGGATTCCCTATTAAAGCTAGTAAAATGGATCATGACTATGATTCAATAGATGAAAGAAAAACTCAAATAGCTCTTGGAGCAATTGCTGCTTATGATCTACCAGCTTATGATATGACTGCATTAGTTTCATTCTCTGGTGGAGAAAGAGGGGTTAAAGCTGGAGCTAGTTTAGTTAAACCTTACAACTTTGGTAGCTTTACTTTAATACCATCAGTTTCTGCTACTTTCTACTCTGAAGATTATACTGACTACTACTTTGGTGTTGATGGTGATGAGCTTGGTGGAAAAATCAGAGATACTTACTCACCAAACAGTGCTTACTCTTTAGGAATAAATCTTGCTGCTGAGTACTATTTAACAGAGAAGATTACTCTTCTTGCATTCCTATCTGCTGATAAATTCTCATCAGAAGTTGGAGATTCTCCTATTATAGACAACAGCACTCTATTAAAAATGGGAGTTGGAGCTAAATACTCATTCTAATTTTGTAGCTAACTATACTGCATCTAGTCTAATAAGATTAGGTGCAGTTTTTTTAGGCTCTTTGTCAAATAGTGTTGGTGGAAAAAACAAATAAATTTTCAAGTAACTCC